>ENA-ORCO01000306-ORCO01000306.1-marine-metagenome-genome-assembly--contig:-NODE-306-length-28268-cov-4.991345_pt1 | contig 28268 bp, 24 predicted proteins | sample MGYA00248633_ERZ508508 | MGnify/ENA primary metagenome ERZ508508 (study PRJEB26179, sample SAMN06268845) | marine metagenome | isolation source: A23 P1 aerobic enrichment on pine of planktonic cells taken...
TCGCCCTTGTTGGCGTGGTGGAAGTCGCCGTCGTACACCTGTTCGAGACAGCCCGCGATGTACGTCGAGACGGGCTTGGAGTTGTCGAACGCCGATTCGGTAGCCACGTCGATGCGCCCGATGTCTGCCGGCTCCAGGCCCTTGCGCTCCATCAGGTCGTGGGCCGCGTTGGCCCCCATCGTCACGATGTCCTCGTAGACGTCCGGGAACGAACTCGCGTTCAGCCCCAGCCCCTTCGTGTACTTCCCCGGATCGTCGCCCTGTGCCGGTGCGAACGTCTCCGGCAGGTCGAGTCTGAGCTTCCCCGTCCGGATCTCGATGGCGTCGATACCGACCGATGTCATGACCAAAACTCCGTGAGACTCCTACAAGTGCCTGTCGACTAGTGTATCGACGGGCGTCGAACTCGGAGTGGCCGGACGACGACCGCCGGTTCCGGCGCTCAAGTCGTCACTTGGTACGTCGCCTTGCTCCCGTCGCTGAAATGGAGCGTCACTGTGACCGTGGCGCCCGACATGTCGACGCTCGACCCGCCGTTGTTCTGGAACTGGTAGATATCGACGGTGGCGGTGGACCCGGTGCCGACCGTCGCGTCCTCCGTGAGCGGACGGTAGGCGTCTATCGGGAGTTCCGTTGTCCCCTCGTCGTCGTAGTACGGCCAGCCGTCGAGGTCTAGCACGCCGTCCGTGTCCGCGTCGATGAACACCTCGTGCTGACCGCGCGCATACCACCCCGTCTGTCCTTCGAGCACCTGGCCGACCTGCGACCTGCTCGTGCTGTTGACCGTGACACCCGTCACGGTCACGGCCGACGAACCACCGTTCGTGACCTGAAACGTGACGCCGTCGTTCTCCCAGAAGGTCCCTCCGCTCCCGGAGACATACGTCATTTGACTGGCGCTGTCACTGCCGCCTCCGCCACCCCCGCCGACAGTGATCGTGTACGACTCCGTCTGGCTCGCGCCCCCGTCGACCGAGTAGGTGACATCGACCGTTATCGTCTCCCCGCTCATGTCGAGCGTGTCTCCTTCGTCGTCGACGAACTCGTACAGGTATACCGAAAACGACGACCCGCCAGCCGTTTCGGGGTTGCCAGCGTTGTCGAAGCCGTCGGCGTCCATGTCGAAGGTGTTCGGGAGGTCCACGCCGCCGTTGATGTCGACCCAGCCGTCGCTGGTCTCTCCGGCAACGTAGATCTCGGTCCGCTGTGGCTCGTCGTTCGGCGTCACGCCGTCGTTGAGTCGCGCGTTCGCGCCGGGATAGTCGACGGTGACCGACTGGACCTCGACAGCGTCGCCGAACTGGTTAGCGAGCGAGAACTCGACGCCGCCGGCGGTCGCGTCGCCGTCCGGCCCGTCGACCGCCTCCGCGTCGCCGGCGTAGGCGAGCGAGCCGCTGGGGCCGCCCGGCCCGCTCCCCGGCGTTCGTCCCCCCGCCGTTCCGCCGCCGACGGCCTCGCCGATCACGGAGATCTGGGGGTCGTCGATCAACCACTCGTCGTTTGCGGAGTCCGCCTCCACCTGTCTGAACCGCAGCGAGAAGTTCCCGTGGACCGCGTCCGCACCGATCCGCGCGACGCGGTGGTACGTCGGGTTCTGCCCGCTGTTGGCGCTCCCCAGTGCCTGCAAGCGGTCGATCTCGACCCAGTTGCCGCCCGCGTCCCTGTACTCGACGACGAGGTCCTCGTTCTCTCCCGTATCGGCGTCGTTCGCCTCGGCGCCGCTGTCCTGCGCCCAGTACTGAACGACGACCATCTCCGCCCCGGTCGTGTCGTATTCGGTCGTCACGATCCCGCCGTCGTCCCCGCCGCGCAACACGACTGCCGACGACCCGCTGTTCGCGTTCTGCGTCGACAGCTCCGGATCGTCTCCTTGGAACGTCCCGAACACGCCGTACTTCCCGAAGCCCGACTCGAAGCTCTCGTAGGAGGGCGTCGAGACGGTCCGCGTCGCGTTGACGCCCGCGCTCTGGGTCCACAGCGTCGCGTTGCCCTCCGCGCGCTCGAACCGGACCGTCGTCTCCGCCGTCCCGTCCGACCCCGTCGCAGTCGCCCGCCGGAACACCCGCACGAGACTCGTGTCGTTCGACCCGAAGCCGACGGGAGCACCGATCTGCGGCTCGCTCGTCTCCGACTGCATCGTGACGTTGCAGGGGTTGGGGGCCGACGGACAGGTCTCGGCGCTCGCCGTCGGACTTGGCACTGTCGCGGCGTCGGTCCACTCAAGCGAGTAGCCCGCGCCGCCACCGCCCGACCCGCCGGAGACCTGCGTGTTCTGCACCTCGACGACGGTCTCGACGTCTTCCGGGTCTCTGGCGTCGAACGACGCCGGCGTAGTCGGGTCGAGCGTGAAGTTGAACTCGACGGGCACGTCGGTCGCCGCGTCGACCGACTTCGCCTCGAACTGGAAGGAGGCCCGCCCGTCGTCGCCGGTCGTCACCTCGTTCGTCTCGACGGTCCCGACCGCCGTGTCCGTCGACTCGCCGGTCACGTCGACCCCCGCGACCGGGTTGTTGTACGCGTCGCGCGCCTCGACGGTCAGCCGGACGGAACCGTCCTCGGGCACTGTCGACCCGTCGGCCGCCACGTCGGTCATGTACGCCGCAGATGTGTCGGTCACGCGCGTCCCGACGCCCGCTTTCGCCATCCGCAGCTCGTAGGTGCCCGGGACCAGCTCCACGACCAGCGTCCTGTAGCCGGGGGCATCCAGCGGCACCGTCCGGACCGCGTCGTCCCCGTCACTGACATTACCGCCCTCGCTGGCGCGCTGGTCGGCCAGCAGCTCCTCCCACCGCTGTTCCGGTAGCCGGGTCGCAGTCCTGATCTCGATCGGCCCGGCGTCCCTGTTGGTCACCGTCACCGTCGTGCTGGAGGCGCTGACTGGCCGCACGTCGACAGCCGCAGTACCCGACGACGAGCGCTGGATCGACCCGTTCAGCGCCACCAGCGAGATGGTCGACCCGTCGACCAGCGTCTGGTCGCTGCGCGCGATGGTCGACCCCTCGAAGGTGAAGTTGTCGTACAGCACCGTCGAATCGTACACCGTCCGCGGCGGCTGGCCGTACTCGTTGTAGTTCGGCCGGTAGACCATCGCCCCCGTCGAATAGGGGTCGACCGATCCGCCCCAGAAGTCGTCCGTCTCCTCGTCCATCGCCTCGACGTTCGACAGTTCGAACGACACGCTCCCGTCGGCGGTCCCGGCGGTCCGCAACGAGCCGGACGCCGGCGGCGGGTTCACCGCCAGCACCCGCGAGGGATAGGTCGTCCCCAGCTGTATCGACACCGACCGGCTCGCCGACTCCCCGAACATCGAGGTCACGGCGTTGCGGAGGTCCAGCAGGTCGCCCTGGACCTGCCGGCTGTGGTCGAACTCGACCTGTTCGTTCTGCTGTGGGACGATCGTCGCCTGGTACAGCGACAACAGGAGGATCAGCGCCGCGAAGATCAGGACCGCCCCGATCTGGATGGACTGGCCCCTGTCGTCCCACGGTTCCATGTCGCCGGAGTACCCCCTCACCGTGCAAAAACCTGTGTCCCCGATTTTCCACCCTGATAACGACCGCCTACCCGTCGAGCCGGGGTCGGCCGAGGGCGACCGCGCGGGCCGGGTGAGCGGCGGGGACGCGCCGCGACCCCTCGCGTCCGCCTCGGAGTTACTCGTCGTCTTCCTCGACGACTTCGGGGTCTTTCATCGCGGTCTGGAGGCTGTCGAGCCCGTTGACCCACTGGACGACGAGGCCGGGTTCGACCTCCTCGGCCATCGACGGGTCGAACTCGGCGCCGTCGATGACGAGCGTCCCCGCCTGGACGCAGTACGACAGCGCGGTGTCCAGGTCCTCCTCGGCCTCGGCGTCGGCCGCGGCGCCGACGTACTCGCCGATGGGCGCGTCCTCGGCGGTGCCGCCGACGATGAACTCCTCGGCGGCGTAGAAGGCACAGACCAGCGAGGTCTGGACGCTGTCGACCAGCATCAGCGCCTGTTCGTCGTCGAACTCCGGCTCGGCGAGGACGACCTCGCGCATGTCCTCGATCTCCGAGAGGGCCGCCTCCTCGTCGAGGACGCCCTCCTCGAAGTCAGAGACGACCTTGACCACGGCGATGGCCGTGTCGTCCTGCATGTTCCAGAGCAACTGCGCGGTGTCGTCGTCCTCCGGGTCCAGATCCTCCTCGTCGATCCTGTCCAGCCAGTTCTGCCACCGTTCGGGTGTGTAGTACTCCCCCGGCTGATTGCTCATACAACGTCGTTCGTCGCTCCGGTGATATGGCTTTCGACCCACCTTTTCCCGCCTCGGGTATCCTCGGGCCTTCGGCCCTGCGGGTACCGCTCAGCGCAAAAACGTGGGCGAAAACGGCCGGCTACTCGGCTTCGCCTCGCGGCCGGGGAACCGGCGCCTCCGGCGCCGGACATCCGCGGCGAACCTGCCCTTCCCCGAGTTCTCGCGGCCCGCGCCGCCGCGCGGGCACGCTCCCGGCCACCGCAACCACACCGCGACTGCGACTGTGAACACACCGCAACCACACCGCCACTGTATCGCTACTGCCCTCAGTAGCTCTCCGTCTCGTCGTCGATATCGGCGTAGAACCGCAGCAGCCCGCACTCGGGACACATGAGCGTCGTCACGTCCTCCGTCTCGCCCATGCCGAGTTTCCCGAGCAGGCCCTGGCGCTTCTCGCCGGTCCGCACGTGGGGGTTCCAGGCGTCGCTCATGCCGAACTCGACCGGTTCCATCGACAGGCCGCAGTCCGGACAGCGCTGGTCCTGCATGCCGCGGCGTTCGCAGCAGCGAGTGGAAAAGGTACCGCCCTACTCCAGCGTCGCCTCGGTGTCGATGCCGTAGACGTCGGCGGGCGTCTCGACGTGCGCGCGTTCGATCGCCTCGTCGTACCCCTGTTCGCGGAGCCAGCGCACCCGGGAGGGCACCGTCCCGACCCCCAGCACCGCCCCCGGCCGGTCGGGGTCGTCGATGAAGTCCGTCTCCATCATGAACGGTTCGCCCTCCTCGATCGCGAGTTCCAGTTCGTCCTTGTGGGAGATGACGCTCTTGGTGATCCCCTCCAGCCGCCCGCCCGAGTAGTGCTTGACGACGCGCTCGCGGGGGAGTCCCCGGTCCTCGGCCCACTCGGCGACCGCCCGGAAGTCCTCGCCGCTCTCGGCGTGCAACTGGATCGCGCAATCGGCCTCGGCCGCCAGTTCGAACCCGTGTTTCATCACGTCGTTCGAGGCCGTCCAGACGGCGTCGGACACCTCGTAGTGGGGGCGACCGGACTTCAGCCCCAAGGCTGATCCGTCGGCGACGTACTCGGCGGCGGCGTCGAGTCCGGCCTGCATCAGGTCCCGGGCGGATTCGGGGTCGTGGCCCTCGTCGACCAGCTGAGAGACGAGCGCCGGGTGGACGCCCAGCACAGGCCAGGCCCGGCCCGGCAGTTCCTCGCTCGCGCGCTCGACCACGTCGACGGTCAGATCGAACACGTCCTCGAAGTCCTCGCGGCCGCTCGGCAGCGAGTCGAGCAGGTGCCAGGAGGGTTTGTTGACGACGAGCAGGTGCGTGCCGCCGCTGTCGGCGAACTCCCGCGCGGCGTCGACGCCGCGACCGTGGACGGGATCGAGGTGCATGTGATCGTCGAGGACCGGACCCGCTAGCTCCGCGTTCATGTTCGGGGCTCCGGCGCGCGGTCGAAAAAACCGTTCGCTGTGGGGCCGCCGGACGGCCCGGGCCGACTCGAACGGGTCGCTGGCGTCTCAGTCGCTCCCGTAGACGCCACAGAGGTTCCCGGTCACGTACACCTCGTTGTCCCGGGTGGTCTCGACGCCGATGCCGATCCGGGTGGCGTTGGCGTAGGAGAGCCGCTCGCGGAACACCGAGGTTGTCCGCCAGTTGTCGAAGATAGCGCGGGCAACCGCCGACTCGTCTTCGTTGTAGCGGGTGCCGTTGGGGCCGCGGTAGCTCGTCCCTGCGTAGGTCTTGCCCAGCACCTCCAGGCGGTTGCGCGTGGGCGTCACGATGTACTGGGCCCCGCGCTTCTTGAACTGGCAGGTCTCGAACAGCTCGTAGTCGCGGTAGCGGCCGGCGCTCGAGCGGTTGTCGATCCGGTGGACCGTCTCGCCGACGTCGGCCATCTCGACGCTGTGGGCCGTCGCCATCCGGTCGAGCTTCCGGACGACCGTCCCGTCAGGCTGCGTGAACGGGTCGAGTCCCCGCTCGGTGCGCCAGTCGTCGATCAGCCGTCGGAGGTGGCGCTCGATCTCCGCCGTGTCGAACCGACGGATCAGCATGGGCGTTCTCGTCGGAGTGGGCGTCGGCTCGGGCGTCACCGTCGGCGTCGCGGTCGCCGTCGGCGTCGGCACCGTCGTCGGCGTGGCGGTCGGCGTCGCTGTGGGTGTGAGCGTGGGCATCGGTGACGGCGTCACCGTCGACGTGGGAGTCGCAGTGAGCGTCGCCGTCGGAACGGGCGACGGCGTCGGGATCGGCGCGGCGCCGTCCCCCGGTGTGGCGTCGGTGGGCGTCGCCGGACCGCCGGGCTGGCCGCTGCCGCCGCCGACGACGAACCCGAGGACGGCACCGACGAGGAAGACGCCGAGCACGGACGCGGCGAGCACGCGCCCGTCGATCCGGAGCATGTCCGACGATTTCCGCAGGTCCGGTTAAAGACTCGCCCCCGATTATCAGGGCTTGAACGCGCGACGGTCCCTGTCCCCGACTGTGACGCCCGCTCGACTCAGAGCACCACCGCGAGGGCGTATCCCAGAGCCAGTCCGACCAGCAGCGCCGCGACCAGGCCGACCGCGAGCTTCCGACCGTCGATCCTGCGCATATCGTCCGATGCGTGCCCGGCGAGTTAACTGTTGCACCGCAGGGACCAGCCGTCGCGTCGCCGAACCGGGACCCTACTCCAGCGTGATCGACTCGTGAGCGGTGTTGCGGAGCGCGTCCGAGCGGCCGTGTTCGCCGGGCGCGACCGCGATAGTCGCCAGCCCGCGCTCGGCGGCCGCCTCCAGCACCGGTTTGAAGTCCGTGTCCCGGGAGGCGACGACGAGCACGTCGATGGCCTCCTCCACGGTCGCCGCCGTCGCGTCGACGCCCAGCTTCACGTCCACGTCGCCGCTGGTCGAGACCACCTCGAACCCCCGCGCCTCGGCGGCCTGGATGAGTCCCGCCGGCGCGTTCTCGTTCAGGTACAGTCGCCCGAACGCGAGGTGCCCGTAGCGCTCGGCGGCGGCCCGCACGTCGTCGAGATCCACGTCGAACTCGTCTCTGAGGACGTTGGGTCCGTCGACGAACAGCCCGACCCGCGGCTGGTCGTGCCCGCGGGACTCGCGGTCGGCTCCGGTCGCACCCGCGGCGTTCGCACCGCTCGGGTCGTCCGCGCCGGCCGACTCGTCGTCGCCGAACAGCCGCCCCAGCCAGCTCATACCCGCGATTCCCCACCGTCGAGTATAGGCGTGACGCTTCGGGGGACCGCCGGAACCCATAGATGGCCGAGACCCGAACGTCGCGCCACGATGGTCACCCCGCCAGTCGACGCGCACGGCGACGAACCGGAGGACCCAGTCCTCGCCGTCGAGCGGCTGTCGGTCGCGTACGGCGGCGACGAGGTGCTCGACCGGCTCGATCTGTCTGTCGAACGCGGCGAGCGGCTGGGGGTCCTCGGAGAGGGCGCGACCGGGAAGACGACGCTCGCGAGGGCGCTGGTCGACGGGGTCTCGGCCCCCGCCCGGGTCTCGGGATCGGTCAGCTACCGGCCCGAGAGCGGCGACCCGGTCCCCGTCTTCGACCTCGACGACGACGAGCGCGAGTGGTTCCGCCGCGAATCGGTCGCACTCGTCACCGGCGACGCGGGCGGGTTCGACGCCGCGTCGACGCTCCGCGGGCAGTTCCGGCCGGCGCTTCGGGCGACCGGAACCGACGAGGCGCGGGCGGAGCGACTGCTCTCGGCGCTCGGCCTCGACGCCGAGCGCGTGCTCGACGCGCGCCCCCGGGAACTGAACGCCGCCGCGACCCAGCTCGCGGCCCTCGCCCGGGCCGCACTGGCCGACCCCGCGGTGCTGGTCGTCGACGACTGCCCGGCCGCCGTCGCCCATCTCGCACGCGGTGACCGCCTCGACAGGTTCGAATCGGCGGTCAGAGCCGACCGCGACGCCGGCGGTGCCGACGGAGACGCACCGGACGCCCCGACGGTCGTGGCGCTCGGGGCCGAACTGCCGGCGCTGGCGACGCTCGCCGACCGACTGGCGGTCCTGCACGACGGACACGTCGTCGAGATCGGGCCCACCGAGCGGGTGCTCGACGAACCGAGCCACCCCCACACACGGACGCTCGTCGAGTTCTACCGCGGGGCGACCTGACGCGCGGTCGCGACCGGGTCGTGTGCCCGACCGCGTCGGCCGGCGCGTGTTTTACCCGTGCGAGTCCGCAACGTGACACATGGTCCAGGCCGGCATCGACGTGGCGTTGCTCGCGGACGTGCTCTCGGTGTTCATCATCGCCGCCGGCGTGGGTATCTTCGTCGCGAAGGCCGGCCGCTTCCCGTACACCATCGCCCTGTTGCTCGCGGGCTTCGCCGCCTCGGTCGCCGGCGTCAGCGTCCAGATCGAGCTCTCCCACGACCTGATCCTGCTCGTCCTGCTCCCGCCGCTGCTGTTCGAGGGGGCCGCGACCACCGATCTGGAGCGACTGCGGCGTAACATCACGCCGATCCTCACGCTCGCCATCGTCGGGCTGATCGTCTCGGTGCTCGCGCTGGGGTTCGTCGGCCAGTACGCCTTCGGCTTCGACCTGCTTGTGGCCCTGTTGTTCGCCGCGATGATCCTCCCGACCGACCCCGTCTCCGTGCTCGCGCTGTTCGAGGAACTCGGCGCGCCCGAACGCCTCTCCGTGCTCGTCGAGGGCGAGAGCCTCGTCAACGACGGCGTCGGCGTCGTCCTGTTCTCTGCGCTGTTGGCCCGCATCGGCGCCGAGGCCGGCGGCGGCCACGCCGCGGGTCCGGACCTGTTCTCGGTCCCGGGCGCGGTCGACCTCGGACTGAACATCGCCGTCACCGCCGGGGGCGGCGCGGTCGTCGGCGCCGTCGGCGGCTACCTCGTCTACCGCGTGATGGTCAACCTCGACGAGCACATGACGGAGGTCGTGTTGACGATCATCCTCGCCTACGGCGTCTTCCTCGTCGCCGAACACTACGTCCAGGTCCTGCTGGGCACCCACTTCAGCGGCGTCATCGCCACCGTGGTCGCCGGGCTGCTCGTCGGCAACCGCGGCGCCGAGTTCGCGATGAGTCCACGCACGAAGCTCTCGGTGTTCAACACCTGGGAGACCGGCGCGTTCATCGTCAACACGTTCATCTTCGTCATGATCGGCGTCACGACGCCGGCCGGCGCGCTGCTCGACAACTGGCGGCTGATCGCGGCCGCGATCGTCCTCGTGCTCGCCGCGCGGGCGCTGGTGGTCTACCCGCTGACCTGGCTGGTCAACCGGTTCGACGGACCGACCGTCCCCCTGGCCTACCAGCACGTCATGGTCTGGGGCGGGCTCCACGCCTCCATCCCCATCGCGCTGGTGCTGGGCCTCGGCAGCGGCTCCGGCCTCTCGGCGGAGCTGCGGACGACGCTCCGCGCGATGGTCTTCGGCGTCGCCGGCTTCTCGCTCGTCGTCCAGGGGTTGACGATGTCGAACCTGCTCGACGGGCTCGGCATCGTCACCCGGTCGGACGACGAGGAGCTGTTCGAGTTGCTCGTCGGCCGAGCGCGGGCCGTCGACGCCGCGCTGGCGGCCGCCGAGGAGCTCCACGAGGGCGGCGAACTCCCGGTCGAGGTCTACGAGGAGTTCACCGCCGAGTACGAGCGCGAGAGGGACCGGCTCGGCGACGCGATCGCCGAGCTGTTGCGCGAAACCCCTGGCCTCCGCCACGAGCAACTGCTCGCCGGCGAGCGGCAGCTCCTCCAGCGCGAGAAGTCGGCGATCCGCGACGCGATGCGGACGGGCGTCGTCAACGACGACGTCGGCGAACGACTGGTCGAGGAGGTCGACCTGAAACTCGACTACGTCCGCGACGGCCGCAGCACCGTCGAGGAGCGCGAGGAGGGCTTCGAGGAGTTCTGGCGCGAGCGCGCCCGGGAGTTCGGGCTCGACGCCGCCGACGAACGCGCCACCGACGCCGCTGACGGGGCGCCCGACGGCGGAGCGTCCGCCGGCGTCGGACCGGGCGAGTCGGACCCCGACCCGGGGCCGGAGTCGTAACCGAGTTAACCTCCTCGGTCGATACTCGTGGCAGATGCGCAGAACCGTCCTCTCTACCCTGCTGGTCGCGCTCCTGCTGGCGGTCCCGGTCGCCGGCGCCACCGGCGGCGTCGCGGGCGCCGGCGACCGCTCCGGCGCGGGCGCCGCGCCCGCCGTCGACCTCGGAGCGACCGGCCTCCAGCAAGCGTCGAACCCCTGCGTCGGTACGATGGAACGAACGCCCGATCGGGCGACGCTGTTCTCGATCCAGGGCGCCCGCGGCGGCGAGAAGACCTCGGCGATGGTCGTCGGCGCCCGACCGAACGGGTCGATCGTCGGCGTCCACAACGACACCGCCGCCGGCCGCTGGTGGAGCTACGACATCGACGTGCTCGACAACGGCAACATCCTCCAGTCGACGACCGACAACCGCGACACGCTGATCGAGGAGATCGACCCCGAGACGGGCGAACACCTCTCGGAACGCCGCTTCGAGAACGCCTACGACACCCACGACGTGGACCTGATCAACGGCGACGAGCTGCTGATGAACGACATGAGCCAGGACGGCGAGGACCGCGTCCTGATCTACAACCTCACCCGCGAGGCGGTCACCTGGGAGTACTACTTCGCCAACGACAGCGAGCACTACCCAGAGTCGGGCGGCGGCGAGTTCGGCGGCGACTGGACCCACAACAACGACGTCGAGCAGATCCGCGACGGCGTCATCATGGTCTCGGTCCGCAACTTCGACAAGGTGGTCGCCATCGACCGCGAGACCAAAGAGGTCCGCTGGACCCTCGGCGAGGACGACGACACCTCGATCCTCCACGAGCAGCACAACCCCGACTACCTCGGTAGCGAGGACGGCTCGGCGACGGTGCTGGTCGCCGACAGCCTCAACGACCGCGTCGTCGAGTACGAGCGCGAAGGCGACTCGTGGAACCGGACCTGGGTCCTCCGAGGTGGCCGACTGAGCGAGCCCCGCGACGCCGACCGACTGCCCAACGGCAACACGCTGATCGCCGACCGCCGGGCTCACCGCATCGTCGAGGTGACGCCCGACGGCGAGGTTGTCTGGGAAGTGTACTCACCGTACCAGCCCTACGACGTGGAGCGGATCGGCACCGGCGACGAATCCAGCGGCCCGACGATGGCCGACGCCGGCAAGGGCGGCGTCGTCGAGGCGACCGGCGGCGCCGACTTCGACACCGCCGACATCGAGGCCTGCTACGACTACCTCACCGGGTTCGAGCGCTCGCGGCTGATCCCCGAGGAGGACCTGGACGCGGTCGGTGCGTCGCCGACCCCGACCGAGGGCGACGGCACCGACGGGGACGGCGCGTCGACCGGCGGTGACGGGACCGACGGCAGCGCCGGCGACGATACCGACGGCAGCGACGGCGACGACGAGTCGGAGTCAGGCGGCGACAGCGTGCTCGGGACGCCGACCTCTGGCTCGGGGCCGTCGCCGCTCGGGAGCGTCCTCGCGGCCGGTGCGGTCGCGGCGGCGGTCGCCGCGGCGATCGCGCGCCTGCGCCGGGACTGACTCCCGACGGCAGAGGCGACAGCCGGGGGGTGACCCTCAGTCCTGGGCCATCGCCCCTTCGTGAGTGGTCGACTCGCTGCGGACCGCGTCGAGACTGCCGTAGTCGGCCCACACCAGCAGCAGGCTGGGGAGGACGAACACGGCGACGACGAACGACAGCGAGAGCGCGAGGACGACGAGCGTCCCGAAGCTCGTGATCTGCGGGTGCGGGTGGAGCAACAGGGCGCTGAAGGCGCCGACGGAGGTGAGCGTGCTGCCCAGCAGGGCGCCGCCCGTGCCGGTCACCGCCGTCCGCAGCGCGCCCGTCACGGTCTGTCCCCGCTCCAGCTCCTGGGCGAACCGATCGCTGACGTGGATGTTGTAGTCGATGCCGAGCCCGATGACGAGGCTGAGCAGCAGCGACGTGAGCAGGGTCAGCGGGATGCCGAGCAGGTGCATCCCGCCGACGACGAGCGCGGTCACGAGGACGATGGGGACGACCGTCACCGCGCCGAGCGCGGCGCTCCCGGTGGCGATCCGGTAGACCAGCGTGAGGAGGACCCCGACGGCCGCGAGCGCGACGAGCAGCGTCGTCAGGATGCTGTCGGTCGTCTGGGCCAGCTCGGCCTGGTTGAGCGTTCCGTAGCCCGCCGCGACGGCGTCGACGCCGTCGGCGCCGACGCCACCGGCGATCGACTCCATGGCCTCGGCCTGTTCGACGATCTTCGCGCCGCCGTCGATCGGGACGACGACGCGCAGCGACCGGTACTCACCGTCGGTCCGTTCGACCACCTGGCTCGCCTGCTCGGGCGCGGCGGCGTACAGCGCGTCGTACACCCCGGCCACGTCGCGGTCGGGCACGCCGTCGCCGTCCGTGTCGGCCGCGCGGAACGTCGCGGCGAACTCCTCGTCGGCGGCGGCGACCGACCGCATGACCGACAGCGGCGACCGCAGCGGGACCGACCCCGCGCGCTGGAAGACCGCCGCCTCCTCGGCGGCGCCGTCGTGGATCGTCTCGACGGCCGCCAGCGCCGCCGGCGAGGTCACGTCGCCGTCCAGCAGTATCTGCGAACTGCGCCGAGCGTCCTCGTCGGCCGCCCGGTACTGGGCGTCGACGTAGTCATCACGTTCGTCGTATTCGCTCGTCTCCCAGCCCAGCGGGCCGGGGAGGTCCTGCTTCCACTCGGCGATCCCCCCGTCGTCCTGCTGGACCGACTGGCGGTCCAGGTCAGTCCACGCGACGGCGCCGGCCGACCCGGCGACCAGGGCGACGACGATCACGACGGGCGCGGCCCGCTTCGCGAGGCGGACGCCGCTCCCGAGGAACGGTTCGAGCAGGCGCGTCTTCCCGAGCGGCCGCTTGCGCCGGTCGAGCCCGACGCGTTCGAGCAGGCGGTCGACGGTCACCTTCAGCGCCGGCACGAGCGTCAGCGAGACGACGAACGTCGAGACGACCCCCAGCGTGATGCCGATCGACAGCTGCTTGATCAGCGAGAACTCGTTGGTGACGTTGGACATGAAGCCGACCGCGGCCGTCAGCGTCACCAGTCCGAGCGCGACCGCGACCGACGAGAGCCCGCGGGCCATCGGCTCGCGGATGTCCCCGGTCTCGCCGCGCTCCGCACGGGTCGGTTCACTCCCCGTCCGGTCCCCAGAGGCGTTCCGCCCCTCGCGCTCCTCGCGGTAACGCATGAACACGTGCAGCCCGTAGTCGACGCTCAGTCCGACGATGAGAACGGGACCGATGATCATCGTCATCCCGGCGGGGATCTGCATCCAGCCGAGGATGCCGAACATCCACAGCACCGACAGGACGACGCCAGTGAACCCGACGATCACGTCCACCAGGTCCCGGTAGGAGAAGGCGAGCACGGCGAGGATGGCCAACAGCGCCACCGGGACGATCAGCTCCATCGTCTGCTGGCTGAAGTTGGCGTTGGACTCGGCGACGGCGTGTTCGCCGAGGGTGAAGTACTCGGGCTGCTCGCGGTCCCCGGCGAGTTCGAACAGCGCCGCGGTCGCGGCGGTGCGTCGCTCGGCGGCGGCGTCGCCGGCGCCGGCGTCGGGGCTCTCGAACCGGAACAGCATCCGCCGGCTCTCGGCGGTCGCCGTCCCCGGTTCGTAGTCGCTCGGGAGCAGCGCGGCCGCCGACGAACCCTCGGCGAGCGTCGCCTCGAGGGCTCGCTCGACCTCGCTCGGGCTCGCCGATTCGAGCGCGGCGACCTGGTCGGCGAGGCCGGCGTCGGAACGCCCGGCCAGGCGTTTCGCGACCGAGTTCGACACCCCGAACGGTTCGCGACCGTCGAGGGCCGCGGCGACCGACTCGTTGTCGAGCGCCCGCCGCTGGAACGCGAGCGAGTCCAGCAGGGCGGCCTTCGAGAGGGCGTCCCCGTCGTCGCTCCGGACGTAGACCGGTGCCGGGCTGACGGCGCTGGCGTTCGCGTCGCTCTCGTTCGTCCCGTAGTTCGCCTGGATGTAGTCGATCGTCTGTGCGACCTCGGTGTCGCCGACGGCGTCGGAGCCGTTCAGCTGGCTCTGGGTCTGCAGCTGGCCGATACCGGCGACGACGCCGCCGGTCACCAGCAGCATGAGCAGGAGCACGACCAGATTGTGCTCGGTGACGAACCGGAACGGGCGGTCGAGCCGGCTCACGGCGCCACCTCCGAGAGCGCGCGCGGTGCGCCGCCCGGCGGTCTGCGCCGGCCGGGCGGGAGGGCGTTCCGTCGTGCGAACAGTTGGGGAACCATCGCGTTCGATACGACACCCCGGACGATCATATAAAGGGGATCACAGTTTCAGAGTCGGAAACTGTGCGAAACCGACCGGTAGACGGTCGGTCACAGCCGTTCGACGAACGCTAGTTCCGACCGACCCCGGCCGCGGGCGTCCGAGCGAGCGAACCGCCCGCGGCGGTGTTCGATATCGCGGCATCCGGTTGATGGCGTCAGACGCTCGGTCGCCGCGGGCGGAGCCGGGGTCGGGACGCGCGCACGCGCGGGACGACAACAGTTACGTCGCTGGCGGGCGGAAATCGGGGTATGACGCTCAGACAGCCGCCGCTCGGGGACGCCCACGAGGCGAGCGGCGCGACGCTCACCGAGTTCGGCGGGTGGGAGATGCCCGTCGAGTTCGAGTCTATCCGGGCGGAACACGAGGCGGTCCGCGAGTCGGTCGGGCGCTTCGACGTGTCCCACATGGGCCAGCTGACCGTCTCCGGGCCCGAGGCCCGCCGACTCACCAATCGGCTGGTGACCAACGACGTGGCCGACCTCGCCCCCGGCGAGTCGAACTACGCCGCGATCACCGACGACCGCGGCGTGATGCTCGACGATACCGTCGTCTACCGACCGCCCGTCGACTGGTCCGTCGAGGCCGACTACCTCGTCGTCCCCAACGCCGGCCACGACGACGAGATGGCCGACCGCTGGGTCGACCACCGCGACTCCTGGGAACTCGACGCCGCCGTCGAGAACCGCACGGAGTCGTTCGCGATGGTCGCGCTCCAGGGCCGGGACGCCCGGGGCCTGCTCGCCGCCGAGACCGATGCCGACCTGGGGGAGCTGGGTCGGTTCGAGACCACGGTCGGGACGGTAGCGGGCGTCGAGACGCTGATCTCCCGGACCGGCTACACCGGCGAGCCCGGCTACGAGCTGATCTACCCCTGGAACGAGGCCGAGACGGTCTGGTCGGCGGTGGAGTGTCAGCCCTGCGGGCTCGGTGCCCGGGACACCCTCCGGCTGGAGATGGGTTTTCTCCTCTCCGGGCGGGACTTCGACCCGGAGGAGAACCCCCGCACCCCTTACGAGGCGGGCATCGACTTCGCCGTCGACCTCGACACCGAGTTCGTGGGTCGCGACGCGCTGGAAGGTGCCGACGTGGAGGGCGTCGACGAGAAGCTGCGAGGGATCGAACTCGTCGACCGCGGCGTTCCCCGGTCGGGGTACGCCGTCGAGTCGGCCGACGGCGACCGCCTGGGGACGGTCACCAGCGGGACGATGAGTCCGACGCTCGGGCGGGGGATCGGACTGGCGTACCTCCCCGCCGACGTGGACCTCGACGAATCGGTCCGCGTCTCGGTGCGGGGCGAACCGAAGAAAGCACGTACCACCGCGACCCCATTTCTGGATAGATGAGCTTCGACGTTCCCGACGACCTGCGTTATCTCGACTCCCACGAGTGGGCGCGGGTCGACGACGCCAGTGCGCGCATCGGCATCTCCGAGTTCGCCCAGGACGAACTCGGCGACGTGGTCTTCGTCGACCTCCCGAGCGAGGGCGACGAAGTCACGGCCGGCGACGAGTTCGGCGTCGTCGAGTCGATCAAGGCAGTCTCGGACATCTACGCCCCCCTCACCGGCACCGTCACCGCCGTCAACGACGACCTGACCGACCGACCGGAGTTGATCAACGAAGATCCCTACGGCGACGGCTGGCTGATCGAGATCGAACTGAGCGACGACGCCGAACCCGACGACCTGCTGGCTGCCGACGAGTACAGCGACCAGATCGCCTGACGCCCCCGTTTTTCGCTCCCGATTTCGCGTTCGTCTCCGCGACAGCGGCGTCGCTGCCGTTCGGCGCTCCCCGCATAAACCGTCACGGGCGATACGAAATTCGAGTGCGGCGGCGACCGCCGACCGCGAGCGAAAGCTGGAGGACGCGAGCTGAAAGGAAGGGTCAGCGACCGAGCGCGACTACGTCGGTCGCGGCGGTGAACGCCAGGACGGTCGTCTCGGTGACGGCGGTGCCCACGGGTGAGCCCGACAGCACCACGTCACCGGAAGCCCCGCCGGGGAACGGGCGGTACCACTCGACCGACGCGTCGGTGAGCGACAGCGACGCGAGCCCCTCCCCAAGCTCGGCGTACAGGCGGTCGTCGGTGACGAGTACCTCGTCGAGGCTGGCGTCCGGGTCGGCGCCATCGGCCGTCGCGGACAGGGTCTGTGCCGACCGCCGCCACCGGACCGCCCCGTCGGATCGGTCGAGCGCGACCAGCTCCGACGAGCAGGCCGCGTAGACGGTCCCCTGCCGGACAGCGACCGAGAACCCGGGGTCCTCGCTCGCTGTCTCGAGGGTCCAGCGTTCGTCTCCGGTCGCCGCGTCGAGTGCCAGCAGCGTCCGGTCCGGGCCGTCAGCGTACACCACGCCGTCGGAGACCGGCGGCGGACGGTCCGTCACCGTCGTCTCCACTCGCCAGCGTTCGGACCCATCTGCCGGGTCGAGACAGACGAGCCTCCCGTCGGCCTGGAGGAAGACACCGGCGGTCGAGACCGCGGGCGTGGCTACGTGCCGGTGCGTTCGACCTGCCACTCGAGGTCGCCCGTCGCGAGGTCGACGGCGCTGAACAGCGGATTCTCTTCGGCGAAACTCCCCGTGACGAAGACTGTCCCGTCGAAGACGGTCGGCTGGGCCTGGAGCGGCCCCGCGTTCGACGGCCCGACGGCGGTCGTCTGCCACCGCTCGGTCCCGTCGCTCCGGTCGTAGGCGTAGAGCCCGCCCTCGTCGTCCGAGACTCGGTTCGTCGCGACGACGACCGTTCCGTCGGCGACAGCAGGCGCCGTCTGTCGACCGGACGGGGAACGACACCAGTCGACGGACCCGTCGGTTCCGTCGAGCGCGTACAGCGCGTCTCCGGTGACGAAGACGGTGTCCCCGTCCGCGACGAGCCCGTGTTGCGCGACCGACCCCCCAAGCGTCGACCGCCACAGTTCGGATCCGTCGTCGCCGCCAGCGGCCCCGGGGACGTACCCGGTGTGAGCGGGACCGGCCTGATGCATTCGGAACTGACCTTCGGGGTCGGCCTCCGTCGAGACGGTCGAAGCGGCGAGTTCGCAGCTACGACCCTCGACGAGACATCCCGACAGGGCCCCGCCGCTCCCACCGACCGGAGCAAGGTACGCCTGTCTACCATCCGTCAGCGATCACTGGTTCTTCGCGTAATAGTTCCAGTCGTTCTCGATCGCACCCGGCGTACTCGGCGTGGTGCCAGTGCAGTCGTCCGGTTGGGAGAGTTGCCACGACTTCGTCCCCTTCGGCGTCCCGCCGTTACACCCCGACTCACCGGGGTCACCCATCGCGGTCGTCCCCCAGTATCCGGCCCCTGTGTGGGTGTGGTGGCGCGCATCGAACGTGTGCAAAACCCCGTGAAGTGTCAACATTCTGTCCGCCCCCGTATCCGGACAACGATAGATTAGGTACGCCTAAAATTCGATGGCCTTATCATCCTTTAGGTGGGCCTAAACCGTATGGGGCACTACAGACGCGACGTACTGGCGACAGGCGCAGCGCTCGCGACGCTCGGGGTGGCCGGTTGCAACGGCCTCTCGGGCGGCGACGAAACCGAGACGGACGCCGGAGCGGGGACCGACGCCGACGGCACGGGCGACCCGTCGGGCGGGGGCGGGAGCGACAGCGGCCGCGGGACCGGGGCGACCGTCGACGCGGCGGTCGCAGCCGAGTGGAACGCCATGCGCGCCCGGGTGTGGGACGCGTTCGCGCTCGGAACCGGGGGCTCGGCGGACGCCGGGGCGTCGGTCGCACAGTCGACCTTCGCCCGCTTCGAGGGCGCGACCGGCGAGTACGGCGCTCACGAGTCACTCGAACGGACGAGCGAGGACAACTACGCCGAGTTCGAGGAGGCGCTCGGAGAGCTGCGGACCGCGGGCCTGCAGGCCGACGACCTGGGCCGCGCCCGCGAGGAGGCATCGATCGCCAACACGCAGCTAGCCGAGGCCCAGCGCGCCCTCGTCGGCGGGTCCGGCGGGCAGGCGCTCGATCTGCAGTTGCTCGGCGCGAACGCGCTCGACGCCGGCGCGCTCGCCGCGACGGGGGCCTTCGGGGGCGCCCGCGAGACCGCCGACGGCGTCCTCGAACGCTTCGAGGAAGCGGCGGTCCACGACGCGCTCGAATCGGCCGATTCCGAGGCCTACGAGGGCTTCGAGAGCGGGTTGAAGGCGGCCCGTTCGGCGGCCGACAGCGAGGACGCCGAGACGGTCCGCGAGGAAGCCGCGGCCGCCTATCAGGCGGCCATCGACGGAAGTTACGCCCTCGCGACGGCCGAAGCGGCGGCCGGCGCGGGCCACGTCGCGACCATCCAGGCCCGCGCCTGGGACGGCGCCGCCCTCGCCGCGACCGGCGGCCCCTCGACCGACTACGCCCACGCCGCCGCGCTGACGCTCTATCGCGCCCGGGTCGCCGACGCCGCCTGGCTCGCCGCCCGCGGTGAAACCGACCGCGCCGCGACGATGGCGAGCGACGTGTTCGCCCACTTCGAGGGCGCCCGCGCCCACGAGGCGCTGGAGGAGTCCGACGCCGAGGCCTACGAAGGCTTCGAGTCGGGACTTTCCGACCTCGGATCGGCCATCGAGGACGGCGACTCCGAGGGGATCGACGAGGCCGTCGCGACCGTCGACGAGAACCTCGTCGCCGGAATCTCGGCGCTCGCCGGCTCGAACGCGCCCCTGCTGGCGGCCGCGTTCTTCCGCGCCCGCTTCGCCGACGCGCGGGAACTGTACCGGTTGGGACAGTACACCGTCGCGGCCGACCTCGCCCAGGGGCTGTTCGAGCGGTTCGAGGCGGACGAACTCGGCGTCCACGAGACCCTGGAGTCGACCAGCGAGGAGCTGTACCACAGCTTCGAGGAGGAGCACCTTTCCGGGCTGATCACCGCCTTCGAGAACACCGACGACGACGGCGTCGCGACCCACTACGAAGGCGTCCAGTCCGCGCTACTGGCGTTCGAGACGCAGGCCGGGACGACGGCGACCGTCAGCGGCGCCGAAGCCGCGTTCGTGGGCGCCCGCGGGTTCGACGCCGGCGTCCTCGACGCTCTCGGGACGGACAGTCGCGCCGAGGCCATCGCACGGGGCGCCTTCGAACACTTCGAAGCCGGCGCCGGCGGCTACCACGAGGCGCTGGAGGACGCCGACGAAACCGTCTACGAGGCCTTCGAGGAGCGGCTGGGTGCGGTGTCCTCGGCGGCGGGCAACGGCGACGACGTGTACGCGGCGAGCAAGTCGTTCGACGCCGAGGTACTGGAATCGGCCTACGCCGTCGTCGAGAGCGCCGGCGGTTCGACCGGCGGCGCCGCCGCGACGGTCGCTCAGGACGCGTTCGCCCACTTCGAGAACGCCCGCGTCCACGAGATGCTCGAGGGGGCCAGCCGCTCGGCCTACGAGACCTTCGAGGCGCGACTGGACGCCTACATCACCGCGCTCGACGAGGGCGGGGACGTGCAGGCGGCCGCCGACAGCTTCGCCGACGCCGCGCTGTACGCCCAGTTCGCCCTCGTCGACAGCGTCGAGGAGCTCCCGCTGGACCTGCGCCTCGCGGGGACGAGCGGCGGCGAGAGCGGCGGCGGCGAGAGCGGCGGCGAGTCGAGTCTCCATGGCGGGCCGAACGTCGTCGAAGGCGTCCCCGACGACGCCGACCACGTGGTCGACATGACCGCCGTCGCCTTCGAACCGGCGGAGCTGACCGTCTCGCAGGGCGACACGGTGGCCTGGACCCACGCCGGCGGCGAGGCCCACAGCGTCACCGCCACCGAGGGCTCGCTCCCCGACGGGGCGGAGTACTGGGCCTCCGGCGGCTTCGACTCCGAGTCGGCCGCCCGTGAGGGCTGGGGAGCCGGCGAAGGCGCCGTCCAGTCCGGCCAGTCGTACGTCCGCACCTTCGAGACGACCGGTACTCACGAGTACGTCTGTATCCCCCACGAGGCCGCGGGCATGGTCGGATCGGTCGTCGTCGAGTAACCGGACCGGTCGCAGAGATACCGTTATCACCGCGTGGCGCCCATCTACCGCATGAATGGATCGCAAGAGGACGGCCGTCTGCCACGGGATCGCGGCGACGGGCTCGACCACCCGCTCGCTCGACTGGTCGTCCGGACGCTCCTCGAACGGTCGGACGGGGAGCGAGGCATGGTGTTGCTGGTCAACGAAGCCGCCCGCTTCAAGGCCGCCAGCGACGGCGAGACCCTCGACGCGATCACCCTCGATACGGTCCGGGCGGAACTCGTCGAGGAACACGTCCCCGCGCTGGAATCGGCGGGGATCGTGACCCACGACGAGGACGACGACAGCCTGTCGCTCGCCGACTCCGAACGCGAGGTCCGGGTCCGACTGGCGGACGCCGCCGCGGCGGCGTCCGGAGAGTCGTACAAGTAAGTTCGATGGGGTGTGACAGCCGCAGAAACAGCAGCGACGACCCCGCCCGTCTGTACTCGAAGAAGGCCCGCCGGGATTTGAACCACGTCCTGACGTGCTCGCTCCGCTGCACACGTCAGGTCTACTTCGAATCCGCCGGTCGCATCGAATCCGCGGCGCCCGCGAGTGAGCGCCGCGATTCTCAGTGGGCCCGCCCGGATTTGAACCAGGGACGAAGCGGTTATGAGCCGCTCTCTCTAACCAGACTGAGATACAGGCCCTCGCGTCTAGCGGTTCCGGACGGCCGCCCTTTAGCCTACCGGGTTCGGACGCGCCACGGCCCGGGAACGCCTTTTAGCCGATCGCGCTCGGACCGTCGGTATGGAGTTCGACACCGTCCAGGGCGATATCGCCGCCCAGTCCGCCGACGCGCTGGTCAACGCGGCCGGGACGAGCCTGCGGATGGGCAGCGGCGTCGCCGGTGCGCTCCGCCGCGCCGCGGGCGGGCCGATAAACGAGGAAGCCGTCTCGAACGGCCCGGTCGACCTCGGCGGCGTCGCCGTCACCGACGCCTCCCAGCTCGACGCCGAGCACGTCATCCACGCCGCCGCCATGCCTCACTCCGGCGATGGCCGCGCCACCGAGGACTCGTCGCCGATGCGACCCGCAACGCCCTCGCCAGCGCCGACGAGATGGGCTGCGAGTCGGGCGTCCTCCCCGTCCTCGGCACCGGGAGCGCCGACTTCGCGTTCGTCGACGGAGCGCGGGTCGTCTGCGAGACCGTCGCCGACTACGAGGCCGAGACGCTCTCGGACGTGCGCGTGATCGCCTACGCCGACGGGGAGTTCGCCGAGCTGAAGCAGGCCGCCGCGGAGATTCGGAGCGAGAATTGATTACGCGTCGGCCGTCCTGCGGACCAGATCGGCGAGGTCGTCCCAGAAGCCGTCGGCGTACTTCTCGGCGTCGTCGATGGTCGGACGGGCGTTGGTCTCATTGACGACCGCCCGCTCGTCGGTGACGAGCAGGTCGACGCCGAGAAACGGGATGTCCAGCGCGTCGGCGGTCCGTTCGGCCAGTGCCCGGAGTTCGGGGTCCAGATCGACGCGACTGGCCTCGGCGCCGCGGTGGACGTTGTGTTTCCACTGGCCCGCGGCGAGGGCGTCGGCGGGGAGGCGCCGTTCGACCGCGCCGACGTACTCGCCGTCGAGGACCATCACGCGGTAGTCGGTCGCACCGGGGAGATACTCCTGGAGGAGAAAGGACTTGTCGCCGGTCGCCCGGAAGTCGTGGACCAGATCGAGGTAGTCGACGACGCCCAGGAGCGAGTCCAGGTCGCCCGCTTTCGCGACGCCGACGCCGCGGGTCGTGGAGTTGGGCTTGACGACCACTGGCGGATCGAGGCGCTCGAAGGCGGAGACGACGTGTGACTCGTCGACGGGGTTCGACACCATGACCGTCTCGGGGACCGGTACGTCGGCGGCGGCGAGGCGGGCGATCGCCCCCGCTTTGTTCCGCGAGCGCAGGATCGCCTCGCGGTCGTTGACCCACGGAACGCCGAGGGCGGCGTCGGCGACCCCGCCCTCCATCAGCCGCGGCGGGAAGACGAAACCGGCGTCGAAGTCGTCCCACGGCGGGTCGGTGAGCGCGACCGTCCGCTCGCGCGAGCGGACGTGCTCGACCGCGATACCGCGGTCGGCGAGCGGCCCCCGCATCCGCTCGTACGTTTCGGCGTTCGTCGCGACCGCCAGCCGGAGCATGCCCGCCCGTAGTGATCAGTCCCACTTAGCACCTCCGCTACCCGTGACCGCGGGTGCTGGTGTCGATCACGCCTCGACCGCCGCCGACGGGTCGCGCGAACTCGTCAGTAGCGACGGGGAGACGTCGAGAGGAAGGTCGCCTCAGGCGATCAGCAGTTCGTCGCCGCGTTCGACCTTGATGCGGCAGGGCGGGGTGATCTTGTTGTAGGCGCGGCGGTAGGCCTCTTTGACTTCCTCGGCCTGGTCGACGTCGCAGTACGCGGTGAACAGGCGCTCGCCGGCCTGGATGCGCGCGGCGGTGCCGACGATCTTGCCGAACGCCTGGCGCATGCCGTCGGAGACGCGGTCCGCGCCCGCACCGGTCGCCTGTTTGTTCTCTCGGATGACCTGGTGGGGGAACTTCCGGAGGACCATCCGGTAGTTGCCCTCGCCGAGCTCCTTGATCAGGTGGCGGTTGGCGGAGAGCCGGGAGGCCTCCATCGAGCCGTGACGCAGCTGGACCGACTCCTCGACGATGAGGCTGATCTGGACCGGGTAGTCGTCGGCGTCCGCGTTCTTGTCGCCCATCTGGTGCTGTGCGATCTTCGAACCGGGAATACCCGTGATGTACTCCCGTCGGGTGTACGCGGGCTTGTCGATGTCCCGGTACATCGAGGCAGGTTTGTCCGACATAGTCTTGCCGTAAACGAGTCCGAGCGGGTGGATAAAGCCTTCGAACCCGCCTGGACTCGTGCGAACGCCTGGCACTCGACGCCCCCGGTTCGTCGGGGACCGCTCACCGCTCGGGCCCGGCGTCGGGGACCGAGACGTCGTGTCCGTCGAGTTCGTCGACCAGCGCATCGGGCGCGACCACCGCCACCTCGGCCTCGTCGGCGCGCTCGCGGGCGTCCCGGCTGAGCGTCGCGCCGGCGACGACCACCGCCGCGTCGAGGTCGGCGTCGCGCTCGACCGCGGCGGCGAACCGCTCGACCGCCGCCCCGTCGACCGTCGCCGCGGCGTCCGCGTGGACGGCAAGCACGCCAGCGCGCACGTCCGCCGGCCCCGGGGCCGTCGCGCGCAGGTCGATCGCGTCGCCGTCGACCGCGTCGGCCGTCCACCCGGTCGCCTCGAAGCACTCCGCGACGACCCGCCCGAACCCGTCGGCGCCGAAGGACCCCAGCACCGCGGGCGTCCACCCGTCGACCGCGTCGACCCCGTCCCCGTCGAGCGCGTCACCGGTCTCGTCGTCGGTCGCGTCGCGGCTCGGATCGCCACCGTCCGTCCCACTTCCGCGGACGGCGTCGACCGCGTCGGCGGTCTCCCGGACCGCCCCGGCGTCCGATGCGTCGGCGACTGCGTCCGCGACCACGTCAGCGTCGGTCGGCGTCTCGGTTCGTTCGGCGGTCAGCCACTCGTCGTCCGTCTCGTCGCCGGCGAGCGTCCACTCCCCGCCCGCCGAGTCGCGCTCGCCGCCGGTCTCGGTCCCGTCGGCCGCCGCGTCGCCGTCGGATTCGACGACCGTGTCAGATCGGGCGGCCGTGTCGGCCTCGCCGCAGTCGCTCGCGTCCCCGTCGGCCCCCCCGGGCGAGACGACGACGGTCTCGGCGTCGGTGCCGTCGGGCCCGGTCGCGGACGGGTCGGGCCGGCGATCGGCGAGTCGGTCGTCGAGTTCCTCGACGGTGTCGAGCGCGTCCGGGATCCGTTCGCGGGCGACCGCGCGGGCGGCGTCGAGCGACGACTCGGCGCGGTCGCAGGCGGCCGCGGCCGCCGCGGGGGGCGCCCCGTCGGCGGCGTCGAGCGCCCGCCGGGCCCGCTCACAGCGCGCGCGGACCAGTCGCTCGGCGACGGTCGCGAGCCGCTCGCGGACCGCCTCGCGGTCGACCTCGAAGCGGGGGTCGTCCCGCCCCCAGTCGAGCGCGTGGACCCGTTCGTACCGCTCCAGCGCCCGCTCCCACCACGTGACGGCGGTCTCGGTGTCGTCGGCCGAGCGCGCGACTTCGACCGCCTGTTCGGCCCGTTCGAGCGGCGAGGCGGCCAGCCGCTCGCGCTCGGCGTCGAGGTTCGCCCGCCGCCGCCGTATCAGCTCGTCGCCCGGCCGGTCGGCGTCGACCGACAGCGCCGCCGCGTAGCTGTCGGCCGCCCGCTCGAAGTGATCGGCCGCCGTCTCGTAGGCCTCGTCGTCCCAGCGGGTGTGTCCGCGTTCGCGGGCCTGCTCGGCCTGCTCGACGTAGGCGCGGCGCTCGAACAGCCGCAGGCGCTCGCGGTAGTCCTCGACGCGGTCGGCGACCGACGCCGCGGCGCCGTCCAGCGACGCCGCGGCCTCGCGGGCGTCGTCGAGCGTCCCGCGCACGTCGGTGACCGCCGCGAGCACCACGTCGACGTCGCCGGCTTCGAAGGCCCGCTCGACCCGGTCGAGCGTCTCCTCGGCGGCTTCCAGAGCGCGTTCGATGCGCGACCAGACCCCCGCGGCGGCGTCGACGAACTCCCGGACCGCGTCCAGGTCGCCCCGCGAAGGGAACCGGTACTGCGCCCCCGCGACCGTGTCGAGGACGAGCGCCCCGTTTCGCAGTCCCGCCTCCGTGCGGGCGTCGACCACGTCGTCCAGCGACACCGAGCGCGTGCGGTCCCCCTCGGCACGGCCGACGGCGAACAGCACCCGAACGTCCGTCACCAGCGCCGCCGCGCTGTGGTCGCCGTCGGGCGCGACCTGCCCGGCCTCGACCGCGTCGTCGCTCGCCGCGTCGTCGGTCTCTTCGACGGTGAACCCCCGCTTCTTGTTCCGGACGACGAACCTGGGGGTCTCGGTCCGCTCGACGTACTCGGCGAGCGGGCGGTCGTGCAAGAGCCCCCGACCGATCAGGCCGCCGCTCCCCGTCTCTGTGAGCACCTGTGCGTCCTCGTTCTCGACTTCGATGACGTGTTTCATACCCCCGCCCGCGCGTGACTGGCGTAACCATCGGTAGGGTGATACTAAATCCTTGCGTCGGTTCGCCCGCTCGGGCTCCGGTTACCCGCGCGTCACTGGGGTCCTTTTGCCGCTCGCGGCCCAACGATCGACCAGCCATGAACAAACTCGTCGACGGCGAGTGGCGGACGGACATCGACCAATACACGAACGAAGACGGGGAGTTCGAGCGCGGCGAGACGACCTTTCGCGACCGTGTCGCGGACGACCCCGACGCGCGCTTCCAGCCCGAGGCGGACCGATACCACCTCTACGTCTCCTACGCCTGCCCGTGGGCCCACCGGACCCTGCTGATCCGGTCGCTGAAGGGGCTCGAAGACGCCGTCTCGGTCGACGTCGTCGACCCGTACCGCGACGACGACGGGTGGCAGTTCAGTCCCGAGAAGGCGGGCTGTACGACCGACACCCTCAACGGCAGCGACTACCTCCGGGAAGTCTACCAGGAGGCCGACCCCGACGCGACCTGCCGGGTGACGGTTCCCGTGCTCTGGGACAAACAGGAAGCGACCATCGTCAACAACGAGTCCGAGGAGATCCTCCGGATGCTCGACACGGCGTTCGATTCGGTGGCCGAGCGCGACGTGGACCTCTATCCCGAGGGGTACCGCGAGGCGGTCGACGAGATCGTCGACGACATCTACGAGCCGATCAACAACGGCGTGTATCGGGCGGGCTTCGCCGGCTCGCAGGCGGCCTACGACGAGGCCGTCGACGAGCTGTTCGACGCCCTCGACCACTGGGACGAGGTGCTGGCCGACCAGCGCTACCTCGCCGGCGACCGCCTGACGGAGGCGGACATCTGCATGTTCACGACGCTGGTCCGCTTCGACGAGGTGTATCACACCCACTTCAAGTGTAACGTCAGGGCGATCCACGAGTACGACAACCTCTGGCCGTACCTGCGAGACCTGTACCAGACGCCGGGCGTCGCCGAGACGGTGAACATGGACCACATCAAGGAGCACTACTACACGACCCACCCGGACGTCAACCCCAAGCGACTGATCGCCCGCGGGCCGGACCTGCACTTCGACGCCGAACACGACCGCGACGAACTGCCCGGGAGCCCGCCCAAGGAACTGCTGCCGCTGGCCTGAGCCGGCGAGCGTCCGCTCTCCCGCATCGAATCCGGGATACCCGAGACGGTCGTTCAGTCGTCGCCGTCCGGAACCGTCCGCCTCGACAGTCGGCCGACGCGCGCCGCGAGTTCGCGATCCAGCGGCGAATCGGGGCGGGTGCGAAGGGTGAGGACGGTGCCGTCGTCGAACGTCGCGGTGACCGTCCGACGGCGGCGCCGGACCGCCTCCAGATCGTCGAACTCGTCGCCGTTGCGCACGGCGTAGACGACCAGTGCGAAGCTCGCGACGGTCGCGAGCGCGAACAGCGGCGGGAGGACGGTGCCTTCGAGCGCGACGAGCGCCGCGAACGGGCCGAGCGCGAGCGCGGCCGCCCCCCAGCGGCCGAGCGGATCCGCCTCCGCGCGGCCGCGGACGCGGCGTTCGATCGCACCGAGCGCGTCCGCGAGGGAAGCGAGCGGGCCGAAGCGCTCGAGTCGGTCGGTCAGCGACCGGTCGTTCGGCGCGACCCCCTCGCGGCGGACGTGGGCGGCGGCGAGCGCGCCCCCGACGGCGGCCAGCGCGAGCGACGGCGTCAGCGGGTCGGCGGCCGTCCCGAGGACGCCCAGGAACGCGACCACCGAGCAGCAGTAGCCGACGCCGCCGAGCAGTCGTGCGTCGCGACCGCGCAGGCCCAGCGTGGCGTCGACGGAGCTGCGGACCGCCGACAGCCGGTCGAGGCCGACGCTCAGCAGGCCGTCGTCGGTGACTGCGAGGAGGCGGTCGTCGCTGAGGCCGACCGCCGCCCGGCCGCCGCGGTCGCCGAGCAGTCTGGCGGCGTCGACGACCTGCAGCGACTCGTCGCGGCGGAGGTGCCGGCGGACGGTCGCGGTCTCGTGACCCCTCGGCGACGAGGGCGTCCACGGTTCGACGGTCGTCGCGTCTGCGACGGCCGTCGCGAGCGGGCCGGCGTCGCGCTCGTCACTCCCGTCGCCGGTTGCGTCCTCGCTGTCGCCGCTATCGACCCTCGATGGCGAGCCCCGGGCGGCCGGTGGCGACTCGCGGCCGGCGGTCGCCGTCCCCGTCACCGAGGCGTCGGCGTTCTCACTCCGCACCGCCGACGGCGTCGACTCCCCCCCGCCGTCGCGAACGGACTCGTCCCGGCCGTCGCCGGGCGGTCGCTGCTCACTCATGCCCACGCCTACGACCGCCGCACCCGATTGTAAATGACGGCTTATCGCCCCGGTACGGCCGTTCGCGGCCGGATCGGCGACGCCGGTGCGCCCGGGCCGACCGACGATGCCGGCGGCACTGGCGACACCGACGGCGCTGACGGCGCCGACCGTCCCGGACTCCGGCGACGACGGCCGCTGTCGAAAGGCCGTAGGAGCGGGGCGACTTCGGTGACGGCATGACCCGGGTCACGGTCGGCGGGCGCATCCACGTCGGCTTCCAGAACCTCTCGCTGGCACACGAACGCCTCTACGGCGGCGTCGGCCTCGCGCTGGCCGAGCCGCGCCTCGGCCTGCGGGCCGAGCCGGCGGACGCCGTCGACTGCGACGACGACGCGGCGCGACCGTACGTCGAGCGCGTCGTCGACGACGTTCGAGATTCCCCGCTCGTCGATGTCGGAC
>ENA-ORCO01000308-ORCO01000308.1-marine-metagenome-genome-assembly--contig:-NODE-308-length-28193-cov-5.573161_pt1 | contig 28193 bp, 18 predicted proteins | sample MGYA00248633_ERZ508508 | MGnify/ENA primary metagenome ERZ508508 (study PRJEB26179, sample SAMN06268845) | marine metagenome | isolation source: A23 P1 aerobic enrichment on pine of planktonic cells taken...
GCGACCGCCGGCGTCCACCCGGCGACGATGCACCTCGTCGACGACTTCCTCGCGACGGGGACCCAGATCAAGACCGAGCGGCCGGGCAAGGCCGCGGGGGTCGTTCCCGTCGACACCATCGAGGGGCCGACGGTACGCCTGGCCAACGGCGAGGTCCGACGCATCGACGACCCCGAGGAGGCGCTCGCGGTGCGCAACGGCGTCGAGAAGGTGATCGACCTGGGCGAGTACCTCGTCAACTACGGCGAGTTCGTCGAGAACAACCACCCGCTGGCCCCGGCTTCCTACACCGTCGAGTGGTGGGCCCAGGAGTTCGACGACGCCGGCGCGGACGTGCAGGCGATGCGCGACTCCCTGGACGTGGACCTCTCCGACCCCAGCGCCGAGGAGGCGCTGGAGTGGGTCGACGCCTACGACGCGCCGCTCCATCCGAAGTACACCTACTGCTGGCACGACCTGAGCGTCGACGAGGTGTGCGCGCTGGCCGACGCGGTGGACGAGGGGCGTGTGGCACAGACCGACGGTGCGGTCGTGCGGGATCCGGACGGCGCCGACGACACCGACGGCGCAGCCGAGACTCAGCACGACGCCGCGACCGACGGCCACGACCGCGACGCCGGCGCCGCGGCCGCCGGTGACCTCGTGCTCCCGCGCGCCCCGGACGTCCGCGACGCCGTCGAACACCTGCTCGTCGAGCACACCCAGACCGAGGACACGCTCGTGATCCCGGACTGGCGACCGCTCGTCCGGACGCTCGGCTTCTCCGACTCGCTCGAACGGGAGTGGGGGGCCGACGACCTCTCCGAGCGCGCGAGAGCCTACGGCGGCGGCGAGGCCAGCGACGCCCAGCTCGAATCGTCGGCCGCCTCCACGGAGGACGGCGCCAACGCCATCGAGGCGATAAACGAGATCGCCCCCTTCGCCGTCCGCGAGCGGGCGCCCACCCGCATCGGCAACCGGATGGGGCGCCCGGAGAAATCGGAGAAGCGCGACCTCTCGCCGGCGGTCCACACGCTCTTTCCCATCGGCGAGGCCGGCGGCTCCCAGCGGAAGGTCGGCGACGCCGCCGTCGCGGGCGACAGCTACGACGACAGCCAGGGGAAGATCGAACTCGAAGTCGGCCGCCAGGAGTGTACCGACTGCGGCGAGCGGACCTACAAGCCCCGCTGTCCCGACTGCGGCGGCGTCTGCGAGGCCGTCTACGTCTGCCCGGACTGCGACCACGAGGTCGAACCCGACGAGTCCGGCCGCGCCGAGTGTTCCCGCTGCGAGACGCTCGCCCGCCCCACCCAGACGACCGTCGTCGACGTGAACGCGGAGTTCAAGTCCGCCCTCGCGAACCTCAACGAGCGCCCCACCGCCTACGACGCGCTCAAGGCCGTCAAGGGCCTCTCCTCCGAGCAGAAGACGCCCGAGCCGATGGAGAAGGGCATTTTGCGGGCCAAGCACGGCGTCTCGGCGTTCAAGGACGGCACCGTCCGCTACGACATGACCGACCTGCCCGTCACGGCGGTCCGTCCATCCGAACTGGACGTGACCGCCGACGCCTTCCGGGCGCTGGGCTACGCCGAGGACATCCACGGCCAGCCGCTCCAGCACGACGACCAACTGGTCGAACTGAACGTCCAGGACGTCGTGCTCTCCGAGGGCGCCGCCGAGCACATGCTCAAGACCGCCGACTTCGTCGACGACCTCCTCGAATCCTACTACGGCCTCGAACCGTTCTACGAGTTAGAGGAACGCGACGACCTGGTGGGGGAACTGGTCTTCGGGATGGCGCCCCACACCAGCGCCGCGACGGTCGGCCGTATTGTCGGATTTACGACGGCAGCAGTCGGGTACGCTCACCCCTATTTCCACGCCGCGAAGCGCCGGAACTGCGACGGCGATGAAGACTGTGTGATGCTTCTCATGGACGGGTTGCTCAACTTCTCGAAGCAGTTCCTCCCGGACCAGCGCGGCGGGCAGATGGACGCTCCCCTCGTCATGTCCTCGCGGATCGACCCGGCGGAGATCGACGACGAGGCGCACAACGTCGACATCATGCGGGAGTACCCGAAGGAGTTCTACGAGGCGACCCGGGAACTGGCCGACCCCGAGGACGTCGAGGACATCATGACCATCGCGGAGGAGACGCTGGGGACCGACGAGGAGTACACTGGCTTCGACCACACCCACGACACGACGAACATCGCCGCCGGGCCGGATCTCTCGGCGTACAAGACGCTGGGGTCGATGGAGGACAAGATGGACGCCCAGTTGAACCTCTCGCGGAAGATCCGGGCCGTCGACGAGACGGACGTGGCCGAGCGTATCATCGAGTATCACTTCCTGCCGGACCTGATCGGGAACCTGCGGGCGTTCTCCCGGCAGGACGTGCGCTGTCTCGACTGCGGCGAGAAGTACCGGCGGATGCCGCTGGCGGGCGACTGCCGGGAGTGCGGCGGCCGCGTCAACCTCACCGTCCACGAGGGGTCGGTCAACAAGTACATCGAGACGGCGACGCGGGTCGCCGAGGAGTTCGGCTGTCGCACCTACACGAAACAGCGGCTGGAGGTTCTCGAACGGTCGATCAACCGCGTGTTCGAGGACGACACGAACAAGCAGAGCGGGATTGCCGACTTTATGTGATCGCTGTCGGCATCCGCCGAGCGAAGCGAGATGCGGCTTTTTCGCCCGCGTTTTTGGCCGAGCGGGTCGCGAACGGAGTGAGCGACCCCGAGGCGAAAAAGGTGGGACTGACCGAACGAGCAGAGCGGGATTGCCGACGTTATGTGAACGGGGCCTGCTGTCGACTGCGGTCGCGTTCACGCCGCGTTCGTCCGCACCGGAGACATCGGAGACGACGACGCAGCTCTCAGACCGACTGACCACGAGGGGCGTCGTCGACCGCGTCCTTTAGGCGTGGGCCGGTCCTTGCGTCCGGCGATGGAAGTCACCCTCCTCGGGACCGGCGACACGACGGGGACGCCGACGCCCGGCTGCGACTGCGAGACCTGCGAGCGGGCCGTCGACCGCGGCGTCGAGCGCTCGCGGTTCTCGGTCCACGTCCGCAACGAGCGCACCGGCGAGTGCCTGCTCGTCGACACGAGCCCCGACTTCCGCCACCAGTTCCTCGGCCACGACGTGGCCCTGCCCGACGCCGCGGTGATCACCCACATCCACTTCGACCACCTCGACGGGCTGGGTCACGCCTACCGGCTGCTCGACCACCTGCCCGTCCACGCCGCCGACGAGCGCGACCCCGAGACCGGCGAGAGCGTCGCCCAGACGGTCCGCCGGCGCTACGACTACCTCGACCAGGTCGAAGTCGTCCCCGAGACGCCGTTCGAACCCTTCGAGACCTGCGGGTTCGAGGTCACGCTGGTGCCCGTCGACCACCCGCCGCTTCACTGCTACGGCCTCGCGATCGAGGACCCCGAGACCGGCGCGAAACTGTCGATATCCGGCGACTCGACCTACGGCATCGGCGCGGAGTCGCGGACCGCCCTCGCCGACCCCGACCTGCTGCTCGCCGACGGCATCGTGACCGCCGACCTGTGCGAACACCATCCCGCCGGCGGGAACCACGTCGACGACGACGGCGTCGCTCGCACGTTCGGCACGAAACACATGACCGTCGAGGGCGCGGTCGCGCTGGGCGAGGACCTCGGCGCCGAGCGGACGCGGGTGGTCCACGTCTCGCATTTCCTCGACGCCGACCGGGCGTTCGAGGCGCCGCTGGCCGTCGACGGCGAACGCTACGACCTCTGACAGACCTGCGGTCGGACGACCCGACCGCCCGCGACCCACGACCCCCGGAACCTCCATACCGCTCGCGCTCGAACCCGTGACCATGAGCAGTCAGGAACAGGCGGACGAGGCGACCGAACCGCTCGCCGCGCGGGTCGTGCTCTCGTTCCCGGCGGACATCGGCGAACACGGCCGGGGCCGCATCCGCTCGGACTACTACCGGAAGTACCTCACCAAGGTCCACGACTCGGCCGCCGAAGGCGACGAGTGGGACGAGTTCACCGACGTGGGCTGTTGCGGGAGTCAGATGGACGTGCCGCTGGTGGTCGAGCGCGTGGTGACGGAGTCGACGACGCCGACCTCGCAGTCGAAGGCGGGTCGCGGATCACCCTCGACACCGAGATCGAGTACACCGAACGCGAGGCCTGCGGGGTCAACCAGGGCTGGTCCGTCCAGCACGACGAACCCGAGGCGCTGGACAAAGGGTAGCGGAGGCGGTTCGAGCGGGCCGCCGTGGTATCCAGCAGAGAGCTCTCAGACACGGTGTCGCTGCGATGTCACCCCTCTTTGAGGATATGGAGCTGCCTGTCAGCGTCCGCGACGAGCAACCGGTCACCGATGACGGTCGGACTGTGGGTGATTTCGTTCGGCCGTCCCCACACGTCCCGCTGGTTCCCACCGGGTGAGAAGAGGCGGACGCCGCCGTCCGTACCGGCGACGTAGAGGCGCCCATCCTCCGTCAGCGTCGGTGCCGAGGTGATACCGCAGTCGAGTTCCTCTGACCAGCGTAGGTCGTCGTTAGTCGAGTAGACGCGAATACCGCCGTCACGATAGCAGAGAACGACACGGTCGGTGGAGACAACGGGCGGAGCAGCGAACCGTTTCCCCGACTCTGCACTCCGTTTACCGACTCTCTCGATACCGTTGCGTGGGTTACTGTGGAACGCGACGATCCGGTCGTCGGTAGCGGCGAAGAGTGTTTCGTTTCGGACGACGGGGTCCCAGTGAACCGCCCGACCGACATTCCAGTCTGCCTGCAACATATCCCCGCTCGAAGCGTCAACCGCACAGACGACTCCGTCGGTCAGGTAAACGGCGTCCTGATAGATAACCGGTCGACCTGGCACCATGTCCCTGAAACGCTGGGTGAAGCGTTTCTGGCTGTTCAACCCCGACGGTGCAACGTGCAAGCGACCGCTCTGATCTGTAAAGTAGATGTAATTCCCGCTTGGGACGGCCGGCGACTCGATCGGCGCGGAAACTCTGAACTGTCCCTGTCGAGCCTTGTGCCGAAGGTCGAACGCCGCTAGTCGGGGGTCCTCGCCCCTCCGCCCGCCGATAGGGACGTACACGTTTCCGTCGTGGAGACACGGCGGCGCGGTAACAGAGGAGAAGCGCTTCCTCCAGTGCGTTTCGCGCGCTTCGAGGTCGTAGACGTAGACACGGCCGTCCCTGTCGGCGACACAGACGAATTCTCCGTCGGAAACCGGCCCCCCGACGAACGCCGAACTGCCGAAGCTCTCGGTGGACGATTCCTCGAAATTCCCTGGACCGGGGTCGGGCGTCGATCCCGTGTTCTGTCGGTCGTACCGGACTACCGGCGCCGATCCAGACGACTGCGAGGAGACGGGTGTAGTCGATCTATCGGCCACCCCTCCAGATGCCGAGGCGCCGACGGACCGGTCGGGTGTCGATCCGGTCTGCTGACGCGACTGCGTCTGTGAGGGGGTTCGTTCGGTTACGGGGTCCAACTCCGGCGCCGGCTTCGGCGCGTTGTCCGAGGCGCTCGAATCAGCCGGTTCGCCGGCGGAGTTCCCCTGACGGCGAGTTTGCGACCGCTCGTCGCTCTGGGGCCGTTTCGAGGAAGTCCCACTCGAGTCGGGCCGAGTGTTCCGCTGGCCCTGTTGCCGGTCCTTATTTCGGAGAATCTGCTTGTACTTCTGGCGTTCCGTCTTGTCAAACGCGTCCACGGACGAACTGTCATCGAGCTTCTTCGCCGCGTCCGCAGCGATTACGCGAACGTCCGAGCTCTCGTCGTCGATGTACTGCCAGATCTGTTCCGGAGACGGTGTGTCCCGCGTTTGAGTACCGACGTTCGTGCGCAACCGCTTGACCTCATCGAGGCGCGTGTCGCGGTTGGCCGACTGACCCCCCGAGCCGTCGCTCGACGACGGGGGCGTAAAGAGGCGAAGCGGAAGCCGCAGGAAAGACCCCGAGGGCCAGAGTCGACCGGCGAGGGTTCCGACCGCGTAGGCCACGTGAACGAGGAGCCACAGCGCGGTGACTACCACGAGCCCGTCGACGACCGGGTTCCAGTTGTCGACGACGACTCCCGTGATCGCCGACGCGGTGGCGACCAGAACGGCCGCGACGGCGGTGCCGGCGACGACCCCCAGAACCGTCGACGAGTGTTCCGAGAACCGCGACTGGTCCGTCGTCGACACCTCGACCCGCTGGCCGGTAAACCCAGCCGAAAGCTGCTTGACGAACTCGTCGGTCGACCGGGTGAGCGTCTCCAGCGACTCGGCGTCCGCGACCACCCGTTCGGCCCGGCGGTCCAGTTCAGCCGGGAACGACGACCGGCTGAGCAGCGACCGGAGCCGCGAGAGGCCGCGCCGAAGGGGGACTCTCACCCGCCGCTTGAGGAGGATCGTCACCGCGAGAAACGCCAGCAACGGCCCGGCGAAGTACCAGTTCGTGGTCGTGAACTGGACCGCGGGGAGGGTAGACGAGAGGTAGGGCGGAAACGTGTACGTGATCGAATCAGTCGCGAGTGAGGCCAGTTCGGTGAATGAGCCTCGCCACGCGGCGTAGCTGAGGCCGGCGATAAACGCGAGTGCGAAAGTGAACAGTCCCGTTTTGGCGACCGCCTCCCAGTTCACACCGGGGTCGATCTCTTGGCGGACCGCGACGGGAAACGACTCATCGAATCCCTGCCGTCTGAGGGCCGCCACAACCCCGGCGGCCTGTCCCCGGCCAGACAGTTTCTCACCGGCCGCCGAGGCGAGCGCGTCAACCGACTCCGACAGGTCAGCCGCTGCGTCGTCCACCTTCCAGTTCCGTCTCGTGTCCGCCGCTTGCCCGGTCAGCTGGACGGTGTCGAACTGTTCGTTGGGCTCAATGTAGATGTCCGCACTTGTGTCGAACTGCGAGGGTGGTTGCCGGCAGATCGCGTAGCTCCGGTCGTCTCCGTAACGGTCGTAGAAGTGTCGGAACAGACGAACCGCCGTCAGCTCGTCCGGGACAGCGAAGCTGAGCGTTCCGCAACGATCGAGCAACTTGTCCAGCATCTCCTCGGATATGGGTGGGCCGGTCGGGTCCGTGGAGGTGAGGTTGTCGAAGACGACCTGGCCGCCGCCGACGCCCTCCCTGATGGACCAGCCCCGGTCCTCAACGGCCTCGCGCACTCGCTGCTGGAACTCATTGAGGGTTGTCGACCCGTCAGTCTCGTACGTGGCGATGAACTGCTCGGGGTCGGACCGGTAGACATTAACGAACGACCAGACGTACCCCGACGACGGGTCATACTCCAGCAGTAATCCCGCATTGAAGTCGTCGACGACGGCGGTATCGATCTGTTCGTCCATCCGCGGATCCGTCGTGTGAACAATCTCTCCAGTCGGTCCGGGGTGAAGCTTTAGCACCATCGAATCACCCGTGGATCCGCTTGAGCAGCTGGATCGATCCCTGGAAGATCGTCTTTGGGATGTTTCGCGTCTTGATCAGTGGTTTGCCCTCGTCGTTGTGCCGGTCAGAGTCGATGAAGTACCAAGTTGGATAGACCGTCCCTTCGTTCTCTGTGTGGTTGAGCAAGTCGTTGATGACGGCCGACTCCGCTCCGAGTACCTCCTGACTGGTGTGTGCCGCGAAGGGGTCGTACTCGTCGTCGACCGCGATAGGGAAACTCTGGTCCTCCTCAACGCTCGCCTCCTGATAGTCATTCCAGATGTGGTCTGCCTTTGTCGCGACCACGAAACACTGTTTGTCGCTGTAAGTACGTGCCAAATCGCGGTAGTACTGCAGGTACCCTTTGTCTTCGGTCCGGTGGGACGGGGGGTACTCCGGATACATTCGACCACTCCGCTCCCACCGTAGCCAGCCCGTCTCGGTGCCCGGTGGAATACACCCGATTTCGTTCTGTATCTCGTCACCGATATCCGAGATAGCAACGACGTTAGGGACGCTTTCGTCGAATCGTCCGTCCGGTTGATTGGTTTGAGGGGCAATGTACTCGAGCTCGAGATACTCGCGGTGGTTCCCCCGCTCCACGACCGGTCCGAGGAAGTCGTCTATCGGGATCGTGAACAGGAGCGTGTCGGACTGTTCGATCTGGTCTTCGACTCGCTCGGCGAGTCCATCCCTCGTGGCGCTCCGAACCGCCCCACCGTCCGTCACTGCTTCGTCGGGATCCGCCTCCCGGGCGTCTTCGGAGTCGTCATCGTCCGAATCGGTATCCCCAACGGATATCGGCTCGGTATCCCGTTGGAAGCCGTCAGCCCTTCCGGCCGACTCTTCGTCCTCAAGGAGGTACTGACAGATGTCGTTCAGCCGCTCGCCGGGGTAGTCATAGGTCTCGAACTCGAACTGCTTCGGGAATAGCCCCGGGGTATACTTGTACGCGAACTGTAATTTTTCATCGTCACCCTTTTCAGTCGGATCCGGCCAGCGGCCGTCTTTGATGCTATCGCGTGCGCTGTTTATCCGCGACACGGTCGTTCCGGGGGTCTCGGTCATCGCCGCGCTGTCGATGACATCTTCGACAGCAGCTTTCATCCCACCGAATGCGGCAGTCTTCCCGCTTCGGGCCGGCCCCATCATCATCACCTTCTTATTGGCTTCGAAGTTCGCGAACCGTTTGAGCGAGAAGAGTAGCACACCGATAACGGCGATATCCTGCAGGATCGCCCCGAAGTCGAACCCGTAGAAGTACACTTGTCGGGCGACGAACCCGTCGTCGATGACCTGAAACGGACTCCGGTAACGAAGATGGGCCTCAGCGAATACGACCCCGAGCACGACCGCGACCGCCCACCAGACGCGGTCGACGACGTTTTCGATGACGACTCGGTCGCCCTCGTACAGCGCCGTCCACTCGTCTCTCCGCATCCCGCCGTACCACAGCCCGGCGAGCACGGAGCCGCCGAGACTGAGAAAGACGAACCCATTCGCCTGCGCTGCGACAACGTCCAGAAAGACGCCCTCGAGAACCAGAAAGATCGCGGCGGGGAAGAGGCCGAACGCGAAGAGGAGTACACCCTTCCCGCGCCGGTAGGAGTCAAAGAGGAACGTCCCGAACAACCCGACGAAGAACCCCGCGAGCGCGACGTAGACGACGACCGCGGGGACGCCGAACTCGGGGAAAACACCGGCGACGAACCCCTTCGTGACGCCGCCTTTGGCCCACCAGCGGATGAACATGTCAGTCACGAACGCAGCAGAGAGAAGGAAGACGACCAGAGATCCGCCCAGTTCTAACCAGTCCCGCAACTCGACTACGCCCTTATCCCGCAAGGAAGAGATCCGGTCTTGAACAGCCATGAGAGCAATAATGGTTGATTCTGTGTAATGATGGTTACGATTACAGTCGATGTTGCCGATGAGTCGGCAAACTCCTGCTGCCTCTGAACAGTCGCCTCGCCTAGATAGTCCCGACAGTCGAGACTATCTGACGGAAGGATCGGCATGAGAAGCGATCAAAACGGTGTTTCGTGGGCCGATCGACAGCCACCGAGTCGTGTGCGGATAGCCACTACCGGAATTATCCAGAATTATTGAGTTACACCATAATTGATTTATAAGACAATGACAAGTGCTAGTGCCATATGGCAGGACAGGACGCCGACGGACGGGTGACGGTTCCGGACACGATCATCGGGATCGGCAACGCCGGGAAGCAGGTGGTTTACACGTTGCTCGAACAGGAGTGGATCCTCGAGGACGCGTTGAAACCGCGGGAGGCGGACAGCAACCCGAGTATCAACCCCATCGTGATCGACACGGTAACGGGGAGCGAACAGAACAAGGACATAGAGCGTATCAGTTCGATCAACACGGATATCGAGAAGGCGTGCGAAGAGTACGGGAACAACGCGACGACGAAACTCGAGTACATCAACCCGGTCGAGGAAACCGACCAGCGGTACACGAGCGCTCACGGGCTGACGTATCCGGGAGAAGTCGCCGATATCGCGTCCGAAGCCGGACTCAAAGCCTGGTGGTTCGACCAGAACCCCGAGCTCCTCGACGAGAACGAGAACTACAGTGAAGGCGTCATCAGACGGCGCGCCCTGAGCAAGGCGCTATACCACGCGAGTCAAACGGGGTCAGACCCGCTCTCGGAGGTCGTGAACACAGCCGGCAACGCGGACAAGGTGTATATCGTCGTCGGCCTCGGTGGCGGAACGGGATCGGGGATGTTTCTGGACCTCGCGAAGCGCATCAACGAGACGTACGGTGCCACGGACATCGAACTGTTCGGCGTGCTCCCCGGGCCGCGTGAGGAAGACGACACGCGGGCGAACGCTCACGCGGCGCTCTCGGAAATCGAGTACGTGAGTCTTACCCAGAGCGACCCTTTCCAGAACGTCGTGCTGGTGCCCTACGGTCCGTCGAACGACGACGGTCTGTTCGAGGAGGCGGTGGCATACGGCATAATCGCCCACCGGAACCTCGAGTCGAACCATCGCGACAAGCTCGACAACAACGATGACGCGCGTGGACCAGCCGAATACGCGCCGTTTACGGTGTGTTCGCCGAGGATCATCCGGTACGACGCCGAGGGAGTGACCAACGCCAAGGAGGCCGTCGAGGAGTTCCGAAAGGAGAAAGAAACCGCTCTAAACCGCGAGCACGACCTCTACGGCGCTGTCGAGGATATCATCACCGAGGAGTTCGACGCCGCCGGCGAACAGCTGGAAGCGGGGCTTGCGGAGAACGGTCATCCGACTCACGATCTCTACAACCTCGACAGCGAGGAGGCGCGCCAGGCCCGCGAGCGGCTCGACGAGTTCGAACATCTGCTCGCGGACCAGGCGTTCGACGACCTCGACTATCAGGCGCACGAAGACCTCCGGACCGACCTCCGGAACGCGATCGAGAACGCCCAGGACGGGCTCTCGGACGATCTGACGACCCGGGAGGAACGCGAGGAGGTCGTCACCAAGGCGGCGAGCAGCGTCGATCTGTTCGACCCGGTCGAGGAGGAGTACGCCGGCGAGGAAAAAGACCGGGAACTCGCGAAGGTGCTCCGGAGCGAACTCCGAGCGATCAAGCGACGGACGGAGATCCAGAAGAGCCTGCACATCATCGACTCCGAGTCGATCCGTGAAGGGTTCCGGATCGCGCTCGACAATGAACTCGGCTACGCCGCCGCCGGCGACCTCAACACCGATTGGCAGGGCATCGTCGAAGACATCGACGAGGTCGAGGAAGAGACGGCGGCGCTGGAGGAACTTCGCTCGGAACTGAAACGCGAGCGCGACGACGGGCTCGACGACTGGCGGTCGTCGGTCGAGGCCGACATCGCGTATCTGACCGACGTCGACGCGCGCAAACAGCGCCTCGAAGAGCGACTGTCAGACCTGAACGCCAACATCATCGACGCGACCGGGACGATCGACAGCGCGCACAACCCCAAGCAGGTCCCCGACGACCCGCTGGATTTCTCCGGGTTCGACGCGATCAATCAGGACTTCGAAGCGCTCGGCCTCGAAAACAGAAAGATTGAATCGGATAACATCACCGCGTCACTGCAGGGGCTCGCGGAGATGAAACGCGTCTGGCTGATGGCGGACGAGGAAGGGGGACTCCTCGACTCGCTCGGAGACATCTTCGGCCCCGACGCCGAGGAGGAACTCGAAGACAGGTTCTACGCGGCCAGGCAGAACGTCGACCAGAACCTGTTCAAGGTGCCCTCCGACTTCGACTCCCTCTCGTTCGACTGCGACTTCCTCGACGAGGACAACATCAAGAACCGGGTCGAAGTCCTCACCAAGGAGCGACGCCGGCGCATCGACGATATCGTCAACGAACTCGACAGGGCGGTCAAGCGGCCGGACTTCGATCTCGAGGAACTGGCGGAGGCGGACTCGCCGGCCGTCGAGTCAGTCGACGTTCCCGGCGTCGGCCGGTCGGAGGACTTCTACGCGGACCAGCTCCGCAAGGAGCTCTCGGACGATCTCTCCGAGTCGTACGCCGACTCCCTCCTCGACGAGCTTTGTCGGAACAGCAGGCGGTCCGACGAGAGTTCGAGTGGGATCGTCTTCCAGGCGTTCGACGCGTCGTTCGTTGCGCCGGTCGAAACCGAGATCGAACGCCGGACAGAGCGACTGGAGACGCTAGAGGACGAGGAACAGCAGTACGAACGCGTGCGGAGCCTCGTCCGCAACGAAGGCGCCGCCTTCACCGACGAGGGAACCGGCCCCGAGGACATCGAGATGTCGTTCGGTGGTAGTAGCGAGGAGTCGTACGCGTATCACCAGATACTCGATCCGGAGGAGAAGGGACGGTTGCTCACGCCGAACGACATCGTCGAAGCGGGCCTCTACGAGAAAGAGGGCGAGAAGATCAAGACCCATCTGACGGAACTCGCCGAGGAAGTCGGAAACCTCGGCGGGTCGATGCCACTGAACACCGGTTCGGTCGCGTACCAGGGCGAGACGAGCAACGCGTCGACCAGCGACGGGAGCATGTACATGAAACATCGGGTCTACCCCGTCTACATGAGCCGCGCTCTCGAGTCGGACCACGGAGGCGACCCGTACTTCGACGACATCCAGGAAAACCTCGTCGACAACGGCGTCTACGCCAAGAACAACATGGAGGGGTACCACCCGACCAAGGTCGGCAACGCCGGGGAGTGGGACTTCTCGATGGTGCCGTTCATCGGCGGCGTTTTCCTCGACAACCTGAGCCTCGTCTCGCGGCCGAGCAACGGCTACCGGAGCACGTACGAAACCGAGCGTTCGGACAAGCGCGACAACATCCGTGTCAGGCACACCCACGCGCTCGACGGGCTGGACGACTACCACGAGTGGAGCGACAGCGGCCGCGGTGGGTATGTCGTCCGCGACGGACTCGTGAACATGGGGACGCCCGAACACGACCTGTTCATCACCGAGGACGAGGCGACGGTGATCGACGAACTGATCTCGCGGCACCGGTTCACGGAGTTCGACAGCACCGTGGACCTGGAGTGATCGGCGAGTACATGGGAGACTCCGTAGAGAAGTCGCTCCGGCGACGGTGGGACGGCATCGACGCGGCGCTGCTCGGCGGGTCCGCGCTCCTCGTCGGAGTTGCGAGCGCAGTCCTGGCGCGGATGCTGGTCGATGCCTGGGATAGCCGCGGCATCGTCCACGGGACGATCACCGGGTTCCTCGGCGCGCTCGGCCTCTCGAAGGCCGCGGCCGTCGCGACCGTCGCCACCTTCGTCGTGGCACTGTTCACCTTTTTCCTGTTCGACTCGTCCAAGCAAATCCAGGCACTGACGTTCGTACCGCTGTTCCCCGTTTTCTACGTAGGTGTGACCAGAATGGGGAAGTGGGACGCGATCCAGTGGGCCGCCCAGACTCCGTTTCTCGTTGTCGGCCTCCTCGTCGGCGCGGCGGTCGCGCTCCAGAAGCGGAACGTCTCCGGCAACGTGCGGGAGTTCCCCGCCGCAGCCAACGGACTCCACGCGTTCGTGACGGCGGTCGTGCTGGTGGGATTCCTCGAGTATCACGTCGCGTCCGGCGGCGGGGTCGTCGAGACGCGGTACCTGTGGCGCGACCTCGGGGCGACTGCCGCGACGGTCGTCGTCCTCGGGTCGTTCACGCGGTATCGGAACCCGGTCACGCTAGTTGTCGTTTCGGCGGATACGGACGGGATCACGGAGGCTAACTTCGCCGGAGGGCTCTACCAGACGGTCCGGCAGATCTACGGGGACAGCGCCGTGACGACCGAGAGCCATGAGTGGCTGCTGAAGGCGTCCAACGTCAGCTCCAGGGACGATCTGGCTGGTGTCGTGGGCGCGGACGGGCCCGGCGACCGAAACGATGGAGCCAGGCGAGGGTTCCAGTTCCGCCCGGAGGGCTGGTTCAGTCAGACGGTCGTCGTCGGAGCGCGCGCGCTCTCGGCGACCCGGTTCACGAAATATCACTTCGACGCCATCGACGAGTCGGTCACCGCTCGCAACCGGCGGTGGAGTCGCCTCGTCGCCCGGACGAAGCGGTACCTGCGACTAGCGGTCCCGACGGCGACGGCGACTGAGGCCGGTACTGCTCGACAGTTACACAGCGCCGTCCTCGAGACTGACGTGGTGGTGTGTGCGATCCACTACCCCGATATAGCGGGGTCAGGAGCGATCGAGACGTTCGCACGGCTGTACAGACACTTCGATGACGACTCCCGGACACGGCTCCTCTTCGTCGTGACGGGCGGGTACGCGGCCATGGACGACTACACGGCCCAGCAGGGGAACACCCGTGTGCCGCTCTACGACACCGATTTCAAGTCGTTCGTGCGGAGCGAGCTCCTGAACGAAACCGACGCGTGGGAAGGAACGCGACCCGCCGCCGACAGCATCCTGATTGTCGACCGTGAAGAGAGCGACGACCCGCGGACCGAGTCACAGCTCGAAGGGGCCGACCGAGTGCTCGAAACGCTGTTCTGAGCCAGGCGCCACCGAACGGCGGGAGCCAACGGTGACGTCGGCCCGGTGGCGCGGGGCACTCAGTCCGAACCGCTCAAATACCTACCGGACGGACAGACGACCGTGTCTCAGCAGGTCGGCGAGGTCGGGACGCTGTTCCTCCACGAGTACGGCGACGACGTGCGGGTCGCCGTGGTCAAAGAGGGGGAGCGGCGTCTCCACGCGATACTGGAGCTCAAGGAGACCGACGCCGGGCCGCGCCCGGCGCGGCTCCGCGTGAAACAGGGCGCCAGCGAGGAGCCCCGCCCGCCCGACCTGTTCGTCGAACTCGCTCGCTCGGCCGCGCGCATCCGCATCTCCGAGCAGACCTCCCGGGCGACGCGCCGCCGGCTCCAGGAGCTGCTCGACGCCTACCAACTGGAGGCCAAGGCCGTCCGCACCTGCCGCTACTGCGCCTCGGAGGGGCAGTACTCCCCCGTCACGTCGGAGACGGCCATCGAGGCCGACGGCGAGTACATCTGTCCCGACTGCGCGAAGGCGGAACTCGACCGCGAACTCGCCTACAAGGGCGAGATCACCAGCGGCGCCCGGGACCGGCTCTACGACCTCCTCACCGAGGTTCAGGATCTGGAACGCGTCGCCAACCTCCTGAAAGGCGACCTCGACCCCGACCTCACGAAGTTCGACGAGATCTCGGCGACCGTCGACGAGGTCGACCCCGTCCCCGTGGACTCCCTCGATCTGCACCCCGGCATCCAGGACCACCTGGAGGGTCGGTTCGACACGCTCCTGCCGGTCCAGAGCCTCGCCGTCGAGAACGGTGCCACCGAGGGGCAGGACCAACTGGTCGTCAGCGCGACCGCGACCGGGAAGACGCTCATCGGCGAGATGGCGGGCCTCGACCGCGTCCTGAACGGCAAGGGTAAGATGCTCTTTCTCGTGCCGCTGGTCGCGCTGGCCAACCAGAAACACGAGTCCTTCGAGGAGCGCTACGGCGACATGGTCGACGTGTCGCTGCGGGTGGGGGCCAGCCGCATCAACGACGGCGGCGGCCGCTTCGACCCCGGCGCCGACGTGATCGTCGGCACCTACGAGGGCATCGACCACGCGCTGCGGACCGGGAAGGACCTCGGGAACATCGGCACGGTCGTCATCGACGAGGTCCACACCCTCGGCGAGGACGAGCGCGGCCACCGCCTCGACGGCCTGATCTCCCGGCTGAAGTACTACTGCGGGGAGCTGTCGGACAACAGGAGCACCGACGGCACCCAGTGGATCTACCTCTCGGCGACCGTCGGCAACCCCGGCGACCTGGCCGAGAAGCTCCGTGCCCAGCTCATCGAGTTCGAAGAGCGGCCCGTCCCGATCGAACGGCACGTCACCTTCGCCGACGGCCGGGAGAAGATGCAGATAGAGAACAAGCTCGTCAGGCGCGCCTTCGACACGAAGTCGTCGAAGGGGTACCGCGGGCAGACGATCGTCTTCACCAACTCGCGGCGGCGCTGTCACGAGATCTCGCGGAAACTGGAGTACGACTCGGCGCCCTACCACGCCGGGCTGGACCACCGCCGCCGGAAGAAAGTCGAGCGGATGTTCGCCGACCAGGATCTGGCCGCCGTCGTGACGACCGCGGCGCTGGCGGCGGGCGTCGACTTCCCGGCCTCGCAGGTCGTCTTCGACTCGCTGGCGATGGGCATCGAGTGGCTCACCGTCCAGGAGTTCCACCAGATGCTCGGCCGGGCGGGCCGGCCGGACTACCACGACAAGGGGACCGTCTACGTCCTCGTCGAGCCTGACGGGAACTATCACAACAGCCAGGAGATGAGCGAAGACGAGGTGGCGTTCAAGCTCCTGAAAGGCGAGATGGACCCGGTCATCACCCGCTACGACGAGGGGGCGGCCGTCGAGGAGACGCTCGCGAACGTCACCGTCGGCGGGAAACACGCAAAGCGGCTCAACGAGCGGATGATCGGCGAGGTCCCCACGACGCACGCCGTCGGGAAGCTACTGGAGTACGAGTTCATCGACGGGCTGGAGCCGACGCCGATGGGGCGAGCGGTCACCTCGCACTTCCTCTCGCCCGACGACGCGTTCCTGCTGCTCGACGGCATCCGCAAGGGCGAGGACCCCTACGACATCGTCGGGACGATGGAACTGCGCGACGACGAGCGGTAGTCGGCAGTCAGATCGCACCAACCTCGTCGAGGTAGTTCCGGAGTTCGTGGAGAAACGTCCTGTAGCGACCGAGGTCCTGAAGCGCCTCGTACACGATGTCCTGGTCGAGCACGTCGCCGTACTCGTGTGCGAGCACGTTGCGAAACATCGCCGCCTGGGCCATGTCGGACGCCGTCTCCTCCGAAAGCACCTCCACGGTAGCGAGTCGCTCCATCACGGCGGCGTTCGAGTCGGGTGCACGACCGTCGATGTCGCGAAGGAGCATCCGCCCGATGTCGACGCACGCCTGGCTGGCCTTCTCGAACCTGCGCTCGACCACGTCCCGCGTCACGGCGTCGGTTCGATACGCTTCGCGTGTGATGGATTGACGAGCCGCGAGAATTTCGAGGCATTCCTCGACGAATTCGGCCTTTTCGACCATCCGTCTCGACGCGTTCACGACCGTGCGGCTCCGACATCGGTCACGTCCCGCGCCCGACGTGTCGGTCCACGCGTTCGAGCGTCTCGTCGAGTCGCTCGCGGAGCGACCCGTCCGATTCGCGCCGTTCCGCGGCGGCTTCGAACTCGTCCCGGAGTGCGTTCGCGCGCTCGGCCGACCCGGACAGGAGAACGCCGTGAGAGAACGCCGCGCGACCGACCCACGGGTCGAGGTCATCCACGAGCGAGAGGTCGATATCGTTGCGATCGAGTCGTACGGAGAGGTCGGCGAGCAGCGACAGGAGCGTCTCTCCGGGGTCATCGATGGACCCCTCGAACTCCACGGCGAGATCGACGTCGCTGCTGGCGTCCGCGACACCAGTGACCTGTGAGCCGAACAGAACCGCAAGACGGACCGGATACCGGTCGAGGACCGTCCGGATCCGGTCGGTGTCGATAGAAACCGCGGTCTCCCGCTCCGATATATCGGTTGGCGACTCCCGCTCGCTCATCGTGCGTCCGAGTTGGCGGACGAGCGACAAACGTGTTGTGGTGAACAGGACCGAAACTGTTCGCTCTAGGTCACCGGACGACGCGTTCCTGTTGCTCGACGGCATCCGCAAGGGCGAGGACCCCTACGACATCGTCGGGACGATGGAACTGCGCGACGACGAGCGGTGACGGGTGCAGGCGGAAGCGCCGCCTCGACGCGGTAGGGCGACCGTACCGACTGCCAGCCCGTCGCACGCGGGCGCCCAAGACTTATCCCGGTCGACAGCCTGGAGCAGGCAATGACTGCCGGAACCGGGCCGGACCCGGCCCGAACCATCACCCTCGACGCGCACGTCCACACGGACGCGTCCTACGACTGCGCGACGCCACCGGAACGCGTCGTCGAGGCGGCGCTATCGGCGGGCCTCGACGCGGTCGCGGTCACCGACCACGACGTCGTCGACGGCGCGCGCCGGGCGGTCGCCGCCGCCGCGGGGACGGATCTGCTCGTGGTCCCGGGCGTCGAGGTTTCGACCGGCGACGGGCACCTGCTCGCGCTCGGCGTCGACTGGGCGCCCGAACCGGGTCGCCCGTTCGCCGAGACCGTCGCCGCCGTCCGACAGGCCGGCGGTGTCGCGGTCGTTCCCCACCCCTTCCAGATCAGCCGCCACGGCGTCCGCCGGGCGGTGCTGACCGGTTGCGAGGTCGACGGTATCGAGACGCGAAACGCCGTCGCGGTCACCGGCTACCAGAACCGTCGGGCCCGACAGTTCGCCGCCGCGGAAGGGCACCCGTCGGTCGGCGGCAGCGACGCCCACCGGCCGGCCCTGATCGGGCGGGCGTTCACGAGCGTCACGCTCCCCGCAGGGGTCGACTGGACGACGATGACGGTCGCGGACGTGCTGTCGGGGATCCGGGCGGGCGCCGCGACCGCGCAGGGGACCGTCACGACGCCCGTCGAGTTCGGGAAGACCTACGCCTGGCACGCTCGCGATACGGCCGCGACGGCGCTCGACTCGGCTGGGACCGCCGCCTCGAACGGGCGAACGGCCGCCGGCGCCCACCCGGCGCTCGGCGCCGGTGCGGTGCTCGGATCCGCGCTGCTGCTCGGGTCGCGAGGCGGCCGGGTGGGTCGCGTCCCGCGGCGGCTCGCCGGCCGCGTCCGGTGACGCCGCGGTGGCATCGCCGCTCGCGTCGCGCGGGTGATGAGTGGTCTTTTTCCCGCGGCCACACCACTGTGCTGACGTGCCATTCGGGATCACCGCCGGCGCGGCGTTCGTCTTCCTCGTCATCCTCGCCGCGCTGATCCTCTTCGCCACCGAACCCGTCCCCGTCGATATCACCGCTATCGGCGTCCTCGTCGCCCTCCTGCTCGTCGAGCCGCTGTCGGCGACCGCCGCCGACCTGGGCCTGCTCGCCGAGCCGCTGGTCGTGCTGAGCGACCCCGCCGAGGGGCTGTCGGTCACCGACAACGGTCTCTCGGGGTTCGCGAGTTCCGCGACGCTGACGGTGCTGGCGATGTTCATCCTCTCGGAGGGCGTCCAGCGGACCGGCGTCGTCCAGATCCTCGGGTCGAAGATCGCCTCATTCACCCGCGACAGCGAGTCCCGACAGCTCGGCGCCATCATCGGCGTCGTCAGCCCCATCTCGGGGTTCATCAACAACACCGCCGCCGTCGCCATCCTCCTGCCGATGGTCACCGACCTGGCTCACGAGGGCAAGACCTCTCCTTCCAAGCTCCTCCTCCCGCTGTCGTACGCCTCGATGTTCGGCGGCATGCTCACGCTGATCGGGACCTCGACGAACATCCTCGCCTCCGAGCTCTCCGGCCGGCTCATCGGCCGGACGTTCACGATGTTCGAGTTCACGCAACTGGGCGTCGTCGTCTCGATCGTCGGCACGATATACCTGCTGACGATCGGCCGCTGGCTGACGCCCGCGCGCATCCCGGTCGCCGAGGACCTCACCGAGGAGTTCGAACTCGGCGAGTACCTCACCGAGGTGGTCGTCCGCGAGGACTCGCCGATGGTCGGCGAGACCGTCCGCGACGCGCTCCGCGACACCGAGTTCGACGTGGACCTCGTCCAGCTGATCCGCGGCGACCGGACGTTCACCGAGCCGCTCGACCCGAAGACGATCCGAGCCGGCGACGTGTTTGCGGTGCGGACCGACCGCGACACGCTCGTCGCGCTCTCGGACGCCGAGGGCCTCGATCTGCTCCCCGAAGTCGACGTCGACGAGGCCGAACTCGAACAGGCCAACGAGCGGGAGAACCTCGTCGAGGTGGTGATCGCCCCCGGGTCGAACCTCGTCGGCGAGTCGCTCGCCTCGTCGAACTTCCGCCAGCGCTACGACGCGACGGTGCTGGCCCTGCGGCGCGGCCAGGAACTGTTCCGCCAGCGGATGGACGACGTGCGCCTGCGCGTCGGCGACACGCTCCTGATCCAGGGACCGCCCGATAGCATCGAGCGGCTCAACGCCAACCGCGACTTCATCGTCGCCCAGGAGATCGACCGCCCCGACTACCGCAGCGCGAAGATCCCCGTCGCCATCGGCATCGTCGGTGCCGTCGTCGGCGCCGCTGCCGTCGGGATCCTCCCCATCGTCGTCGCCGCGCTGACCGGCGCCCTGCTGATGGTCCTCACCGGCTGTCTCAAGCCCACCGAGATCTACGACGCCGTCCAGTGGGACGTGATCTTCCTGCTCGCCGGCGTCATCCCGCTGGGCATCGCCCTGGAGAACACCGGCGGCGCCGACCTGATCGCCGGGCTCGTCGTCGGGTCGGCCACCCTGCTCCCGCCGCTGGGCGTGCTCGCCCTGATGTATCTCGTCACCGCCCTGCTGACCAACATCATCAGCAACAACGCCAGCGTCGTCCTCATGATCCCCGTCGCCGTCGAGGCCGCCCGCCAGCTCGGCGTCGACACCTTCTCGTTCATCCTCGCCGTCACCTTCGCCGCCTCGACGGCCTTCATGACGCCCGTCGGCTACCAGACCAACCTCTTCGTCTACGGCCCCGGCGGCTACCGCTTCTCCGACTACCTCAAAGTGGGCACCCCCCTCCAGCTGATCTTCGCCGCCGTCACGACACTGGGTATCTACGCGTTCTGGGGGTTGTGAGGTGCATCTGGGAACGACTACCGCGGCAGGTACGCAACGAAACGCTTTCATCGGCTGCTCCGTAAATAAGAATCACGGGACCGTGGGGTAGCGGTATCCTTTCGGCCTTGGGTGCCGATAACCCCGGTTCGAATCCGGGCGGTCCCACTCCTCTCACGTTCGATGTCACGGGTAGCAGCGGTGACGTAGACCGGCCCGAACGGGAGATTTCATACCTCTCCAAGATAGATATTAGCGTACTTCAGCTCACGGGAGCGAGAGTATTCCCACTATTTAAACGAAGGAAGTGAAGAGATCGGCCACGGTTGTCGTGATTTTCCACCCAACACTAGAACGCGAATCGATCTGAGGGCATTGCATCGGTAGACGGAGGGATCAAACACATCGACAGCACAACAAATATTAAATAACTATCATTTATCGTTGTCCTTGTGGCGAGCGGCGACTACGTGAGACGTACCGCGATCACGCGCCTGGCTGTGTCTTCAGAGCAAGCAGAACGGCTCGAAGCAACTATTGACGAATATCGAACCGGGGCGAATATCGCCACAGATATCGGCTGGAGACACCACGTAACCGAAAAGCACGAGCTTCAGTCTCTGGCCTACGACGAAATCCGTAACCGGACTTCCCTCGGGAGCCAACACGCCATTCTCGCCTGTTTTCAAGCCGCTCAGGCCATCAAAGGCGTCGATGAGCGAGATAGTCAGGGCCGCGCGTATTCGAAACCCGAGTTCACTGCGCCAACAGTGAAGTACGACGCCAACACGATGGCCCTGTTTGATGACGATACGGTATCACTCGCCACCACAGATGATCGGGTGAGATGTGAACTGGTACTACCCGATGACGAAGAGGGATACCAGTACCAATATCTCGAAAGCGATGAATGGGAGCTGGCCGAATCTACACTCACTGCACGTGACAGCGACTACTTTCTCCATCTCGGATTCCGAAAACCGAAGCCCGATACCGAGAGGTCTCCCGCTGAGGACAGGACAGTTCTCGGGGTTGACCTCGGTATCGAAAATATTGCCGTAACTAGCACCGCTCATTTCGAGGGTGGTCAAGAACTTCTACACGAACACCGAGAGTTCGAGCGTATACGCGGTAATCTTCAGCAAACAGGTACCGAGTCTGCACATCGAACGATCCTCCAGCGGGGTAACCGCGAAGAACGATATAATCGAGATGTCATCCATAGAGTGTCCAACCGGTTGCTCGCGCAAGCCGTTGCCTACGGTTGCACTCACATCGCTTTCGAGGATTTAACCCACATCCGAGACTCGATGCCGAGCAAGCGGAAGTTCCACCAGTGGATGCATGCGAAACTGGTCCAGTATGTCGAGTACAAAGCCGCTGAGTTCGGTATCGAAGTCGAATACGTCGACCCGTGCAATACCTCGAAGCGGTGCTGTGAGTGCGGGCACACGAGTGACTCGAATCGCACAGAGCGCGCCTTCTTCGAGTGCGAGAAATGCGGGATGACGGCAAATGCGGATTACAATGCAGCAAAGAATATCGGTTTGCGGCTTGTCCGTCGCGGGCTACACGATTCGCGGCGGACGGGTGACAGTCAGCTCGCCCTCAAGTCGGGGACGGTGAAACCGAACCGAGGATTCGTCTCGTACACTGAGCAAGAGGTGGAGGTAGAGTCCACCGACAAGCACCACCTGAAACGAAGCGAGCGAGCGTCAGCTCCGAGCAAGTAGGTGGAGCAGCTGATATCTGGGCGATCCCCTTTCTTGTGTTATGAGTGATGGATCACGGATACATCGAAGTTTCAGACCCTGTCGTTGCGCGAGTAGCCGCAGTTCGTACAGTAGTACTTTTTCGGCCCGTCCTCTACGAGTTCGGCCGAACAGTCCGGACACGCCTCTTCGCCCGTCGATTGCCCTTGACCCGACATCGTGTGAGTGTCGGGAATTCGTATATAAAAACGCGACGGGGCGTTATCACGGCCTGAAGCGACCCCGGCTCGGCCCAACGGACGATCAACCCCCCGATGTTGAGGGGCGCGATTGATACGGCAACAGGCGAAACGTGAAGACGGCCGAGGGGCACTCGGCCACGGGGCGGACAGCGAGGGCGACCGTACCCCTAGTCTCTCTCTCTTCGGGATCGGCAAGCGGTCGGCGCTCCTAACTGGTTTGGGCGTGCGCATTTTACGTGTGACGACGTACCGAACGGTATGAGTTCCGCACGCGGCGATCGACCCGTCACCGAGATGGAGGTGACCGGGGAGTGGGTCCGGGCGGTCGCCGCCGGCGTGGAGAAGTTCTCGGTCGACTCGCGCGAGTCGGCCCGGACAGTGCTGGAAGACGCCGACCTCGCGGGTGCCGAACCCGGGGAGTGGTACGCGCTCGCGGGCTACGTCGACGCCGTGGCGGGCATCCACGACCTCGTCGGCGACCACGCCGTCCACGCGCTCGGCCAGCGCATCGCGCGGGCGGTGCCGTTCCCCGACGACGCCGAGAGCGTGCCGGACGCACTGGCGGCGCTGGACGAGGTGTGTCGAGCCGGTCACCGCGGCGGGGACCTCGGCGGGTACGCCTTCCGGCAGATCGGCGACGACGACGGCCGCGTCGAGTGCCGGACGCCCTACCCCTGCGCGTTCGACCGCGGCATCGTCGAGGGCGCCGCCGTCGCCCACGCCGACGGCTTCGTCTGCGTCTGCGAGGTCGGCGCCTGCCGGGCCGACGGCGCCGACCGGTGTACGTACGAAGTGAGCTGGTGAGCGCCCGCGACGCCGCGGGAGCCTCGCCGACCGGACGTTCACTTCCACTCCGGTTTGCGAACCTTCTTACCCGAGGGAGGGGTAAGCTGGGTTCACCCAATGGCGCGCGCCGAAAACACCGAGCTGATAGACTCCTTCGAGGAGCTCTATCGGGACTACTACCGCAACGAGATCGGCGAGCTCGCCCAGAAGTACCCGACCGAGCAGAAGTCCCTCTATCTGGACTGGGGGGACATCTACCGCTTCGACCCCGACCTGGCCGACGACGTGCGCAGCCACCCCGAGGAACTGCGCGACTACGCCGAGGAGGCGCTGCGACTGTACGACCTCCCCGTCGACGTGAAGCTCGGGCAGGCCCACGTCCGCGTCCGCGACCTCCCCGAGACGACCGACATCCGGGAGATCCGCGCCGACCACCGCGGCCAGCTCATCTCAGTCCAGGGCATCGTCCGCAAGGCCACCGACGTCAAACCCAAGATCACCCAGGCCGCCTTCGAGTGCCAGCGCTGCGGGACCCTCACCAGGATCCCTCAGGAGTCCGGCGACTTCCAGGAGCCCCACGAGTGCCAGGGCTGTGAGCGACAGGGGCCGTTCCGCATCAACTTCGACCAGTCGGAGTTCATCGACGCCCAGAAGATCCGCGTCCAGGAGTCCCCCGAGGGACTGCGCGGCGGCGAGACGCCCCAGAGCATCGACGTGAACATCGAGGACGACATCACCGGCGAGGTGACGGCGGGCGATCACGTCCGCGTCTCCGGCGTCCTCAAACTCGACCAGCAGGGCAGCGACCAGGACCAGTCCCCCATGTTCGACGTGTACATGGAGGGGTTCTCGGTGCAGATCGAGGACGAGCAGTTCGAGGAGATGGACATCACCGACGAGGACAAACAGGAGATCATCGAGCTCTCCGGCCGCGACCAGATCTACGACGAGATGGTCGGCGCCATCGCCCCCTCCATCTACGGCTACGAGCAGGAGAAGCTCTCGATGATCCTCCAGCTCTTTTCGGGGGTCACCAAGCACCTTCCTGACGAATCTCGGATACGTGGAGACCTCCACATGTTGCTTATAGGAGACCCTGGAACGGGAAAATCTCAGATGTTATCATATATACAGAATATTGCTCCGCGCTCTGTCTACACGTCGGGGAAGGGCAGCAGTTCGGCCGGTTTGACCGCCGCCGCGGTCCGCGACGACTTCGGGGACGGCCAGCAGTGGACGCTGGAGGCGGGCGCGCTCGTCCTCGCCGACCAGGGTATCGCGGCGGTCGACGAGCTGGACAAGATGGCCGCCGACGACCGCTCGGCGATGCACCAGGCGCTCGAACAGCAGGAGATCAGCGTCTCGAAGGCCGGCATCAACGCGACGCTGAAATCTCGTTGCTCGTTACTCGGCGCGGCCAACCCGAAGTACGGTCGCTTCGACCAGTACGAGCCGATCAGCGAGCAGATCGACCTGGAGCCGGCGCTGATCTCGCGGTTCGACCTGATCTTCACGGTCACGGACCAGCCCAACGAGGCCGAGGACCGCAACCTCGCGGACCACATCCTGCGGACCAACTACGCGGGGGAACTGCACACGCACCGCGTCGAGTCGGCGAAGTCGAACTTCAGCGACGAGGAGGTCGAGTCGGTTACCGACGACGTGGCGCCGACGATCGAGCCCGAACTCCTGCGCAAGTACATCGCCTACGCGAAGCGCAACTGCTACCCGACGATGACCGAGGAGGCGCGCCAGGAGATCGAGGACTTCTACGTCGACCTGCGGACAAAGGGGGCCGACGAGGACGCCGCCGTCCCGGTGACCGCGCGGAAACTGGAGGCGATCGTCCGACTGGCCGAGGCGTCGGCACGCGTACGGCTGTCGGACACCGTGACCGCCGGGGACGCCGAGCGCGTCATCCAGATCGTCCGCTCGTGCATGGAAGACGTCGGTGTCGACCCCGAGACGGGCGAACTCGACGCCGACATGATCGAGGCCGGGACCTCGAAGAGCCAGCGCGACCGGATCAAGAACATCAAGGGACTCATCGAGGACCTCGAAGACGAGTACGACGAGGGCGCGCCGGTGGACGTAGTCGTCGACCGCGCCGAGGAAGTCGGGATGGACCAGACCAAGGCCGAACACGAGATCGAACAGCTCAAACAGAAAGGCGAGGTGTACGAGCCTCGCACGGACTACCTCCGAACCACGTGACCGACAGTGGACCGCATCTCCGCGCTGCGTAACGTCGAGGACGCGCTCCGCCGGTTCGAGAACGGCGAGGTGGACCTGTCGGGACTGGAGCGCGAGGTTCGGGGGACGCTGCGGACGTACGCGACGGAGTTCGAGGACGACCTGGCGGCCTACCGGGCGGAGAGCACCGACGAGGGCGGGCGCGGGAGCGGGGACGCGGCGGTCGACGGGACGGTCGTGCTGGCGGGGTCGAAACAGGGAGCCCGCGAGCGGGTCCGCGATCTGGTCGACCGACCCGGTTCGTTCGCTGTCGAGCGGTTCGACGGCGAGTAGCGGCGGAGACCCACCGGAGCGCCCCGCAGCCCCCGGAACGGAAGGATTTTGAGCGCGCCGCGGCTACGTCGAGTGAACGGACACTGGGATGACCGACCTCCACTCTGAACTGGCCGACGCCAGGAACGTCCTGCTGTGTGCGCCGTCGATGAGCGGCGGCGAGGCCGAGGCCTGTACCGACCTGCTGATCCCGTCGAACCCGGCGGGCGCCACCGCGCTGTGGGTGACCTTCCGCGGGGACGCGACCGACTGCGTGGACCAGTGGGTCGCCGAGACCGACGTGCAGCCGGCGGACGCGGCGGTCGTCGTCGTCGGCGAGTCGCCGGGGAGCAATCCCGACGGCGTCACCGTCGAACACGTCTCCTCGCCGAGCGACCTGACGGGGCTGGGGATCACTATCGGCGAGCTGCTCTCGGGCTGGGAGACGCCGCCGGTCGTCTGCTTCGACTCGCTGACCGCGATGCTGCAGTACGTCGAGGTGGAGACGGCCTACGAGTTCCTCCACGCGATCACCGGCCAGCTGTACGCCGCCGACGCGCGGGCGCACTTCCACATCGACCCGACCGCCCACGACCGCACGACCGTCGACAGCATCGCCTCGCTGTTCGACGCCGTCGTCGAGTTCGGCGACGACGGCCCCGAGACCCGCAAGCGACACCTCCTGCAGTAGCGTTCTGACACTCCATCGTTCTGTTCACGCAATAGATTTATATCGAGTGGCGATACAATCGCCGGTCGTGTTGCTGGTGGTGACCTATTCGACGGCGGCGCGGGGGACGCTCCGGAACGTCTGCCGGACGCACGAGGAGGTCGTCGTCCGGCGGTTCGGGCGGGTGGCGCTGCTGGCCGAGACGGAGTTCGCGGCGTTCCAGGCGCTGCGGCTCCGGGCGAAACACGGCGGGGACGTGCAGGTCGAGCGGACGCGGCCGTTCAACGAGTACGAGGCCGTCGACGCGTCGGTCCGGGAGGCCGCGGCGGCCTACGAGGACCGCGACCGCCCGGCGCTGCCCTACGCGACGTTCGCCGACGGCAGCGAGCATCCCGACCCCGAGCGGATGCGCGACACCGAGCTATGAGCGAACAGGGACGACTCTCGCTGGAACTGGACGGCGAGGGCGCGAGCGGCCGCGCCGTGGACCTGCGCGCTCGTGGAGCCGACCCGGAACGGGTCGCGGCAGCGGTCCGGGCCGAGTCCGCGGACGGAGACGATGGTGGAGGCGGATGCCACGGACCGGCCGTCGACTGCCGGTCGCCGCGAGCCGTCCACGACCACGTCGGGTTCGTCCGTCTCGGGATGGGCGTCCGGGTTCGGACCGCGCTGGCCGCCGCGGCGCGGTCGCGGGGCGGCGAGGCACCGCAGGACGAGACGCTCGCCGACGTGCGCGAAGCGTTGTCGAGCCTGACCGTCCCGGCGCCGCCCGACCTGGACGCCCCCAGGGAGCGACTGGCGGGGACCGACGACGCCGTCGACCGGATCCGCGAGCGGGTTGCGGCGCTGCGCGGGCGCGTCCAGGCCGGCCGCGAGGCGGGCCGAGACGTGAGCGACCTGGCGGCCGAGCTGACCGAAGCGACCCGCGAACTCAGCGAGCGCGAGACCGAGCGGGCCGCCGCGCGGGAGGCGGTCGAGCGGGCCGAACGGCTGGCCCGCGAGAGCCGCGACGCTCGCGAGCGACGGCGGCGGCTCGAAGACCGACGGGCGAACCTCGAACGGCGGGCCCGCGCCCACCTCGTCGATCGGATCCGCGAGGAGTACGAGCGGGCGCTCGCGGGGGTGCCCGGCGGTCCCGACGCCGCCGACGACCCGTTCGCTGTCGAGGGAGTCACCGCGGCGCTCGCGGTGGGACGGGTCGCCGAGTTCCGCGCGCCCGTCGTGGTGGCCTGCGACCGGTTCACGAGTGTCGAAGCGGCCGCCGAGTGGCTCGATGCGCCCGTGATCCGGGTCTGAGGCTGGGGCGATTGTCCGCAGAGCCGGTCGCCCGCCCATCGCCACGCGGCCGCGAGCGGTCCGTGGCTTTATATCCGAACGGGCGACCAGCGCCGCCATGGTCACGCTCGAGTGGAGTTGCGAACGGAGCGACGGGGTGACGCTCGTCTCGCTCGTCGTCGCGGCCGACCGCCCCTGCCGGGTGCGCGTCGAGAACCGCCTCGACGGTCCGGTGTGGCCGCCGCGGCGGCGCGGCCAGCCGGCGGTCGGCTGGGACGGCGACGCCTTCGAGGGAACGGTCCCGGCCGAGGGCCGACTGACCGTCGGCTACGCGACGCCCGCCCGCCCGGCCGACCCGCCGGCGGAAGTCGTCTCGACGGAGCCCGCGGACGAGCCGTCGGCGTCGCCGGACCGACGAGTAGTGGAGGCGGTCCCCGCGGTCGAACCGACGCCCGCCG
>ENA-ORCO01000310-ORCO01000310.1-marine-metagenome-genome-assembly--contig:-NODE-310-length-28091-cov-4.909831_pt1 | contig 28091 bp, 23 predicted proteins | sample MGYA00248633_ERZ508508 | MGnify/ENA primary metagenome ERZ508508 (study PRJEB26179, sample SAMN06268845) | marine metagenome | isolation source: A23 P1 aerobic enrichment on pine of planktonic cells taken...
CCCCTCGACGCTGCTGGCGAGCGCCCCGGTCGCGGGCTGGGCGGTCAACTACTGGGCCGGCCCCATCTCGCCGGGCTACGCCGTCGGCTTCCCGATACAGACGGTGTTACTCTACGGCGTGACCTGCGGGATCGTCGGCTATCTGCTCGGCATCCGGCTCAGACCGCTCCTGACGCCCGACCGGTCGCGCGTTCGGGCGAGCTGACCGCTCTTTTTTCCGTCCGTTCGTCCCCGTTTTTCCGTCCGTTCGCCCGCTCGCTGAGTCGCCCGCTCGCTGGTTCGGTCGGGAGCCGAGCGGGTCCGGAACCACTATCCCGAGGGACTGCCGACTAGGGGTATGGAGGTGTTCGGGTCCAGTGGCGTTCGCGGTGTCGTCGGGGAGGACTTGCGACCGGCGGACGCGGTCGCAGTCGCCGCGGCCGCCGGGTCGGTCTGGGGCGAAGGGCGGGTCGCGGTCGGTCGCGACACCCGTCTGACCGGCGAGATGCTCGCCGACGCCGCCGCGAGCGGCCTCGCGAGCGTCGGACTCGACGTCGACCGACTCGGCCAGATCCCGACGCCCGGACTGCAGGCCTACGCCGAGCGCGAGGGCGTCTACGGTCTGATGATCACCGCGTCGCACAACCCGCCGCAGTACAACGGTATCAAACTCGTCAGCGACGACGGCGTCGAGTGCTCGCGCGCGCAGATCGAGGCGATCGAGGAGCGCCTGTTCGCCGACGAGAACCGCGACGTGTCCTGGGAGCGGACCGGGAAAAGCGAGCGTATCGAGGGTGCGCGCCGGGCGTACGTCGCGGACCTGCTCGCGGCGGTCGACCGCGAGGCCGTCGCCGCCGCCGACCTGACGGTCGCGCTCGACCCCGGCCACGGCGCCGGGTCGCTGACCAGCCCCGACTTCTTCCGCGAACTCGGCTGCGAGGTGCGGACGATCCACGCACAACCGGACGGCCACTTCCCCGGCCGGAACCCCGAGCCGGTCGAGTCGAACCTCGGCGACCTGCAGACGTTCGTCCGCGCGACCGACGCGGACCTCGGGGTCGCCCACGACGGCGACGCCGACCGGGCCATCTTCGTCGACGAGCGCGGCGAGTTCGTCGCCGGCGGCGCGGCGCTGGCGGCGCTGACCGAGGCGGCGCTCGGCCCCGGCGATACGGTCGTCTCGGCGGTCAACGCGACCCAGCGGCTGGTCGACGTCGTCGAGCGGGCCGGGGCGGACCTGACGCTGACGCCCATCGGGAGCACGTACATCGTCTCGCGCATCCGCGAACTGCGCCGCGCGGGCGCGTCGGTCCCCGGAGAGGAGGGTGTGGCCATCAATTCTTCTTACACTTCCTACATAGGTAAACTATAAATGGATAGCGGAGAGATCTATAGGGACAGCACGGTCGGACGGGAAAATCGGGTGATACGACGGCTGGGGGGTTGGGGGCGCAAATCCCCGCTCCTGCCACCGTACGAAGCCCCCTGTGGGAGGGGCTAAGGTGTTTCGCCCGCCCACTTTTCCGTCCCCGTGTCCAACTGAGACTGGACAACAATGATTGACGAACTCAAAGAGCGGTACACGGCGTTTGTAGAGGACAAGACGGGCGTCTCTCCCGTTATCGGGGTCATCCTAATGGTCGCGATTACTGTCATTCTCGCAGCAGTGATCGGGACCTTCGTGCTTGGGCTTGGCGACTCGGTAAACAGCAGCCAGCCGAGTGCGAGTCTGAGCATTAGTGACGCGCCGGAGCCGTATAATGAGACGAGTAATACGGGAGAAACGAACGCGACCTTCCGCATCAATCACAATAACGGAGACACGCTGAACGAGGAGAACATTCGGATCACGGTTCGAGAGCAGGATTCGAACGCTCTCGTCGTTGATCTTGACCCGGCGAGTGCAAACTACACTGACGATGCCTCTGATCACTGGGCATACCTGAATGGAGAAGAGCTGAAAGCCAACGACGACATCGAGCTCAACGACGCAGTCACGCTCTATGATGGTAACAGCAGCACCAATGACCTCTCCAATCAAACGACCTACCAGGTGACTGTAATTCACACGCCGTCGGAGAGTACGCTGGCACAGCGGAACGTCGAACTGAATTAAGCCTCCTACCTGTCGTATTCGATTCTTTTCGTCAATCAATCTCGATAGCGTTGTGCTCGGCGGACCGTTACTCGGGTTTAGGGCCCCCTCCGCGAAGCGGCCGGTTGTAGTATGGCAACCTCAGACGTATTCAGCCTCCACACGAAGGGGGGCTTCGACCTGCAAGACCTCGTAGTTGCACCGGCTTTCAGCCTCGCGGCGGTCGTCCTGACGGAGGACGGTCACGAGAACCGCGCGTACGACCTCACCGGCCCCGAGGCGCTCACCTACGAGGAGGTGGCGGCCGCCTTCAGCGACGTGCTCGACCGGCCGATCACCTACGCCGACCCGTCGATACTGACGTTCGTCCGCCGAATGCGCTCGCGCGGCGAGCCGCTCCCGTTCGTCGCCCTGATGGTCGGTATCTACACGACCGCGCGGTTGGGGCTCGCCGACCGGGTCACCGACGACGTGGAACGGCTGCTGGGCCGGCCGGCCCGGGACGTGGCGACGTTCGTCGCCGACTACGCCGAGGAGTTTCGGCCCGCGGGAGCGGCTGGCCGCGACCGTATCACGGCGTCCGAACGGTCGGGACGGTAGCGTCCGCGACCGACTCGACGGTCGGCCCGTCGGCCGGACGCTCGACGAGTGCGCTCCCGTCGCGGCGCTCCTCGTCGGTGTCTCCGGTCTCGTCGAGCCGGCGCAGTCGGTCGGCGACCGAACAGATGGCCTCGCCGGTGCTGTAGGGGGCGACGTGGACCAGCTCGTCGCCGTCGTACTCGGCGAGACAGGTGACCGGCAGCCGGAGCGCGGTGTACTCCTCGCCGGTCAGCGACGAGGAGACCTCGCGCGTCTCGAAGAAGGGGGTCATCGAGACGCCGCGCTCGTCGGCCCACGCCCGGAAGTCGGCGACCCGGTCGAGGACGCACTTGCCGGCCGGCGTCCGACGGGCCCGCGCCGAGAGTTCGACCTCCGAGCCCCAGACGGTGACCGACGCCGCCTCGACCCGGCCGTCGGTTTCGAGGGCTCTGACCCGGTCGGCGTGTCGCGGTGCGGGCGTCTCCGTCGGCGACAGCGAGCGGACGAACAGTGCGACCGAACGCGAACGAGCGGATGCGGTGGGCATGGGTGGGCGTCACGCGACGACTCGGCCGCCGACATCTAATAATTTCCTGCGATCGGTACGTTATTTCACAGCAATCTATATATCTGGGGCGTGGCCGGACCGCGCTCGTGCGCGCTCGTCGTTTTTCCGTCTGGGGGCACTACCGGGGCCGACGCGATCCGACCGATGGACGACACCCACAACCGGGAGCGACCGCACGGCTCCGGCCGCTCGAGCGAGGAGGGAGAGCGACGGGACCCGAAACGGCGGCGGACCGCCGAGGGCGCCGGCGGGAGCGTCGACCGGCGGAGCGTCGCGAAGATCGGCGTCGGGTTCGGCGTCGCCGTCGCGTTGCTGTACCTGTTCGGGCGAGTGATCGGCTGGTCGGAGATCAGTCGGACCTTCGCCCGCGCGGACCCGAGGTGGCTCGCGCTGGCGATGGCGTCGTCGGTCGCCGGGCTCGCGGTCTGGGCGAAGGTGTGGGACGAACTGCTCGGACTCGTGGGCGTCGACGCGGCGTACCCGCCGCTGGTTGTCACCTACTTCGCGGCGACGTTCGGCGACTACGTGACGCCGCTGGGGAAGGCCGGCGGCGGCCCGCTGATCGCCTACGTCCTCTCGTCCGACGACCGGATCTCCTACGAGCAGGGGCTGGCGAGCGTCACCTCCGCGGACACCCTGAACCTCGTCCCGTACGTGGGCTTCGCGCTCGTCGGCTTCGGCGGGCTCGCCGTCGGCGGCGGTCTGCCGCGGCGGGCGAACCTGCTGGCGGGGACGCTCGCCGCTGTCGTCGGCACGGTGGCGGTGACCGGCGCCGTCGTCTGGCGCAAGCGCGCCCGCGTCGAGGACACCGTCGCCGGCGCGGTCGAGCGCCTCGGCGACCTGCTCCCGTTCGTCGACGTCGGCTCGGTCCGCGAGACGATCCGGGGGTTCTACGACGAGATCGGGCGGATCGCCGCCGAGCCGCGGACGCTCGCGTACGCGCTCGCCCTGTCGGCGGTCGGCTGGGTGCTGTTCGCCCTCCCGCTGTATCTCGCCGGCCGGACCGTCGACGTCGAACTCGGACTGTTCGTCGTCCTGTTCGCCGTCCCCGCGAGCACGGTCGCGGGGCTGGTGCCGACGCCGGGGGGTCTCGGCGGCGTCGAGTTCGCGCTGGTGGGGCTGCTCGTCGCGCTGACGGCGGTCCCGGCGAGCACCGCCGCGGCTATCGCGCTGGTCTATCGGTTGGTGAGTTACTGGCTGGTCGTCGCCGTCGGCGGCGTCGCGGCGCTGTACGAGATCTACGGAGCGTGACAGCGGGTCGGCGACCGTCGAGACGAACGCGTCACTCGCGATAGCGCTCGATGGCGCTGGCGGCACCGTCGGCCGTCTTCCGGTAGACGGTGCCGTCGGGCGTCCGGACGGCGAAGGCGTAGTGGTCGCTGTCCGGGCGGTACCAGGCGTCGGGGTGCTCCGAGAGCGCGGCCGGGAGGTCGCCGTTCGACGAGACCGCCGACCGAGCGCCCTCGGAGTCGACGACGGCCGCCGGCCCGTCGGCTTCGACCGGCGTCTTCGGTGAATCGCTCGCTTCGCTCGCCGAGCCGACGGCGTCGCGGCCGCTGTCGTCGCTGTCGCCGGCGTCTGCTCCCGCGTCGTCCTCCGCCGGCCGTCCGGGGTCGCGGCCGACGCGTTCGACGAGCAGGTCGGTCTCGTCGAAGGCGTCGGCGGGGATGCCGCGGTCGACGTCGCCGTCGGCGGCGGCCCGGCGGGCCTGGTCCATGAGGACTTCCTGGGTGCTGATCTCGGGTTCGCCGGGGTCGGGCTGGCGCTGTTCGTAGGTGCCGTCGGCGTTCATCTCCCAGCGCTTGCGGTTGTCGGCCAGCACGAGTTCGAGGACGAACCGCAGTTGCTCGCGGATGTCGGGGTCCTCGACGGGCGCGACGGCCTCGACGCGGCTGTCGAGGTTGCGGGTCATCCAGTCGGCCGACCCGATGTAGTACTCGGGATGGCCGCCGGGCGCGTCGGCCGGCAGGTCCGGGTCGCGGGCGCCGTTCTCGAAGTAGTAGATCCGCGAGTGTTCGAGGAAGCGGCCGACGACGCTGTAGACGTCGACCGTCTCGCTGATCCCCTCGATACCGGGGCGGAGCCGACAGATGTCCCGGACGATCAGGTCGATGTCGACGCCGGCCATCGCGGCCTCGTACAGTTCGGCCACCAGGTCCGGGTCTTCCAGGGCGTTGACCTTCGCGACGATGCGGGCCGGTCGCCCCGCGCGGGCGTGGTCGGCCTCCCGCCGGATGTACTCCGTCAGCCGGTCGCGCATCGTGACGGGGGCGATCAGCAGCTTTCGGAACTGCTCGTCCAGCGACGGGCCGGTGAAGAAGTTGAACACCTTCACCAGGTCCTGGCCGATGTCGCGGTCGGCGGTGAGCAGCCCGAGGTCGACGTAGCCCTTCGCCGTCTCGGAGTGGTAGTTGCCGGTCGAGACGTGGCTGTACAGCTCGACGCCGTCGTCTTCCTCCCGGACCACGAGCGCGGTCTTGGTGTGGGTCTTCAGCCCGATGGTGCCGTAGGCGACGTGGATGCCGTTCTCCTCCAGGCGGCGGACCCACTCGAGGTTGTTCTGCTCGTCGAAGCGGGCCTTCAGCTCGACCATCACGGCGACCTGCTTGCCGTTGTCGGCGGCGTCGATGAGCGACTGGATGATCCCCGAGTCGCTGGCGGTCCGGTAGATGGCCGCCTTGATGGCGAGCACGTCCGGGTCGGCGGCGGCCTCGGCGAGGAAGCGCTGGACGGTGTCGGTGAACGAATGGTAGGGGTGGTGCAGCAGGATGTCGTCCTCGCGGATGCGCGCGAAGATGTCCGCCTCGTCGCCGGCCTCGCCGAGCGGCGTCCGCTCGCGCTGGAGGCGCGGATGGGGCTGGGGCGTCCACTCCGGGAGCTTCAGCTCCGGTCGGTCCAGGTCGAGCAGGCGCGTGAACTCCCGGTAGTCGAGGGGGCCGGGCCGCTCGAACACCTCACGTTCGTCGAGGTCGAGCTGCTCGACCAGAGTGCGGCGAGCCCGCTCGGACATGCCGGCCTCGACTTCGAGGCGGACGACGGTGGCGAACCGGCGCTGTTCGAGCACCTCCTCGATCATGTCGATGAGGTCCTCGGCGACCTCCTCGTCGCGCCGGACCTCGGCGTTGCGGGTCAGTCGAAAGAGCGAGGCCTCGACTACCTCGACGTTCGGGAACAGCAGGTCGAGGTTCGCGCGGATCACGTCCTCGATGGAGACGTACCGCTCGCCCTCGCTGACTTCGACGAGCCGCGGGAGGTTCTGGGGGATCTTCACGCGGGTGAACGTCGTCCCGTCGCCGTCGACCTCGCGGGTGAGCACCGCCAGCGAGAGACTCAGGTTCGAGATGAACGGGAACGGGTGAGCGGGGTCGAAAGCGAGCGGCGTCAGCGTCGGCAGGACGGACCGCTCGAAGTAGTCGCGCATCGCCGCGCGCTCGTCGGCCGACAGGTCGTCGTAGTCGAGGACGTGGATGCCGGCCTCGGCCAGCGCCGGGCGGACGACCGACTCGTAGCAGTCGGTCTGGCGGGCGAACATCGGCCGGGCGGCGTCGAGGACCGCCTCCCACTGCTCGGCGGGGGTGCGACCGTCGACCGTCCGCTCGGTGACGCCCGCCTCGATCTGCTGTTTGAGCCCGCCGACCCGCTTCATGAAGAACTCGTCCATGTTGCGGGTGAAGATGGACAGGAAGCGCACCCGTTCGAGCAGGGGGTTGCGCTCGTCGATGGCCTCGTGGAGGACCCGGCGCTGGTAGGCCAGCTCGCTCAGCTCGCGGTTGAGGTAGAACGCCGGGTCCGAGCGGTCGAAGCCCGCCCCGCCGTCGACGGCCGCGGCCCCCGCCGCGTCCGGAACGACGACCGTCCCGCTGTCGCCAGCCGTGTCGAGCGGGTCGGCGTCGTCCGCGTCCCCGGGACCCTCGCCGTCCGTCTGTTCGGGCTCGCTGTCGTCCGTTCGCTCGGTTTCGCCGTCGTCCGCTGTCGTCGGTTCGTCTCCGTTCACGTCGGTGGCGGCTGACTCGTCGGTCGGCATCAGTGGGGCATTCGCGGGGCGACGACGCTGTCGTCGCTGCGCTCCTGGTAGGTCTCCTCGGGCTCGACGGTGACGAACTCGCCAGAGGCGACGTGGTAGGCGGTCAGTTCGCCGCCGTAGACGCAGCCGGTGTCGAGGCCGACGGCGCCGGCCGACTCGTAGGGCTCGGCCAGGACGGTGTGGCCGAAGAACACGCGCGGGCTGTCGGCGTACTCCTCGAACCAGTAGGGCCGGTCGTAGCTGCCGTCGGGGGTCAGCGAGCGCATCGTCAGCAGTTCCTCGCGGTCGTGGTCGCCCAGGGACTTGCGCGGGTCGACCCCGCCGTGGACGACGAGGTGGCCGTCCCAGGAGATGGCGTGGGGCAGCGACTCGATGTAGGCGCGGTCCTCGCCGGTCAGCCCGGGGACCTCCTTGTCCCCGCGGACGACCTTCGCCTCGTTGTTGCCGCGGACGCTGACGACGTTGTCGCGCTCGCGCACGAACTCGACGACGCCGTGGCTGTCCGGTCCCTTCCGGATCAGGTCGCCGACGACGACCAGCAAGGTGTCGTCGTCGGGGTCGATGCGGTCGACGAGCCGTTCGAGCGCCGGGAGACAGCCGTGGACGTCGCCCACGACGTAGATGTCCTCCCACCGGTCGGCCTCGATCCGGTGGTGGCTGTCGCGTAGTTCGGCGAGCGCGCTGTCACCCGTCACCGCGCCTCACCCGTGGAACCGTCGGAACTCATAGATAGAGGATTCCGACCGACTATGTAGGCGGTTTATATTACTGTTACCAGCGGCTACGTAGTGCTCTATAGCCGGATCGGAACCGGCGACGCGTCGGCCGGGGAGCTAGAACGGCCGACGGTCGACGGGCGCCGGACGCGTGGGGGACGCCGCGGTCGGCGGCGTACGGGGGTCGAGCGGCCCGAGGAAGCGACGGTCCGCCCGGGGTGCATGCCTGACAGCCCGCGAACGCCACCCGGGTATCTCGCCCGACGTGAAAAGAAAGTCGCTAAGAACGACCCGTGGGACTACATAGGTCACTCGATCGCTCCGGAGACGGTCTCCGGTCGGGTCGGATCGGGCGGGGTCGGACCTCGGTCGCGGCCGCGAGGGCGGCGTCCGCGGACACGCGGTCACCGTTCCCGGTCGGCGACGGTCTCGGCGACTCCGCGGTAGCCGTCTTCGCACCGGAGACACCGGCTCTCGCGCTCGCCGTCGCCGGTCGCGTAGGCCTCGGGGGCCTCCGCGTCGCAGCGCGAGCCGAACGCCTCGCGCAGCCGGTCGGCGGCCGCGCGGTCGTCGCCGCCCTTCGCGAGGTCGACGGCCTCGTCGACGACCGCTCGCGCCGCCGAGGGGAGCTCGCGGTCGCCGAACAGGTCCCCGACCGCGTCGTCGATCGCCTCGGCGTCGACGGGGAGGCCGACCAGCGCCTTCGCGGCCTCGACGAGGCTGTCCTCCGAGCGGGCGCGCGTCCGGAAGACGACCCGGAGTTCGTCGAGCGCCCGCCAGGTCGCCTCGGGGAGGTCGAACTCGTCGGAGCGGATCTTCGCCGGGCAGCGCGTCGCGAACGGGCAGCCCGACGGGGGGTCCCGCGGGCTCGGCGGCGTCCCGCGCAGGGTCACCCGCTCGCCGTCCCACGGCGAGCCGCTGCCGGGGATCGCCGACAGCAGCGACAGCGTGTAGGGGTGGCTCGGGTCGGCGAACACCGCCTCGGTCGCCCCGAGTTCGACCACGTTGCCGAGGTACATCACCGCGACCCGGTCGGCGATGTGCCGGACGACGCTCAGGTCGTGGGCGATAAAGAGGTAGGTCAGCCCGAGGTCGGCCTGGATCTCCTCCAGCAGGTTGATGATCCGCGCCTGGACGCTCACGTCCAGCGCGCTGACGGGCTCGTCGAGGACGAGGAAGTCCGGTTCGAGCGCGAGCGCGCGGGCGATGCCGACCCGCTGGCGCTGGCCGCCGGAGAACTGGTGGGGGTACCGCCGGACGTGCTCCTCGCTGAGCCCGACGCGGGCGAGCAGTTCCTCGGCGCGGTCGCGGCGCAGCTCGGCGACCGATTTGTCGACCTGCACCGACACCGTCGGGCGCTCGCCGCGGTCGACCGACACCGTCACCTCGTCGGCCGTCAGCGGGAGCCGCTCGCGGACCGACACCTCGTGGGTGCCGCGACCGAGCGAGACGGTCACGTCCGGCCCGTCGTCGGCGTCCCCGGTGGCGCTCGGCGCGTCCGCCCGAGCGTCTCCCCCGGCCGCGACGCGACCGCCGACGACCGGGCCGGACCCCGAGACCGTCGCCTCGGGGACGCCCTCGACGGCGACCGAGAGCCGCGGCCAGCCGTGGGCCTCCAGCGGTTCGCGGACGATCTGGCCGACGGTCTGGCGGTCGTTGAGGCTCTCGTCGGGGTCCTGGAACACCATGCCGACGCGGCGCTGCCACTCGGCGTCGCCGCCGTCGGTCACGTCACGGCCCTCGACCTCGACGGTCCCGTCCGTCGCGTCCTCCAGCCCGACGAGCGTCCGGCCGAGCGTCGTCTTGCCACAGCCCGACTCGCCGACGAGGCCGAGCGTCTCCCCCTCGAACAGGTCGAAGGAGACGCCGTCGACCGCCTTGACCGGCGGCGACCGCGAGAGGAGCGTCCGCTCGTCGTAGTAGGTCCGCAGGTCCCGAACCGACACAAGCCGGTCGCCCCGAGTGGAGGTCTCGCGGTCGGTCGCGACCACATCGCGGCCGGTCCCCGCGCCGGTCGCGGACTCGGTCATATCTCGCCACCTCCCTCGTCGCCGACGTCGTCGACGCCGCCGGCCGCGCCCTGTCCGTTCACGTCGCCGGCGACACCGGTCTCGGGGGGCGCGCCGCCGTGGTCGACCGCGCCGTAGTTCGTGTTCTCGGCGGCAGCAGCGACCGAGCGCTCGTCGGGACCGCCGCCGTCGGTTCCGTCGCCGGTCCCCATCTCGTTCGGGTAGCGGTCGTCGTGTAACAGGCAGGCGGCGCTGCGGTCGTCGCCCCCCTCGCTGACGTCCTGTTGGTCGGGGTGGACCTCGACGCAGGCGCCGAACGCGTCGGGACACCGGGGGGCGAACCGACAGACCGTGGCCGGCCCGGTGGGCGTCGGTACCTCCCCCTCGATCGTCGGCAGCGTCTCGTCCGGCGGCGTTCGCCCGGGGATCGACCGCAGCAGCGCACGCGTGTAGGGGTGCTGGGGATTCTCGAACAGCGCGTCGGTCGGCGCGCGCTCGACCACCTCGCCGGCGTAGATGACGTTCACGCGGTCGGTGGCGTCCTCGATGACGCCCATGTCGTGGGTGATGAACAGTATCGCCAGGTCCTCCTCGCGCTGCAACTCGGCGAGCAGGTCGAGGATCTGCGCCTGGATCGTCACGTCGAGCGCGGTCGTCGGCTCGTCGCAGACCAGCAGGTCGGGGTCGCAGGCCAGCGCCATCGCGATGACCGCCCGTTGCTGCATCCCGCCCGACAGCTGGTGGGGGTACTCCCCCACGCGGGTCGCCGCGTCGGGGATGCCCACGTCTTCGAGCAGTTCGACCGCCCGGTCGCGGGCCGCCGCCCCGCGGAGGTCCTGGTGGATCTTCAGCGCCTCGCGGATCTGGTTGCCGACGGTGTACACTGGGTTCAGGGCGCTCCCCGGGTCCTGGAAGACGATGGCGATGTCGCCGCGGTGTCGGTCCCAGCTGTCGTCGGTCAGCTCCTCGCCGCGGTAGCGGATCGACCCTTCCTCGATCGCGCCGGGGCTGTCGACCAGCCCGAGGATCGACCGCGCGGTGACGGACTTGCCCGACCCGGACTCGCCGACGAGGCCGACGGTCTCGCCGGCGCGGATCTCGAAGGAGACGCCGTCGACGGCGTGGATCTCCTCGCGGTCGGTGTGGAAGACCGTCCGCAGGTCCTCGACGGCCAGCAGAGGCTCGGCGTCGCTCACGCGCCACCACCCCGCCCGGCCGCGGCGCCGCCGGCGCTGTCCGACTGGGGGTCGATGGCGTCGCGGACCCCGTCGCCCAGCGCGTTGAACCCGGTGACGACGATCGTGATCAGGAGTCCGGGGATGAGCGAGATGTGCCACGACCCGGTCGTGACGTAGTCCTGGCCGAGGTTGATCGCCCGGCCCCACTCGGGGGTCGGCGGTGAGACGCCCAGCCCCAGAAAGGAGAGGCCGGCGATGGCGATGATCGCGCCGCCGAGCGTCATCGACCCGTAGATCAGCAGGTAGCCGGTGATGTACGGCAGCATGTGCCGGCGCATGATGACCCGCGGTTTCTGCCCGAAGCTGCGGGCGGCGTCGACCCACTGGCGCTGGGCGACCTGGAGCGCGGGGCCGCGCACCGACCGCCACATGTACGTCCAGCCGGTGCCGGCGAAGATGAGCGCGAGGACGAACGCGCCGCTGTAGATCCCGCCGATCCAGGTCTCTGCGAGCACCTGCGTGAGCATGATGAGCAGGAGTAGTTGCGGCATCGCCATCACCGCGTCCGAGAGCAACACCATCCCGAGGTCGACTCGGCCGCGGTAGTAGGCGGCGACGAGCGCGAGGGAGGCGGCCAGCAGGGCGCTCAGGCCGACCGAGAGCACGCCGATGATCAGCGAGATGCGCGACCCGGTCGCGATGAAGGTGAAGAGATCCCGCCCGGTGGGGAGCGTCCCGAAGGGGTGATAGCGGTTGTAGTCGTCGTACGTGAACGGCATCACCCGCGAGCTGGTCCCCGTCGACTGGGACTGGAGGTTGGCCTGGCCGACCAGCGTCGTCTGGACCTCCCCGGCGTCGCTGTTCCAGTAGCTGAACTCGTGGGAGTACGACTCGCGCATGTTCTGTTCGACCGTCGTCGGGCCGAGCGCGGGCGCGAACACCGCCATGACGACGAACATGAACACGACGAGGAGCCCGAACTTCCCCCAGGTGTGCGAGCGGAAGCGGTCGACCACGTCGTCCCGTGGACTCCAGTCGGTCGGGCGGATCTCCCGGCGGTAGAGCCGATACCCGAGGATCGCCCAGCCGGCGCAGGCGAACGCGTAGCCGTAGACCAGCGCCACCCGCACCGCCCAGGCCAGCGCGGGCTCCAGCCCGAGGAACGTCCCGACCCACCGCCGGCCGTTCCAGTAGCCGCCGTTGGGGATCGTCTCCCGGGAGAGCAGCGTCGGCACCTCGCGGGCGGCCGACTGGGCGGCGTTCGCCCACTCGGCCAGCGTCGCGACGGCCGGCTGGGCCGGTCCCAGCGGCGGGACGAACGCGAACAGGTCGGCGACCATCCCCGTCAGGAAGGTCGCGAGCGCGCCCGCCTCCAGCGCGAACAGCGCGACGCCGGCGCCGGCCCAGACGAGCGCCGTCGACCCGGTCGGGCGGACGGTCGACGCTCGCTCCCGGTCGGACGTGGCGCCGGCCATCTCAGGCGCCCTCCAGGCCGACGCGGGGGTCGATGACGGTGTACAACAGGTCCTGAATCAGGTTGATGCCCACGATCATGAGGATGAAGACGTACATCAGCGTGCCGACCAGCGGCAGGTCGCCCTGGATGGCCGCCCGGTAGAACAGCCAGCCGATGCCGTTGATGCCGAAGACGGTCTCGACGAGGACCGACCCGCCGATCAGCAGGAAGGCCTCGCTGGTGATGATCGGGACCAGCGGCACCAGGGCGTTGCGCAGGACGTGTTTCCAGACGAGGGCGCGGTCGGAGACGCCCTTCGCCTTCGCCATGTCGACGAAGTCCTCGTTGCGGACTTCGAGGACGGCCGTTCGACCGATCCGCATCTCGTTGCCCATCGACGCCGAGCCGAGTACGATGGCCGCGGGCAACACCTTCTTCGTCGCCGCGAGGAACCCGTCGACGGTCCCGATGCGGGACATGTCCGGACTCCCCGAGATGGCGTCGATAGGAACGAGGAACTGCTGCCAGCTGACCCCGATCATGCCCTGGAGACTCCCGAGCAGCGCCAGCAGCATGATCGCCAGCCAGAAGTTCGGCATGGCGCGCCAGACGATGCCGCCGAACGACGCGAGGTAGTCGGCGACGGTGTTCGAGCGCATCCCCGCGTAGAAGCCCAGCGGCACGCCGATCAGGACGGCGATGAGCACCGACCAGAAGCCCAGCCACAGCGTCCGCGGCAGGAAATCGAGGATCAGCGCGTTGACGCTCGACCCCTGGTAGAGCAGGAACGTCTGGCCCAGGTCGAAGGTGAGCAAATTGGTCATGTACTCGAGGTAGTGCTCCAGCGGCGGCGTGTTGAGCCCGAGCTGCTCCTGGGCGGCCCGGTAGGCCGCGGGGTTCCTGGTCTGGCCCTGGCTGAGCAGCCTGGTCGCGGGATCGATGGGGCCCATGAAGATGATGAACCACGTCATCGTCGTGCCGAGCCAGACGACCGGGATCGCGAGCAGGAACCGCTTGGCGACGTACGTCAGCCTGCTCACCCGCGGTCACCCCCGCCGGTGCCCGGTCGTCGTCGCTGTTCCTGATGGCTGCACCCCGAACCCGTCGACGTGCGCTGTCGCAGATACATGTAAGCTGTCGATATCGGCCGCGTCGAATCCGCCTGCGAAGACCGGGAATCCGCGGGCCCGGCCGGACCGCGTCGGTTACTCGTCGAGCGTGACCTGGTCGAACGTCTGGTTCTCCATGACGCCGTACATCTCGACGTCGACGGAGTCGTGCCACAGTCGCTGGCTGGTGGGATGCAGGAAGGGCAGTTCCTGGACGGACGCCCAGTTCATCTCCTCGACGGTCTGGAACGCCTCGTTGTGGTCTCCCTCGGTGGTGCCCTCCGCGGCGTAGTTCTCGTCCCAGGCCTCGCGGGCGATCTGACGGTACTCCTCGGTGTAGTAGCTGTCCTCGGCGCCCCAGCGGGTGAACTGCGTGCTCGGGTTGGAGCCGTGGAGGAACCGCAGGAAGTTCTGCGGCCCGGGGTACTCCATGCCGTCGCCGAGGCCGAACACCTCCATCGAGCCGGAGATGGCCTGGCTGATGATCGTCCCGAAGTCCGCTTCGGTGATCTCCATGTCGATGTACGCGGAGTTGAGCTTCGGCTGGAGGCGCGTGAACACCTGACGGTAGCCGTCGTCGCCGGAGATGGTCGTCGCCGTGATCGAGAAGCGGTTGTCCGGGCCGTAGCCCGCCCCTTCCATGACCGCCCGGGCCTCGTCGAGGAGCGTCTCGCCGTAGCCGTAGGGGTAGCCGTCGGCGCCGAACTCGGTGTTGGAGTTGGCGCCGTTCTCGGCGTGGGCGTCGTAGGAGGCCTCGCCGGACTGGCCGTCCTCGAAGGCGGGGTACGGCGCGGGCGGCGTGATGTGGTAGGCCGGCTTGCCGGTGCCCTTGTAGACGCTCTCGGCGATCTCGTGCTGGTTCATCGCGTAGGCGAACGCCCGCCGGACCGGCAGGGGGACGTTCATCGTGTTGAAGACGATGTACTCGGTCGTCAGCGCGGGGATCTCGCCGTAGTTGACCGTCGTGCCGTTCCCGAAGGAGTAGGTCCCGACCGAGCGGTTGCCGTTGCGCTGCTCGATGGAGACGTTGTCGGGGTTGAACGACGCGGTCGGCAGCGACTCGATGATGTGCGCGCTCCCGTTTCGGAAGCGGTTGAGCCGCGTCTGCCCGTCGGAGACGACGGTGTAGGTGATCCCGTCGAGCTCGGGGCCCTCGCCGTAGTAGTCGTCGAACGCCGACAGCTGGATCTGGCTGCCCTTCGTCCAGGAGTCGACCTGGAAGGGGCCCAGGCCGGCGTAGGTCGGCCCGTCGCCGGCCGTGCTGAAGAACTCGTTGTACCCGTACTCGCCGTCGTAGCCCTCGACGTCGCCGACCGCGCCCGCCGGGAGGATGGCGAACGCACCGCCGGCGATCTGGAAGAGAGTGTACTGGAACGGCGAGGCCAGCGTCATCTCGAACGTGTAGTCGTCGACCGCCTCGACCGCCAGCGACCCGGGGACGATGTCGTCCGCGGTCGCCTCGCCCGAGGGGGTCGTCCGGCTGGCGTCCCGTTCGTGCTGGATACGCATCGTCTCGCCGATGATGTCGTCCTGGTTGCGCGAGTTCTCGGACTCGGCGAGCCGGCGGAAGGAGTAGACCACGTCCTCGGCGGTCAGCTCCGACCCGTCGTGGAAGGTCACGCCCTGTTTGAGCTCGAACGTGTAGGTCAGGCCGTCCTCCGAGAGCTCGTAGCCCTCGGCCAGCGCCGGCTCCGGGGGGTACTGCCCGTCCGTGAACTCCATGAGCGAGCGACCGTACTGGTCGTAGCCCGCGCCCGACCCCTTCGCGTTGATGGGGTCCAGCGTCTGGATGTTCCCGGTCGCCATCATGTTGAGGACGCCGCCGCCGGACCCGCCCGAGGTCTCCTCGGAGTCGTCGTCCGACCCGCTGTCGTCCATGGAACCGTCCGACCCGTCCGACCCGTCGGAGCCGTCACCCGAACCGTCGTTCGAACCGCCACCCGAACCGTCGGTCGGCGTCGACGTGTCGCTCCCGCAACCGGCCAGCAGGGACGCGGCGCCCGCGCCCGCTGCAGTGAGGAACCGACGCCGAGTCTGTTTCTCTGGCATCGACCTATCTGTCCGATTGAGCAATTAAATAGGTTTTGACTCGTAATACGTTCGGGTATTGGCCATTGTTATAGGACTATACATCAATATAGTCTATTTATCCGCTTGTTCGTAACATCCATGTCCTAGCAGAGAGAGGTGGAGATATGTCGACCGAGACGGACGGGGACACGTCCCCGTGGGGCCAGACGGTACGGGAAGCCAACGAGATGGCGTCGGAGCTGCGAACGGACGGCTGGGAGGTCGTCGTCGTCCGCGCGGGGCACGTCGCGGCGCTGTCGCCCGGGGCGGGCGAAACCGACCGCTCGGGGCTGGCGTACCTCGCCCCGGACGGCGTCGCCGAGTCACTGCCCGCGGTCGCCGAACGCGGCGAGTTCGACCGATCGTCCGCGTTCCGGCGCCGGCTGGGGACGGATCTCTTCCTCGTGACGCGGGTGAGCGACCCCGAGCGCCGGCTGGCCGTGTTGCTGGTCGGCGGGGTCGACCTCTCCCAGCCGGCGGCGGCCGATCTGGCGGCCGCGGCCCGCGAGCGCGGCCGCCTGCGGTCACACGTCGAACTGATAGACGGGACGCACCTCGCCACCTTCGAGCACGACCACCCCGAGGACTTCCTGCCGGAGGACCTGTGAGCCGGCCGACCGCCCCCGGCGGTCCCGGGACGGTGCTGGCGCGACTGGCGCGGCCGGCCGGCGAGCCGACGCGGTTCGCGGTCGTCGCCGACCCGCACGTCGCCACCCGGGCCGAGGGCACCTCGAAGCTGTTCGAGCACACCCTCGACCACCTCGCGGCCGCCCTCGACGACATCGCCGACCGCGACGTGGACGCGGTGCTGTCCCCGGGCGACCTCACTAAGGACGGCGAGCCCTGGAACTACGAGGCGGTCGACGAGTCGCTCGCCGACCTCGCCGCCCCCTTCCACGCGGTCCCCGGCAACCACGACGTGCCCAAGGAGAGAGACGAGCACGACACGCCCGGGCTCGACCGGTTCGTCGAGCGGTACACGCCGGCGGACCCGGTCGCCCGGGGACCCGACGGGCTCTCCTACCGCGTCCCGGTCGGCGACCTCGACGTGATAGGGCTGAACAGCGCGGGGACGGCCGAGCGGCTGACCGACAGCCACGAGGGCCACGTCGACGCCGCCCAGCGGTCGTGGCTGGCCGACCAGCTCGCGACCGCCGAGACGCCCGTCGTGCTCGTCCACCACAACCTCCCGGACGTGACCGGGCAACTCGACGCCCACCGCGCGGCCGTCGAGCCCGAACTGGCCGACATCCCGGCGATGCGCGACCCCGAGCCGCTCGTCGAGACGCTCGCCGAGGGCGACGTTCCGCTCGTCCTCAGCGGTCACTACCACCTCCCGACGACCGGCGTGTCGGGGCAGTCGTCAGCGCACAGCTCCGACGGCGCTCCCGCGAGCGGTGCGAGCGGGGGCTCGTCAGGGCAGAGCGCTGACGGTGTCCGCGAGATCGCGGCGCCGACGACCTGTTCGTTCCCGCAGTCGTACCTGCTCTGTGACGTGACGCCCGAGGGGACGACCGTCAGGCTCGTGCCGGTCGCCGACGGCGTCGGGCTCGAAACCGCCCACGCGCGCCGGGCCGCAGACTCGGCGACCGCGCGCGGCCTGACGGGGATCGCCGCCGCCCGCCTCGCCGCCGCCCCGCTCGTCGACGAGCGCTGAGGCCGTCGACACGCCCGGGGTCGCCTCTCGGCTATATATCGCTACGTACCGACCCCTGCAAACCGTTGTCACGTCCATCGGACTGTACCGCTCAGAGGGGTCTCGTACCGGGGGGTACCCCTATTATAAACCCGTTTACTTGGGTCCCGACTCGATTCAGGTGATGACGCACGATTCGGAGCGTCCGGCGGACAGGGTATCGCGGCGCAAGTTCCTGGTGACATCCGGTGCCATCGGTGCGGCGGGACTGGCAGGGTGCAGCGGTGGTAGCGAGGAGACGGACACGCCCGAGCCCTCGGGCGACGGCTCGTCGAGTGACGGCTCCGACGGCTCCGACGGGTCCGACAGCTCCTCGGACGGCTCCGACGGCGCTTCGAGCAGTTCGAACGAGCCGTCGCTGCTGACCGGTGAGGGCTCCTCGACGGTCTACCCCATCGCGAACAAGGGCGCCTCCTACTGGAACGGGAACGCCCCGCCGAGCGACGGCGAGTACTGGGGCAGCAACGACGAGGGCTCGGTCCCCGGCTGGTCGGAGCTCGAGACGGACATGCACCTCGCTGACTACTTCGCGACGCAGTACGGATTCGAGGCGACCGGCGAGCGCTCGAACCCGCCCTACCGCGCGACCATCGGCCTGAGCCACTCCGGGACCGGCTGTGAAGCGGTCACCAGCGGCCTCGTCGACATCGGCAACTCCTCCGGTCCGATCACCGCCGAACTCGACTGGAGCGAGGAGGAGGCCAACGAGGAGGTCGTCGACCACGTCCTCGGCCGCGACGGCCAGCCGATCGTCGTGAGCCAGGACATCTACGACGCCGGGATCGACCAGCTCACCGCCGAGCAGGTCCGCAAGATCTACCAGGACGAGATCACCAACTGGTCGGAGATCGGCGGCCCCGACCAGGAGATCTTCTGCATCGGCCGCGCGGTCGGTTCGGGCACGGACACCTCCTTCCGCCTCAACATGCTCGGCGACGCCGAGGCCGAGATGCCGGGCGTCGACACCCGCCAGGGTCAGAACCAGGGCGTCGCCCAGCTCGTCCGCCAGAACGAGGGCGCCATCGCGTACATGGCGCTGGCGTTCACCGGCGAGGCCGTCCGCCCCATCGCGCTGGAGTTCGACGGCACGGTCTACGAGACCAGCAAGGACGCCGAGAACACGATCTTCGACAGCGCGTATCCGCTCAACCGTGACCTGCACATGTACACGCAGATCACCGAGGACACCCCCAACGGGACCGACATGCGCGAGGGCGCGTTCTGTCGGATGTTCCTGACGCAGTTCGGCCAGCAGGTGTTCGTCGAGGACAACAACTACATCCCGCTGCCGACCGCCGACATCGAGGCCGAGATGGAGAAGCTCCCCGACACCGCTTAAGCCGGGCCGCCGCGCGGTTTTCCTTTCGATACCATGGCAACAAATAAACAGAGAGACTCGGACGGGTGGCAGTCCCGACTGGCGTCTCGGTTCGCCCGGTTCGCGGAGTTCGTACAGGACACAGACAACGACGCGGTAGCTGTCGGTGCGCTCGGTGCGCTCTCGCTGGTGGGCGCGTTCGTCGGCTTCCTCGTGACCTCGCCGTACACCTCGGTGTTCCTCGCCGGCTTCCTGGTGGCGGTGGCGTACGGCTGGGTGCGCCACCAGGAACTGGCCGCGCGCGGGGTCACGCTCGCGATGACCGTCTCGACGGTCGTCATCCTCGCGCTGATCTCCTTCTTCATCTTCTACGAGGCCTGGCCGATCCTGGCCGACCGGAGCGGGACGGTGTTCGGGGTCCCGATCCCCGGCCTGGAGCTGTTCACCACCACGGCCTGGACCCCCGCGGAGGCCTCGCCGAAGTACTCGATGCTCCCGATGATCCAGGGGACGGTGCTGGTGACGATCATCGCCACGGCGGTCGCCGGCCCGCTCGGTGTCGCGGCCGCCCTGTTCATCTCGGAGATCGCCCCCGCGGCGGTCCGCGAAGTGGTCAAACCCGGCGTCGAGATCCTCGCCGGCATCCCCTCGATCGTCTTCGGCTTCCTCGGGTTCACGGTCCTGAGCCCGTGGGCCTCCGACGCGTTCAGTCTGGTCGGCCAGGGGACCTACCTCTTCGTCGGCATCGTCGTCGGGCTGATGGCGCTGCCGACGGTCGTCTCGGTCGCCGAAGACGCCATCAACAGCGTCCCCGAGTCGATGAAGAGCGGGTCGCTCGCGCTCGGGACGACCGACTGGCAGACGATGACCGCGGTCACCATCCCGACCGCCTTCTCCGGCGTGTCGGCGGCCGTGTTGCTCGGCGTCGGCCGCGCCATCGGTGAGACGATGGCCGCGACGGTCATGCTGCGGAACACGCCGCGGGTCGCCGAGCCGCTGTACAACGTCTTCTACGGCTTCGACACCCTCACGTCGCTGATCGCGGCCAACTACGGCTCCTCCAGCGGGTTCCAGAAGGACGCGCTGTTCGTCGCCGGGTGCATCCTCTTCGTCTCCGTGCTCGCGCTCAGCATCGGCTCGCAACTGATAGAACGTCGCATGGACCGGAAGGTCGGAGGTGTCGAGTAATGGCGAGCGCCACCGAGTCGTCGGTCGTCCGCGGGGACACCTCGACCTACGAGACGATCGCCGCGCTGACCGTCGGCCTGGCCGCCGTCCTCTTCTTCCTCGGACTGGCGGCCACGGTCGAGGTCGTCTCGATCACCGGGACGCTCGCCGGGCTCCCGACGCTGACCGCCCTCGGCCTGCTGCTGGTCATCATGGGCGTCGCGGTGGCCGGGTTCGGCCTGATCTCCTACCGGGGGATCTTCCCGACCGACCCGCGCGCGAGCGCCGGGGTCGTCGCCGGGGGCCTGTTCTCCAGCCTGTGGGGACTGATCGGCGCGCTCGTCGCCGCCGAGACGCTCGGACTCGGCGTGGTCGGCGGCGTGGCCGGCGGCCTCGTCCTCGGCGCGCTCGCGTTCTTCGCGACCGCCCTTCCCCGGGAAGACATCGGTTCGACGCTGCCGGCCGGCGCGCTCGCCGTCTTCTTCGGGCTGGTCTTCCTGCTGGGCGTCGTCGGCCCCGAGTGGTCGTGGTCGCCGGCGAACTTCCCGAGCAGCCAGTCGGTGACCTTCTTCGCGGCCACGGTGGCGCCCTTTGCGGTCATGGCGTCGTCGCTGGTCGTCGGCTGGGCGGCGGCGAAAGCCTACGGCGGCTTCGGCGCCCGCGGGCGCCACCTCGGCGCGTACCTCCTCGTCTACCTCAACGCCGTGTCGATCATCGCGGTGCTGATCGCGCTCGTCGCTTTCGTCGTGTTCAAGGGCTTCGGCCCGGTCACCGAGGGCGTCGAGATCGGACTCGGCGTCGGCCCCGCGACGACCATCGGCCTGTTCGGGTTCGGTTTCGACGTCGTCTGGCCGGTCTCCTGGCCGTTCCTGACGAACGGCGCGTCGCTGTTCACCGACATCACGGGCGTGTTCCCGGCCATCGTCGGGACGATCTGGCTGGTGATCGGCGCGGTCGTCCTCTCGGTGCCGCTGGGTGTCGGCGCGGCGATCTTCCTCACGGAGTACGCCGAGCAGGGCCGGTTCACGAACGTCGTGGAGATCGCCACGAACGCGCTGTGGAGCACGCCGAGCATCGTCTTCGGCCTGTTCGGCGCCGCGTTCCTGGTGCCCCGCTTTACCCCCCAGCCACAGAAGTCGCTGCTCTCGGGGATGATCACCCTCGGGTTCATGCTGCTGCCGCTGGTGGTCATCACGGCCCGGGAGGCGATGATCGCGGTGCCCGACGAGTACCGCGACGCCAGCGCGGCGCTCGGCGTCTCACGGTGGCAGACGATCCGCAGTGTCGTCCTGCCGGCGGCGATGCCGGGCGTCGTCACCGGCGTCATCCTCGGCGTCGGCCGCATCGCCGGCGAGACGGCGCCCCTGCTGTTGACGATGGGCGGCGGGTCGTTCGTCGGCGCCGGCCAGCGGGCGAAGGTACTCGACGGCTTCCAGCTGTCGCTGTCGCCGCCCTTCGTCACCAACCCCGAACTCACGCAGGCGACGACCGCGCTGCCCTACCAGCTGTACCAGGTGATCCTGACCGGGACCGGCCAGACCGCCGGCGTCAACGACGTCACCGCCTTCGGCTGGGGGACCGCGCTGGTCCTGCTCGGTGTCGTCCTCGCGTTCTACGCGGTCGGTATCGCCACGCGACAGTACTTCCGGAGCAAACTGACCTATGAGTGAGATAGAATCACAGACGGACGGCACAGCGCGCTCGTCGGAGACGACGACGGGCGAGACCGACGAGCGGATCCGCGAGGAGTGGAGCGACTACTCCTTCGAGGGCGAGGCGAAGCTCACCGTCGACGACCTCGACGTGTACTACGGCGACGACCACGCCCTGAAAGGCGTCTCGATGGACATCCCCGAGGAGAGCGTCACCGCGCTCATCGGCCCCTCCGGCTGTGGCAAGTCGACGTTCCTGCGCTGTCTGAACCGGATGAACGACCGGATCAAGGCCGCCCGCATCGACGGCTCGGTCGAACTCGACGGCGAGGAGATCTACCAGGACGGCGTCGACCTGGTCGAACTCCGCAAGGCGGTCGGCATGGTGTTCCAGGCGCCCAACCCCTTCCCCAAGTCGATCCGCGACAACATCACCTACGGCCCGCGCAAACACGGCGACCTGGACACGGGGCTGCTCGCGCGGCTCACCGGCCGCGACGACAGCGAGACCGCCGACGAACTCGTCCAGCGGGCGCTCGAACAGGCGGCCATCTGGGACGAGATCAAAGACCGACTGGACGACAACGCGATGGGGCTGTCGGGCGGTCAGCAACAGCGGCTCTGTATCGCCCGCTGTCTGGCGGTCGACCCGGACGTGATCCTCATGGACGAGCCGGCGTCGGCGCTGGACCCGGTCGCCACCTCGAAGATCGAGGACCTCATCGAGGACCTGGCCGACGATTACACGGTCGTCGTCGTCACCCACAGCATGCAGCAGGCCGCCCGGATCTCCGACCAGACGGCCGTCTTCCTCACCGGCGGCGAACTCGTCGAGTACGACGACACCGACAAGATCTTCGAGAACCCCGAGAGCCAGCGCGTCGAGGACTACATCACCGGCAAGTTCGGGTAGTCGGCCCCGGTTTCCCCACTCGCTCGCGACCGCTGACCGGTACTGATACCTGTGTAGGTCCCCCATCGTCGCGCACAGTGACGACCTACGAAGCCGTCGTCTTCGACCACGACGGCGTCCTCGTCGAACTCACCGAGATGGATCTCCTCCGCCGCGCCGCCCGCGCGGCGTTCGCCGACCACGGCGTCGACGACCCGCCCGAGGCGCTCGTCGAACACGCCACCCGCGAGAACCTCGACGACCTCGCCAGGGTCGAGGACGACCTCGAAATCCCGCTCGCCGACTACTGGAACAGCCGCGAGGCCCACGCGACGCGCCACCAGTGCGACGCCGTCGCCGACGGGGCGAAACCCCTGTACGACGACGTGACCGCGCTGGCCGATCTCCCCCACCGGAAGGCCGTCGTCAGCAACAACCAGCACGACACGGTCCGATTCGTCGTCGACCACCACGGGCTGGCCGACCACTTCGAGCACGTCGCCGGCCGCGACCCGACGCTGGCGGGCGCTCGCCGGCGCAAGCCCGAGACGCACTACCTCGACGCCGCGCTCGACGAACTGGGCACCCGCGACGCCCTCTACGTCGGCGACTCCCCGAAAGACGTGGAAGTCGCCCACCGCGCCGGCGTCGACAGCGCCTTCCTCCGCCGGAGCCACCGCACCGACACCGTCCTCGACCGCGAGCCGACGTACGAGGTCGAGACTCTGACGGCGCTGGTCGAACGGCTCACCGACTGACGGCTCGTCCGTCCCCCGGCCGACGGATCGCACGTCTCTCCGTTCGGCCCACGGCCCGGCAATTCACGCGGATGGCACAACTTACATTGCTCGGCCGGTGGTCGTCGTAGGTATGCCACGCGAAGGATATCAAGAGAAACTCGACGCGCTGCGGGAGGACGTCCTCTACATGAGCGAGGTCGTCCTCGAACGCCTCCGGATGGGCCTCGACGCCCTGGAGACCAAAGACGAGGACCTCGCCTGGGAGGTCATCGAGGGCGACGACGAGGTCAACCAGCTCTACCTCGATCTGGAACAGGACTGCATCGACCTGCTCGCGCTCCAGCAGCCCGTCGCCTCCGATCTCCGGTTCATCGCCGCGTCGTTCAAGATCATCACCGACCTCGAACGCATCGCCGACCTCGCGACCAACCTCGGCGAGTACACCCACGAGGCCGAGCGCGATCTCTACCCCGACGTGGACATCCAGGAGATCGGGACGCTCGTCATCGAGATGGTCGAGGCCGCGATGGACGCCTACGACGACGAGGACCCCGACGCCTGTCTCGCCATCGCCGAACAGGACGACACCATCGACGAGCGCTGTGAGTCCGCCTCCGGGACCATCGTCCGCGACCTCATCGAACGCGAGGTCGACGACGAGACCGGCGAGGAGGAGATCGAACAGCTCATGGCCGACGTGTCCCGCCTGCTGCTGACGGTCCGGGACCTCGAACGCGTCGGCGACCACGCCGTCAACATCGCCGCCCGCACCCTCTACATGGTCGAGAACTCCGACGAACTGATCTACTAAAGTCCATCTATTTCGCCGACGGGTTTCCTCGGTCGCTTCGCTCACGGCGCTCCGCGCCGTTCGCATCGAGGTGTTCCCTCCGGTCACACCTCGCACCGCTCCCTGCGGGTACCCCCGACGCAAAACATGGGTGAAAAAGGCCGCTCGCGCCGTCGGCGCGAGCGGTGTCCGCAGGAGTGAGCACCGCGAACGACTGCGGGCTTGGCAGAGCGAAGCTCTGTCAGTGAACCGCGCTCGCTTCGCTCACGGGTCGCTCCACTCCGCGTTCGCCCCGAGGTGCTCCCTTCGGTCGCACCTCGCACCGCTCGTGCGGATGCTCGAGACAGGCGACATCCTCCCGAGCCAGAGGGACTGCCCTATGGATGCCCCGTGAACTCCCCTCAAAAAATGTGTGGTGTTATCATTATACATTTATCATGTTTGCGTCACGGAGTAACGTATGGAGTCGAGTGACCCGTACGGGCGGGCGATCCGGGACCACTACCTCGGCGAGCAAGAGGAACCACTCGTCGACAGGGACGGAGCTGACAGCCGTGAACATCCGATCGAAGCGTTCTATTTCGGGGAGGTTACGGGAGACAGTGAGACACAGCGGTGGGTCGATTCCTGGCTCGACGGGCCGCTTCTCGACGTGGGCGCCGGCGTCGGGACGGAGGCGCTATACTGGCAGGAGCGGTTCGAAACCGTCGCCATCGACGTCAGTGACCACCTCGTCGAAACGATGCGCGACCGTGGCGTCGAGCATCCCGTCCAGGGGGACATGTTCGCTCTGCGCGAGTCGTTCGATCGCGACCGGTTCCGGTCGGTCCACGCCGCGGGGACGCAACTCGAACTCGCGGGGTCGATACACGGGCTCCGACGGTTTCTGGGGGATCTCGACGCAGTCACGACGGCGGACGCCACCGCCGTCCTCGACTGCCACGACCCCGAACACGGAGACGCGAGCGAACTGTTCGGATACCGCCCCGACGCGGCGCCGGGACTGGCCTATCGGGTGTTCCACTCCGAATACGAAGGTGACGTGGGGGAGACACTGCTCTTTCGCCTGTTCAGTCCGGATCGACTACGGGAGGCGGCGATCGGAACCGGATGGGAAGTCGCCGAGATACAGCGCAGCGACAGCGGATATCACTACCGAGCTGCGTTGACGGCGGTCTGAATCGTCCAGTGCCCCGCGGCCGGCGCGCGCACACCGACGGGGAGACGCTCTCCCGGCCAACTACCGCGATTCGCCGCTCACGAGTCCGTCGTCGGTGATCTTGAACTGCGCCTTCTCGCCGGCGGCCTTCGCGCGGTGCTTCTCCAGGGTCGCCCGGCGGTTCCCGCCCCGAAACCGATCCACGCGGAGGATGGTGGCCGACCAGTGGTTGAGCGTGTGGCCGCCGAGCGCGCGGGCCTGCTCGGAGTCGATGTCGGTGTACACCTGGTTGGTAAAGGCGACGGCGATGTCGTGTTTCCGGGCCAGCGAGAGCAGGTGCGCTAACTGTCGCCCCACCGCACGCAGCGCCTCGCCCTCCTCCTGCTCGGTGCGCTGGAGGCGGTAGAAGCCGGTGGCGCTGTCGACGGCGACGAAGTCGACGATGTCGACGAACTCCTCGGCGTCGCGGACGGCCTCCTCCTGCTCCTCGAAGGTGTAAGCCTCGGTGACGATGAGTCGGGAGGCCACGTCCTCGGCGTCGCGGCCGCCGGCGCCCGCGAGTTGCTCCATGCGGTCGACCGAGAGGCCCTCGGTGTCGACGACGAGCGCGGAGTCGCCGGTGGCGGCCAGCTCCGTCGCGGCCGAGAGAACGATGTTCGTCTTGCCGGCGGCCGGCGGGCCGTAGACCTGCGTGACCGCGCCGCGCTCGAACCCGCCACCCAGCAGGTCGTCGATGGCCTCGCAACCGGTCGGGATACGCTCGCTCACGGCCGGAGGTTGGCCGCCACCCGACAAAAACGCTCGTACTCGGGCGCGCCGGTCGCGACCCAGCCGCTTCGGCGGCGTCGGCTTCGGGCCGAGAGAGGTCCCGTGGCTTTATCGCGCCACCCGGCGAGAGGGGGCGATATGAACCCGCTCGCGGACAACCCGCTGCGGACCCGCTCGGAGTTCCGGGACGCCGTCGTCGACCTCTACGAACCGCTGCGACCCCACTTCAGCCCCGGACGGGCGCGGGTAGCCCCCGACCCGCGCGGGGCCGCCCAATCGGAGACCGAAGCGGAGATGGAAGGATTCGCCCGGCCGCTGTGGGGGCTCGCGGCCCTCGAAGCCGGCGGCGGCGAGTTCGGCGACTGGGAGCGCTACCGCACCGGCCTCGCCAACGGGACCGACCCCGACCACCCGGAGTACTGGGGACCCGCCGGCGACCGCTCCCAGAAGCACGTCGAACTCGCACCGATCGGGTTCGCGCTCGCGCTCGCAGGCGACCGACTCTGGGACCCGCTCGACGACGAGGCGCGTTCGAACGTGACCCGATACCTCCGGCAGGTCGAAGAGGCGGCCCTGTACGACTGCAACTGGCTGTACTGGCGGGTGCTGGTCGCGCTCGGGCTCCGGGCGGTCGGGGCTGACCACGACCCCGCGGGCGCCGAGGCGGCGATGGACCGCCTGGAGTCGTTCTATCTGAGCGACGGCTGGTACGCCGACGGTCCGGACGGGTGTCGCGACCACTACGTCGCCTGGGAGCTACACGCCGACGGACTGCTGTACGCGGCGCTCGCCGCCGACGCCGACCCCGAGCGCGCCGCGCGCCTGCGCGACCGGGCCCGCGAGTTCGCTCCGGCGTACCGCCACTGGTTCGCCGACGAGGGACAGGGGCTGCCCATGGGCCGGAGCCTCACCTACCGGTTCGCACAGGCCTCGTTCTGGGGTGCGCTCGCGTTCGCCGGCGTCGAAGCGCTCCCCTGGGGAGAGATACGCGGCCTCTGGGCGAGAAATATCCGCTGGTGGGCGCGACAGCCGATATTCACCGGCGACGGCGTGCTCTCGGTCGGCTACCGCTACCCGACGCTCAAGACGAGCGAGCCGTACAACTCCCCGGGGTCGCCCTACTGGGGCATGAAAGCGTTCCTGCCGCTGGCGCTTCCCGCGGATCACCCCTTCTGGCGGGCCGAGGAGGAGCCGTTCGGCGACGCGCCGACCGAGACGGTCCAGCCGGGCGCGAACGTGGTGGTCTGTCGCGACCGCGACGCGGGCCACCACTACGCGCTGACGGCCGGCCAGGACAGCCACTACGCCGAGAAGTACGGGAAGTTCGCCTACTCGACCGACTTCGGGTTCTCCGTGCGGAGCCGCGCCGCGGGACTGGCCGGCGCCGGCGTCGACAGCGCGCTCGCGCTGAGCGAGGACGGTCGCTCGTATCGGGTCCGATCCGACATCTCCCGGACGGAGGTGGACGGCGACACCCTCTACAGCCGGTGGCACCCCTGGGACGACGTGACCGTCGACACGTGGATCGCCCCGGCCACCCCGTGGCACGTCCGCGTCCACCGGATCGACACCGACCGCGCCCTCCGAAGCGCCGAGGGCGGTTTCCCGATAGACCGCAGCGGCGAGGACGCCGAGGGCGCCGTCGAGCGCGAGACCGGCGATGGAAGCGCGGTCGTCCGCTACCCCGGGGGTGTCAGCGGCGTCCGGGGGCTCCGAGACCGTCGGACCGGTGAGGTGGTCCACCAGGACCCGAACACGAACGTCGTCGCGGCACGGACGGTCGTGCCGACGGTGACGGCCGACCACGACCCGGGGACGGAGTGGCTGGTCACCGCCGCCACGGCGGCGACGACCGACGGCGACGCCGCGTGGGAACGCTCGCCGGAACTCGAATGGCCGGGAGGCGTTCCGATCCTCGCGGACGCCGACGGCGACCCCGTCCTCCGCTGTGACGCCGACGCACCGGGTCCGCTCGACGAAGTCACCTTCTGAGCCGCGGCGGTCTGCCGGGGTTCCCGGCCGGCAGGTCCGGGCCGCCCCCGGGCGAACGGTCGTGTTTAGTTAAGCGTGAAAAGTGAGGCAGGCGAATTTCTTGCTGGTTCATGGCAGAAATTGCCCGCCTCAGC
>ENA-ORCO01000312-ORCO01000312.1-marine-metagenome-genome-assembly--contig:-NODE-312-length-27927-cov-3.518205_pt1 | contig 27927 bp, 29 predicted proteins | sample MGYA00248633_ERZ508508 | MGnify/ENA primary metagenome ERZ508508 (study PRJEB26179, sample SAMN06268845) | marine metagenome | isolation source: A23 P1 aerobic enrichment on pine of planktonic cells taken...
CGGTCGGTCCACATCCGCTGGTCCGTGAGCACGGAGAAAGGCATCCCGTCACCGACGAACTCGTCGATCCGGGATCACTCGGTGTGACGCGCCCGCTCGGCCACATCACCGGTACCGTGGAAGTGTCGATCGCACCGCGGCCGGACTCTGTTGCGTACCTGATGAAGAAACTCGACGACGTCGAACTCGAGATGGGCGAACTCGACGCCGTCGTTCGCGACATCAACAACGACCGTCTGAACGATGTCGAACTGAGCGCGTTTGTCTCGGCCGTCTACACCCACGGACTCTCTCGCGAGGAGACGATGTGTCTCACGAATGCGATGGTGGACGTCGGCGAGACGATCGAGTGGAACCGCGACCTGGTCGTCGACAAGCACTCGATCGGCGGCGTGGCGGGGAATCGGGTCACGCCTATCGTCGTCGCGATCGTCGCCGCTGCGGGGCTCACGATCCCGAAGACCTCCTCTCGGGCGGTGACGTCCGCGGCGGGAACCGCCGACACGATGGAGGTGTTCTGCGACGTCGACTTTTCCGTCACAGAGATCAAGTCGATCGTCGGCGAGACGAACGGCTGTGTCGTCTGGGGCGGCGCGGTCAACCTCTCGCCAGTCGACGACAAGATCATCCGCGCGGAGACGCCGCTGTCGCTCGACCCCCCGGGACAGGTCATCGCCTCCGTGCTCTCGAAGAAGAAGAGCGCCGGCGCGACGAACGTCGTCATCGACATCCCGTACGGCGAAGGCGCAAAAGTCGAGAGCCTCTCGGAGGCACGCGAGATGGCCGAGGACTTCAGTCACGTGGGCACGAACCTCGGGATGGAGATCGACTGTACGATCACGCGCGGCGAACAGCCGATCGGGCGTGGGATCGGGCCGACGCTCGAAGCCCGCGACGTCCTGTCGGTACTCGAAGGCTCCGGCCCGCCGGACCTCCGCGTGAAGAGCGAGCGCCTCGCACAGGTCCTCCTCGACGCGGCAAGCCTCGACGAGACGGCGGTCGACATCGTCGAGTCGGGACGGGCGGCCGCGAAGTTCCGCGAGATCGTCGCCGCACAGAACGGCGATCCCGATGTCGCAGTCGAGGACCTCGAACCGGGGGCACACGATTCGACGGTCCTCGCTGGTCGGAGCGGCGTCATCACGCACGTCGACAACCGGTACGTGAACGAACTCGCGCGGCGGGCCGGGGCCCCGAAAGACCACCGCGCCGGTGTGCGTCTCGAGCACCGCGTCGGCGACGAGGTCCAGGAGGGGGATCCGCTCTTGACGGTTTACGCCGAGAAGGAGGAGAAACTCGACCAGGCGTTGTCGTTCGCAACCAAGCGGAAGCCAATCCGTGTGCTCCCGCCCGACGAGGCGCTCATCGAACAGATGTAGCGCCCCCGGTCGCGATTTCGGTACGAGCGCTTTTATCCGCCGCACCGTAATCATCGTCGGGTATGAGTGCTCTCGAAGACACCGACCTGGATTTCGTCCCACTCGGCGACACCGGCTTGCAGACGAGCGAACTCCAGTTCGGCACGTGGCGCTTCGGCAAGGAGACCGAAGAAGGAAACGTCGAAATCGACGCGGACCGCGCGCACGAACTACTGGACGCCTACGAAGCCGCCGGCGGGCGATTCATCGACACCGCGGACGTCTACGGCGGCGGCGCGAGCGAGCGATGGATCGGCGACTGGCTCGCCGAACGGGACCGCGAACGCTTCACTATCGCCTCGAAGATCTACTGGCAGATCCGCGCGGGCGACCCCAACAGCCGGGGGACGAACCGCAAGAATGTCCGCCACCGGATCGACGCCCTCCTCGACCGACTCGACACCGACTACGTCGACGTGCTGTACATCCACCGCTGGGACGACGACACGCCGACCCGAGAGTTGATGAAGACGCTGAACGGCCTCGTCGAGGACGGCAAAGTCCACTACCTCGGCGCGTCGACGATGCGCCCGAACGCGTGGAAGGTCTCGAAGGCGAACGAGATCGCCCGCGCGGAAGGTTGGGAGCCGTTCACCGTCCTCCAGCCGCGGTACAACCTCGTCGACCGCGAGATCGAGGGCGACTTCCTGGAGATGGCGCGCTCTTACGGCGCGGCGATCTGTCCGTGGAGCCCGCTCGGCCAGGGCTTCCTGACGGGTAAGTACACCCGCGAGGAAGGGCTCACGGGCGAGTCGCGGTCGGCCGAATCGAGCCGATTCCGCCAGACGTACCTCACCGAGGCGAACTTCGACGTCCACGACGAACTCGACTCCGTCGCCGAGGAGGTTGGCGCGACGCCGGCACAGACGGCACTCGCGTGGCTGATGCACCGCGACGGCGTCACCGCGCCCATCGTCGGGGCGCGGACGGTCGAGCAGCTCACCGAGAACCTCGCCGCCGCGTCGATCGATCTCTCGCCCGACCAGGTCGATCGACTGACCACGGCGAAACCCGGCCCGTACGCTGGCCTGTGAGCGGACCTACCAGGTCGTGATGTAGAAGGCGATAAGTCCGAGACTCGACACGAGCCCGCCGACGGCGGTTAACGACAGCTTTCCGACGTTGAACGGCGTCCGAAACCCTCGCTCGGCCTCGGGCCGCGAATACCGGAGTTTCAGCAGCGCCGCGTTCACGATCACGAAGACGACGAGCAGCATCACGTTCGCCAGTCCCGCAACGAGGCCGATGTCGCCGAGGAAGACGAACGGGATCGTGCCGAGGCCGATCAGCCCGACCGCGTAGTGGGGCGTCTGTCGGTCGGGATGAACGCGCGAGAAGACCTCGGGGAACACTTGATACTCGGACTTCGAGACGCCGTAGAGCAGCCGCGACGTCGATATTTGGAGGATCAACACCGTGTTCGTCGTCGAAAAGAGCGCGATGACCGCAAGCACCGTCGAGCCGACAGGTCCCCAGCCGACCTGAGCGACCTCCGCGAGCGGCGACGTGGAGCGGCCGAGCACCTGCCAGTCGACCAGGGAGACGGCCGACAGGCCGACGAGGACGTACAGAACCGTCGTGATGCCGATCGCGAGGACGATCGCGCGCGGAATAGTCACCGTCGCGTTCTCGGTCTCCTCAGAGAGGTTCACGATCGAGCCGAATCCGAGATACGCGAAGAATATCAGGAACGACGCCTGGACGACGCCGAACAGCCCGTTAGGCGCCTGAAACACCTGTGCATTCCCCCAGGACCCCCGCGCGATCCAGATGATTATCAGCAGCCCCAACACCTCGATCCCGGTGAAGACGATGTTAATCTTCGTCGAGAGTTCGATCCCCCAGTAGTTGACCGCGGCCATCACGAAGACCAAGAGTACGGCGACCGGCACTGCCGGGATGTCGACGAAACTCGAGAGGTAGCCCGAGAACGCCAGCGCGACCGCCGCCGAGGAGATGACGCCCATAAACAACCGCCCTGCCGCCGTAACGTCGGAGACGAACTCACGATCGAACGCCTCACGGGCGTAGATATAGTCGCCTTCGGCCTTCGGAAAGAGCGAGGCGAGTTCGGCGTAGCTCAATCCCGTCAGCGCGGCGATCACAGCAGCGAGCAGGAACGAGAAGACGATCGACCCGCCGGTCACGCCCGTCGCTTCGCCGAGAATCGCGTAGATCCCCGCTCCGAGAATCAACCCGACGCCGTACACGACCGCCTCCGAGAGGCCGAGTTCCCGACGTAGCTCTGACATCGGTTGTTGTGTCATTCGCCTAATGTATAAAACACGCTGCCGCACCACGTCGCCTCCGCCGCTTCCCCCCATTTCCCGTACCTTCTTTTGCCATCGAGCAAACATCGAACTTGAGCCGCCCTGAACTCGGCTCAGTGATTCGATGAACGTCGAACAATTCAAATCCGAACACGTCCCCGAGACGTCCGACGAACGGTTCCAACTCGAAAACAGCTACACCCTCGACGTCACCGTCGACGACGACGTGATGGCGAAAGCAGGTTCGATGGTTGCCTATACTGGCGATCTCTCGTTCACCGGCCGCGCCTCCGCCGAGGGCGGCATCACGGGCTTCCTCAAGGAGGCCGCGTCCGGCGAAGGCACGCCGGTGATGACCGTCGAGGGCGACGGCCACGTCTACCTCGCAGACAGCCAGAAGAAGGTCCAGGTGCTCGAACTGGGCGACGACGACGCGATCACTGTGAACGGCGAGGACGTCCTCGCGTTCGAGTCGCGCGTCTCCTACGAGATCAGCACCATCGACAGCCTCGCCGGGTCGCTCGCTGGCGGTTTCACCAACGTCTTCCTCCAGGGACCGGGCTACGTCGCGATCACGACGCACGGGGATCCGATCGTGCTCGAACCGCCGGTCGCGACTGACCCGAGCGCGACGGTCGCGTGGAGTAAGACGTCCCCGAACGTGCAGGTGAACCGGAGCCTCTCGGATATGGTCGGGCAGGAATCGGGCGAACGGTATCAGATGAACTTCGAGGGGCCGGACGGATTCGTCGTCGTCCAGCCGTACGAAGAACTGTAATCAGTACCACTAGCACGGTCGAACGCTCGCGATCGATTCTTTCCTGTACTACCCTTTCCGAGTGCCACCATTCCTGCTCGTGACCACTCTGACTATCGACTTTGATTCCCTCGTCAAGTTCGCCCGCAACTGCTCTTTCAGAGCCTGAAATACTCTTTCCCGACCCCAGATACCGAATTATTCTGCTTTGTTTGTGTCTCTCCTGAGTGCGTATGCTGACTGTATTATCAAATTCTGTACTCGGGACTTAATTCATAAATAGTGGAACCTTTCCCTTCGAATTATCGTGTCTCGAAACGGCGACAGCGAGGGTCGGGGGGCCCATCCGGAGTACCTCGGTCTGCAGTCGGTGGCTGGCGGCGTCCCAGAGGATGTCGCCGCTCCCGAACCGCACAGTTTGACTAGGAATCGACGTACAACTATCCAAGCGGCATCGATCATTCCGCGGAACGAGAAAGACAATGCGCGATAAGATTCGAGGGGTCACGAACCGATTCGAGTTCAAAATCGTTCTGGTCATCCTCGTCGCGAGCCTCCTTCCGCTGGGCGCGACGACCGCGCTCGCTCACACGCAGGCGTCGAGCGCACTCGAAGAGAAATCGACGACGGCGCAGCAAGAGCAGTTGGAGGGCGTCTCGAACAACCTCCAGACCCGTTCGGAGTTCTACAAGCGACAGGTGCGGGTGGTCGCGACGAATCCGTACGTCCGGGAGTTGGCGCGGCATCGGTATCAGAACGAGACAATCGACGGCCGCACCGACGCATTCGAACGGGGGGAAGTCTACCCACAGCTACTGGGAGATACGCAGTCGTATCAGAACACCCAGCAGTTCTTCGCGAAAGTCGCCTCACAGAACCCGAACATCGATATGATCCGCGTGTTCTGGAAGGACGGCAACGTCCTCTCGGGCTATAAACTCGGCGAGGAGGACGTGTCGGACTACAAAGGCGACAAGCAGTGGTTCGAAGACATCGTCGTCGAGCAGACTGTCGAAAGCGACGGCGTGTACGTCTCGTCGATCAACATCGCCCGCGCGACAGACTCGCCGGCGATCCGGTATGCTACCCCGCTGATCGTCGACGGCGAACGCGTCGGCCTCGTGATCATCAACTACGAGGCGACACAGATCACCCAGCCCGTCCGTAGCCTCGGAACCAACGGCTCCGGGTACGGAATGATGATCGACCCGGCGTACACGAACGCCGAGGGTGAGAACATCGGCGCGGCGTACATCGCGAACGGCCGCGACTCCGAACGCGCGTTCGACACGTCGATCGCGGGCAATCTGACGGTCCCAATGGATGCTGTGCAGGGTGCGTCCGGTTCGGTCAGCTTCGAGCGGAACGGCCACACGTGGGTCGCGCAGTACCAGCGCGTCCAACTCGCCAGCGGCATCGAGTACTACGTCCTGCAGGCCGTCCCGCAAGCGGAGATGGTCGCGGCCTCACGGACGCTTACGAAATCTATCCTCGGGATCGCCGGAATCGCCGCTCTCGGCGTACTCATCGGCGGCACCTTCATCTCTCGTCGCCTCTCCCGGCCGATAAAACGGCTCGCGACCGACGCGAACGCCGTGGCGGACGGCGATATGGACCGAGAGATCCGAATCTCCGAGTACAGCACGGAGACCCAGATGGCGACCGAGGCCGTCCAGTCGATGAAGACAAACGTCGTCGACGCGCTTGAGGACGCCGAATCGGCGCGCTCGCAGGCGAACGAGCTCAACACGCACCTCGAAGCGAAAGCGACGGCGTACCAGCAGGTGATGGAGGACGCCGCCGAGGGCGATCTCACGCGGCGAATGGACCCCCAGAGCCGCAACGAGTCGATGAGCGACATCGCAGAGACGTTCAACGCGATGATGGCGGATCTAGAAGATACCTTCTCGCAGATCCGCTCGTTCGCCGACGCGGTTGCGACCTCCAGCGAGGAAGTCACCGCTGGCACCGAAGAAAGCCAGAGCGCCAGTGAACAGGTTAGTCAGTCGATTCAGGAGATCTCCGCAGACGCCGAGGCGCAATCGGAGAATCTCAACGAAGTCGCGAGCGAGACCCAGAACCTCTCGGGGACGATCGAGGAGGTCGCCTCCTCGGCGAACGAAATCTCTGCGACGTCACAGCAGACGGCCAACCTCGGCCAGGAGGGCCAGGAGGCGGCCGTCGAAGCTGTCGAGGAGATGAGCGCGATCGAGTCCAAGTCCGAGGAGACGATTGAGGAGATCGAGTCGCTTGCCGACGAGATTGCGGAGATCAGCGACGTCGTCGAACTCATTACAGATATCGCAGAGCAGACCAACCTGCTGGCGCTGAACGCGTCGATTGAGGCCGCACGGGCAGGCGATGCCGGCGAGGGCTTCGCCGTCGTCGCCGACGAGATCAAGCAGTTGGCCGGCGAGGTCGACGACGCCACTGACGAAGTCGAGACCCTCATCGACGGCATCCAGTCCTCGACCACGAATGCGGTGACGGACATCCAACAGATGGGTGAGCGCGTCACCTCGGGGACGGAGACGATCGAGGATGCGCTGGACTCTCTGGACGACATTGCCGCGAACGTCGAGGAAGTGAACCGGAGTATCCAGGAGATCAGCGACGCCACCGACGACCAGGCGGCCTCGACAGAGGAAGTCGCGAGTATGATCGACGACGTCGCCGAGCGGGCCGAACAGGTGAGCGGGGAGTCCGCCAACGTCTCCGCGGCTGCCGAAGAGCAGGCTTCCTCGCTCACGCAGGTCGCACAGAGCACCCAGACGCTCGCACAGGAGGCCGACGAACTCCAGCACCTGCTCTCGCAGTTCACCATCGGTGACGAACGGGGCGACAGCAGCGACGGGGAACGGGGCGCCGACGTCTCGGCTCGCATCGCAGACGCGACGTCGGTCGGGACCGACGAGTCGGCGGGGGGTGGCGCCGATCCAGCGGTGTCCGACGGCGGGTTCGACTTCTCTACCGGAGCGGTCGACGACCGGTAAGGTAACTCATCCCACCCTGCAGTGTAGCACTTCGCACACTGGAACCGGTAATTTATCCGTCCTCCCGTCGTACCTCCGTTGTGACTGAAGAATCAGGGCGTCGCAACCTGCGGATGCCCCACGGAGAGGAGCTGTTTGCTGTCGTCACCGAACACAACGGTGGCAACCACGTTCGCGTTCGCTGTGCCGACGGTGAGAATCGGATGGGCCGGATTCCCGGCCGAATGAAGTACCGAACGTGGATCAACGAGGGCGACGTCGTCCTCGTCGAACCCTGGGACTGGCAGGACGAGAAGGCCAACATCGAGTGGCGCTACTCCGAGCAGGACGCCGAGCAGCTCCGCGAAGAAGGCCACATCGAGTAGTTACCGCCCTGGCGCCGATTCCGGTCGGCGATACAGCACGACCAGGACGGCGATCAACAGTAACTGAACGACTTTATCGAATAGTCCCGGCGGCGAGAAGTCCGGGGCGTTGACGAAGTACCACGCGACGATCTGTCCCGCGGTGAACGGAATGCCGAGCAGATACATCTGCCGTCGGCGGAAATCCGTCAATACGGCCGCGATGCCGCCCGCGAAGCCGATGCCGGCGATGACGAACGACCAGGCGAGCGGACTCGTCAGCGAACCGGAGGCGAGGAACGCCACACCCAGCGCCAGGTGGAGCAGCCCGGTCACCGCTGCCAGTCCGATGCCGAGCCAGTGGATGCCGGTGAGCGAGTCGGTGTGCAGTGAGGTCGCTCCCGCTGTTTGTGTTGCCATACCTTCACAATGGTCGCAGATGGACTTTAATGTAGGGCTCGATCGACGACACGGCGGATTTCACCACGGAATCGGGCCGCGGCGAAGCGATCTGCTGGCAGCGCTGGCGGGTCGGCGGCGTCGACCGCGGCGACGAGTAGATTGACCGCTTCGGCTTCTGATTGGAACAGCCGGTCGTCGCGTTCGTCCAGGATCTCCCGCTGTCCGCCGCTATCGGGAGCGAACGCGACCATTCCGGCGGCGACGTACTCCGCGACGGACATCCCGAAGTGTTCCTCGGGCTTGAGGTTCAGCCCGTACTTGTGCGTCCCCAGCAGCGATTCGAGTCGTTCTCTGGACGCGTCGCGTTCGACGGTGACGTACGAGCGCTCGGCCGCGGCGGCCGCGACCCGCTTGGCGTACTGCCGGTAGGCGCGCGGCGCGGACCCGACGATGTGGAGATGCAGGTCGCGGCCGCGCTCGCGGACGCCGTCGACGACCCGAATCGCCGCCAGCGCCCGTTTGTCGGGGGCGAGTCGGCCGACGACGACGACGCCATCCTCCCGTTCGTGCCAGTCGCGGTCGGCGTCGATGGGATCGACCGGCGGGTGCAGGACAGTCGGCGCGACGCCGTAGCGGTCGGCGACGACGTCGGCCGTCCACGCCGAGTTCGCGAGCAGCACCGCGGCATCATCCGCCAGGTCTGTGCGTTCGGGGCCGGCGAGTCGGCCCCAGAGCCGGTCGAGCGGGCTCGCAGCCTCGTCCGTCGATCGGTGCGCGCCGAACTGCGGGTAATGTACGTACTGAACGGATGGGATCGACAACGACAGTTCGTTTGCGGTACTGAACGCGAGATCGAACCGCGCCGCCTCGCGCTCGAACACCGCACGCAGCAGTACGCTCCGAAACGCGAGCTGTGGGCCGATCGCCGGTGCGGCGGCCGATTGGACGCGCGCGACGGTGACGGCCCCGCGCGGCATCCGAACGTCGAGTGCGTCGGCGTCGAGGTCGATCTCGAACCGCTCTGCGAGCGTTCCTGGTTCCGTCTCCGAGAGGGTATACAGCGTGACGTCGTGGTCGCGCTGCAGTGCCGCACAGACGGACAGGCAGACGACGTCGGCACCGCCCTGGAAGTCGAGCGTGTTGTGCAGGACGGCGATGCGGGCCATAGGACACCTTGGCCCGGCTTCTGTTATAGTTCGTTGGGCCGAGCGTACTGTCTCCGGCGGCCTGCTGGGCGGCCCAGTTCTCGCCGTCGCCCGTCGAAACGCCAGCGCGCTTTTGACCCCTCCCTCCGAACGGCCGTCGATGGAGTGCGCGTTCGTCGGCGCCGGCGCAGTCGCCCGAAAGTACGCCGCTGGTCTCGCGGAGTCGTCACTGGAGTTGGCCGCCGTCTGCGATCTCGACCTCGCTCGGGCCGAGGCGCTGGCGAGCGCACACGGAGCCACGGCGTACGCCGATGTCGAAGAGTTGCTCACCGCCGAGCCGGTTCCGCTCGTCGTGAACCTCACGAGCCACGCCGCCCACGCTGACGTGACGGAACAATGCCTCCGCGCTGATCGTCACGTCTTCAGCGAGAAGCCGCTCGCACTCGACGCCGACCGCGCCGCTGACCTCGTGTCGATCGCTGCGGAGCGAGAGGTGGCGCTGGGCTGTGCGCCGATCAATCACCGCTGCGACGCCCAGCGTCACGCCCGGTCGCTCCTCGGGGACGGCCGATTCGGGCCGATCCGACTGGGGTACGCCCACGCCCACGTCGGGCGCGTGACCGAGTGGCACGACTCGCCCGGTTCGTTTCTCGCTGTCGGCCCGCTGTACGACGGCGCCGTCTATCCGCTATCGCTCCTAGTGTCCTGGTTCGGTCCGGTCGACCGGGTTCGGAGTGCCGACGCGCTCGACGTCTGGCCCGCCCGCGAGGAGCGCGAGCCCTCCCGGCCGGCGCACGTCGAGGCGACGGTCTCCTTCGAGGCTGGTCCCGTGATCCGCCTCACGGCGAGCCTGTATGCGCCCCACCGCAGCCGCGAGTTCAACAGCCTCGAACTCCACGGCGACGACGGCTCGCTGTATCTCGCAGACAGCGGCGCGCTCGCCGCCGAGCGTGACACCGTCTCCGTCGGCGGCGCGGGTCGCTCCTACGTCGCGGCTCCGCATCCCTCGCCTCGTCGAGAGCGGCGGTACCTCGCTGGCCCGGAACGGCTCGCTGCGGGCGTCGAACGCGGCGATTGTCCGACTGCGGGGGCCCGGCGTGCCGCTCACGTGGTGGCTGTCTGTAACGCCATCGAGCGCGCGGCCGACGACGGCGCCCCGGTCCCCGTCGCGGGCGATCGGGTCACGCCTCCCGAAAGCGAGGCGCTCTCGGCTCCGCCGGTCCGCCCGATCGCGCGCCACGCGGGCGCTCTCGATTCAACGTCCGGGCCGCGGCGCGCTGACACGTCGACTCCCGGATCCCGACAGGCTGAATCCGACTCGTCTCCGACGACTCGTGACGCCGCGATTCGGCTGCCGCCGGTCGGCTTCGGCTGTTCTCGCTACCGCGACGGCGAGTACGTCGACCGCATCGAGTCGATCGCGACCGCGCTCGATGCGGGCTACCGGCTGTTCGATTCGGCCGAGTTGTACGGGAACGAGTCACGTATCGGTGGTCTCCTCGACTCGCCGGGCGCGCCCGACCGCGAGGGGCTCTTTCTCCTCAGCAAGGTATGGAACACGAACCACGAGCACGTCGCGGAGGCCTGCGAGGGAACGCTCGCGGAACTCGGCATCGACGCGCTCGACGCGTATCTGCTCCACTGGCCCGACGCGTGGGCCTATCAGGGGCCGCTCTCGGACCTCGCGTCGCTGCCGCCAGCCGAGCAAGAGGAACTTACGTTCCCAACCGACGCCGACGGGACTCCCGTAACAGCCGACGTGTCGCTCACGGAGACATGGGAACGGATGGAGGACCTCTACGACCGTGGTCTCACCCGGTCGCTCGGCGTCTGTAACGTTTCACTCGCGCAGTTGGAGACCATCGCCGAATCCGCGCGTGTGCTCCCGTCTATCGTGCAGGTCGAATCGCACCCGTACCGCCCCCGAACCGAGCTGATCGAGGCGTGTCACGCCCGCGGCATCCGAGTGCTCGCACACTCGCCGCTGTCCGCACCCGGACTGCTCGACGAGCCCGTTCTCGTCGATATCGCTGACGAACACGGCGTCTCTCCCGCGGCAGTCGCTGTCGCGTACCACGTCGATCGCGGCGTCGTCCCCATCCCAGCCAGCAACGACTCCGACCACGTCGCCGCCAACCTCGCGGCCGCGCGGCTCCGGCTCACCGACGCCGACCGCGACCGCCTGGCGACGCTCGAAAACCCGGAGTTCGAACGGTGACCGACGCGCGGACAGTCCCGGCGGCGCTCCAGCGCGAGTGGGCTGCGGTCGCCGTGACGACCGTCGCCCTCACCGTCGTCGGCGCAGCGGCGCTCGCACTCGGTATCGAGGACGCGGCTGTGCTGCTGGCGGCACCGCTCGCCGCGCTTCCAACGGCCGCACTCCAGTGGTTCGTTCCCGCGACGGCCGTCGCGGGATTCGAGTTGTGGTTCACCTACCGGCATCTGGACGCGAACCGACCTGGCGAAACCGCAGACAGGGAATCAGTGTACGAGTCGCTCGGCGCGCCGAACCTCGTGACGCTCGCCCGCGGCGCGCTGTTCGCGGCGCTCGCTGGTTTCGGCGCGATCTCGCCCGAGCCTCGAATCGCGTGGCTGCCAGCGCTCCTCTACGGCGCCGGCTGTGCGCTTGACTTCGTCGACGGCTTCTTGGCCCGGCGGACCGGTCGGACGACCCTACTTGGCGCGAAACTCGATATGGCCTTCGACACGACGGGCTTCCTCGTTGCGCCCGTCGTCGCGGTGCTGTGGGGACAACTTCCGATCTGGTACCTGTCGCTGTCGGCCGCGCGATACCTGTTCAAACTCGGTCGCGGACTGCGTCGTCGGCGCGGCCAGCCCGTCTACGACCTCCCCGACAGCGTCGTTCGCCGGCCGCTCGCCGGTCTCCAGATGGCGTTTATCACGCTCGCGCTCTCGCCGCTGCTCTCGTTCGCGCTCGTCCGTCCACTTGCGGCGGCCGTTCTCGCGCCCTCGCTCGCCGTCTTCGTCCGGGATTACCTAGTCGTTTCCGGGCGGCTGCCACGCGGCGCTATCTAGCGATGCGGCGCTACGCTATCCGACGGCCCGGATGAGCACAAACAGCGAGCCGACGGACGCGAGCGTCGTGAGAAACACGTTCAGGGAGGCGAATTCCGCGTCGCCGCCGAGTTCCGTCGCGAACACGTACGTCGACACCGCGGTCGGGGTTCCGAGCATCACGATCGCGGCCGTGAACGTGGCGCCGTCGACCGGCAGCAGCGAGAAGACGAGCCAACCGAGCGCCGGCATCAGTGCAATCTTCAGTGCGACGACGCTCCCGGTCGCGCCGAGATCGACGTTGGGCATATCGATCTGCAGCGACGCACCGACACACAGGAGTGCGATCGGCAGCGCGAGCGTCCCGAGCACGTCGAGGCCGCCGGTGACGGGCGCTGGAACCGGCAGTCCGAGCGATCCGATCGTCAGGCCCGCGATGAGCGTCGCGAGGACGGGATTACGGATGAGGCGGTTCAGTTCGTCGCCCAGGGAGGCGTCCGCCTCGTTGATCGCGGTGAGGACGACGACGGTGAGCGGCACCTGCGTCAGTGACATCACGCCGAGGACGACGCTCGCGATCGCGGTGACCTGCTCGTCGAACGTCGCCGCGACGAGCGGGAGCCCCAGATAGCCGATGTTCGAGTGATACGACTGCACGATGGCGACGCTCTGGCGGCCACCTGCGGACCGCTTTCGGTGGAGTCCCCACGCGACCCCGGCGGTCGCGAAGAGTACAGCGAGCAAACCGACGACCAGTCCCGGCGTGAGCAGTTCGTCGATCGCGCGGTCGTACGTCGAGACGAAGATGAGCGCCGGCAACGCGGCGTAGTAGGCGACGTCGTTGAGGCGCTGCGTCCGATGAGTGTCGAGGACGCCCGACAGTCGCAGTCCGGTCCCGACCAAGAGGAGCGCGAGCAGTCCGAGCAGTCGGCCGAGGACCTCCATACGAACGTCGAGTCCACAGAGCGTTTTACGCTGTTCGACTCGACCGTCCGTTGCCCTGTCAATCCCTGGCGTGCACCGTTTGCAGATTCAGCACATTGTCGTACGCGATTTATGCCTCGTCCTCCGAACTGGCGGTATGGATCTGCCAGACTCTCCGACCACGCGGCGCGCCCTCCTTGGCGGGATCGGGACGATTCTCGCCGGCGGCGGAGTCGTCTACGGGGCGTCGCGTCTCGATTCTGCGTCGTCGCCGCCGCCCGACGTGCCGCTCTACAGTAGCTCGGAGACCACCGGCTTCGGCATCGACCTCCAGGGTCACCCCGTGATGGGCGAGTCGAACGCGTCGGTCGACGTCTACTACTGGAGTGACTACCAGTGCCCGTTCTGTCGGCGTTTCGAGGAGAATACGCTGCCGGACCTGATCGAGAACCACATCGAGACGGGCTCGATCCGGTTCGTGTTCATCGAGTACCCCTATCTCGGCGAGGCGTCGATGACGGCTGCCGTGATGGATCGCTGCGTCTGGCGAACCGTCCGCGAGGAGGCGCCCGCTCGCTACTGGGAGTGGCACTCGGCCGTCTTCGACGCGCAGTCGTCTGCGAACTCCGAGTGGGCGTCGCGTTCGAATCTCCTCGACATCACCCGAGACGTCGACGGGATCGACGCCGACGCCGTCGACGCGTGTATGCGCGAGCGCCGCGACGACATCGAGGCGTCCATCGAGACGGACGTCCAACAGGCCAGACAGTACGGGATCCAGGGCTCGCCCGCGTTCATCATCTACAACCGACAGACGAACGCGGCGGGACAGATGGTCGGTGCACAGCCGTACGAACGCTTCGACGAGGCCATCTCGAAGGTCAGAAACGCCTAACAGATGTCTGAAGCACCACCAGACACACATCTCGGCCGATTCGTCGCCGCGATGGCGTATCCGTTCACGTCCACCGCGCGAACGGTCGGGACGGTCGCCGTCGCGGCCGTGACGTACTGTCTGCTCGTGTTGAGTTCGTTTCCGACGTACACGATGCAGATGCTCGGGGCCGACCTCGCGTACGCCGACGACGCGCTGCTCGCGCTGACTGCGAACACCTACGAGACGATCGGCGCGCTCGGGCTCGGGTTGATCGTCGTCTACGCCATCGCGACCGGAATTGCGCTCACGGCCGCGGTCGGTCGCGTTCGCTACGTCGGCGTCCGCGGCGCTCGCGGGCTGTCGAGCGTCCTCCCCGGACTCGTCGCGTCGGGCTGTGCCAGCTGTGGGGCCGGCGTCCTCGGACTCCTCGGCTTCGTTGGCGCCCTCGCGACGTTGCCGTTTCACGGGAATCTGCTCCGTCTGGGCGGTCTCGTGCTCCTTCTCGGCTACCTCTCGCGGATCGGCGATCCGCGGCAGTGCTCGATCCCCGCTGCGTCGGAGTCAGAATAACGCGATCGCTGGCTCCTGAACGACGCCGGGCTGTCGCGCGTTCGTCACCCGCTGTCGGTGTTGGTTCGTCACTCACCGCTGGTGTTCTGGTTGCACCCGCACGAACTGGCCCGATACCGAAGGGCCATCCCCAAGAGCCCGACCGTCAGCGCCGAGACGAGAATCCGAACGACGCCGCCGCCGAGCGCGGCCGTCGCGCCACCGGCGGCAGTCCCGGTCACCGCCCCGCCGGCCGCCGGTGCCGCGAAGAGACAACAGAGACTCACCGCGCCACCGAGACCGAGAAGCGACCACCGGGAGTCCGAATCGGCGCTCTCATCCCCCTCGGACTCACACGACGGCCCAGTCATTCCGAGGGCGCCCCCGACGGTTGGTCGACGCAGACCTCGCACGTCCGCTGGGAGCGGACGTACAGCAGTCCGCCGAAGAACGCGACGCTCACAGCGCCCAGCAGTGGCCTGAGCGGATCCAAGTAGGTCATCAGCGCCGAACTGCTGAACAGCGCGAGCAGCAGGGCGTTGCAGATCGGACAGCCGAAGGCGAGAAACCCGAGGACGGCGCTCGCCGTCGCGGCCCCGTCCTCGCGCTGGCTGGCGGGCGTTCGCTGCAGCGTGTAGAGGCCGAGAAAGCCCGCGGTGAGGGCGAGAAACAGGTAATCGAGCGGCGTCCGCGGAACCATCCGTACGTAGAGCGGATTGGGGATCAGTCCGGTGACGACGCCGAAGAGGACGAACGAGCCGGCGCCGACGACTGCCGATTTGGCGATCCGCGTTCGCGATCGGTTCATATCTCCCACTCTCCGACACGAGGCACATAAAACGATCCGGCTTTTTGCACCGCCGGAGAAAACGCCGCGGCCGGTACACCCCACACATTAGTCCGTCACCGCCGACACGCCGAACCGCCGACGCTTTGCATCTGGCCGAAATACGGCCGATATGGAGTGGGGAAAGAGCGCGGACGCGCCCATCTTCGAACTGCTGGCGGACGAGTACGCGCGGCGAATCCTCCTCGCGGCCGACCGGGAGCCGCGAACGGCCAAAGAACTCCGAGAGGTCTGTGACGCCTCGCTCTCGACGATCTACCGCCGGCTCGAAACGCTCCAGGAACACGATCTAATCGACGAGCAGTCGACGGTCGGCGCGGACGGCTCACACCGGCGCCGCTTCGAGACGACGCTCGAATCGATCCACGTCGAAGTCGTCGACGGCGACCTCTCGCTGTCGATCGAGACGCGTGACGATCTCGCGGACAACTTCACGTCGCTGTGGAACGACATTCGGGACAGCACATAATGATCGACCCGCCGATCCTGGTCGTCAAACTGATCACCCTCGTGCTCAGCCTGCTCGTCGCGTACCTGGCCTATCACGGCTATCAGCGCAGTTCGAGCAGTCCGATGCTCTACGTTTCGGTCGGCTTCGTGTTCATCGGGATCGGGGCGATCTGCGAGGGCCTAATCTACCGGCTGTTCGACACGTCGCTCCTCTCGGCGGCCCTCGTACAGGCGCTCGTCGTCTCCAGTGGGATGCTACTGGTACTGGCGTCGCTGACGCTGGATACGGAGTGACCCCGCCACCAGCCGATAGCGACCGAATCCAGACCTGTTGCCCTACGTTTATACGAAGCGACTGCGACGTGTCGGTATGGCGGACCGGGCCAGGGAGTTACTCGAAGCGTACGACGTCGATCCCGAACTGATCGAGGCGCTGCTCTGGCGCTACGGTGCCGACCTCGACGTTCCCGACCCGGAAGCGCTCGACAACGTCCACGAACAGGTCTACGAGTTCCTCGCAGACGACGGCTCCGTTCGGAGCGCCCCAGACCACTACTACCGATTCGAGAACCACCCGAAGTACGGCATCCACTCCGACGCCCTGGCCACGGAACCCGACTTCGAGATCGTACTCGATGACCTCGTCGCCGAGGGACTGATCGCCCGTACGGCGGACGAACTCCCGCGCTACTCCGCGTCGTTCCACGATCTGCTACAGGAGGTCGGTCCCCGGTTCACGGCCGCGGCGGTCGATCGGCTCTGTGCGGAGTCGGGAACGAACAAGCGGGCCGTCTACTACCACATCCTCGACTCGCCGGACTTAGATCTCGACCTCGGCCGCGACGCCGACGCGGACGTCCGGTTCGACTAGGTCTTTTTGCGCCCGCTGTGTATACTCGGACAATGGACCCAGAGGGATTCACGTTCGACTTTCGCCCCGGTCGAATCGCCGTCGGCGCGGGTTGTGTCGACCAACTGGGAACGGAACTCGAACGCCAGGACCTCGACAGCGCGATGCTCGTCAGCGGGCGGACCGTCGGGACGACGCCGGCCGTCGTCGATCCGATCCGGAAAGGCCTTGGCGACCGCCTGGTCGCGGAGTTCCCCGAGACGACGCCCGCGAAGACGCTCGGGACGGCGCTCGCGGGCCTCGAAAAAGCCCGAACGGAGGCCGTCGACACCGTCGTCGCCGTCGGCGGCGGGAGCACGCTCGACACGGTGAAAGTCCTCGCCGCGCTCTCTTCGCACGGAGAATCGGCGGCTGCCGTCGCTCGGGACGCCGTCGAGACCGGGGACTTGCCTGTCGCGACCGACGGTGATCCCCTCTCGATCGTCGCCGTCCCGACGACACTCGCCGGCGCGGACCTCTCGGATCTCGCGGGCGTGACGCTCACTCTGGATCGCGACGCCGACCTCGACGGTGAACGGGCGGACGACGGCCCTCCGAGTGGGGGCGTGCGCGACCCGCGGCTGATGCCCGACGCGCTGTTTTACGACGCCGACCTCTACCGGACGACCCCGCGGTCCGTCCTCGCGGCGTCGGCGATGAACGGCTTCGACAAAGGGCTCGAAATGCTCTACTCCCCGCTTTCGACCCCGATCACCGATGGGACGGCCGCGCGCGGGCTTCGATTGCTCCGCTCGGGCCTGGGAACGATCCGCGACGAACGGATGGACGCTGACCGCCTCGCGGACGTTCTCGCCGGCATCGTGGCCGTCCAGTACGGCCTCGCCGGCGCTGATGGCTACCGGGCGTCGATCGTCCACGCGTTCGGCCACGGCTTCTCGCACGGTTACGACGTTCACCAGGGTACGATCCACGGCATCGTCGCGCCACACGTCCTGCGCTACGTCTTCAGCGAGGTCGACGGCCGCCGGGATCTCATCGCGGAGGCGCTCGGTCTCGACGTGGCCGGACGGCCGGCCGACGTCGTGGCCGAGGCGATCGTCGACGCCGTCGCGGCCGTTCGCGACGAACTCGGCCTGCCGGGCCGCCTCCGCGACGTCGAGGGCGTCGCGCAGGCGGACTTCCCCGAGATCGCCGACGCGATCCACGCCGACGACTTGCTGGCGGTCGCCCCCGACGGCATCGACCCGAGCGTCGCCGAAATCGCAGAAATTCTCGAACGCGCGTGGTAGCGCGCTGTCGTTCGTGTGGCCGCGCTCAACTGTCCTCAGTTCCGTGAGTGGCGTCGGATTCGATCTCGGCCTCGCGGAACGCGTCGGCCAGTCGTGACTCCGATGGGACGGCCCGACGGAACGCGGGATCGTCGATCTCGACCTCGCCGTTGACCGAGAGGAACCCGAGGCCGCCCGTCGGCGCCGCGTCTAAGTTCACGAGGAACGCGACTTTCCGCTCGGCGGCGACGCCGTCGACGGCCAAGTCGGGATCGATCGAGCCGTAGAGCCGGCGGTTCTCGAAGACGTGCTCGACACACCGTTTCGTGGGGGCAAAGAGCAAAAGCAGGTGGAGGCCGGGACCGTCGCGGCCGAGTCGCGTCCGGACGTCGTGGGTCTCGTCGGCGTAGAAGTACCGCTCCATCCGGCGGTACTGTCTGAGGATCTCGTTGGCTCCCGACGCCATCCGGACGGCCGGATCGGCTTTCAACTCGGCGAGGTACGAGACGCGCTCGGGCGGTGACGTGCGGGCGTACACGTCCACGACGCCCCGGTTGCCGTAGTGGTCGTAGGGCTCTTCGAGGCGGACCTCGGGGTCGTCGAAGGCGGCCTCGAAGTGCTCGATCACGGCTGTCGCCAGTTCATCCTCCCGCATCGTCCGAGAGGACTTTCTGGGCGGATATATGCGCTCCGCTGTCGATCTCCGATCTGCCCTCGAACTATTTCCGCGCCACCTTCTTCAGTCCTGCCCGGATACTGCCGCGTATGCCTGCAGCACTCGTTCTCGCCGGCGGTCGCTCGACGCGGTTCGGCGACCGCGACAAGGCCGTCGCCGATCTCGCCGGGACGCCGATGATCCGCCGCGTCGTCGATCGGATCGCGCCGGTCGTCGACGAGGTGGTGATCAACTGCCGCGCCGAGCAGGTCGATCCGATCGCCGACGCACTGGTGGGCAGCGACTTCGACGCGACGTTCGCGGTCGACCGCGACCCCGACGAGGGACCGATGGCCGGCATCGCGCGCGGTCTCGAAGCGGTCTCTGCGGAGTACGCGTTCGTCGTCGCCTGCGATATGCCGTTCGTCGACCCCGACTTCGCCGCGCATCTCTTCGAGCGGGCCGCAGGACACGCCGCCGCCGTCCCGCGTCCCGACGAGTGGTATCAGACGACCCAGGCCGTCTACCGGACCGAACCGATGGCCGCCGCCTGTCGACGCGCGCTCGACCGCGGCGAGCACCGCATCGTCGCGCCGCTCTCGGAACTCGACGACGTCGTCATCGACGCGACCGAGATCGAACGGGTCGCGTCGCTCGACACCTTCGAGAACGTCAATACGCCCGAAGAGTTCGCGGCGGCCACCGAACGCCTGCGCGAGGAGTGACCCCGAGGTCCCGGCTAACTCGGGTGAACGGTCTAACGATCTTCTCATAGGGATTATCGTACGTCCTCATAGATTCCTCGCCGGACGGTACGGCGAGACTCTCCGAACAGTTACGATAATCTCTATCAGACGATGTCGACGAGAGGCTCGTCGGCGCGCATCTCCGCGAGCACGACGTGCGGGACGTCGACTCGTTCGTGGATCTCCGCGGCGATCTCGCGGGCCGTCGCTTCGAGACTCTCGTCGTCGACCATATTGAGTAGCGGAATCATCGTCGTGCCGTCCGGTAGCCCCTTCCGCCCGCCCTCGTCGCTCGCGAGCACCGTTGCGACGTCGGCCGCAGTGATCTCGTCGCCGGGCTCCAGTCCGGTGAGTCTGACGACCTCGTCGACCCGGTGGACGATCTCCTCGGAGAGCGGTTCGCCAACGACGTGGGCGCTCGCGATCGACACCACCGTGTCCGCTGTTCTCGGCAGTCGCGGCTCGTGTTCGTCGGGCGCTTTGAACTTCCGCATCCGCGCGCCGTCGGCCTTGACGAACACGGGAAGGTCGAACTCGCTTAGGCGGTCGATCTCTTCCGGGTCGTAGCCGTAGTATCGGTCTTCGCGCTCCTGTTCGGGCACGACGCCGAGTGCCCACTCGTCTTCTCTCTCGCGTTCGATCTGTGACTGGACGGCGCCGACCGGATCGGGCGTGACCGCGACGCGGTCGACCCACTCGTCGAAGATCGGGATGCGCACCGTCGCGGTGACGATCGATCGATCGAGCCGATCGGCGAGGGTCTTCATCGTCGTCTTCTTGCCGCCTGCGCCGACGACGCAGGTCGTCCCCGTTGCCGCGTCGAGTGCCGTGACGATGTCCATACGCGTCTCTCTCGGTGTGGGATGATCAATCGTGCGCTTCGCTCGGTCGGCCGCGGGATCGACGGATGGACTGCAGTGCTGTGACCCCACCCCGGCGACGCTCCGGCCGGTTACGAGAGTTGTGCGGCGATGTCCGTCGAGGAGACCATTCCGACGGGGTCGTCGTCGACGACCGGCAGGTGACTGATGCCGAAGTTCTCCATCATCGCCGCGGCCTCCGTCAGGCGAAGTTCCGGCGGTACTGTCTCGACGGATTCCGTCATCACCTCACGAACGGACGTTTCTGCGGGGTCGTGATCGTTGGCGATCGCATCCAGAACGTCGGTGCTCGTGACGATCGCGATCTCGGTCGTCGGGACGAGCAGCGCGTTGATATCCTTCTTGCGCATCGCTTTGGCCGCCTCGACCAGCGTCGCGTCCGGACTGATCGTCTCGATCGGTTTCGACATCACGTCTTCGACAAGCGTCTGCCCAGTTGCCATACCCTTCCAAACGACCACCGGGGGTTTTGACCTTTCGTCACAGACGCGCCACGTTTTGGCGGTCTCTCACTCCTCGGTCGCGCTCAGGGCAACGCGTCCGAGAGCATATGCCGAAGCGGACCCTTGGCCGTCTCGTTCTGTAAATTCAGCGCCGGACAGTCGGTGAGTTTCTCGACTAAGTTGATGCCTGCGGTCGTGTTCGTCGCGATGCCTGCCACGAGGTCGGGCGAATGTCCGAACGCCTCCTCGATTCCGACGACGGCGTAGGGATCCGACGCACAGAGCAGCGTGAACGCGACCTGATCGTCGAGTAGGTCGACCGCGGCCGCCCCGTTGTACGGTTCGAGCGGGCTTGCGCCGACCTCCGCGACGATCACGTCGGCCTCGCGCTCCTGGATGCGACTCAGCACCGACTGGATCGACTCCCGGAAGGTCTCCTCGGGGACGACGGTCGTCGGGAGGCCGGCGTCGACGAAGTCGTACACCGATTCCGCACCCGCGACGCTCATCGAGAGCGCGTCGCTGTACGTCCCCGCGCCCGTCAGTTTACAGCCTGCGACCTCGTATCCCTGCTCGATCAGGACGCGGATGATCACGCGGGCGCTCAGCGTCTTGCCCGCGGACATACTCGTCCCGAGGACGAGAATCACGGGCGTGTCGAGTTCAGTCTCCGGTTCGTCGATCCGGTGGTCCCGCATTCGTACGACCTCGTCGTCGATCACGACGTGGCCCTCGTATTCGATCTCGATCGGCGACGGGGCGTACGCCGAGACGGACGTGGCGCGCCCGAGGACGCCGCCGGCGGTCAAGATGTCCATCTGTCCGTCGTCGCCGACGTCCTCCCAGCCGCCGACGAATCCGCGGGTCGCCCGGCGCGTGCCGAGCGCGCCGACGATCGTCTCCCCTTCTATCAACTCGACGCGGCGGCCCTGTGGGTTCTCCAGTCTGGCCTCGGACACGGGCCGGCGAGTGACGCGCGCGAGCACGTAGTCGCCGGTCTCCCACGCCGACTGCGGTCGCTCTTCGATGTCGTACTCTCGGTCTTCGAGGTCCGCGATCCGCGTCACGGACGCGTGAACGTCTGCGTTCATCGGTTGCCTCCGTCGTCGCTCTCACTTTCTCCTCCCGCGGCCGCCACGCCTCCGTCCACCTGCTCCGCAGGATCGTCGGGAAGCGGCTCGTCGAGCAGGCAACTCGTCAGCAGTGCAACGCGGTCTGCGAGCGCATCGAGGTCGACGTACTCGAACGTCTGGTGGGCGCCGTCGCCGACAGCCCCGAAGCCGTCGATCGTCGGCGCGTACTGGCTGGCGTCGTTGCCGTCGCTGGCTCCGCCCGAGCGAGTTCCTTCCAGATCGAACCCGAACCGCTCCCCGATCGCCTGCACGCGCTCCCAGAGCAGTCGGTTGCCCGGCGTCAACTCCATCGGCGGCCGCCCGAACCCACCATCGATCGTGAGCGTGGTGCCGGGCGTCGACGCCTCCAGCGACCGTATCTGTTCTTCGACGGCCGTGGCGGCCTCCGCGGTCGGGGCGCGTACGTCGACCTCGGCCTTCGCCCCCGGCGCGACGACGTTCGGGCGGAGTCCGGCCTCCACCTGCCCAACGTTCACGGTGACTCCGGAGTCGATATCGGTGAGTTGGTGGAGCCGTTGAATGACGCTCCCGAGTTCCTCGGTCGCGCTCGCGCCCTCCTCGGGTTCGATGCCGGCGTGCGCCGCCTTGCCCTCGATCGTCACCGTGAAGCGGCCGACTGCCTTTCGCGCGATCTTGATTTTGCCTTCGGGGCCGCTCGCGGGTTCGAGCACGAAGACCCGGTTGGCCTGCTCTGCGAGTTCGCGGATGCGGGCTTTGGACTCGGGGCTGCCGATCTCCTCGTCGCTGGAGACGAGCACGTGCACCGGCAGCGACGGCTCCAGCGAGAGCGACTCGAGGGCGCGCAGCGCGAACGCCGCCTGGGTCAGCCCGCCCTTCATATCCAGCGCGCCCGGGCCTTCGAGCACGTCCGTCCGACGCTCCGGCGGGTCGTCGTCGATCGTCCCGAGCGGCCAGACCGTGTCCGCGTGCCCGAGCACGAGCTGGATCTCGTCGGCGGACTCTCGGTCGGGCGTCCACGCCTCCAGTCGCCCGCCCGTCTCCTCGCCGGGGGAGCGCTCGGTCTCTAAGCCTGCCTCCCGGAAGTCGTCCCCGAGTCGGTCGAAAAACGCGTCGAACGTCTCGGGGTTCTCACTCGGCGTCTCGATCTCGACCAGGTCGAGGAGGTGCTCGGCGACGTCGTCGCGGTGGTCTCCCACCCAGTCTTCGATTCGCCGCTCGACGGGCCCGTCGTGGTTTGATGCAGACGCAGTCATTTCTCGAATCCCTCCGGGAACGGGAACGCCTGCGTCTCGCTAACGCTCGCGAAGCGGTCGGGATAGAGATACGTCATCACCGGCGCGCGTTCGAGCACCGATTCGGGCTCCTCGTCTGTCGCGTGGTAGGCGTCGCTGTGGACGTACTTGCCGACAATCTCGCCGGCGACGAGCGCGTTCTCGCCGAACTCGTCGACGGTCTGCAGCAGCTCACACTCCAGTACTGCGTAGGCGTCTTTCACTGCGGGCGCGTCGACGGAGTCGGCCTCGACCGTTTCGATCTCCGTCAGCGAGGGCTTCGAGCCGTCGTCGTCTCGTGGCCCGGCAGCCAGACTGGCTTCGAGGACGTTCTCCGGTCGGGGATAGCTGACGGTGAACTCTCCCGTTCGCTTCGCGTTCTGGTACGTGCTGTGCGCGGGCGTACAGACGAACCCGAAGTAGTCCGACCACCCGAGTGGGAACGCCATATGCTTCGGCGCGAGGTCCTCTGTCCCGTCGGACTCGCGCGTGCCGACGATCACGAGGGGCGACGCTGTGTACACCGTCTCGAAGAACGGTTGGTCGGGCTGTAACGCGCGGAGGTCGGGCTCGTCGGACAGAGTCATCGGCGATCTGTCTGAATATGTCACTCACGGGAAAAACCGGTTTCGGTGATTCTTACACAGGTGTTTTCGCTGGCGTCGAGCGCACTTTCCCACCTCAGCGGCGACGCCTCGGCGCCGCCACGTCAGTCGTCGTAGCGCTTGCGTTCCTGCGTCGGATGGTCTTTGATGTAGACTTTCGTCTGGTCGGGGATGTCCTCGGTGATCCAGGAGTTCGCGCCGATGCTGACGTGGTCGCCGACGTCGATCGCACCGAGGACCTTGGTTCCGGCGCCGATGACGACGTGGTCGCCGATGTCGGGGTGCCGTTTGTAGCCCTTCTTCAGCGCGTGTTCGTCGCCTTCTTCCTCCTCGAAGTGGAGCGCGCCGAGGGTGACGTCCTGATAGAGGCGCACCCACTCGCCGACGGTCACGGTTTCGCCGATGACGACGCCGGTGCCGTGGTCGATGAAGAAGTACTCGCCGATCTCCGCGCCGGGGTGGATGTCGATCCCCGTCTGGGTCTTCGCGTACTCGGTCAGTTCGCGGGCGTACTCGGCCGCGCCGATGTCGTAGAGCACGTGAGCGACCCGCTGGATCATAATCGCCTGAAATCCGGGGTACGACCGGATGATCTCCATATACGTCTTCGCCGCTGGGTCACCCTTGTACGCGGCCTCGACGTCCTTCTTCAGCAGTCGGCGGATCTCGGGGAGGCTGTCGAGCAGCGCCGCGACGGTCTCGTTCGGCCGGCCGTCTGAGTAGGGGCAGACGCCCGATTTCACGAGGCTTCCGAGTTCGTCGAGTCGATCGACGATCGCCAGTTCGTCGCGGACGAGTTCGGGCGCGTTCCAGGCGGTCGGAAAGAACAGTTCCTGCAGCAGCGAGATCTCCCGTCGGGAGTGATCGCGCTCCGGGAAGCACGCCGTCACGCTGGACGGGAACGGGTCCGTGTCGTCGTGATACGAGGCGAACAACCGCTCGTGGGCGTCGCCGGCGTACCGGTATTCCATAGTGCTGATTGTCGCCAGGTGCCTATTATAGTAGCGCTTGCCGACAGACAGACCGTTATCGGCGCTCGGAATCCAGTTTATCGATGCGCTCGCGCGGAATTGGATCTTCCGGCGTCGTGGTCGTGTCCCGTGCCCTGTTCCACGGTCGTGCGCCGACGACCGCAGGCCGCACAAGTGTTTTTGTTCGGTGCACACAATATCGACGTGACTGCGCGACCGACCAACCCTCTCTCACTCAAATCAATGGACCCAGAAGACGAACGCGCGTGGAAGCAGGCCGTAGAGCAGAACCGAGAGCGGAAGGAGCGGTACTTCCGTGAGAATCAGCGCTCGCCGATTCCGCCGGAACTTCGCGGTGCGGACTTCCCTGGCCTCGACTACTACGACGTCGATTCCGACTATCGGTACGAACTGGAACTCGAACGTTACGACGACCCCGAGACGGTCACCGTCGAGACCACGGCCGACGGCGAGCAGACGTACCGCCGCGTCGGCCAGTTCCGCTTCGAGGTCGACGGCAACGAGGTATCGCTCGACGCCTTCGAACCGACAGACGGGAGCGATCGACTGTGGGTACCGTTCCGCGATGCGACGAGCGGCGACGAGACCTACGGCGCCGGCCGGTACATCGATCTCGAACCGGAGGAGAACGAGATCGGCGACGACACCTGGGTGCTGGACCTGAACCGGGCGTACAACCCGACGTGCGCGTACAATCCTGCGTACGAGTGCCCGCTCGTGCCGTCGTCGAACTGGCTCGAGGTCCCGATCGAGGCCGGCGAACGCGACTTCCCGGCCGACATCTACGGCGATCACTGAGGCACTGCGGCCGCCGCTGACGGCTCTTTTCGAGGGCGAATTCCGCGCCCTTCGACCACTACGCGCTCGCTGACCGGTCGTCGTTGCGGGCGCGTCGCGCTCGACCCGTGAGCGCTGTCGCCGCAAGGAGGAGACACGCCGTCGGGAGGACGAAGTACCAGCCGATGCTCATCAGTCCGATGACCGAGACGACCGTCCCGGCGAGAGCGGTGCCCCAGAGCAGGCGACGACGGCCGGTCCAAACCGCTCCGACGCCGACGACCACGACCGCGAGGAGCACCATCGCCCACGCGAAGAACGTGGCGGCGTTGCCGCCGCCACTCCCGAGCAGGTAGTCGATTCCGGAGCCACAGGCACGACTGACGGCCCTCGTCCCATCGCTCGATGCCATTCTCCCGGTTCGGCAGTAGACCGGACCGAACGCGCCGAGCATACTGAGTACGCCAGCGAGACCGCTGAGCGCGGCGGTGACGCCCGCGCCGCGGGCGACGCCCTGGAGGGAGGGGCGGAGTCCCATAGCCCGAAATTCTCGAACGAGCGATAAATACGTTCGCCCCAACGGCAGATTGATACCTGGATTACACGAACGGCACGTATGGTCGCGTGGACTGAGGTTCTCGTTTCAGCCTTCGTTCTTCAACTGTTAGTGCTCCCGGGAGAGAAAGGGCAGATGGTCATCGCCGCGCTCGCGACCAAGTACTCGCCGTACGTGGTCGTCGCCGGCGCGGCGACCGCTTTCGGGGGCTGGACGGTGCTTGAGATCATCCTCGGTAACGCGCTCAAGGGTGCCCTGCCGGAGGTCTACCTCGACGGGATTACGGCCGGCCTGTTCATCGTCTTCGCGGCGTGGATCCTCTACACTCCGGCGTTCGACCTCGACTCGGAGCCGGAACCAACGTCGATCACCGACGGCGGCCCGGCGATCGCAGCGGAGGCGGCCGACGCCGTTCCGTCCCGCTTTGCAGGGTTCGTCCCGTCGTTCTCGCTGATGGTCTTCGGGGAGTTCGGCGACAAGACGCAGTTGATCACGATCGGGCTGGCGGTTCAGTACGGTGCCCACCCCGCGATCTGGTTCGGTGAGATGCTCGCGATCATCCCCGTCAGTCTCCTCACTGCGCTGTTTTTCTCTCGCGTGTCTCAGTACATCAATATGCGCTGGGTCAGATACGCCTCCGCGACGCTCTTTGTGCTCTTCGCGATGGACGTCACCTCGAAGTACGTCTTCGGAACCAACCTCCTCCCATTCTGAACGCTGCGTCCGATACGATCCCGCTGCGTCCGATCGCACGCGACTGCCGTGCAGACCTCCACCCGAAGGCGTCGCTACCTCTTGAGTAGCACCGCGGCGAGGACCGCGCCACTGACGAGGAACGCGCCACTGACGATGGCGCCCATCGCGATGGATCCGAAGCCGGTGCCGGTCGTTCCGGTCGCGGCCGGCGTCTGCGTCGCGGGCGAGGCGTCCGCGGTGTCTGCTACCGTCGTCGCCCGCGTGTCGGCAGCCTGAACGACGAGACTTCCCACGTCGGCGGGCTGGGAGGTCCGTTCACCGCCGGCGTACAGGGATACGTCGTACGTCGCCGGGTTGAGCATCGAATCGAGCGACGTCTCCGAGCGCACCTGCACGCTGTCGCCGCCGGAGGTGCTGAGCGTCTCGCCGCCGCGTCCGGCGAGCGAGGTGTCGACGTAGAGGACGGCCTGTCCGTCACCGTCTTCGTCGCGGACGAGCGCTTCGAGTTCGTAGTTGGATTTGGTCTCGTTCCCGAGCACCACGACCGCTTCGTCGCGCTCGTCGAAGGTGAGCGGGATCGCCGCCACGCCGCCAGCGTCGACGACGAAGATGTTCTCGCCGAACGCGACCGGAGCTGTCGCTTGAGCCGTCTCTGTCGGCGTCGGCGTCTGCTCGGGAATCGGTGTCGGCGTTCCGCTCGGCGGGGTCTCGGCGCAGTCACCCTCGCAGGCGACGATTTCCCCGTCGACACCGGTCTCGGCGGAGCCGTCTTCGAACGCGGCACGCAGCGTGAACGTGTCGCCGGCATCACTCTCTGCGAAGTCGAACGCGACCGCCCACGTGCCGTTCTCCGTCACGACGCCGGTCCCGACTTTGAGGAACTGCGGCGAGGTGTTCCCCGACGAGCGGACGCGGACGACCACCTCGGTCCCCACTGGCGCATCTGCCGTTCCGCGCACGACCTGTGACGTTCCGTTCGCGACGGTCAAGCGGTCGCCGTCGTGTTCGATGGTGATTCCCGAGTCTGCGGTGGCTGACGCCGTCGCGGTCGACTCCGCGGTGGCCGTCGAGGCGAGGACCGCGGGTCCGAGTGCCGCTGTCA
>ENA-ORCO01000314-ORCO01000314.1-marine-metagenome-genome-assembly--contig:-NODE-314-length-27912-cov-3.953081_pt1 | contig 27912 bp, 24 predicted proteins | sample MGYA00248633_ERZ508508 | MGnify/ENA primary metagenome ERZ508508 (study PRJEB26179, sample SAMN06268845) | marine metagenome | isolation source: A23 P1 aerobic enrichment on pine of planktonic cells taken...
TTGGGAGTGATGGCTTCGGGTACGCGCACACCGGCAGGAACTGGGAGCGGATTGCCCAGATTGGCGGTGTCCATATCGGTGATGACGTGGACATAGGCGCCAATACCACCATCGATCGGGGCGCTCTGGACGATACCGTCATCGGCAATGGTGTGAAGATCGATAACCTTGTGCAGGTGGCCCACAATGTGGAGATCGGTGACCATTCCGCCATGGCGGCCCTGGTCGGCATCTCGGGCAGCACGCGCATCGGGCGGCACTGCGTTTTCGGCGGTGCCTCCGGAATCGGTGGCCACCTGACCATCGCCGATGGCGTGCAGCTTACCGGTATGACCATGGTTACCCGCAGCCTCAAGGAAGCGGGAGTGTATTCCTCAGGGACAGGGGTGGAACCCAATCGTGACTGGCGTCGCAGTGTGGTCCGGTTTCGTCAGCTCGACGATATGGCTCAGCGCCTGCGCCAGATTGAAAAAAAACTCAGTGAATGACGTCGAGGCTGTGGCGCATGCAGATTGAAGACATTAAACAGTACCTTCCGCACCGATACCCCTTCCTCATGGTGGACCGGGTGACCGAGGTGCGCGCCGGTGAGTATATTGCCGGAATCAAGAACGTCTCCGTCAACGAACATTACTTTGAGGGGCATTTCCCCACCAAGCCCATCATGCCGGGCGTCATGATCGTCGAGTCGATGGCGCAGCTCTCCGGTGTACTCGGGTTTGTCACGGTTGGGCGCTCACCGGCGGATGGCTTCACCCATTACTTTGCCGGCTGCAACAAGGTCCGCTTCAAGCGCCAGGTGGTGCCTGGGGATCAGCTCGCGCTGGAGGCCACACTGATAGCCGACAAGCACAATATCTGGAAGTTCGACTGCAAGGCCTGGGTCGGTGACCAGCTGGCCTGTGCCGGCGAGATCACGACCGCCGAGGGAGCGATCTGATGACGGCCGATGCTCATCCGGGAGTGCATCCCCAGGCCATTGTTGATCCCGGAGCCCGGCTCGGAGAGGGGGTAACTGTTGGCCCCTGGACCTGGATCGGGCCCGATGTGGAGATCGGTGACCATACCGAGGTGCGCTCCCATGTGGTGATCAATGGCCCCACCCGGATCGGCGCCAGCAACCGCATCTTCCAGTTCGCCAGTGTCGGTGAGGAATGCCAGGACCTGAAGTATGGCGGTGAGCCCACCACCCTGGTGATCGGTGACGGCAATATCATCCGCGAGAGCTGTACCCTGCACCGGGGCACTGTGCAGGACCGGGGCGAGACGCGGGTCGGCAGTAACAACCTGTTCATGGCTTATGTCCATGTGGCCCATGACTGCATGATCGGCAACAACACCATCCTGGCCAACTGCGCCACCCTGGCCGGCCATGTGGACGTGGACGACCATGCCATTCTCGGTGGCGGCACCATGGTGCATCAGTTCTGTCATCTGGGGGCCCATGCCATGACCGCCGGGGGCAGCATCGTGCTCAAGGATGTGCCCGCCTTCATCATGGCCGGTGGCCAGTCCGCCGGCGCCCATGGACTCAACATCGAAGGCCTCAAGCGTCGTGGTTTCAGCAAGAGTGCGCTGCATGAGCTGCGCCGTGCCTACCGCATCGTCTACCGTGAAGGCCTCACCCTGCAGCAGGCGATTGAACGCCTGGATCAGGAGTTCGAGGGCAGTGACGAAGTGGCGCTTTTTGCCAGTACCCTGCGGCGGGCTGAACGCGGCATCGTCCGCTGATTGGCCATGGACGCGTTGCTTCCCCGGGGCTCAGCCCCCGCACCCGGCCCGGTCATTGTCCTGGTGGCGGGAGAGGTCTCCGGAGACCTTCTGGGCGCGGACCTCATGCTCAGCCTGAAACGCCATTTTCCCCATGCCCATTTTGTCGGTATCGGCGGTGAGCGCATGATGGCCGCAGGCCTCCACTCCATCGTCCCCATGGAGCGCCTATCCGTGATGGGACTGGTGGAGGTGCTGGGACGCATCCGGGAGCTGTTCGATGTCCGCGCCCGGGTGCGCGAGTACTGTCTGAACAATCGGCCTGCCGCGCTGATCGGGATCGACTCGCCGGATTTCACCCTGGGGCTGGAGCGCCAGGTGCGGGAAGCCGGCATCCCCACGGTGCATTACGTGAGTCCCTCCGTCTGGGCCTGGCGGCGCGGGCGCCTGAAGGGCATTGCGAAATCAGTGGACCTGATGCTGACGCTGCTGCCGTTCGAGGCCAGTGTCTATCGGGACCATGGCATTCCGGTGCGGTTCGTGGGCCACCCGATGGCCGACCAGATCCCCGAGGAACCAGACCGGCAGGCGGCCCGCAGGGAGCTGGAGCTGCCCGAAGCCGGCCAGATGGTGGCGCTGCTTCCCGGCAGCCGGGGCAGTGAGGTGGGCGGCCTGGGCCCGCTGTTCCTGGAAACCGCCGAATGGCTGGCTGATGCCATGACGCCGGCGCCCACTTTCGTGATTCCCTGCATCAACCGTCAGCGCCGGGAACAGATCGAAGCGATGATCCGTGGGAAGGAGGCCTGGCAGGCGCTGGACGTGCGGCTGGTGGACGGCCAGTCTCGCACTGTGATGACCGCCGCGGATGCCGTTCTTCTGGCTTCCGGCACCGCCACACTGGAAGCGGCCCTGCTGAAGCGGCCAATGGTGGTGGCTTACCGGGTGAACGCGCTGACCTTCTGGGTCGCTTCACGCCTGGTCTATGTGGACCATGTAGCATTGCCCAATCTGCTGGCCCCGGAACCGGTGGTGCCGGAGTTCCTGCAGGAGGATGCCACGGCGGAGGCCCTGGGGACGGCACTGAAAACCCGGTTGACCGCGCCGGAGACCATTGAGCACGAACGTGCCATCTTTTCGGAAATCCACCGGCAGCTGCGCCGCAATGCCAGCGACCGCGCCGCTGAATCCGTGGCGGCACTGATCCGTGGGGAACCCCTTCCTGAGGACCTGGAGAACACATGATCCTGGATGATGTATCAGTACCCTATGAGGGGCTGTATCTGGCCGGCGTGGATGAAGTGGGCCGCGGGCCCCTTGCCGGCCCGGTGGTGACGGCGGCCGTGATCCTGGACCCGGACCATCCGGTGGAGGGGCTCAGGGACTCCAAGAAGCTCAGTGAGCGCAAGCGCGAGGCCCTGTTTGGTGTCATTCAGGAGCGGGCACTGAGCTGGGCGCTGGGGCGTTGCGAGGTGGCGGAGATCGACGAACTCAACATCCATGGAGCCACCATGCTGGCCATGGAGCGGGCAGTGGCCGCCCTGGCGCCGCCAGCCGAATACGTGCTGGTGGACGGTCACCGCTGCCCGGACTGGCAGTGGCCCTCCTCGCCCGTGGTGAAGGGCGATGGCCGCGTGGATGCCATTGCGGCTGCCAGCATTCTGGCTAAGGTCACCCGGGACCGGGAAATGGTCGAGCTGGACCAACAGTATCCGGGCTACGGTCTGGCCGGGCACAAGGGCTACCCCACGAAGGTTCACATCGAGGCCTTGCATGCCCAGGGCGCGAGCCCGGTGCACCGGCGCTCCTTCTCGCCCGTCAGCAAGCTCTGAGGGGCGCGTTCAGCCCCCGACCAGCTGATCGAAGATCCGGAAACCGGCGATGTAGGTACCGGCCGCCGACCCCACCGAGGAAAGGATGAAGATCAGCAGGGTGCGCGCCACCCGGTTGCGCCACCACCCCCTGACCTCGATCACGTCATGGCGAAGGTTCGAGAAATCCGCCACCTTGGGCCGGCGCAGCAGCAGTTCCACGCCCGCCGCCACGAACCCCGCACCAACCGTCGGGTTGAGCGAGGTCAGTGGGGCCGCCAGGAAGGTCGCCACAATGGTCAGTGGATGGGCCAGGGCAATGGCTGAGCCCAGTGCCGACAGCGCGCCATTGATCAGGAACCACTCCGAAACGAGCTTGACCCCCAGTTCCGTATCCCGGCTGAAACCGATCACGAAACCGGCAATCACCAGGGCCGCCACGACCCAGGGCAGGTAGCGCAGGAAGCGCCCGCTGGGTGGCACCTGCTCCAGGCTTTCGCGCTCTGATACGGGGTCGGCGGCGGGCTCGCCTTCAAGGTGGCCGCTCAGCCCCTTCAGGTGGCCGGCGCCGATCACCACAAGCACATTGTTGTAACCCTTGCCGGCCATGGATTCCATCAGCCTCAGGGCCATGTAGCGGTCGCGTTCGGAAATCAGTGGCCGGTAGAGCTGCTCGGATTGCTCTGCAAACTCGGCAAAGGTGGATTCCAGTACGTCACCTTCCTTGAGCTGTTCAATGCTCTCGGGGCTGACCGTTTCCCGGGTGAGCAGGCTGGCGAACAGACCACTGCCCAGCTGCATGCGCTGCCACCAGGACACGCCGCGCCAGACCCGGCGCAGGGTGGTGCCGATGTCGCGGTCGATCATGGTCACGGGCAGGCCGGCGCTTTCCGCTTCATGCAGGGCCGCCTTCATCTCAGCGCCCGGCTCGATGCCGGACTGGTCTGCCACCCGCTGCTGGAAGGCGCCCATGGCCAGGTGTGCCGCTACCATGCCCGCCTGGCCGTTACGCAGCACCTCGAACAGATCCATCTTCGCCATCCGGTCCGGATCGGCCAGGTTCTGGTAGCGGGAATCGCACAGCTCCAGCGCCACGGCATCATAGTCGCCGGAGCGGATCAGCTCCGAGACTTCATCCGCCGAGGCTTTCGAGACATGGGCCGTGCCCACAATGGTGAAGGTGGTTCCGGCGTGCTCGACTACGGCGCGCGGGCCCTGATGATCCTGTTCGCCCATGGGCAGCGTACTCACTTGGACAAAGCCGCGATTGTCACCTGTAGGCGCCTGCCCCGCAAGCGAATCAGGGCCCATCGTGCGCAAGGTGCGCTCCTGCAGGTTTTGCCTGGTCGCAGCCATGGCTGCTCCTACAATGTTGTTCCGTCCCGGGTGGCTGCAGAGTATGAGCGGCCATGGCCGCGAAATCCTTAAACCGGCCCACTCCCACGATGGTTTGACGGGCCGGTGGGGTGAGGCGCATTATCGCGGCGTGATTGATATCACACTAATTAAAGACGAGGAGCGATAGTCATGGCCAATACCAAAGCCTACGCCGCCACGGCACCGGATTCCGGTCTTGCACCCCACGGCATTGATCGCCGGGAGCTGCGAGCGGATGACGTTGCCATCGAGATCGACTATTGCGGGGTCTGCCACACGGACATTCACTTCGCCCAGAATGACTGGGGGATCACCAAGTACCCGCTGGTGCCCGGGCATGAGATTGTCGGGCGCGTCACGGCCGTTGGCGACCAGGTCAAGGGGTACGCCGTGGGTGACCGCGTGGGCGTGGGCTGCATGGTGGATTCCTGCCGTGAGTGCGAGGCCTGTAAGGACGGACTGGAACAGTACTGCCTCCAGGGCATGACCCCCACCTACAACGGCGAGGATCGCTATGACGGCTCCGTCACCTTCGGCGGCTACTCCGAGAAGGTGGTCGTGAGTGAACACTTTGTGGTCAGCATCCCGGAGAAGCTGGAAATGGCCCACGCAGCGCCTCTGCTGTGCGCCGGCATCACCACCTATTCACCGCTGCGCCACTATGGCGTGAAGGCCGGCCACAAGGTGGGCGTGATCGGTATGGGCGGCCTTGGCCACATGGGGGTGAAATTCGCCCGGGCGCTGGGCGCCGAGGTCACCATCTTCACCCGTTCCGAGAGCAAGGTCGCGGAGGCGAAGCACCAGGGGGCTCATCACGTGATCGTGTCCACGGATGAACAGCAGATGAAGGATGCGGCAGAGAGCTTCGATTTCATGCTCGACACCGTTCCTGTGCAGCACGATCTCAACCCCTACCTGAACTGCCTCAAGTACGACGGCACCCACATCCTGGTGGGACTTCTGGAACCGGTGGACCCTGCCGTGAATGCCGGCGCCCTCGTGGGCAAGCGCCGCGTACTCGCCGGGTCACTCATTGGTGGTATGCCGGAGACCCAGGAGATGCTGGACTTCTGCGCCGAACATGATGTGCGCTGCGATATCGAGATGCTTGATATGCAGCACATCAACGAGGCGTATGAGAAGGTGAAGAAGGGCGAGGTCAAGTACCGGTATGTGATCGATATGGACAGCCTGAAGCAGGCGGGCTGACGCCGCAGGAGTGGCCACGGCCGCGACAGGGGGCAGAGAACCACTGCCCCATGTTTCGCACGTGTTTCGCAGCCATGGCTGCTCCTACGGGGTATCCGCTCCAAGAGGCCGCCCGATGAAGGCGCTTGCGCACGGCGTGGCGCTGAACTTCAGCGGGTGGCCAGGCTGCTTCTGGGTGGTGCCGTCCCCCCGGTCCACCTCGATGACCATGTGGCGGGCCTGGATCTGGGGGTGCTCTGTGGCTTCTCTCAGGGTCAGGACCGGCTCCACGCAGGCATCCTGCTCACTGAAGACCGCCTGCCATTGCGCCAGTGTCTTCCCGGCTATGGCCTCCCGGAGTGCGCTCTTGAGTACTTTCTGGTCTTCAGGTTTCGGGCTCAGCCCCCTGGCGGCCAGTTCCGGCTGGCCGATTACGCTGAACAGCTGCTTCGCGAACGGCGGCTCCAGACTGCCGACCGAGAGCCAGCGTCCGTCCGCCGTGCGGTAGTAGTCGTAGAATGAACCGCCATTGAGCATGCCACCTTCCGGCTCCGGTTCTTCGCCGGCGGCCAGCCAGGCAGCGCCGGCCATGGCGTTCATGGCGAAGGCGGCATCGGTCATGCTGATATCCACGTGCTGGCCCTCGCCGGTCTGGCGCTGGTGCGTGACCGCCGCCAGTATGCCCATGACCGCGTGGTGTGAGCCACCGGCCACATCCGCCACCTGGACGCCCAGTGGTGGCGGCCCGGTCTCCGCGCGGCCGCTGTGACTGGCCACACCGGACAGTGCCAGATAGTTGATGTCGTGCCCGGCCCGGTCCCGGTAGGGGCCGGTCTGGCCGTAACCGGTGATGCTGCAGTAGACCAGCCCCGGGTGCAGGGCGCTCAGGCTGTCATAGTCCAGCCCGAAGCGCGCCATCACCCCGGGGCGGAACTGTTCCACCAGCACATCGTACTCGTGAATCCGTTCCTTCACCCATGCCACGGCCTCCGGCTCCTTGAGGTTCAGCGTCATGCTGCGTTTGCCGCGGTTCAGGTAGGCGTGTGCGGTGGAGACGCCGCCGTCGTGGGGCGGCGTCATGCGCGTGAGGTCCATGCGGTCCGGGGATTCCACCCGTAACACGTCTGCGCCCATGTCCGCCAGCATCATGGTGGCGTAGGGGCCGGGGAGCAGGGTGGAGAAATCGAGTACCTTGAGCGACGTAAGCGGTCCCGTCATCTGGGTTTTGTCCTCTGTTGCGCATGGCTCTACCATACGCACCTGTGAACAGGCGTCCACCGGCGCCGATGCTCAGATCCATTGACCAATCCGCTCACCGACACGGACGCTCATGGCACGCCTTACTGTCTCCGCCCATTTTGTAACCGCAGCTCTGGCCGGCGCCAGGCGCCAGGGGTATGACACCCATGCCATGATGCGTGAGGCGGGGATTGAGCCGGAGCTCATCGAGCAGGACCAGGCGCGGGTGACCGGTAACCAGTACACCCGGCTGATGCAGGTGATCTGGGCCACCATGAAGGACGAGTTCATGGGCTTCGCCCCGGCACGCAGTCGCCCCGGAACCTTCGCGACCCTGTGCCAGCTGGTGATCCACTGCGACAACCTTGACTGTGTGCTGCGCCGTGCCAGCCATTTCTACGGCCTGTTCGAAACCGGCATCACCATGCCGCTGAGTATCCATGGCGAGGAGGCCCTGATCACGCTCGAGACGGAAGCACCGCTCAGCGAAGACAGTCACCACTTTCTCCGGGAATCGCTGCTGGTGATCTGGCACCGGCTCAGCTCCTGGCTCATTGGCCAGGGCATACCGTTAACCCGGGTCAGCTTTGACTACCCGGAGCCGGCCCACAGCCATGAATACCGCGGCATCTTCCATGCGCCGATGCTGTTTGACCAGCCGCAGACCGGCCTGGCCTTCCCTGTGCGTTACCTGCAGGAGCCGGTAATCCGGGATGAGCTGGAGATGCGCCACTTCCTGATGACCTCGCCGGCGGACCTGATGGCCCGGCCTGATGACCGCAACAGCTACACCGCCCGTATCCGGGCCCTGATCGGGCGGGACTTCACCCAGCCCATACCGGATTTCGAGGCCATCGCCCAGCAGCTCAACACCAGCCCCCAGACCCTGCGCCGGCGACTGCGGGCGGAGAACACCTCGTTCCAGGAGATCAAGGACAACCTGCGGCGGGACATCGCCATTGTCCACCTCACGCGGGATCAGCTGTCCATCAACGAGATCGCCCACCGAGCCGGGTTCACGGAGACCTCCACCTTCCATCGGGCCTTCAAGAAGTGGACGGGGGTTACACCCGGGGGCTATCGCTCGCGCTTCTGCTCGTAAAGACGCTGGTCCGCGTGGCGCAGCAGGGCGCGTGAGTCGTCCAGGCCGGGCTGCTCGTTGCCCGCCACGCCCACGCTGAATGCCAGGGGAATCGAGTGGCCCGCCCACTCAAGTGGCTCATCCGCGAGTCCCTGCTGCAGGCGAGTGGCGATGTGCGTGGCCGCCTGCACGCTCTGGTTGGGCAGGACCACCACGAACTCATCCCCGGCAAAACGGAAGACGCTGTCGTCCTCACGCAGCTGGCGGCGCAGGCATTCGCCTAGGTGGCACAGGTAGGCATCGCCGCACTCATGGCCGTGCTCGTCATTGATCCGCTTGAAGCCGTCACAGTCAATGAACAGAAGCGACAGCGGCATCTGGTAACGGCGGGAACGGCTCAGTTCCTTCTGCAGGACTGTCTCCATCTCGCGGCGGTTGCGCAGACCGGTCAGGGCATCCCGGGTCGCGAGACGGCGAAGCTGTTCCCGGGCAAAAGCGGAATCCAGCCCCAGGGAGGCTTTGACCGCCAGCTGCTCAAGGAAAAACGCCCCCATATCCCGACTGTAACGCCCTGCTGTGCGGGTCCCCAGCACCAGGCCGCCGGCCAGTCTTTCCTCGACCAACAGCGGCAGTATGGCCATGGACTGGATGCTGCTCTGCCAGACGGGTGGGATCAGGTACTGGCAGCTGCGGGTGTCCGGGATCAGTATGGGCTTCTGGCTGCTGCCGGTAAGGCGGAGGAAGTCCGCAGCGGGTGCGTTCACACGCAGGCTCAGGGCGCCGTCCTCGCTCAGCATCTCCCATAGTGGCTGGTTGGCCTCCACGTCCGTCAGGACCAGCCAGACCTCATCCAGGTCAAAGCGATCGCGCACGCGGTCCACCAGCCGGTCCAGAAAGGCGGCGCAGTCGCGACACCCCATGATCTCCCGCTCAATCTCGAACAGGTTGCGGGCGATGCGCTCATTGCGGCGGGCATGCTCGAGCAGGGACTCGAGGGAGATATCGTCAGGGTAGTGCTGGAAGGCTTCCGGCATGGCGGTTTGTCATCCCGCTGACAGTGTGCTTTAGAGACCACGTGAGCTCAGCGCTGAAGCCTACCATGGGTGGTTCGCGCCGTCAGTCCACCACGTCCCACGAAGCCTCCGCATGGGAACTCTGTTTTGTTGTGTGATCTGTGTCACACAAGTGCCTCATTTAACAAAACGCAACGCTGGGCAACACTCGAGCAATGGCGTGCCCACCGGGTTTAAGTTATTGATATTAGTCAATGGTGAGCCGGCGGGCCGGTAATGACTGATACAGACTGCCTTCTTTGACACAAACGGACGTCGGTGTGGCCAAAGTGTATGCGCGGAAGGGCTATAGAATTGCAAGTGTAACGAACTGTAAATGACCAAGTGAATCACACTTCATAAAACACGATCGCCTGGAATCAGGCTCGGATAACAAGAGCAGTAGGAGCCTCTATGCAGACCACGCACGGAACCGCAATTCGACGCCTCGCACTTGGCATTGCCCTCGCAGGTGCCAGCGCGGGCACCCATGCCAGTATGGGTAATATCGGCACCAGCTACGGCATATTCCCGGAAGACCTGGCCACCGCCCAGGCACTGTCCATGTTCAATTCCCAGGTCTCAGCCAACTACTATAACCCGGCTGCCCTGGTGAAGGACGAGCGTGGTGAGCTGACTCAGGCGATCATGCACGCGGAGCAGGAGCTGCGGGCAGAGCGGCCAAACACCGACAATGATGTGCTCTCAAATGACCCGAGCCAGAGCATTCTGCTGGGTATGAAGACCAATGTTGGCTCGCTCCTCCAATCTGGCCACCCGATCCATCTCGGATTCATTGCCGGTGTGGAGAAATACGGCAAGGAGATGCTCGCGTTTGGGTCGGAAGCATCAGAGACAGGTCAGTTCATGCGCTATGGGCGTGAGCCGCTGTTTCTCTCCCTAGGCGCTGGCACCAAAGTCTGGCGGGGGCTCAGTATAGGGGCTGCATCCCGAATCACGCTTGATGCTACTGCAACCCTTAACGCCACTTCCACGCTTGCAGGGAAAACTGAACAGGAAGAACTTTCCGTCGAGGCGGAACCCAACATCCGCTCCATTCTCGGGCTGACCCTGAACTGGGGAGATACCTTCTGCCCGGATAGCAGCTGCTTCCTCAGTGGTTTTGAAAGTGCGCTGAGCTTCCGGAACAGCTCTGCATCCTCCACGGCCGTTAACTCGAACATCATTGTCAAGCAGACCATCCCTGATCCTGGCCTGAGTCTCGCTGTATCCACCATTGACTCCTATCAACCGGAAATCTACGCCTTCGGTACCCAGTACAAGGGGAATGGCTGGCGGGCCGGCTTTACGGTAGAAAAGCGCGAGTGGTCCGGGCTGGAAGGCGAGCTTGAAGCCGACACCATCAGGGACCAGGAAGATGCCTCCGGCAGCGCCGCGCGGAAAGCGGAGTTTCAGGACACTGTCGTGCCCCGTATCGGAGCTGAAATGGATCTCTTTGGTCGTTTCAAGTTGCTTGGCGGGCTGGCCTATGAGGAATCACCCTTGAAAAGCACACGGACTCCCAAGCTCAACTACATCGACAATGATCGCATCATTGCCGGGCTGGGGCTCAGCGCCACCTATGAGCGGACACGGTTTCTGCGGTATCCGGTCCGGTTTGATATCGGTTACCAGTACCAGCAGCTGGAGGAGCGCGACTTCACCATTGAAAACATTGACGGCAACACACAGCCGGTCACTGCAGATGGCGAAATTCACGTCGTCAGTGGCTCCGTCACACTGAAGTTCTAAGCGGAGATCATGCCATGAAACAACAATATACCCTGGCTCTGGTTCCCTTGCTGCTGCTTACTGGTTGCATGGGTGGTGAAGAGCAATCCGATGATATCGCAGTCTCAGCCTCAAGTGCGGGTGGCGATACCTATCTGAGTTATTCCTATCCCACAGATGGGCAGGCTGGTGTCAGCCCTGAGTCTGACGTGGTGCTGCGCTTTTCCCATGCCATTACGGATGAGGACGCCAACAGCAAGATCAAGCTCCAGAAGAATGGCGAAAACATCAGCTATGACCTGGATAAAGTGGATGATGGCCGCAGCCTGATACTGAACCGGGAGGACGAGGCGCTGCTGGAGGCCAATGCCGAGTACTCAGTGACGTTTGATGAGCCGCTTTCCGCCGAGAGCGGCGCATCCATCGCCACTCCCAATGCGGAAGGTGATCCCGGCATCCAGTTCGCAACCCGGACATTGTTTGATGGGCCGAACAACCATGTACAGGCGAGTGACGCCTTTGAAGTGTCTTCCACCGTCCCTCTGCCGGACAGCCAGAAGAGCGAGCCAGGCCAGTTCGGCCCCATGAACTTCTCCACCTTCCGGCTGAAAACCACCCACCCGGTGCACCCGCAGTGGCGGGATAAAGGCGGTACCATTGAGCTCACTGACAGCAGCGGTGAGGCGGTTGATGTCAATGTCATCGTTCGTGGCAACAGCATCAGTGTGGATCCCTGTGTGACGGAAACGCTGGCTGGGTGCGGCAGTAAGGATGACGTCCTTGAAGCCGGCGAAACCTACACCCTGACCCTGAATGATCTGCCCAGTAAGACGGATGGGGACCAGGCGCTTAACCAGGAGTTCAAGTACACGCCCCGTGATACGGCGCCGACCGTAGTGGCGGAACAGATCAACGTGGATTCCGGCCTGGCAAGCGGGGAAAGTGAAAAACAGGCTACGAGATCCATCCTGAACGGCCAGATCATCAATGGGGTTACCCTCAACTCAGTGCTGCAGGGCACGGCAGGCCCCTCCCAGCAGACTGGCTCTCTCTTCGCGGAGCTTGGCTATGCGCCCAACTTCGACTCGGACGAGCCGCTGCCTCTGCGTATTCCGCGAAACAGCGTACTGCGTGGTACCAGCATTGACGTGAAAGTGGGTGGTGAGGTCCCGATCCTGAAAGCCCGTGCTGGTGATGGTAACTATGGGCCGCAAGAGACTACTGGTGACATCAAGGTCACCATGATTTCGGACGCCACCGGCTATCTCAGTCCCAACCCCTACACGGACGATGACTCCGCGCCACGCCACGTAACGCTGTTCATGGATATCGCCATGAACACGGAAAGTGAGCAGCCGAACGCGGCGCTTTCACAGGACCTTATGGGCGTTGAACTCCGGGGCATTGCTATGGTCCGGGATGGCGTGCTCACGATCGATGCGATTGGTGTTGTTGAGCCCGAGCTGCTGGGGCAGGAAATCACTGACTCCATCATCGCCTTCAACCTAGAAGGTGATATCTCCGAGGACGCGCCCACGGATGCTGCGGATCTGAGGCCGGTGGATGATGAGCCGCCGAAGCTGGTGAGCTGGATGCCTGGTTCGGAAGATGCTGTTCCGGATACCCGCCAGGATATGCACCGCCCGGGCGATCCGGTAACTCTGAACTTCAATGAGCCGATTGATGGAGATTCCGTTAAAAATGGAATAACCCTTTTTAAAGATGGGCAAGAAGTTAGGAATCTTGACACCAAAGTTGACGGAACGACTGTTACTGTGAATCCCGAAGGTGGACTCGAGCATAACGTCGATATATATCGTTTGAATATCACCAACAACCTGACTGATTTGTCGGGTAACGGTGTGTCTGCTGAAACGCTTGAGTTTTCGCTCCCTCCTCTATCTGATCCGGATCCGGAGCTGCAACCAGAGCGTCCTCCACTGGCACTTACAACATATCCAGGGTATCCGTGTGAGACAGATCATTCGAATCTGGATTTAAATGATGGTGTTCTTGGACAGTGTTTTGATGATAGTGATGCTGCTTACTCAGAGGGACGTGATGCCATTGAAGATACGCTGCCAGTACCCGCCATGCCGGCGGATCGGCCGATCACTATCGTGTTTTCTCAGTCGATGAACCCTGATTCCATCCGGTTAGGTGAGACTTTCATTGTCGAGAAAGTAAGTGTTGGCGATGACGGTAAACCGACTGGTGAGTCTGAGAAGGTTTCGGGCAGGCTGGAAAAAAACAACCAGCGTATCCGCTTTTACCCCGATGAACCTTGGAGCCAAGGTGAGTTCTATAGCTACAGGATGGTATCTAATAATTCGAGCACCTGCGATGACGAGACGCCGAATGAGATCTGCGGCGTTAATGGTATTGCACTAGAGACTGATCTTCTGGAAGGCCTAGATAATGGAGGAGATGATCTGCTCATCTACTTTGAGGGGGAAGCACCGAGGGAAACGGTTTTTACCCCCCTTCGCAATCTGCCGATCCGGGATACGAATTCGAACTTCCTCATTGATTGCAACACCTCGACCAATGATGATGGAAATCGAGAGTTCGATAATTACAATCCCGATTGCGCTGAACCGTTTGAGACGTCCCACGAGGGAAGTGATGAGGAGGGATGGGAACCTGCTCCTAATTCAACAAAGTTGAGCGTTATCGGTGGTGAAGCTGAGGCTAGCGGCGCTGCTTTAGGGGCCGCACCAGCTCAAGTAGGTTGTGTGGCAGGAGAAAATGTAGATTGTCCTCGCGATAAATTTATTTATCAGAATTATGCTCTAAACACTGAAGTTCTGGGTAAAGGCACTTGGCAAGCCTCTGATGGAACAGAGTACGAAGGAATCTTAGTGGACTTGTATCCAACCATGTTGGCAACTAGCTCGATAAGTGTTTTCACAAAAGTTGGAGTCATACCTGAGATAATTGAACTTCAGGAAGAGACCGTAACCAACACGCAGATACTCAGGATGCGTTATGCCAAGGACGATCCAGCCTGTGAAGCTGCTTGTGAACGGAATTCCCTGATCCCGGGCGTGATTACAACAGGAGATAATGGTCAGCCGATCTTCAGGACGGAGGCAGAGCTCCTGATTGATGCTCCAGATATGGCAGTTCCTCTTGGCGGCACTCATGACCTTTACGGTAGGCCTTTTACTCTGGAGTTAAAGGGGGACATAACTTTCTTTGATGATGGGCGAATGCAGATTGAGCAATGGAACACGAACATTGTGGGTAACCATGATAGTGATGGAGAGCTCTTGGTAACTGCGAATACTGCAGGATTTGAAGATTTGGGACTGGTAACCCTAGAACTGCCATTGGAAATCCCTGAAAGAGGAGTTTATCTCAACTTCATCTCCAACCCAGTGAAAGACCTTCCCCAGCAGTTTCGGCAGGCAACCTCCGAGCAGTAACCAACCAGGCCAGCCTCAGGGCTGGCCTTTTCAGTGAAAATCCGCCCCAAGCCCTTGACGGGCGGGGCGCGATTCCATAGGATACGCACCACATCGACGGGCCAAGGCCCAGCGGTGACAAAGCAGTTGCGGGGTGGAGCAGTCAGGTAGCTCGTCGGGCTCATAACCCGAAGGTCGTTGGTTCGAATCCAGCCCCCGCTACCAGATTCTAAAGAGGCAGATCAGTTACTTACTGGTCTGCCTCTTTTCGTTTCAGCCCTCCCGGTTTTCTCTGTGACACGTATGAGACACCTGTGTGACGGAAAGGGCCTTCTCCTCAGATAGGCCCTGCAACGGGGTGACCTTAAGGCTTAAACCTTCACTCTCGCCTGATCTGTAATGACCCCGATGGATTCCTGGCTCCGATCATAGAGGCCACATACAGTTCCCCTGCCGCTCTTTATGCAAAAGTCGGATATAGGGTCGATAATGTAGGTGGTGAGTCAGTACAAATAAGCCGTCTTGAAACAGCCCTGCACCACAAAGGAACCAGCCGTCATGCGCCAGAACATGCCAGTAACCGACAGAGAAGAGACTTTCGGATCGGATGAACGCCTGATCAGCACGACCAACCTGCGTGGTGTCATCGAGGACGCGAACGACACGTTTGTCAGGGTTTCGGGTTTTTCCCGGGATGAACTGGAAGGGCAGCCTCATAACATTGTTCGGCATCCGGATATGCCGGAAGCCGTTTATGCCAATTTCTGGGAAACGCTGAAATCGGGTAATCCGTGGATGGGGCTGGTCAAGAACCGTTGCAAAAACGGTGACCATTACTGGGTCAGCGCCTATGTCTCCCCGATCTATAAAGACGGGGAGCATATTGGCTTTCAGTCGGTTCGCACACAGCCCAGCGAACGACTTAAGCAGAACGCCCTGACGGCATACAGACGTATGAAGAGAGGGGCTCGTTCAATGCCTTTGAGCCGGTGCTTTGGCATGGGGTGGCAAATGCTGGGTGCCGGTGTCGGCGCGGTCATCGCCGCGCTGGCCGCTGGCTACGGTTTTGGGGGCAGTCATACCGCAGTAAGCGCGGCTATTGTGTTGCTGGGTGCATTGGCAGCGGGGGCACTGTGTCTCAGGGTTGCCGGGCAGATCCGGACTTTTAAGAACGAATGCAAGGCCGTGTTTGATAATGATCTGGGAGCCCAAGTCTATGGAAATGGCAATGACCTGATGGCACAGGCCCGAGTGGCGCTGGCGATGCGGCAATCGCAACTGGAGGCCCTGAGGGGAAGGGTCGAAGATTTGACAGATGAGTTGACGCAGTCGGCGAGGGACGCCAGAGAAGCCGCTGAATCCGGACAAACGGCGGCAGGGCAGCAGGAAAACGAAATCCAACAGGTCGCCACGGCCATGGAAGAAATGAGTTCGACCGTTGAAGAAGTATCAGCCAACACCAGTGAAGCGTCGGATCGTGCAAGCCAGGCTTCAGAGCAGGCCAAGGCTGGGAGCCAGACGATTCTGGAGACCTCTCAGGCCATGGAGTCATTGGCTGAGGAAATCAAAAACGCGAACAAGTCAGTCCAGAGGCTGCGCGAGCAGGCTCTATCCATAACGAGCGTGGTTGATGTGATTACCGGCATTGCGGATCAGACCAATCTGTTGGCGCTCAATGCGGCAATCGAAGCCGCACGTGCGGGAGAAAATGGCCGGGGGTTTGCGGTTGTTGCGGACGAAGTCCGTCAGCTCGCGCACCGGGTGAGCGAGTCCACCAAGGAGATCCGTTCGACCATTGACTCGCTGAGCTCTGGTACCGAATCAACCGTTCAGGCAATGGATCAGAGCTGCCAGTTCGCGGAGAAGGTTCAGCTGCAGGCTCAGGATTCCAGCGAGCGGATTCAAAGCATTGAGGCCAACGTTGAGCAGATCCGGGATATGGCCAACCAGATTGCGACGGCGGCCGAAGAGCAATCCAGCACGGCGGCGGATATGACTCATCGGGTCAATCAGATCCACGAAAACTCACAGACCAGTGCCGCCATCTCGGAAAGCACTCGTAACAACAGCGATACCCTTGAAGAGATGGTCCATCGGCTTGAAGGGGTGGTCCGTCAATTCAGGCTGCAAAGATAATGGCTCCTTGGACTTCCCCGGCAACTCTGTCCTTATGACCGACCCATACCGAAGGCGGCTTACCTGTTCGTTGTGATCCAAGTCTGATACGTGAACCAGGATATCGTCGGCTTTCTGAGTCAGTCCTTTCATAAACAGGATAAAGACATGGGGAGGGGGTTTGTGAGCTGGGGTAATCTCAATAAAAATAAAATGCGTGCATCATAATAATTGTATACATCAATAAATGCGTATCTTTAATAATAGTTTTTGCATATTTTTAATGCTGAGATCAGGCAACATTACTGGGCGGTATCAGTTTGTTAAAACTCTGGTTGATTATTTGCATCATCCTTAAGAGGTACTAAGGTTGGGGGTGGAATTGACATCAACGTTAAATGGCCATTTGGTATCGGAGGTGGGTTATGACGAGTCTTGCTACGAAGGTGCTTGAGCTTATGCTCGCTTGCCGGGAAAAACTGGTCGAGCTTGGGCGTGACGAGTCCGGCGCCAGTGCTATTGAGTATGCGTTGATTGTTGGGCTGATTGTCGGTGTTTTGGTTACTGTCTTTTCTACTTTCGGCGATCAGATCGAAGGTCTGTTCAATAGTGTCGGATCTGACATTGGAGAAGCTACCGGCTCAGATGGCACCAATTAATTGAGAAGGGTGAGTGTACAAGCTGACTTACGGTGTTCCTCCACTAATAATGGTGAGGCGCGGCAACATTGAGTGTTGCCGGGTTGGTCGCGGTTGGTGCCTGGAGTTTGTGTTGTGCGTGGGAAGACTGGCGCAAAAGGCGCATATCCAACCCGTTGATTGCGACAGGAGTTGCAACTGCAATCCTATGGCAACTGGTGGCCACAGAGGGACCGCTTGGCGTGACCATTGCAGGCTCACTGGCAGGAGTGGGGCTGGCGCTGCTGGTCACTGTCTCATTCTACTGGATGGGAATGATGGGGGGAGGTGACGTCAAGTTTCTGGCTGTACTTGGGTACCTGGGAGGTTTCACAACCTTTCTCTTTACGATCGCGCTTGGGGCTCTTCTGCAGTTGATCGTTGCATCAGCGCTTCACCTTAGTTTCAGAAGACCCATGGGCGCGTCGCAGCCATTGGCTCTGACGCATGGGCCCGTCTTCATTGGGGTTGTTCTATGGCGGCATGTCGCCTGATCCATCAGCCTGGAAATCAAAGGGGCGCAGCCGCCATTGAATTCGCGCTGGTGTTCCCCCTTTTTCTGCTGGTGCTGCTCACTGTTGTCGTCTGGAGCACCTTTTTCTTCGTGCAGAGTTCCATTGATTATGCGGCTCGTGAGGCTGTTCGTGCCTCTTTGGAGGTTGACATTGAAGCCTTTGAGAATTTGGAAGGCTACAGGAATGCGGTCAACGCGCGGGTCAGTAATGCGGTGGGGCGGTCCCTGGAGGTTCTGCCGGAAAGCTGGAGGGAAGGGGTCAGCAGCACTGTGACCATAGAAACGCCCGATGGGTCGGATATCGACTACGTGGTCGTCGGGCTCCGGTACCCGCAGGGTACGCCGGTTTCCGGCTTAACGGATCTTGGGCTTTTTCAGGGAATAGGTCTGATCCCTGAAGACGGAGCCTATGCAGAGGCGAGGATGCCTCTGAGAGTAACTGACTGATGCCGGAGGGAAACGTTTGATGAGCAGTACCGTACTCAAATGGGCGATTGCCGCACTCATCATGACTGGGGCGCTTCTCCTCTGGCTTTCCCTGCAGATGGTGAGCGAAAAGTCCACTGGTGACAGGGAAGGCCCAGAGTCCGCTTCCGTATCACGGGATGAGTTCGCGACCAAAGCAGTGATAGCCACATCACCCATTTCCGCCGATAGCGTGATTGAGTCATCAGATGTCAGCCTTGAGCCCGTTTCCATTGCCCCTGCCAATGGGTTTGAGACGCCTCAGCGCGTGGTCGGTCGTCAGGTAAGCAGCAGCATTGGTGTTGGTGAGCCGGTTGTCCAGCATCATTTCCGGCGCGGTGGCGAACTGGCCAGTGAGCTTCCTGAAGGGACGCGTGCGGTTTCGGTTCCCGTCAATGAGGTCTCTGGTGTTGGGGGCTTTGTTGAGCCGGGCGACCGGGTTGACTTGGGGCTTTTCCTGCCCAGTGGAAATGAGGTTGATTCCTCCCAGGCACAGATTCTGCTCAAGGATGTTGTTGTGCTCGCCTTTGGTCAGCGCGCTGCACGGGGCGAAAAGCAGCAGGAGGGGGAGGTTCCCAATCCGGAGGCCTCAAACGCAGTCCTTGCTGTGCCTGATGAGTCCGTTGCGCGGGTACTTCTGGGCGCGTCGACAGGGCGTGTGACACTGCTCCTGAGGCCGGGGAAACCGCGGCGGGCATCGGACGGTCAGGCAGACGGCGATGGATCCATGAGCCTGAGCCGATTGGCGGAAGGGGAGCGGGAAGGTGAGACGCTGAGAGACCTCTCGGGGCAGCAACGGTCAGAGCCCAGGCCAAGAACGCGAGTCCACCGGGGCAGTGAAACAGAGGAGGTAGTCCATTGATGGATGGCATTTTGAAACGGGCGTGCACTCTCGTCGGCACGGCGGTGTTGCTCCTGGTCGGCATTCAGGCTCAGGGCGAGCCACTTGAGCTCAATGTTGGGGATCAGAGCGTCTTCAACACTGGGCGCAACATTGACCGTATCGCGGTTGGTAATCCAGAGGTTGCGGACGTCGAGGTGCTCGATGCGCGCCAGGTTCTGATAACCGGGGTTGGGCAGGGTCAGACGTCACTCCGCTACTGGCTCGGAGGCGCTTCGGATCCCAGGGAACGGGAAATCAAGGTCTCCGCGGATACTGGTGTACTTGATCAGATGCTGAATGAAGCCGGTGAACCGGGCATGTCGGCGCGGTCTGCCGGAGGGGCAGTGCAGATCCGGGGGGAGCCTGAATCACTCGCCTCTGGCAGACAGACACTTTCAGCGCTGGAGGAAGTGGTTGATCAACCGGTCCAGGATGCCACGTCGCAGTCTGGTATCCAGGTGCAGGCGGATATCCGGGTTGTTGAGGTCAGCCGTCGCAGCATGAAACAGGTTGGCTTCAATTTCTTTAACAGTAACGGTAACAACACCGTGTCGCTGACCGGGCCAGGTGGGCTGCAGTCTGTATCGAACCCGGGGGAGGCATCTGTTTCGGGGGATGGGTTTGGGCTGCCGATCTCGGATGCATTCAACCTGGTTGCGGGCGACGGTGACGATGGGTTTCTCGGCGTCATGAGCCTTCTCGAGAGGCATGACCTTGCCCACACGCTGGCCGAGCCCAGCCTTGTCACCATGAGTGGTCAGACGGCTACCTTTCTGGCGGGCGGCGAGATTCCGATCCAGACCGACTCCGGATTGGGTTCAACCTCAATCGAGTTCAAGGAGTTTGGTGTGAGACTCAAGCTGACCCCCACGGTGCTGAGTGACAATCAGATCGTTCTGAAGGTCCGGCCGGAAGTCAGCGAAGTGGATAACACCACCAGTGTCAGTGTGGATGGACAACAGATCCCCGGGCTGACCACCCGCCGTACCGAGACCACGATTCAGCTCGGTGATGGTGAAACCTTTGTCATCAGTGGTCTCATCAGCCAGGAAACGTTGGCGCAGACCGATCGTGTGCCTTTTCTAGGGAGTATTCCGGTTCTTGGAAGCTTTTTCCGCTCACAGCGGACCGAGCGCAGTGATCGGGAGTTGATGATGGTGGTTACGCCGCACCTGGTCAGGCCCATGGCCAGCGACGCGGATCTGCCACCGTTGCCTGGTGAAAAACTCCGTGACTTCCAGCCGACCTTTGATGATCCGTTCGCCGAGCGCCATCTAGGCGACGGTATGGAGCCGGGTAGAAGCAATCACGGCTTCACGGACTAGCCAGGGGGCACGCATGCAGACCGTACTGGCAGTAACCAACAGGGAAGACTACCTGAGCTGGTTGAATCAGGCGCTCTCCGAGCACGCGGAAGTTGTCGTCGCAGACGATGATACTGTTGAGCGCGTGCTGCAGCTTGTTGATGCGGTGGAGGCGGATGGCCTCTTTGTTCAGCTTGGTGGTGGAGAACAGGCTTCTCATCTTGACCTGATTGAAGGTTTGTTGGCGGTCAAGCCACATCTGGCGATCGCAGTGTTTTCGGAATCCACCGATCTCGATATGGTCATTGCGGCCATGCGCGCCGGCGCCAGGGATGTGGTGGCCGTGGGCAGCAGCGAACGCCAGGCGCAGGATGCGCTCTATCGGCTGCGTGGACGGGCGATAAGCACCAGCGACACGGCCACAGCCATGGCGGGTGAGCACCGCAGTCCGGACGGCGAAATCTATGCCTTCCTGTCCGCGCGCCCCTATGAAGGGGTTACAACAGCAGCGGTTCACACCGCATTGGCCCTGAATGAGGAGGCACCGGAGGAGTCCACGCTGCTGCTTGATCTGGGAGTTCCAGCGGCTGACTCCCTTTTGTTTCTCGACCTCCAGTCCACCTATACTTTTGTCGATGCCGTACGCAGTGTCCGGCGGCTCGACCACACCCTGATCCGAACAGCGTTCACCAAACACCGGAGCGGGCTGACGCTGCTGTCACTGCCGGAAGAACCGGTGGACACCTCTGAGTTCACGCCCGCCGATGTCATGATTCTGTTCAATATTCTAAGAGGGTATTTCAAATACATCGTCGTCAACCTCGGCGGTGTTGCTCCCTCAGAATTTGTTCAGCTCGTGCTCAGCCGTTCTGATCGCACCCTGCTTGTAGCCGAGCAGGCTGTGCCTATCGCGCACGCCAGCAAGCGCCTTTTGAACTATCTCAATGCCCACGACCACGCGGTGAGTGATATCCGGCTGCTGGTTGATCGCTACACCCCTGATGTGGGGCTGGAAGCCGAAGACATGGCGGACGTACTGGATCTGGAGGTCGAGATGAATCTCCCGTCTAGTGGCCTGATGCGCCTGCGCGCACTCAATACCGGCAGGACTATCTTTGAGGAAAGTCCTGATGACCGTTATTCGAGGGCGATCCGGGAGCTTGCCGCCAGACTCAGTGGTCAGACGCCCACCAGTCGAGGTCGGGCAGGAGCACTTGCTGGGCTCTTGCAGCGGCTCAGACAGCGTCTGGAGGTGCGGGAATGAGCTGGATTACGGCCGGTCAGGACGATGATGTTCAGAAAACGGAACGCTATCAGTCTCTCAAGCGGGATCTGCACCGGTTTCTGATCCAGGTTATTGAGTCCGAGGAGCTGGATCTGGAGAGCTGGTCAGAGGACCGGATGCGTCAGTATGTGGATGCTAGGATCGATGATTTTCTGGCTTCCAACCGCCTCGCCGTCAATCGGCGTGAAGTCGATGCTTTGGGCCGGGATATGCTCGATGAGCTGCGTGGATATGGACCCATCCAGACCTTCATTGACCGTGACGATATCAGTGACATTCTGGTCAACGGTTATGGCAGCATCTATATCGAGCGGCGAGGACAGCTGGTTGAGACTGAGCGCCGCTTCATTGACGACGATCATCTTCTGCGTGTTATCCAGCGTATTCTGGCACCCATCGGGCGCAGGGTTGATGAATCAACCCCTATGGTGGATGCGAGACTGCCAGACGGCGGTCGTGTTAATGCCATCATTCCGCCACTGGCCCTCAATGGACCTACGCTTTCGATCCGTAAATTCCAACGCGAAGCGTTGCAGAGCGGTGACCTGCTGGCCTATCGCACGCTCAACGATGAGATGGTTGAGTTTCTCAGGCGCGCGGTCGAGGCCCAGTGCAATATTCTGGTCGTGGGTGGTACCGGCTCCGGCAAGACGACCCTCCTGAACATCCTGTCCGGTTACATTCCCGAGGATGCACGCATCATTACGGTTGAGGATGCTGCAGAGCTCCAGCTGCACCATCCCCATGTTGTCCGGCTTGAAACGCGCCCCCCGAACCTGGAAGGCGAGGGGGAGATTACGGCCCGTGAGCTGGTGCGTAACAGTCTTCGCATGCGTCCGGACCGGGTGATTGTGGGGGAAGTCCGGGGTGTTGAGATACTGGATATGCTCCAGGCTATGAGTACCGGCCACGACGGTTCCATGGGCACCCTGCATGCCAACAGTCCGCGTGATGCGTTGCACCGGATGGAGATGCTCGCAGGCTTTGCCGGCTATCAGGGCAGCGAACATACCCTTCGGTTGCAGGTCAGCAACGCCATCGACCTCATCGTTCAGCTCGACCGTACCGCCTCTGGTGACAGGCGGGTGACCTCCATCCAGGAGATCACTGGCGTGAACGATAACACCTATATGATGCAGGAGCTGTTCTCGTACGATCAGGAGAACGACCAGTTCATTCGCCAGAGCATCCAGCCGTCCAGCCATAAGCTTCAGGCCCATGAAAGTCTGCAGCGCCGTCAATCGCCATTTGCGCCAGGGGGGCGCGGGTAATGGCCGCGGCTCTGACAGGCTGGCTGGCGGCCTGCGCGCTGGTCGGGGCACTTTTCCTGGCCCGTGAGCACACGCGTGCACGACTGCGGGAGCGCGCACTTGCTGTTCTGTATCGTTATGTCTCTCCCCGTGAGCGCAAGCCTTCCCGGATATCTCAACGGCTGTCTCCCATAATCATGCGTGTGAAACGGCGTCTGTGGCAGGCAGGGATTGAGCCGGCGCAGTGGCAGTTGGTTGTGCTTGTGGTCCTGGGTTTTATAGCACTGGGTGCCGGGTTTTCGGCACTTGGCCTGGCCGGCGCGGTCATAGCTCTTGCGTTGATTCTGGCGTTTGCTTACGCGGGCCTCATGCTCCAGGCCGAGCGCCGCCGCCAGCGGATGGTGGAACAACTGCCCGGTTTCGTGGATCAGCTGCTGCGCATGGTCAATGTGGGCAGCACCCTTGAAGAAGCGTTGGTCGCCGCCACCCGTGAGGCTGCTCTTCCCTTGCGCCAGGTCTTTGAGCCGGTGGTGCGTCAGACCCGTCTCGGTGGCAGTGTGGATGAGGCGCTGGAGATGGCCAGCGACCGCTATAACCTGCAGGAACTGCGTTTTCTGACCACCGCAGTCCGTATTAGTCGTCGTTATGGCAGCAGTGTCAAAGAGATGCTTAACAGCATCGTAACGATGATCCGTGAACAGGAGAGGGCACGCCGGGAACTGCGGGGGATGACATCGGAAACCCGCGCCAGCGCCTGGATCCTCGGGGCTCTGCCAGTGCTCCTGGTGGGGTATATGCTGGCGGTCAACCCCGGGTTCTTCCTGGGGCTGTGGAATGATGAAACGGGGCGGGTGCTGGTATTTGTTGCCGTTGCCATGCAGGTATCCGGGGTCATCGTTCTGTGGCGGTTGCTCAAATCGGTCTGAGGGGAACGTCGTTGTGATGACAGTGCTGATGTGGATCGCCATCGCAATGATAGGAGCCGGTCTTGCTGGGCTGGTGTATCTGGTTTTCGGCAATCACCGAAGGGCTGTCGCAGTGCGTCGTCTTCATCAGGGGCGCGGGAGCGGCAATCAGCGCAGCGGTGGTGACCGGCGGCTGAAATGGCTGGCGCAACTTGATTCCCGACTGACTCAGGTGGTGGGCCATGACCCGGAGCTTGCCCCCTTGCTGATAAAAGCTGGATGGCGCTCAAGGGAGGCTGTTGCCATTTTCCGGGGAATCCAGAACGGATTGGTTCTGTTGTCGCTGGTCTCGGTTTTTATCTACTGGTTGGCCCTGGGGTTTGAAGGCGCCGCAAGCTTCGTGGGGCTCTTCAGTTTTTTCGTTCCGGTCGCGCTCGCCTACCTGGGCCCCAAACTGGCGCTCCGGCGCCTTGCTCACCAACGTCAGCGCCGGATACGGGAAGAGGTCAGTGGCCTCTTGCATCTGCTCAGGGTTCTTTTTGATGCTGGGCTCGGATTTGATCAGGCACTGGTTACCATTGCCCGAGAGAACCGTCGTGTGATTCCAGAGGTTGCGGGTGAGCTTGAGGCGGTGATGCGACAGGTGGAGACTGGCGCCGATCGTGCTGAAACGCTGTCGTCCATGGCGCGGGATCTGGATGTGGATGATCTGACGGATCTGGTCAGGCTGCTGCGCCAGGTGGATCGTTACGGTGGCGCCATCCAGAAGCCGTTGATGGAGTTCGCAAATCTGCTTGAGGAGCGCCGGCGCACTGAAGTCCAGGAGAAAGTAGGCAAGCTCTCCGGTGCCATGACGGTGGTCATGGTGCTTTTCTTTCTTCCGGCGCTGATGATTCTCATGGCGGGGCCTGGATTCATCTCAATTCTGGAAGGGCTGGGATCGGTGGATTGATGTTGGTGCGTGCCATGGCAGTTATATGCTGCAGCTTTTTCATGCTGGCCGGTTGTGCCAGCAACCAGGTGAGCGAGTCCATCGCGTCCGGTTCGGAGCGGGCGGAACGGCCACTGGCATGTGGCCCGGAACTTGAGGGGCGGGCTGCGATGCATTTCGATCTTATTGAACAGATGGCGGATCAGGGGCGGGATCGAGCCGCACTGGCGCATCTGGATGCGTTGAGCTCAATCCAGATCACTGTGCCGGTTGAGGCTAAGCTGCTGCGTGCGCATGCCCATCGTCGTCTTGGAGAGAGTGACAAAGCCCGCGATCTCTATATCGAGATCGCTGGAAGCTGTATGCCCGGGCAGGGGATGCGGGGCCTGGCATTGCTGGCGGCGCAGCGTGGCGACGTGCAGGAGGCGGTGGAGCGATTCAGAAAGGCCATTGACCATCGCCCTGTGGATGCGCGTCTCAGGAATGATCTCGGCTATGCGTATCTGCTTCAGGGCAGACTGGATAAAGCCAGGGAGGAACTGGAAACAGCAAGAGAGCTTGGGGGCGGTGAGAAAGCAGTGTCCAATCTGATCGTGCTGCTGCTTCACCAGGGTGAGTACGACAAGGCACGCAGCATCGCATCGGAGTCCGGCATCGATGAGCAGAAATGGCGCTCGTTGGGGCGAGAGGCGCAGCAGATCCAGGCCGCAGAAAGTGGTGAATCTGGCTGAAGTCAGTGAATGGAGCGAAAGGAGGGGCAATGAGTCCATCAATCAAAAGGCTTTGCTTAACAGTGCTGGCGCTGTCGGTTGCCGTCACCATGGGGTGCGCGTCCTCGCGGTCCGAGAGGACCAAAGAGTCCTCTGTGCAGGAACAGCAGCGCCAGGCAACAGTGAGCCAATGGCTGGAGAAGCAGCGGTCAGGGGAAGTTGCGGGCTCTCAGCCGACGCTTGGTGGTGCTGAGATGCAGCGCATTTACGAGCGCTATCTGGAGAGCTTTACACACCCCATTCCGGATCAGTTCGAAGTGGAGAACGCCACTAGTGACAGGTGATGGTTATGTGGGGACGCAGTGCGTGTTCGGGGCAGCGCCTTGCCAGGCTTTCTGAACAGGAAGGGGCTATTTCGGTTCTGGCGGCCAGTGCCCTCACTCTGTCGCTGGTGATGCTGGCTCTTGCCGTTGATTCAGCCCGGTTGTTCTACCAAGACAGCAGGGTGCAGGGCGCGGCGGACGCGGCGGCCGTAGCGGCCGTTACCCGTTACACCGAGGCGGATCCGGGAGAGGCCAGCCGTATGCAGGCAGCGTTGGACGCTGCAGAGACGGTCGTCGAACGCAGCCTGAAAGGCGGAGGACGCGTTGTGGACCTGGAACTTGGGCGGGTCCTCAGTAAGGGCGGCATGCTGGAGTTTGAACCAGACAGCACAGGAATGGCGGTCCGGGTCAACGTTGAGCGCGAAACGCCCATGAGTCTGATCGCTGGCTGGGTCTTTCCGGATGATGCGGTGCTTCGTGCTGATGCAGTGGCGGAGCAGCCACAACTGATCGAGCTGCAGGCCGGCTCGGGGCTGGCCAGCTTCGATAGCGGTGACAGTGCGCTGCTTAATGCGCTGCTTGGTGGATTGCTCGGTACGGATCTTTCACTGGATCTGGTGACGTACCAGGGGCTCGCTGATGCTGACATCCGCCTCGTGGAGCTGGTGGAAGCGCGTGCTGGGGTCGGCTCGGTTGAAGAGCTGTTGGATACCCGCATCGGATTGGGAGAGTTGATCGACTTGGTGGTTGCGGCTGCACCGGATCAGACCAGCGCGATTGTGCAGCTTGGCAGTGTGGCAGCTCAGGTTGACCCTCAGTTGGATCTAAGACTTGGCGACGTGCTCAAGGTTGGGTTGCCTACCGAGGAGGCGGCCGCCAATGTCGGGTTGAATGCCCTGAGTCTGATACGACTGGGCGCTCAGGCGGCGAATAAAGGCCAGGCGGTTGAGCTTGATCTTGGCAGTGAGGTTCTGGACGAGGTTGGGGTTGCGGATCTCGATGTCAGCCTGGCTCTTGGTGAGCCACCTCAAATCGCCATCGGGCGCGCTGGAAAAACTCCCCAGGGGAGCTGGCGTACACAAGTAGAAACCGGCCAGGTGGAACTTGGGGTCAAATTGGAGGCGCTATCCCTTTTGGGTCCAATTGCGGAGCTGGAGACTGATCTGAACGTGGATCTTGCCAACGGGACGGCCTGGGCAGAGCGTCTTTGGCTTGAGAATGACGGCCCCCGGGTAAGGGTCGGTGCGCAATCGGAAGCGGGCAATTTGCAGTTGGCACTGAAACTCAAACTTTTGGGAGTGAACGCCACTCAGGTTGATGCTGAAGTTCCAATAGGCAATGCCAGTGACCCCAAAGTGTTTGCCGAACCATTTGGCTCCTCGTACTCAAAGGTGTTCGGCGGTGACTTGGGTGATGCGTTATCCAATGATCTGCTTAGCCAGGTTGAGGTTGAACTCCTTGGTTTGGAATTGCCGGGGCTGGACAATCTGTCGGTGGTTACGAATCTATTAGGGAACATCGTCAGCGTTGTGGTTGATCCCCTTCTTGAGGTTCTTGGGGTACAGGCAGGAATTGCTGAGGTTTCTGTGAATCAGGTACGAGCAGGCACACCAAGGTTGGTGCATTAATGATAAGGCGATCGATTTTTGTGGCAGTGAGGCCGCGGGATGCCATTCTTGGTATTGCCATCGTGGCTATTGTGGCCGTTGGGACTGTGCAGTGGTTGCAGGTGTCCTTATCCCAGCAGATGGAAATGGCCCTGGTGGAAGATGCTCTCAGGATTCGATCTGGCAAGGAAACGCCAGGCATTGACACGCTTGCGGCTCGGGAAAGCGTTGCCTTGGCGGCGCGTCTGGAGCAAGGCAGTGGTGCTGTTCTCGAGGAACAGCGGGAGGCCCTGAGCAGGAGGGCTCCTCCGTGGTTTGAATCAGCGGTTGTGAATGCAGTCCCTGAAAGA
>ENA-ORCO01000315-ORCO01000315.1-marine-metagenome-genome-assembly--contig:-NODE-315-length-27876-cov-5.049570_pt1 | contig 27876 bp, 27 predicted proteins | sample MGYA00248633_ERZ508508 | MGnify/ENA primary metagenome ERZ508508 (study PRJEB26179, sample SAMN06268845) | marine metagenome | isolation source: A23 P1 aerobic enrichment on pine of planktonic cells taken...
GTCGGGTTCGTCGTCAGTCATTGGACAGCCCTTCGACGGCCAGCGACAAAACGCTCGCGACTCCTGGATCGCGGTAAACGGACGGCCAGGCGGGAATAATTGCCGGCACCTGTGACGGCCGGACGGACAAGTGGTTGCCGAGGACGGCCAGCTTAGGCCCGTTCGAGCGGGATTTCTTCGATACCGGTCGACCGACCTCGGCGTGACCCTTACCGTCGTCTCAACCCCCAACCGGACGGATCCCGTTCCGTATGATATCTATGACTACAAACGAATCGCACGTCGATCCGGGAGCGTTTCTCGAACACTTCCGGGCCTTCCGGTACCGCGAGGTCACGATGGCGCTGGCGACGCTGTCGGTGATCGCAGGCTCGATCGTCTTCTTCCCCGGTGTCGAGGGAATGACCAGCGGGCTCCAGTCCGACGTCTCGGCGGAGATCCTGGTCGTGTTCGTCGGCGTCGCGATCCTCGCCGGCGCGATCAAGGGCATGATCGGCTTTGGCTACGCGCTGATCGCGACGCCCATCTTCGCGTCGGTGATCGACCCGACGTTCGCGGTGGTCGTGCTCGCGATCCCGCCGTGGATGCTCAACATGTTCCAGATCGGAGAAACCGGTACGGGACGGGCATTCGTCCGCGAGGAGTGGCCGCTGCTTGCCCTCGCCGTCATCGGAAGCGTCATCGGCGTCGCGGCGCTGGCGGCGTTCAGCGCCGGGCCGATCGTCCCCTTCGTCATCGGCCTCATTATCCTCGGCTACGTCGCCTTCCAGGTCGCCCAGAACTTCGTCACCGTCGAGGAAGCCCACCACCCGATCGCGCTCGGTTCCGCCGGCTTCCTCGAGGGCTTTCTGCTCGCCATCGCAAACCTCGGCCCGCTGCTGCCGGCGTACTTCCACACCTTCGAGCGTGACACCGAGCGCTACATCGGCGGCCTCTCGATGGTCCTTGGAACGATCTTCACCGTCCGGATCATCCAGATGAGCCTGTTTACCGATCTCATGACGACCTATCGGCTCTGGCTCGGTTCGGTGATCGCAGTCGTCACCATCGTCGGCCTGCTCGTTGGGACGTATCTTCGACGGCTCGAAATCGACGAGGAGCGATTCAACTGGTTCGTCGTCGGACTGCTGTTCGTGATCTCGCTCAACATCTTCCGGAACACCGTGCCGGCGCTGTTCTTCTAGCCGATCGGCTCCAGTACAGCGGCTCGAAGGCGTTTTGGTTCAGTCTGACGTTCGAACGAGCGGCCAGTTCGGTTGCCAGCTATTTCGTCAGCGAGACGAGGATGAACACCATCCCGCTCGAGACGATCGCCGCCTGTACGAGGGCGGCAGAAACGATCGTCGTCCCGAACGCGTGGTGGATCAGACTCTCACAGATCGCCCCTGCACCGATGAACACGAAGCCGACGGCGACGTACAGCATCGGTGTATTGCCGCTTCGGCGGTAGCCGTGATACGCCAGATATGCAACGAGGAGGCTCAAGCTGAGCGTGATCAGTTTGGCGATGACGAACGGCGCGTCCATCAGTCCTCACCCCTGAGCGCGTCCCAGAGCGACGTGAAATTGTCAGCGAGTTCGTCGCGCGTCTCGAGCGTGAGCGAGAAGTCGCCGTCGGTGAGATCGACGTGTAACGCTTCGAGCGCCGTTTCGAACTCGCGTCGGTGTGCACCGTCGTTGTCGACGGTGTGGTGTTCCTCGAGTAAGCCGTGTTCTTGTAGCGTCGAGACGCGGCGGTAGATCGTCGTCAACGAGGCATCACACTCCTCGCTCAGCGCTTTCGCGGTTTTGGGCCCATGATCCGCTGCGACGAGAATCTTGCGCGCGTACTCGTCCGCAAGGAGATCGAAGACTGCCGAACTCGAGGGGCCACCGTGTTGCACACGATAGTGCCCATCTCTCAGCGTCAAATAGGCCACGATTTGCTGAATCAGCGAATCGTCGTCCCGTTTTTGTGTGACACCTTACGGGCCGAGCAGCCGCCGCCACGAGACACAGACTCGACACGATCGCTGGTGGCGGACGTAGATCAGTCCTGCCAGCATCGCCACGGAAACCACGCCAAGCAGCGGGCGAAGCGGGTCGAAGTACGTCATGAGCGCGGACGAACTGAACAGCGCGAGCAGTACCGCGTTGCAGATCGGACAGCCGAACGCGAGGAACCCGCCCGCGAGACCGCCGGCGGCGTACCGGTCGCCGATCGGGTCCTCGGTCAGCGACCGCTGGTAGGTGAAGGCCCCGGCGAACGCGGCCGTCGCGGTCAGGAACAGGTAGTCGGCCGGCGTGCGGGCGACCATGCGGACGTACACCGGGTTCGGGATCAGCCCGGTCACGACACCGAACAGCAGGAACGCGCCGGCGGCGACGCCCAGACTCCGGAGCAAGCGCCGTCGCGGGCGGTCGGTCATCGCTCGCCCCCGATCGAGCACGTCAGCGGGTCGCCCGTTCGACCGAGGAAAAACAGGAGGAGCGCGATCCCGCCGAGCCGGAGGAGGTTGCCCTGGAACGGCAGCGCCGCCATCGCCCCGACGAAGCCCAGCGCGCCGAGGACGCCGGCGCCGCAGCTCGCACAGCCCGCCGCGAGAACGCCGGGAACCACGCCGAGTATCGTCGACGCGCCCGTCCGCCGGGCGCGCCCGAGGAGCGCGACCGCGTTGGTGACCGCGACGCCGGCCAGGACCGCGTAGGTCGCGACCAGCGCGAGCCCGACCCAGCCGACGGTCAGATACGTCTCCCGCGTGAGCGCGGCCACCGCGTAGAACAGGTCTGTCGGGTCGCTCGCCAGCAACTGGACCGTGAACTCCGGAAACGTGCCGAGGACCAGGACGACGTAGGTGACCGCGGTCACGACCCCGGCGGCCAGGAGCCGCGCGTTCGACGTGAGCGGATGGACGAGCGCGCTGGGGAGCCGCCCCAGCCACGCAGGGACCGCGGAACCCGCGGGACCGGTCACGCCGCTAGCACCCGGTCGAGCGCGTTCGAGAAGGTGTCCGCCGGGTGCGCGCCGACCAGTTTGCCCGACGCGTCGGCGTCGCGATTGTACAGGACGAAGCTCGGCGTCCCCCGAATGCCGGCCGACTGCGCGACCCCGAGGTTGGTCTCGATGGCGTCGCGGATCGACCCCGCGCTGTCGGCCCGACAGCTGTCGACCGCGTCTGCGGGGACACCCGCCGTCCGCTCGGTGAGGCGAGCGAACGTCTCCTCGTCCGCCCAGTCGGTGCCCGACTCCGACTGGGCCTCGAAAGCCGCCTCGTGCCACCGCCAGAACGCCGCCGGGTCGCTCCCCGCGACCTGGCGCCACACGCACCGGCTCCAGACCGCCGCCGGCATCGAGTACGACCCGATGTTCGGGTACGGCAGGACGACGAGTCTCGCGTCCCCGGTGTCGACGTAGGTCCGTCCGATCTCCGGGAGGGTCTCCGTCTCGAACCGCTTACAGAAGGGACAGAGGTAGTCGGTCCAGTAGTAGATATCCACCGGCGCCTCGCGCTCGCCCGCGACCGGCCGGCCGCCGAGTTCGGTCCCGAACACCGTCGTCCCCTCGCCGGTGTGGAACGTCTCCGGCGTGTACGCCGGCCCACCGGACTCGGACCGAGTCGCGACGTACGCGACACCGCCGCCGAAGAGAGCCGTCGCGCCGCCGGCCGCGATCGCCCGTCGGCGCGTAATGTTGCCCTCTGAATCCATTTGCGGACAAGATCGATCGAGTCGTTCATCCGTCTTTCGGTCACGCCGGACCGACGCCCGACGACGGGTTCGATCCGGCCGACCCGGACCGTTCGACGCGACTCGCGTGGGCGACGGCCTCCGACTCGAACGCGCCGTCTATCGGGAGTCGCCGGGGATCGCACACACCTCGCCGCGGCGAGGCCGACCGTACCGGTCGTCGAACGCCTGGACGAGTCGCCCGACCTGCGCGTACCAGTCGTTGAGCAGGCGCTGCATGTCGTCGGCGATGTCCCCGACCTCCCGGAGGTGGTAGACGTGATAGTAGCCGCCGTCGTCGTAGTTCACCTGTTCTTTCGTCGCGAGGTCCGCCTCGATGAGTCGGGAGATCGACCGGTAGGCCGTCGAGCGCTCACAGCCGAGTCTGTCGGCGACCGCGTCCACGGTCAGTCCGCCGTCCGCGTCGCTCAACAGCCGAAAGACGGCCGTGTCTCGCCCGTTCAACCCGTGGAAACACTCGAGCAGGTCGATACACCTGAGGTCCCGCTGCAGGTAGCCGGCGACGGAGTCGACCATACGCGGAACTAGCAAACAGGACGCCATAAAGCTGTTCCCAAAATTCACAATACTGTACACAACCATATTCCGTCGGACCGGTCGATGCACGCGAGACCCGACGGACGGGGTTCGCCGCCGATCGAGACCGCTCGGTCGGCCAATGACGGTCGGACCCGAAAGGGATTTGCCTGAACGGCCCAATACTCCACAGGAATGACGCTCCCGATCGACCCCACAGAGATCGACCCCGACGACTTCGGCGAGGCGCAGACGACGCTTGAGATGGACCACGACGAGGCCGTCGAACACGTCCGCGAGGTGTTCACCGACGCCGGGTTCGGCGTTCCCGTGGAGTTCTCGCCGTCGGAGATGCTCAACGAGAAGGTCGACGCGGACCGGGACCCCTACTACGTACTGGGGGCCTGCAACCCGGCGATCGCCGACAAGGCGCTGGACGCGACCGGCGACAAGCTCGGTGCGCTGATGCCCTGCAACGTCGTCGTCTGGGAGGAAGAACCCGGCGTCCAGCGCGTCTACCACGTCTCGATCATGCGCATCGCGCGACTGCTCGGGATGACCGACGACGCGGAGGCGATGGACGAGATCGTCGCCGAAACCGGCGAGCTCGTCGACGAGGCCTTCGAGAACCTCGGCTGAACGCCCGGGCCACCGCGGCCGGATCCACCGCCCGGCGCCCGCCCGCGGACGCGGCGACGCGGCGGCCAGCCCGAACCCCTCCACCGGTTTCGCACAGTTGCCGATCGTGAAGTCGTACGCACATTTATATGCGAGCGGCGTGCGACGGTGGAGATACGATGCGTCCCCGAAACGCCCTCCCCTCCGTTAGCCCCAGCCCTGGCCGTCTCCGCCGGGCGCTCCGTCGCGCCGGCGCCGCGGCCCGAACGCTCCGCCCGAGATCCGTCCGCGAGGCGGCCGACGCGACGGCGTACGTCGGCCTCGTCGCCGCCGTCGTCGTCGCCGGGTATCTCCAGGGCGGCATGACCGTCGTCGTCGCGGTCCCGACCGTCCTCGGACTCGGGCTCGGCAGTGTCGTCGTCGTCCAGGCAGTGATGGCCTGTTTCACCGTCTCCGGCATGTTCGGCTGCTCGGCGCTCGCGCTGTTCGGCCAGCGCGCCGTCGAGTCGACCGACCGCCGCCCGGCGACTGGCCCGGCCGTCACCGCCGTCGTCCCCGTCCACCGCGACGCCGCCGTCCTCGACCGGAGCGTCGAGAGCCTGCTCGACGGCCGCTACGAGGACCTGCGAGTGGTCGTCGTCGCCGAACCGGACGACGATCTCTCCATCGCACGCGCCCGCGAGTACGCCGCCCGCGAGGAACGCGTCGACCTGCTGGTCAACACCCGCTACCCCGGCAGCAAGGCCGGGGCCGTCAACTACGCCGCCGAGGCCACCGACTCGCCGTACCTCGCCGTCTTCGACGCCGACGAGCGGGTCGACCCGCGGTTCGTCTCCACGGCCGTCGCCCGGCTCGAGGACTGCGACGTGGTCCAGGGCCGAACCGTCCCCGAGCCCGACGGGCTCGTCGAGACGGTCGCCTACTACGAGTCGGTCGTGCTGGGGGACCTGAGCCAGCGGCTGCTCACGCTCGTCACCGACTTCACGATGGCCGCCAGTCGCACCGTCGTGATGCGCCGGTCGGCCTTCGAAGCCGTCGACGGGTACGACCCCGCGATGCTCACCGAGGACTACGCCTTCGCCTTCGACTGCTACGAGGCCGACCTCGACGTGGTCGAACTGCTCTCGCAGACCTCGACCATCGAGGGCGCCCACTCGGTCGCCGACTGGTGGGGCCAGCGCAAGCGCTGGATGACCGGCTACGCACAGACGCTCCACGACCTCCTGACCGAGTGCCGCTCCCCGCGCACCTACCGGACGCTGCTCGCCCCGCTGCTCTGTGCGGGCTCGGTGCTGGGCAACGTCTTCATGCTCTCGCTGGTCTCGAAGGCCGCCGTCCTCGTCGCCAGCGGGGCGGCGACCTGGCTCGCGCTCCCCGTCGCGACGCTGGCCGGCGCCGCCCTGGCGCTTCGGGTCAGCGACGCCCGACGCGGCCGCGTCGACCGCGTCGGCCTCGGCTGGCTCGCGACGCCGCTCGTCCTCCCGCTGTACAGCCTCGTCGGCATCCGCGCCGCCGTCGCCTACCTGTTCACCTGGGACGGCGAGTGGTACAGCGTCGCCAAGGGAGTCTGAGCGCGGTCGTCGGGACCCGACGCCGTCCGGCTTCCCGTCGCGTGTCTCGGGCCGTGACCCGAGACAGTCACGACTCGGTCTGCGCCTCTTTCCGGCCGGTCAGCCGCGCGGGAACCAGGCGGAAGTCCCTGAACGTGACGTCATCGCGCGGGCGCTCGAAGATATCGACGTTCGGGATCTCGACCGCCCACATCCCCTGAATCGCGAGCGACTCCGTCGGCAGGTCGGTCACTTCCTCGAGGGTGCCCGTGGCGACGACGCTCCGCCACCCGTCGTCCGTCTGGGCGTGCGATGCGAACGAGACCGGCTCGTCGACGGCGTCCGCTTTCGAACTGTCGGGCGGGAAGGCGAGTTTGAAGTAAAACTGTCCGAGCGACCCGTCGTACCCGTACGAGACCGGCAGTAAGAACGGCGGCTCGTCGGGTGCCGTCGAGAACGAGATGACGCCCGTCCCGCCGCGCCCGAGGAACTCGTCACGCTCGTCCTCGCTCATCTGCACCCATCGAAGACCTTGCATACGAGCCCTTCTCTACCGGCGCTGAAACCCGTTGGGAGTCCGAATAGTAACCGTTGCGAACTGGGACTGATCGGGGGAGAGAAGGTCGTCGATCGGCCACAGAATCGGGCGCAAGCGATCGGCTTCTCGGGCGCTTCGCGCGGTCCGTTCGCCGACCGCGAGTCGCGGCGGACCGGGCCAGGCGAGTCGGCCAGTGACCGTCTGTCCAGCGCCCGCCCGTCCGGTCCCAGAGGTTGAGAATCTCGACACGGCTTATCCGCACGCTGGGGCAACGTCGGTGTATGGCGACGCGAGAACTCGAATCCAAGGTGTTCGGTTGGGACGTTGAGTTCACGTACTCGGAGACGTGGATAGGCTACGCGCTGTTCGCGCTGCGGCTCATCATGGGCTGGACGTTCTTCTACGCGGGGATCACGAAGGTCGTGAATCCCGAGTGGAGCGCCCGCGGGTTCCTGCTGTACGGGATCCCCGATGGGAACCCGCTGACCGGGCTGTGGACGGTGATGGGCAACGACTGGGCCTGGCTGCTGACGCCGCTGAACCAGGTCGGGCTCACTCTCGTCGGCCTCGCGCTGATCCTGGGGGCGTTCGTCCGGTTCAGCGCCTTCTGGGGCGCCACCATGATGCTGTTCTACTGGGCGGCCTCCTACCCGTTCGACAACGCCCTGCTCATCGACGACCACATGGTGTACGTGTTCCTGCTGTTCGGCCTCGGCGCGTTCGGTGCCGGCCGGATCCTCGGGCTCGACGCCCGCATCGAACAGCTCGATATCGTCGAACAGTACCCCCAGCTCCGACTGTTCCTCGGGTAAGTCCGTCTCACGGGTCGAGGCGGCGTCCGACCTCTCCTCTCGCGCCGGCCGCTCGCGTGAGTCGGCGGCGCCCCGCCCCGGCGACCACGAGTCGTGGCCACAGTTCACCTCATAAGTCTTGCCGTGTCCACCGCCAGCGTGGAAGCTGGCACAGACGTATTCGGGGGAGCCGCGAACGGACACACATGGACGACGAGAACGGAGTATCCAGCGATCTGAAAGAGACGCTCCAGCGCCACCGCCGCGGCAGCGGCTCGGACGGAAACCTGGTGTTGAGCGACAAGGAGGGGTACGTCGGCGACGAGATCACGCTGAAGGGACGCAACTTCCCCGCCGGCCAGGAGTACGAACTGCTGTGGAACTCGACGGAGGGCCGGTGGGGCGTCCTCGAAGGGAACGAAATCGTCGGCCCGCAGTACCAGCCGCGAACCGACCAGATCGCGACCGTCAGGACCGACGCCGACGGCGCCTTCGACGAGACGTGGACGGTGCCGAAAGACTACGGCGGTGCCCACCGGGTCCAGGTCGAGGACGGCGACGGCAACGTCGTCGCGCGCGACGAGTTCTCGATCACCCCCCACTTCGAGATCGACCGCACCGAGGCGCCGCTGGGCGAGGCGTTCACGATCACCGGCTACGGCATCGGCCCGAACGTCGTCACGAACAACTACCAGGTCTCCTGGGACAACGGCAACGTCGGGTTCATGACGGGCGTGATGAACCGCGGGACCGGCACCGCGGAGATCCGAGCGGTCGGCCCGCCCGGCGAACACGTCATCCAGGTGTGGCGCAACTACAAGGGCGTCCCCTACCTCCAGAACAACACCCAGTCGCCGTACGGCCCGGTCGCCGGCGGCCGCCAGTCCGTCTGGACCGTCGAGGTGACCGAGCCCGACGACGACCCCCGGACCGCCTGGGTCGACCCGCTGCTCGACGAGCAGCCCATGAGCGTCCACTACCCCGAGATCGACGCCGACAGCGAGGCCGAACTGGAGATCTCCCCGCCCTCCGGCCAGGCCGGCACCACCGCCGTGATCACCGGCCGGAACTTCCCGGCCGAGTCCGAGGTCGACCTGATCTGGTACCGCCACGAGGGCCACCGCGTCAAGGGGATCCCGATCACGCCCGAGCCCAAGCCGGACGTGCTCCCGACCGTCGAGACCGATTCGGAGGGCGGCTTCCAGACGGAGATCGCCATCCCCCGCGCCGAGGGGTCGACCCGGCCGATCACCGCCGCCGTCGACGGCCGCGAGGTCGCCGTGACGGGGTTCATGATGCAACCGTCCATCGAGACGTTCGCGCCCGTCCGCGGCCCCGTCGGCACGGAGATCGACATCGAGCTGTCGGGGATCGGGTGGACCATCTACGAGAACGCCCCCTTCTTCGTCTACGACAACACGCCGCTGGGCTACGTCTGTGGCACCGCCGGCGACGACAAGGAGGGCACCGTCCACGCCCGGATCCGCGCGGCCGGCGAGCCGGGCTGGCACTTCCTCGACATCTACCCCAGCCTCTTCGACATGCAGGAGGAGAAACCGGTCTTCGAGGTGCGCCCGCACCTCTCGTATCTCGACAACCACCCCGTCCGGCCGCTACCGGCGCTGCACATGGCCTTCGAGGTCACCGAGTGACCGACCTCCGGTTACCACGAGGTGGGAACCGGCGGTGAACCTACTTGCAACGGGTCGGTATGCCCGGACATGAGCAACGAGACGGGCGTTTCGTCCGACGTCGAGGCGACCCTCGGGCGCCACCGCCGCGGCAGCGGCTCGGACGGGAACCTGGTGTTGAGCGACAAGGAGGGGTACGTCGGCGACGAGATCACGCTGAAGGGACGCAACTTCCCCGCCGGCCAGGAGTACGAACTGCTGTGGCACTCGACGGAGGGACAGTGGGGCGTCCTCGAAGCCAACGAGGTCGTCGGTCCGCAGTATCGGCCGCGAACGGACACGATCACGACCGTTGAGACGAACGAGGCGGGCGAGTTCGACGAGGTGTGGACGGTCCCGGAAGACTACGGCGGCGCCCACCGGGTCCGGATTCGGGACGACGGCGGGGAGACGGTCGCCCAGTCGGAGTTCACAATCACCCCCCACTTCGAGATCGACCGGACGGAGGCGCCGCTGGGCGAGGCGTTCACGATCACCGGCTACGGCATCGGCCCGAGTTACGTCACGAACAACTACCAGATCGCCTGGGACAACGGGTTCGTCGGGTTCGTCACGGGCGTGATGAACCGTGGGACGGCCACCGCGGAGATCCGAGCGGTCGGCCCGCCCGGCGAACACGTGATCCAGGTCTGGCGCAACTACCGCGGGGTGCCGTACCTGCAGAACAACACCCAGTCGCCGTTCGGTCCGGTCGCTGGCGAGCGGCGGTCCCGGTGGAAAGTTGCGGTGACCGAGCCCGACGACGACCCCCGGACCGCCTGGGTCGACCCGCTGCTGGACGAACAGCCGATCGAGACGCACTACCCGGATATCGACGCCGACACGGACGCCGAACTGGCGGTCTCGCCGAGCTCGGGGCAGGCGGGGACGACCGCCGTGCTCACCGGGCGGAACTTCCCGGCCGAGACGGAGGTCGAGTTGATCTGGTACCGCCACGAGGGCCACCGCGTCAAGGGGATCCCGATCACGCCCGAACCCAAGCCCGACCTGCTCCCGACCGTCGAGACCGACCCCGACGGGCGCTTCGAGTGCGAACTCGATATCCCGGCCGAGGAGGGGTCGACCCGCCCGATCACCGCCGCCGTCGACGGCCGCGAGGTCGCCGTGACGGGCTTCATGATGCAGCCGGACGTTCACTCGGTATCGCCGACGAGCGGTCCGGTGGACACCACCATCGAGATCGAGCTCTCGGGGGTCGGGTGGACGACCTACGAGAACCAGCCGTTCTTCGTCTACGACAACACGCCGCTGGGGTTCGTCTGCGGGACCAGCGACGAGGACAAACAGGGGATCGTCCGCGTGGAGATCCCGGCGACGGGCGAGCCGGGGTGGCACTTCGTCGACATCTACCCCGCGATCTCCCACATGGACGAAGACGAGCCGGAGTTCGAGGTCTGGCCCCACCTCTCGTATCTCGACAACCACCCCGTCCGGCCGCTGCCGGCGCTACACGTGGCCTTCGAGGTCACGGAGGAGTGAGATGGCACTTCAGCTCTCCCTCGCCGTCCACCCCTACGCCTGGACCCAGCCCCTGCGCGACGGCCGCGTCGAACCCGAGGGGATCGAACTGTCGACGGTCAACTACCCCAACCCCGTCCGGTTCTCCCGGATGGTTCGGGACCTGGAGTTCGACGCCTGCGAGCTGTCGATGGGCACCTACCTCGCCACCCGCCGCGACGCCGACCGGTTCCCGTTCACGGCGATCCCCATCTTCCCGTTCCGCAAGTTCCGCCACGCGTACATGTACGTCCGCGAGGGCGCGGGGATCGATTCGGTCGCGGATCTCGCGGGCGCCCGGGTCGGCATCGTCAACTGGCAGACCACGACGGGGATCTGGCAACGGGGCACCCTCGCCGACCGCCACGGCCTCGATCTCGGGTCGGTCGAGTGGGTCGCGGGCGGCTCGGAGATCGTCGACATCGACGTGCCCGAGCGGTTCGACGTCGAGTACGTCGGCCACCAGGGGTCGACGATCGGCCTGTTGGAGGACATGATCGAGCGCGGCGAGATCGACGCGATCTTCCACCCGGTCGACTCGGGAGTCGCCAACGCCCGCCGGCTGTTCGACGACGCGAAGGCCGTCGAGCAGACCTACTACCGCGAGACCGGGATCTTCCCGATCATGCACGCGATCGTCGTCCGCGACGAGATTCTGGAGAATCATCCCTGGGTCGTCCAGCCGCTGTACGACGCCTTCGAACGCGCCAAAGAGATCGGCCTGACGGCGCTGGAGCGGCCGCGCGAACTCCCGCTCGTGTGGGCGGACGTGTACGCCGACGAACAGCGGGCGGTGCTGGGCGAGGACCCCTGGGCGTACGGCCTCACCGAGGACAACGTCACCGCCGTCGAGACGCTCGCCGAATACGCCCACGACCAGGGCGTCGCCGCCGAGCGCTACGACGCCGGCGAGCTGTTCGCGACCGACCACCTCGACACGGAGTACTACGCTTAGCCCGTCCGGCGCGGCCCGGGGCGGCCGGCGCCGAGCATCCCGCTCCGGGTCGACGGCGCTCCCACTCGGCGGGATTCCCCGTCGGGCGTTTATGTCGGTCGCACCGACGCTCTCGTATGGAGTTCGAGGGAACCGAGACCGTCCCGGTCGAGCGGTCGGCGGCCTGGGACCGGATCACCGACCCGGCCGTCTTGACCGCCTGCGTCATGGGCGCCGAGGAGATCACGCGGGTGACCGAGGACCGCTACGAGGGGGAGATCCGCCAGCGGATCACCGGGATCGACGTGGCGCTGTCGGGCGAAGTCCGGATCGAGGAGCGCGACCGACCCGAGTGGCTCCGCTTCACCGGCACCGGAACGGACTCGCGGACCGGGAGGCGCATGGACGCCGACGTGACGGTGACGCTGGCCGACGAGGGCGGGGCGACCGGACTGGTCTACGACGTGGACGTGACCTTCACCGGCCGCCTCGCGACGATGGGGTCGCGAGTGCTCCGCCGACAGGTCCGCGCCAACGTCGAGACGTACTTCGAGAACCTCGTCGACCGCCTGGAGGCCCGCGCGTGACTGCCGGGCGCTCCGACGACGGCGGGGACGAACACGCCGTCGGCACGTCGACCCGACGCAAAGACGCCCGCGCGAAAGTCCGCGGGCGGGCCCGCTACGCGACCGACGTGGACCACCCGGACGCGCTCGTCGCGGGCGTCCTCCGCTCGCAGGTCCCCCACGCCGCGATCGCGGGGCTCGACACCGGCGCCGCCGAAGCGATGGTCGACGTGGCCGCCGTGCTCCCCCGGTGGGACCTGCCGGGCGGGTTCGACGACCGCGTCCGCCACTACGGGGACGCCGTCGCCGCCGTCGCCGCCGAGACGCCGGAAGCAGTCGACGCCGCGCTGGACGCCATCGAGTACGATCTGGATCCACTGGAGTCCGTCCACGACCCCCGCGAGAGCGTCCGCGCCGACGCCCCCGTGGTGCAGGACGACCCCGCGTTCGGCCAGCCCGACCGCCACCCCCTGCGCGTCGACGACCCCGACTACGTCCGCAACGTCGACGACTATCACGCGCTGGAACTGGGCGACCCCGAGGCCGCGTTCGCGGCCGCCGACCACGTCCACGAGGCGAGCTACCGGACGCCGCGGGTCACCCACTGCAACCTCGACCGCCACTGCGCGGTCGCCGAGTGGCGCGGCGACACCCTCCGCGTGACCGCGACGCTCGGCAACCGTGGCCACGCCGAGGAGACGCTCGAACGGCTGTTCGGCGACTGCGACGTCGAGATCGAACGCCCCCCGACCGCCGGGTCCAGCTTCGGCGGGCGGTCGCTCACGAAGCTCACCCTCGAACCGGTCGCCGCCGCGCTGGCCCGGGCGACCGACCGACCCGTCCGTCTCGAGTTCGACCGCGAGACGGAGTTCTCGGCCGCCGAGTCGCGCCACGCGACCCACCTCGACCTGAAGGCGGGGGCGACCGACGACGGCCGGCTCACCGCGCTCGCGGTCGACGCCGTCGCCGATACGGGACCGTACCCCAACGGCGTCGGCCACGTCGTCCTGAGCGCCTGTCGCGGCCGGCCGCTGGACACCTACGCCGTCGACAACTACCGCTTCGAGGGCGTCTCCGCCTTTACCAACAACCCGCCAGCCGGCGAGTACCGCGGCATCGGCGTCACGCAGATCACCTGGGCGCTGGAGTCTCACCTCGACGAACTCGCCCGCCGAGCGGGGTTCGACCCGCTGGAGTTCCGGCGGCGCAACTGGGTCGCCGAGGGCGACGATCGGCCCCACGCAGACGCCCCGGTGAGCAGTTGCGGTCTCAGCGAGTGTCTCGACCGCGGCCGGGCGCGGTTCGAAGCGTTGCGGACCGGTCCCGACTCCGGCGACGGCGACACCGTCTACGGCCGGGGCGTCGCCGCGGGCGGGCAGATCACGACGCCCGCCGCCGGGAAGAACGACGACTACGCCGAGGCGCGGCTGACCCTCTCGTCCGACGGCTCGCTGGTCGTCCGCACCGGCGCGATCGACGTGGGCCAGGGTGCGGCGACGGCGCTCGCCCAGATCGCCGCCGAAGCGACCGGGATCACCCTCGACCGAGTGACCGTCGAAGGCTACGACCCCGACGACGCCGTCGACGACAAGTACGGCTCGATCGCCAACCGGACGACGTACCTGATCGGCGCGGCGATCCGCGACGGCGCCGACGGGCTCGGCGAACGCCTGCGCGCTCGCGCGGTCGACCGCCTCGATGCGCCGGCGGACGACCTGACGGTCCGCGACGACCGAATCGAGGCGTCCGATGGAACCGGCGTCGCGGTAGAGGCGCTCGTCGACGACGCCGTCGTCGCGACCGGGCGCGCGGAGACCGACACGGCGCCGCTTTCCTACGGCGTCCACTTCGCCGAGGTGGCCGTCGACACCGGGACCGGCGCGGTCGACGTGACCGCCTACGTCGGCGCCCAGGACGTGGGCTACGCTATCAACCCGACGCTCGTCGAGGGGCAGATCGAGGGCGCCGTCCAGCACGGGATCGAGTTCGCGCTCACCTCGGAGATGCGACTGGAGCGCGGCGTCCCGACGAACGCGACCCTCGCCGAGTACCCCGTGAGTTCGCCCGCCGAGATGCCCGACCGCCTGGCCTGCGAGATGATCGAGTCCGCAGAGGAATCGGGGCCGTACGGCGCGAAAGGCGTCGGGACGCCGTCGATCACGCCCGTCGCGCCCGCGATCACCAACGCGGTCCGGGACGCCGTCGGCGAGCGCTTCACCGCGGCGCCCGTCCGCGACGAGGACGTGTTGTTCGCACTCGACGGCGGTGCCGACGGTGACGGAGGTGTAGCCGGTGACTGAGCGGGCCGCCGACGCGACCGGTCGCTCGGAAGCCGACTACGACCGGCCGGAGACGGTCGAAGCGGCGTGTCGGCGACTCCGGGACGCCGACGGCCGCGCCCGAGTGGTCGCCGGCGGGCAGACGCTCATGCCGCTGGTCCGACAGGGACTGGTCGACGCCGACGCGTTCGTCGACGTGAGCGCGATCCCGGCGCTGTCGGGCGTCGCGAGCGAGGACGGCCGCGCGACGATCGGCGCGACGACGACCTACGCCGAACTGGCCGACCACGAGTTGAGCGACCGCGTCGCCGCGCTGGGCGAGGCGTGCGCCGTCGTCGCCGACCGGCAGGTCCGGAGCCTCGGGACCGTCGGCGGCGCCGTCGCGCACGGCGACCCGAGCTTCGACCTGCTCGCGCCGCTGCGGGCGCTCGACGCCGAGGTGCGACTGGCGAGCCCGGAGGGGCGCCGGCGCGTTCCGCTCGATGCGTTCCTCGTCGGCCACCTCCGCACGGACCGTCGCGAGGACGAACTCGTGACCGGCGTGACGGTCGAGCGCCCCGAGCCCGACCGCACGGGGTCGGCCTACGAGCGCCACGCCGCCGTCGAGTCGGGCCGGGCGACCGCCGGCGTCGCCGCGCGGGTGGCCCTCGCCGACGGTGCGTTCGAGACGGTCCGCGTCGCCTGTTCGGGGGTCGCGGACACGCCTGCCCGCGCGCACGCGATCGAAAACGTGCTGGCCGGCGAGGCGGCCACCGCCGAAGTCGTCGCGGCCGCGAGCGAGCACGTGGACGAGGCCATCGACCCGATCGACGACGAGGCTGGGTCGGCGGCGTACAAGCGGCGGCTGGCCGCGACGCTCGCCGAGCGGAGTCTGCTGACCGCCGTCGACCGCGCGGAGGGACCGCCGTGAAGGTCTCCTTCGAACTCGACGGCGAGGCGCTGACCGTCGAGACGCCGCCGGACCGCTCGCTGCGCGAGGTGCTCCGCGAGGACTGCGACGCCCGGAGCGTCAAGGCCGGCTGCGACGGCGGTCGCTGCGGCGCCTGTACCGTCCTGCTCGACGGCGTCGCGGTGAAGGCCTGTCTCGTCATGGCGGCGAAGGTCGACGGCCGGTCGGTCACCACCGTCGAGGGGGTCGCCGACGGGAGCCTCGGCCGCGAGGTGCAGGACGCCTTCGAGGACCACGGCGCCCTGCAGTGTGGCTACTGCACGCCGGGGGTCGTGCTGTCGGCGCTCGCCTATCTCGACGACGACCCCGACGCCGACCGCGAGTCCCTCCGGGCGGCGCTGTCGGGCAACGTCTGTCGCTGCACCGGCTACGAGAAGATCCTCGACGCCGTCGAAGCGGTCGCCGAGCGGCGTGGCGAGCAGGCGTGACGGGGGCGTTCGGCCGCTTAAGCGTTGGGTCGAGTCCCGGCGAACGGGGATTTCGACCGCGCTTACGGCCGCGACGCGAGACGGGTCCGGTATGGCACTCGATCTCTCGATCGCCTGCTGGACCCGCGACCTCACCCGGTCGCTGCTGACGGGCGCGGTCGAGCCCGACGGCGTCGATGCGACCGTCATCGCCGAGTACCCGCCGCGGCGCCACCGCCGTTTCTTCGAGCGCGGCGACTTCGACGTGTGCGAGGTGTCGCTGGCGTCGTACCTCTCCTCTCGGGAGCGCCCCGAGGAGTACCCCTTCACCGCGATCCCGGTCTTCCCGTGCAAGAAGTTCCCCCAGTCCTTCTGCTACCGGCGGACCGACGCCGGCATCGACGATCCGTCTGACCTGGCGGGCGAACGGGTGGGCGTCCAGTCCTGGCAGACGACCCGGGACGTGTGGATGCGCGGCATCGCCCGCGAGCGCTACGGGCTCGACCTCTCCGAGGTGACCTGGTACCGGCGCAAGGAGGACGACGTGCCCGTCTCGATCCCCGACCGCTTCGACATCCGGACGGTGCCGGGCGAGCAGGGCGGCGAGGCGATGGTCGACCCCGACGACCTGCGGGCGATGTTCTTCGACGGCGACCTGGTCGCCGCCATGGAGCCGGCCAACGCCATGTTCCACAGCGTCGTCGAGTCCGACGACGCCGCGCTCATGTTCGACGACCCCGTCGAGACCGAACGCGAGTACTACCGCGACACCGGGATCCACCCGATCATGCACACCGTGGCCGTCCGCGACGAACTCCTCGAGGACCACCCCTGGCTCGCCGTCTCGCTGTTCGACGCGTTCTGCGAGGCCCGCGACGACGCGCTGGAAGCCAACCTGAGCCCCAGCACGCACACGACCAACACCTGGGCGCACCTCCACCTCGTCGAACAGGATCGGATCCTCGGCGAAGACGCCTGGGAGTACGGCCTCACCGACCGTACCGTCCCCGAGCTGGAGAAGTTCCAGGCGTACGCCGACCACCAGGGGCTGATCCCCGACCCGTACGACCTCGACGAACTGTTCGTCGACTGCTCGGTCGCGCGGACCTGAGACGGAGTATCACGTGTCCCGGTTCGACGCCGGTCAGGACTCGGCCTCGTAGACCTGCATGGCCTTGGGCTGGAACTGGAGGTTGATCTCGTCGCCGCGGTCGAACTGCCGGTAGCTGTCGGTGTGGACGACCAGCGTCGCGTCGGTGTCGTCGATCTGGACCGTCAGCTCGTAGCGGTCGCCGATGATCCCCTCGGCGACGACCGTCCCGGACAGTTCGATGCGCCCGTCGACCCCGTCGGCGAACTGACCGATCTTGACGTCGTCCGGCCGGAGGAAACACGCCACCTCCTCGGTCTCGCCGCCGTTTCCCACGTAGTCGACGTTGCCGAGCGGGAAGTCGACGAACGGCGTCCGGACGATCCGGTCGCCGTCGCCGTTCGATTCGGCCGTCCCGGTGAAGCGGTTGCGGACGCCGACGAACTGGCGGGTGAAGGGCGACTCGGGCCGCCGGTACAGCGACTCGGGGTCGCCGCGCTCGACGACCCGCCCGTCGTTCATCACGAGCACCCGGTCGGCCAGGTAGAAGGCCTCCTGCTGGTCGTGAGTCACGTACAGCACGCTGAGCCCGAGTTCGTGTTGGAGCCGCTGGAGCTCGTAGCGCATGTGCTTGCGGAGCTCCTTGTCGAGGTTGCTCAGCGGCTCGTCCAGCAACAGCAGGCCGGGGTCGTGGACGATGGCCCGGGCGAGCGCCGTCCGCTGTTTCTGGCCGCCGCTGAGGTCGGTCGCCGGCGACTCGGCGAGCTCGCCGATCTCCATCAGCTCGAGCACCTCCGCGACCCGCTCGTCGTACTCGTCGCTCGGCACGTCCGTCGCGTGTTTCAGCGGGAAGACGACGTTCTCGGAGACGGTCTTGTGGGGCCAGATCGCGTAGTTCTGGTAGACCATCCCCAGGTCCCGCCGCTCGGGCGGCAGCGACGTGGTCCCGTCGAAGACGGGCTCGCCGTCGATGGCGATCTCGCCGCCGTCGGGTGTCTCGACGCCGGCGACGCACCGGAGGACCGTCGTCTTGCCGCAGCCGCTCGGGCCCAGCAAGGCGACGATCTCGTCGGCCCCGACCGTCACGTCGACCCCCGAGAGGTGGAACTCGCTGCCGAACCCCTTCTGCAGGTCCCGTACCGTCAGCCGCGTTTCGGTGTCCATAGCTGTGGTCGTGTCCCCGGTAGGCCGCCGACTCCGCGTCGACGGCTCACCGCTCGTCTCGCTTCGAGCTACCGCTCGCAGGCATTTACCCCTACCGCGGATTTCTACGCCCTGGGAACTGCGCGCCCGGTGCGGTCCCGACCGGCGCGGCGGCGCCAGCGGTGTCGGCGCGAGCGTCGCCGTCAGTGCTGGCCGAGCTCGTAGAAGGTGATCCCGCAGACCCGCATCGCGAGCACGAAGAGCACGGTCAGGCCGATAAAGACCGTCGAGATGGCGGCGACGAGCGACAGCGCGGGCTCGTACATGTACAGCTGGAACAGCTCGACGGGGATCACCACCGTGTCCGAGGAGTAGGTCATCCACGGGATCGACAGCAGCTGGAACACGTGGACGGCCAGGAAGAACCAGAGGACGACCGCCGTGTTGCGGAACAGCGGGAGGAAGACCTCCCGTAGCTGGCGGAGCCAGGAGGCGCCGGCGACCCGCGCGGCCTCCTCCAGCACCGAGTGGATCTGGACGACGTTCCCGACCGCGATGCGCGAGGAGACGGGGAGGAAGACGATGACCGAGCCCAGCGCGATGATTGCGAGCGTCCCGTAGAGGGTGACGCCCGGGAGCTTGCCGAGCCAGAGGCTCAGGAAGATGAGGCCGGCGCCGGTGATGATCCCGGGCACCGCCAGCGGCGTGAGCGTCAGGAAGTCCACCGCGCCGCGAAAGCGCCCGTCGGTCCGCTCGGTGTAGTAGGCCGCCCCGACGACGAGGACCGTCCCCAGCGTCGCCGCGCCGACCGCCACCAGGACGCTGTTGGCGAACGCCTCGCGCAGCCCGGAACTCGTGACCGCCGTGACGTAGTGCTCGAGCGAGAGCCCCGAGAGCCGGACGTGGCCCGTCCACGTCGAGTGTAGCGACGTGAGCGCCATCGCGAGGATCGGCAGGATCCACACGAGGGCGACCACGCCCCACAGCCCGCCCGCGAGCGGCCACCGCCACCGCCCCAGGTCCCAGGTCCGTCGGCGACCGCTCTGCCCGGTCAGCGTCATGAACTCCCGCTTCCGGCTCGTCACCTGCCGGTAGTAGTAGACGAGGACGCCCGTCGCGAGCAGCAGGCTACACGACAGCGCGGCGGCCTCGCCGTAGGCCGGCGGGAACCGCGAGTTGATCGCCGAGCCGATCACCGTCGAGTACACGTCGAACCCGTGGCGCGAGCCCAGCACCGAGACGATGGCGAACTCCCCCATGCCGTAGAGGAAGACGGTGATCACCGCCGAGAGCAGCGCCGGCTTGACCAGCGGGAGCGTGACCGACCGCAGCGTCTGGGGGACGCTCGCCCCGTGGATCCGGCTCACCTCCTCGAACGACGCGTCCATGTCCTGCAGCGCGGGCACCGTCAGGAGATACGCCGTCGAGACGACGTTGACGCCCGCGACGAACGCGACCCCCCACGGGGTGAACAGGCCGAGCGAGATCGACCCCAGGCCGAGCGCCTCGGCGACGGCGACCGAGACGAGCCCGTTCTGTGGCCCGTAGGCGGTGATGTACATGATCCCGAAGACGTACCCCGGGATCGCCTGGCCGGACAGCAGGACCAGCTCCAGCCCGCCCTTCGTCGGGAGGTTCGTCCGCACGAACAGCCAGGCCAGCGTCAGCCCGAGCGCGACGCCGGTGACCGTCATCCCCACCGCGACGACGAGGGTGTTCGCCAGCAGCGTCGGCACGTCGAAAAAGCCCTCGCGGTACACCGCGACGAAGTGGTCGAGCGTGAACGCGCCGCCGATCTCGCCGGGATACCCCGACCAGACGCTCGTCCACAGGAGGAAGACGAGCGGTACCAGCGTCAGGACGGCGACCCCCGCGACGACCGTCCCGAGGACGAGGCGCTTGGTCGAAACCCGGCGGTCGGCGAGCCCGTCGACGCCGTCTCTGAACGCGGCGGCCACCTCGTCGCGGACGCTCATCGCTCGCCTCCGCGCGCGGTCGAGGGGTCGGTGCTGTCCATGGATATCGGTGACGGTGAGACCGCCGTCGAGCCGTGGTGGTTCGGTCGGACCGGGTCGGCCGTCGCCGGGACCCGCATCGGGGACATCAACTGTCGGCTACGGCTTGAACATCCCGGTGTCGACGGCTTTCTGCCCGAGCGTGGAGTACTCCGCGGACTCCCAGAACCCGATCGGGAACAGGTTCGCGTTCAGGCGCCGCTTCGTGTAGGGGTCGATGTCGATCCCCGAGAGATCCAGATCCGTCCGGACGGGCACCTGGTCGGTCACGTCGGTCAGGATCCGCCGCTGGACCGGCTTCTCCAGCATCGCGCTGACGAAGTAGCGGGCGACCCACGGGTGCGGTGCCTCCCGGTTGATGCTCAGCCCCCCTTCCGTGGCGTTGCTCTTGGCGGGGTCGGTGAAGATGCCATCCACCGCCAGGTCCTCGTTCTTGACGAACGGGGCGGCCGCCCACGGCCAGTTGTACAGCATCATCGCGGCGTTGCCCTTCCCGACCTCGCGCATCCCCGCCGAGTGGGAGTTGACCCCGACCACTTCGAACCGATCCATCAGGCTCCGGATCCACTCCATCTCGTCCATGTCCGTCTGTGCGGCGTGATACCTGGTGATCCAGCCGATCATCCCGGAGCTGACGTAGCCGGAGAAGGCCACTTCGAGCCCCTCGTACTGGTCGTCGAACAGGTCGTTGTACGTCTCCGGGTAGTCCAGCCCCTGTTCCTCGAAGATCTGCGTGCTGACCGGGAGGACGATGCCGGCGCCGCCGTTGAACCCCGACACCAGGAACGGGAGCACCCGCTTCTCGGGCAGGGCGTCGGCGAACCAGAAGTTCTCGTCGATGCCCCACTCGAACCACTCCTTGGCGTAGGCGCGTCCCTCCTCCTGGCCCTTCTGTTTGATCCGGTCGCGGAGGTTCGACGCGACGCTGATCACGTCGGCCTTGTCCTCGCCGGCCTGGCGCTCCTGGAGGAGCCGCTGGGAGACGGCCGCGCCGTCACTGGCGAACACCGTCGCTTCGATGCTCGTCCCGAACTCGTCGTTGATCACGTCGATGAGGTCGTACCACTGCTGGGAGTCGCCCGTCCCCGCGTAGATGGTGACTTCGGCCCCGTCGTCGACGTAGTCGGCGAGTTGCTCGGTCGTCCACGGCGCCTCGGGCTCGCCGGCCGACGACGCGGTTCCGCCGGCCGTCGTCCCGTCTCCGGTGCTCGCCGTCCCGTCACCGGCGCTCGTCGACTGTCCACCCGCCTCGGGCGTCGAGGTCGCCGGCGAATCGGACCCGAGACACCCTACCAGCGAGGCCGCCGAGACCGCCGCTCCCGTCGCGAGAAACGCCCGTCGCGAGGGAAGCCCGGCCCGACGGCGCCCTCGTTCTCGCCGCTCGCTCTCCGTTTCACTGTCGGCTGAACGCTGTCCCGTCATATACGGGTAGCTACCCCGCGTACGGATAAACGGGTAGTGGAGATTGTTACTCGCTGGGAAGCGGCCGATCGAACGTTGACGTGAATACGGGGGTCGGTGATGAGAACGTTGACGTGAAATCGGCGTCGGAACGTTGACGTGAATATTCTTGTGGGAGGGCCACCAACGACTACCCATGCGAGGACCGACAGAGAAGGCGCCGGACCCGGTCGTCTCGCCGCTGTTCGTCAACGCCATCCACGAGGAGTTGCGGGCCTACGGCGGGGAGCGGGTCGGCGACCCGCGGCCGTGTCCGGGCTGCGGATCGACCGAGCGCCGGAAGAACGGCTCCCAGCGCGAGCCGAAGACGGTCGCGCGGCTCGTCACCGACGACGGGATCGAAGACGTGGGCGTCGCGGTCCAGCAGTACGAGTGTCGGGGCTGCGACCGGTCGTACCAGGGCGACCTCTCGGCGCTGTTCTACCCGGACTGCGACTACGCGAAACCCGTCGTCGACCTGTGCCGGTTCCACGCCGCCGAGCGGTCGCCGACCGCCTGCGAGCGCCTGCTCCGGCGGCGGTACGGCCTCCAGGTCAACCGCGACACCGTCGCGCGCTACGCCGAGCGGTTCGACGGCCCGCCCGACGGGACCCCCATCGAGATCGCCGGGTACACCTACTCGCTGTCGTTTCTCTCCGAACTGTTCGGTGACGGCGACGCCGACGACCCCCCGCAGTTCGTGCTCACGAGCCACAGGGGACTGTGGTAGGCCGACCCTCGAAACCGGTCGCGGCGGCGCCGGTCAGTCGTCGCCTTCGATGGCCTCGGTGAGGTTTCCGAAGTACGTGTCGATGTCCCGCTCGACGATGGGGCGAAGCACCGACGGACTGAGCGAGGCGGCGCCGCCGGTGTAGGTCACCTCGGCGGTGTAGGCCAGTTTCGACGCGTGCCGGTCGCCGTCCTGGATCTCCATGGCGGCGAGCACCTCGAACTCGCTGCCGGTCGTGGAGTCGAACGCCGTCGCGCTCGTGACGACGTGGTCCGGCGGGTCCATCTCGACGAACTCGGCCTCGCCCGACAGCGAGATGGTGAGCCGGCTCACGCCTCTCGTGATCGCCACCGAGTAGCGCCGCTCGGACAGTCGCTCTATCGAGTCCGCCCCCGGCACGCACCGGGTGAGCGTCTCGGGATCGGACAGGTTGTCCCACAGGTCGTCGGGATGGGCGTCGATGTAGACGGCGTCCGAGAACTCCAGGCGTTCGTTATCGCCGTTCTCGGTGTCGTCTGCTTTCTCGTCGGTGGTCTGGCTCATGTGTTGGGGTGCTGCGGTCGCGACGATGTCGGTGGCCGCCGTCGCGGGCGGGCGCAGTTACTGGCTCTCGGGCACTTCGATGATCGAGAACTGCGCGGACGCGATGTTCACGTCGAAGCGGTCGCGGTTCTCGTTGGAGACCTGGATCTCGTAGGGGTAGGTCCCCGGCTCGAGGGTCTCCGTCTCGAGGGTGCCGTACCACCGCGGCCGGCCGTTTTCGTCGTCGCGGGCGGCCGTCCACTCCAGCGACAGGTCGGAGAACGCGCCGTCGGGCGAAACCGCCGTGACCGAGTCGAGGCCCTCGCCCTCCGTGCCCTCGACGAGTTCCTTGGTATCCGTGTCGACGAGGCCCTCCGCCCCGACCATGTTGCCGGTGGTGCTGTCGTAGATCCCGACGACGAACGTCACGTCCATCTCGGAGGTGAACTCGCGTTCGGGCGCGCACGTCCCGACGAACCCGTTCGTGTACTCGGGGGCCGGGTGGCCGTTCCAGCGCGTCTCGGTGTAGACGACGTAGTTCGACGGGTCGGTGTACTCGATGACCTCGAAGGCGTCCTCGAGGATGCCGACGGTCCGGAAGTTCGCCTCGTCGTCGGCGACCTGCACCTCGACGGTGTACGCGTAGGTGCCCGTCGAGATGTCGCCGGGGAGCGTCCAGGAGCCGCCCCACTCCTGGGCGGGGTTCTCCTCGTCGTCGCCGGCCCAGCCGAGTTCCACCTCGGGGCCGCCGTCGACGTTGATGACGACGCTCTCCAGGTCCTCGTCCGTGAGCTGGTCACCGGTCTCGGGGTCGTAGATGCCGACGTACCAGACGACCATCATCCCGGGGACGAACCGCCGGGTCGCCGAACACGCGGAGGCGAACGCCGCGCCCTCCGGGACCGAGCCGGTCCCGGTCTCGGCGGTCACGACGTAGTTCTCCGGCTCGGGCTCGGGCGTCGCCGTCGGCGTGTCCGTCGGCGTCTCCGTGTCCGTATCCGTGTCCTGGGCCGGCTCGGGGGTGTCTGTCTCGGTGTCGCCGCCGGGACAGCCGGCGAGCGCCACGGTCGCCCAACTGGCCGCGCCGCCAGCGAGCACGCGCCTGCGGGTCGCCCCGTCGTCGTCGCCGTCGTCCGGGCCGGCGAGCGATTCTTCCTCGGTCGAGTAGCTGCTGTCGCGGCTCATGTACACGCATAACTCCACGAGGTGTCGACAAAACCCTCCCCGTAGTTCTAACTCTCTGGGAGACACGCCGGTGGTTTTATCAGAAACTCACCGAAGATGCTAGCAAGATGGCTGAAGACACCTCCGGAGCCGACCGCAGCGGTCGCACGGGCGAACAGCACGGACGGTCGGACGGGAGCGACGAGTCACCTGCCAGCGACGGCGGGCGGCTGACGAGACGCCGACTCATGGCGGCCGGCGCGGCGACCTGGGCCACGGCGAGTGTCTCCGGCTGTCAGTACATCACCGACCCCGGGACCGGCGACGACGACACCGACACGCCGACGGTGACGACCGAGACCACGACCACGGACGATCCGGTCGGTGGGGCGACCCCGACCCCGGAGCCCGCCGACGGGACCGACGACCCCGACGCGACCCCCGGCGAGGAGACGGAGACGCCCACCGCCACCCCGACGCCGACGCCGCCGCCGACGACAACCTCCTGTGCCAGCCTCGGCCGGTTCGCCGCCGGGATGGAGGTCGGCCTCCACGTCGCGCTCTACGACCCCGATACGGGCGACCCGCTCGGCGACGACGCCGTCGACGCCGTTCGAGTCGAGTTCCCCGACGCAGACTACGGCCCGCTCGAACTGAACTGGCAGGGCGACCACGAGGCCTATTCGGCCGACACCTGGGGGTCGAAGATCGCCACCGACGCCGACACCGAACAGGGGACCTACCGCTACGAAGTCACCGTCGAAGCAGACGACGAGACCGTCGAGACGAAAGTCGCAGACCAGTTCACCGTCGTCTGAGGGCGGACGGGCGGTCGTCGCCGCGAACCCCCGGCCGAGCGCGCCCGACCGATCGGCCGCTACCCCTCGATCTCGATCTGTCGGCCGGGCGGATTCTCGTCGCGATCGACCGGGAGTTCGACATCGAGGACGCCGTCGCGATAGGTCGCGGTGATGCCGTCCGGGTCCACGGCACACGGGACGTTCACCTGGTGGTCGAACACCCGCGAACTCCCGGGGCCGCCGGTTCGCCTCGCGGCGACCGTCAGCCGGTCGCGGACCCACGCGACCTCGATGTCATCGGGGTCGAACTCCTGCAGGTCGACGAAGACCCGGTAGAGACCGTCGTCGCGGTACAGTTCGACTTCGTGATCTGGGTGGTGTGTCATCGGAGAGGCCCTACTCGGTGCTACCCAACAGCACCGTACTTGCGTTTCGGTAGTTACAGCACGCTGAGAACGCGCGGTCGGACCGGCGGCCGTCGCCGCGGGCTCGCGACCCCTCCCCTCGGGAGGCCCGGCGGCCGTTCCGGCGCGGGAGTACGCTTTTGCGCGCTCGCGACGTAGCACCGCCATCGTGACGGGAGACGGGTCAGGGCCCGAGGCGGGCGGGACAGACGGGACGGACGGGCCGGATCGGGGCGGGTACGCCGTCGCCGACACCGACGCGCGGGCGGCGCTCGAGTCCGCCGCCGCAGCGACGGCGACCGGCGTCCTCGTCGTCGACGGCGGGACGGTCACGTTCGCCAACGCGAGCGCCGGGCGGTACCTCGGCCGCGCGCCGACCGACCTCGCGGGGTCGGCCGTCGGGACGGCGCTCACGGACCGCGCGGCGGCGGCCGTCGACGCGGTCGCCGGCGGCGGTGGCGAACGGACGGTCGCGTTGACGCCCGACGAGAGCGACGCGGCCGCCGACGGCGTCGCCGCGACCGTCAGCCCCGACGGCGACCGGGTCGTCGTGACGCTCACGCGGGGCGAGCGGACGGATCACGGCGCGTCCGGCGACGACACCGCGCGTCTCGCGCTGGACGCCGACGGACGGATCGCGGCCTGGAGCCGCGGTGTCGAGGCGCTGACAGGCTGGTCGGCGGCCGAGGCCGTCGGTTCGGACCTGTCGCTGCTCCACCCCGACGACGTCGATGGCGACCCCCGGGCGGCCCTCGACCGCGCGCGGAGCGAGGGGGCTATCGAGACGGCCGGGTGGCGCCTGCGGAGCGACGGGACGGAGTTCTGGGCGGCCGTCTCGGTCGCGCCCCGGCGGGACGCCGACGGGGCGGTCACGGGGTTCGACCTGCGGCTTCGCGACCGGACCGACCGCAAGCGCCTGGCCGACGAGCGGGAGCTGCTGGCGACGGTCAACCACGCCATCGCCGACGCCGACGGGTTCCGCGAGGGGGTCGAGACGACCCTCCAGGCGGTCTGTGCGCACACCCAGTGGGCCTACAGCGAGGCGTGGGTGCCCGCCGCCGACGGCGAGGCCCTCGAACACCTCGTCGGTCACGCCGCCGACGAGTCGCTGACGCCGTTCCTGCGGGCCAGCCGCGACGTGACCTTCAACGCCGGGGAGGGACTGCCCGGGCGGGTCTGGGCGACGGAGTCGGCCGAGTGGATCCCAGACGCCTCGGCCGCCCCGGCGGACGTGTTCCACCGGGCCGCCGTCGCCGACGAGGTCGGCCTCCAGGCGGCGCTGGGCGTCCCCATCCGGACCGACGACCGGACGGTCGCGGTGCTGACCTTCTTCCTGCGCGAACGGCGGGCCGCCGACGAGGAACTGGTCGAGGCGGTCACGGACGTGGCCGCCGATCTGGGCGCGCTCGTGGCGCGCAAGCGCGCCGAGGAGGACCTGCGCACCTTCCGGAAGGCCGTCGAGCAGGCGGGCCACTCCGTCTACGTCACCGGCACCGACGGCAGCATCGAGTACGTCAACCCGACGTTCGAACGGGTCACCGGCTACGACGCCGCGGAGGCGGTCGGGTCCGACCCCGCAATCTTGAACTCCGGGGAGCACGACGAGGACTTCTTCGCCGACCTCTGGGCGACGATCCGCGACGGCGAGGTCTGGACCGGCGAGGTGGTCAACCGGCGCAAGTCCGGCGAGCGCTACGTCGTCAACCAGACGATCGCCCCCATCGTCGGCGACGACGGGGAGATCGAGCGGTTCGTCGCGATCAACGACGAGATCACCGACCAGAAACGCCGCGAGCGCGAGGTGCGCCGCCAGCGCAACTCGCTGCGGCGGATCAAGCAGATCATCGAGAGCCTGCGACCGATCAACCGCGAACTCGCGCGCGCCGATACGCGGGCGGCGGTCGACCGCGGCGTCTGCGAGGGGCTGGCCGCCTCGGAGGCGTACCTGGCGGCGTGGATCGGCGACTACAACGCCGCCGCCGACGAGGTCACCCCCCGCGAGTGGGCCGGCGTCGACGACGCCTTCGTCGCGGACCTGGACCCGGGGCGCTCGGCCGAGACCGGCGACGACCTCTACGGCCCCGCGATCGCCGAGGGCGAGGTACAGGCGGTGCGAGACCTCACGACGGCGCCGGTGGCCAGCCCCCGTCGCGAGCGCGCGCTGGCCCACGGCTTCCAGTCCCAGGCGGTGATCCCCGTGGTCTACGGCGAGTCCGTCCTCGGGGTCATCACCGTCTACTCGGCCCGCCCCGAGGCCTTCGACGAGTACGAGCGCGGGCTCCTGGCAGAGCTCGGCGAGCGGGTGGGCCACGCCGTCAACGCCGCGGAGAACCGCCAGTTGCTCCACACCGACACCGTCGTCGAACTGGTGTTCGAGGTCGGCGCCGACGACTCGCCGACCGCGAGCGTCGCGGGGGAGCTGGGCTGTCGGCTGTCGCTCGACGGCGTCGCGCCCGCCGCGGAGGGGTCGTACGTCGCCTACGTCGCCGCCGACGGGGCCCGCCCC
>ENA-ORCO01000318-ORCO01000318.1-marine-metagenome-genome-assembly--contig:-NODE-318-length-27391-cov-3.783664_pt1 | contig 27391 bp, 23 predicted proteins | sample MGYA00248633_ERZ508508 | MGnify/ENA primary metagenome ERZ508508 (study PRJEB26179, sample SAMN06268845) | marine metagenome | isolation source: A23 P1 aerobic enrichment on pine of planktonic cells taken...
GCAAGCCCGAGACCGAACAGAAGCCCCGCGACAAGACCCGCCAGTACCTTCATGCGCCACCTCCAAGCAGGTGCCTTACAACGAACACTGTTGCCATGCCGCAGGCCAGGAACACCAGGGTCGCCATGATCGAGCGGGTGGAAAGGCGTGCCATGCCACAGACACCATGACCACTGGTACAGCCCGCACCAAGCCCCGTGCCCAGGCCCACAAGCAGCCCGGCCACGACCATAACGGGCACGCTGGCCATCGGCGCACCGATCGCCCCTTCAGCTACGCCCGCCACGTTGCCCCATTGGGGAGCGAGCTGGGTAAGCATGAACGGCCCAAGAACCAGCCCCAGCACAAAGGCACCCTTCCAGATGCGTTCACTGTGTACGGGCTCGTAGAGCATTCCGGAAACGATGCCACTGATCCCGGCGATCCGTCCCATCATCCCCATGAGAAAAACGGCGGAGGCGCCGATGAGAACGCCTCCGGCCACACCATTGAGAAGGCTTGCTGTATCCATGACATAAGCTCCAAATTCTTTTCTTATTACATTTTGAACCTTCGATATTACTGTATTACCACAATAGATATCGATGGCCTTTGAACGAACGGTTCCAGACCATTCCCCACCCGGTACCAGACGAGAGCACAAGCCATCTGTTCCGGAGAGCCGGAAGCCCTGCGTATGGTTCCGAAAAACAGGTTGACTTGGAAAGTCAGTGTCTTATTGTCCTATAAGGGCAAATCACCTGTGGCCATAAGAAATAGTTGTCCCTCTAAAAACCGGTAACCGCCAAAAAAGGGAGTTCCACAATGGAACAGAACGCGCCCACCGAAGAAGTCCGTGACCGACTCAATCCAACCGTTTTTTTCGGCTCATCCATTCTGATCGTGTTCTTCGCGCTCTGGACCATGTTCTTTACCGGAGCAGCGGAAGACGCCATCAACACCGTGCTGGGATGGGTGTCAAACACCTTCGGCTGGTATTATTTTCTCACGGTGGTGGCCTATCTTGCCTTTGTGATCATCATCGCCGCCTCACGCTTCGGCGATATCCGCTTGGGGCCGGATCACTCCAAACCGGAGTTCAACATCGTCTCCTGGGCTTCCATGCTGTTTGCCGCGGGCATCGGCATTGACCTGCTGTTCTTCTGCATCGCTGAGCCCGTATCCCAATTCCTGGCGCCGCCTCAGGGTGAAGGTGGCACCGTAGAGGCAGCGCGCCACGCAATGGAACTGACTTTCCTGCACTGGGGGGTTTCCGGCTGGGGCATCTATACCCTGGTGGGCATGTCGCTGGCCTATTTCAGTTATCGACATAACCTGCCTCTGACCATCCGGTCGGCCCTGTATCCCATCTTCGGCCGGGGCATCTACGGCCCCATCGGTCACGTGGTGGACATTGCCGCGGTGCTGGGCACGGTTTTCGGCATCGCGACCAGCCTGGGCATTGGCGTCATCCAACTGAACTATGGTCTCGCCGAATTGTTCGGCCTGCCCGAAACCACCTGGGTGCAGGCCATGCTGGTGCTCATGATCGTGGTCTTCGCCACACTCTCGGCGGTCAGCGGCGTGGAGAAAGGCATTCGCCGGCTGTCCGAATTCAACATGCTGCTGGCGGCGCTGCTGGTGATCTTTGTGCTGATTGCCGGGCCCACCATCTTCCTTCTGAATGCCTTGGTGATGAACATCGGTGATTACATCACCGGCTTCATCAGCATGTCGTTTAATACCTACGCCTTTGACCAACCCACCGACTGGCTTAACGGATGGACCATCTTCTTCTGGGCCTGGTGGATTGCCTGGGGCCCTTTTGTAGGCCTGTTCCTGGCGCGCATTTCACGCGGTCGAACCATTCGCCAGTTCACGGTTGGAACGCTTATTCTGCCCATGACCTTCATGATGGTATGGATGTCCATCATGGGTAACAGCGCTATCGAGATGGTCATGAACGGCGCCGAGTCCTTTGGCGAACAGGCCATGAACAATCCGGCCTCGTCGATCTACATGTTCATGGAAAGCCTGCCATGGGCGGGGCTCACTACAATTGTGGTTTCCATCCTGGCGATTGTGTTCTTTGTTACGTCCGGCGACTCAGGTGCCCTGGTACTGTCAAACTTCACCTCCATCCTCAGGGATGTGAATCACGACGCACCGGTTTGGATGCGCATCCTCTGGGCCTCCATCATCGGTCTGCTTACCCTGGCACTGCTGATGGCCGGTGGCCTGCACGCACTCCAAAGCACGGTGGTGATCATGGGGCTGCCGTTCTCGGTAGTGCTCTTCTTCATCATGGTGGGGCTCTACAAAGCGCTCAAGACGGAGTCGCTCAAGCATCGCCGTCCAAGGCCTGCCCCGGCGGGTGCCTTCGCCGGCACGGACGTCAATGCACCTACCTGGCGCCAGCGCCTGACCAGGGCCATCAGTTTCCCGGACTACAACCAGGCCATGCGCTTTCTTGAGCAGACCGTCAAACCCGCCATGGGCGAGATCGAGCACGAACTGCGCGAGCGGGGTGTGGAAGCCAAGATCCGCGGTTGGGATGATGACCCCCGGCATCTGGAACTCGATGTGGATCTGGGCGAGGAAGGCCGGTTCACCTATCAGGTCTGGCCCCGTATGGCGACCATGCCCGCCTTCGCCATCCGGCCCCACGCTGAGCACAACAACTATTGCCAGCTTGAGGTGCATCTGGCGGAAGGCGGTCAGGGCTACGACCTGATGGACTACACCCAATCCCAGATCATTGAGGACATTCTTGATCAGTACGAGCGTCACATGGACTATCTGCAACGGTGCCGGGAAGCGCCTGGGGATGTCGCCATGCCGGGGCAACGCAACCAGAACGGCGAATAAACAAGAACCGGGAGCAGATCATGAGTGAACAGTACTTTGATCAGGAATTCGATTACGTCATCGTCGGGGCCGGCTCCGCCGGCTCCGTCCTGGCGGACCGGCTGAGCGCGAACGGCGCTCACCAGGTGCTGGTGCTGGAATTCGGCGGCAAGGACAACTCCATCTTTATCCAGATGCCCACTGCCTTCTCCATCCCTCTGAACAAGCCGCGCTTTGACTGGGGCCTGCACACGGAACCGGAGCCAGGCTTGCATGACCGCTCCCTTCACCAGGCCCGTGGCAAGGTGATCGGCGGCTCATCGTCGATCAATGGCATGGCCTATGTCCGCGGTTCTGCCGGGGATTTTGCTGAATGGGCGGAACGCGGTGCCCGCGGTTGGGACTATGCCGATGTACTACCCTACTTCCGCCGCGCTGAGGACTGCATCTATGGCGCGGACGACTACCGAGGTACCGGCGGACCGCTGGGCGTATGCAACGGTAACAACATGCGTAACCCGCTCTACCGGGCTTTCATCGAGGCGGGTGAACAAGCTGGATACGGCAAGACCGACGACTACAACGGCTACCGGCAGGAAGGCTTTTGTCGCATGGACATGACGGTGCGCAATGGCGTACGTGCATCCACAGCCAACGCCTATCTCAAACCCGCCCTGAAACGCGATAACCTCCAACTGCAGATGCACGCACACACGCAGCGCGTGATTATGGAGGGCCAACGCGCCGTAGGGGTGGAATACAAACAGAACGACAAGGTCGTGCGTGTGCGTGCGCGCAAAGAAGTTGTCCTGTCTGCCAGCGCTTTCAATTCGCCCAAGCTGCTCATGCTCTCGGGCATTGGCCCGGCTCAGCAGCTGCGCGAGCATGGCATTGAGGTCGTCAGGGATCTACCAGGTGTGGGCGAAAACCTGCAGGATCATCTTGAGGTCTGGGTTCAGCAGCGCTGTACGCAGAAAATTACCTTGAACGGTTGGCTCAACCCCATTGCCCAAGGGTGGATCGGGGCCCGGTGGCTCCTGACTAAAACCGGTCTGGGCGCTAGCAACCAGTTCGAATCCAACGGTTATATCCGCAGTCGCGCCGGGCTCCAATACCCGGACCTGCAATACCACTTCCTCGCTGGCGCCATCGCCTACGACGGCTCCAGCGCGGTCAAGGGACACGGCTTCCAGGTGCACCTGGGGGCCAACAAGCCCTACAGCCGCGGCCGTGTCTGGCTGCGGTCGGCGGATCCAGCAGACCCACCCCGGATGCAGTTCAACTACCTGACCGAGGAAGCGGACAAACAGGCTTACCGCGACGGCCTGCGCCTGACCCGTGAACTGTTTGCTCAACCGGCGTTTGATCCCTACCGAGGAGAGGAAGTCTCGCCCGGCAAAGAAGTCCAGACCGACGATGAGATTGACGACTGGGTCGCCCGAAGCGCGGAGACCGCCTATCATCCTTGCGGAACCTGCCGCATGGGCGAGGACGACATGGCAGTGGTCGATCCGGAATGCCGTGTGCGCGGCGTGGAGAACCTGCGCGTGGTGGACTCATCCATCATGCCCACTGTAACTAACGGCAATATCAACGCCCCAACCATCATGATCGGCGAAAAAGCAGCCGACCATATTCTGGGTCGCGAGCTGCTGCCGCCGTCTCAAGCGGATGTCTACTACGCTCCAAGCTGGCAGGCGCAGCAACGTGAAGGCTCACCTGCACGCGAGGCAAACTGACGCCCAGTTACCCATACAATAGACCATCGACCCAATAGCTTCCGGGCAATTGCTATGCCCGGAAGCGGATGGCAGACTCTGGGCCGAATGCTGACGGCTTAGCTCGGAATCGATGCCCTTGGATCAGCGCCCGCAAAGCGATCTCAACACGCCTGAAGCCATCCACTATCTGGTTCAGATTTTCTACGATCGGCTCCTGAACGATCCCATCATGGCGCCCGTATTTCTGGAAACCGCTGGCGTCAATCTCGATCATCATCTGCCCACGATTGAGGCCTACTGGCGCAAGATGCTGCTGGGCGAGCGCGGCGTGTACACACAGAACATGATAGCAAAGCATGAAGCGGTGCATGCGAAGCAGCCATTGGAGCCGGAACATTTTGAACGCTGGGGGGCACACTTCCATGCGACTGTGCGCGAGCTATTCGAGGGGCCTTATGCCGACAAGGCGCATCGGGTTGCGGATCGCATCCTGATCAACCTCCAGACCTGGCTCCTCGACTCTCAGGGGTAGAGTCGGCATGCCTCTTCCGTCACGAAAGCGTGGCGACGCGCCAGTGCTTCCCGGTCATCGTCATAGCCACCCGCGATAACGGTCGCCACGGGGATCTGGCGCTGTTTCAGAGTGTCCAGAACCAGCGCCTCCCGCTGGCGGATGCCTTCAAGGCTGACACCCAGACGCCCCAACGGGTCTCCGGCATAGATGTCCACCCCTGCGGCGTAAAGCACCAGGTCGGGCTGCCACCGGTCCAGCTGTGCGTGCAGGCAGTTGGATACCTCGTTCAGGTAGTCATCGTCCTCCAGCCCGTCCGGCAGGGCTACATCCACGTCGCTCAGGGCCTTGGTGAAGGGGAAGTTGCGGCCACAGTGGATGGAACAGGTGATGGCTCGGGGCTCATCCGCCAACAGGCGGGCAGTGCCATCGCCCTGATGCACATCGCAATCAAAGATCAGGATCCGCTCCAGCCGATTCCGTTCAAGCAGTACATGGGATGTCACCGCCAGGTCATTGATAATGCAGAACCCAGCTGCGACGTCGTACTGGGCATGATGGGTCCCCCCTGCCTGATGGCAGGCGACGCCGTAATGCAGTGCCAGCTGCGCTGCCAGGACCGTGCCCGCCGGTGAGGTAACGGTTCGCCGCACCAGCCCTTCGCTCCAGGGCAGGTTCACACGCTTGAGTTCCCGGGGAGTCAGGCCATTGTTACGGAACCGTTCGATGTAATCCGGACTGTGCACCGCATGCAGCCACTCCTGCCGGCACCGCCCCGGCCGGAAACGGTTCCCGGAGCAGGCGATCCCGGCTTCATTGAGGTGATCCATGAGCAGGCCGAACTTGCTCATGGGAAACCGATGCGACCCCGGGAACGGGAAGCTGTAACATGGGTGATGGATGATCGGAATCAAAAGACGACCTTTCAAATCGGGACCGTCTAACTGTATAAGGGGACCGGTATCCTGCCAACCTGAAAGAGGATCGGACGTGAGCCGACGGTTGAATTATCGGCATCTGCACCATTTCTGGGTCGTGGCCCGGGAGGGCTCGATCGCCCGCGCAGCGGAAGCGCTGGATCTCGCACCACAGACACTCAGCAGTCAGATAAGCACGTTCGAGGCGGACCTTGGAACCCGCCTGTTTGAGCGCCGGGGCCGCCGTCTGGTCATGACGGACACCGGGCACAGGGTCTTCCAGTATGCTGACCCGATGTTCCGCACTGCGGAGGAACTGGAGGCATGGCTTGACGACGCGCAGGCGGCACCGGCCCGTAAGCTGCGGGTTGGCATTGTGGCCTCAATCCACAAGCTGTTTGCCTACCGGGTTATCGCTCCTGCGCTGGAAACCCCCCACACCCATCACGCTCAGATGCCGCACCGGAACCCCGGAGGACCTCACCAGCGCCCTCGCACGCCACGAGTTGGACGTGGTGATCACCGACAGGCCGCCGGCAGGCGACGAGGATTTCCGATGGTATCTGAATCCTCTCAGCCAATCCGCCATCAGCCTGTTCGCGGAACCAGCACTGGCGCAGCGTCTGGCCCCGGGATTTCCGGACAGCCTGGATGGGTTTCCCTTTCTTGCCAGCGCCCTGGAAGCGCCCTATTACCAGCAGCTGATGCAGTGGTTCCGGGACCGGGGCATCCGTTTGAACGAGGCCGCGGAAATTGACGACAGCGCCCTGATCAAGGTGTTCGGTCGTGCGGGGCTTGGTGTCTTCGCGGCACCAACGGTGATCCGTGAGGAAGTCTGTCGCCAGTACCAGGTCGAGGAGATTGCCAGCATTGAAGCAGTCCGCGACCAGATCTACGCCCTCTATGGCGTGGAGGGCATGCGCCATCCCGGGATACAGGCAATCTGCTCCGGACGCTGACTATCAGATTTTTTAGTTGCAGAAACTCACAAAACCTTATTTATTCGATTCGTCAAGGAACCGATACTGTGGCTGACACCAACAGAGGAGACCGGCCATGAAAACCATCCTCAAGTACCGCCTCGACGCCTCAGGCAACGATACCTCTCTGACACTGACCGACGGCTTCCGGGTTGTGCGTACCGAGTACATCCCCGCCGAGAAACGGGTTCACCTGTGGGTGGAGGTCCCACTGAAGGCGGGAACTCCCGAGACGCGGGTGGACTTCCGGGTCATCGCCTCGGGGCAGCCCATCGGGGATGACTTCGGATACGTCGGCACCGCACTGGATACCCATGCTCCCGAGGCCTACCACGTGTTCAACCGTGTCGCGGAACAGGTCGCCCAGTCTTCCGGGGGTGACCATCTGGTGAGAGTTGCCTGACAGGATCCAGGGCCGCCCGGCGCGGCCCTCAGAACCAGCCGCCATCGTCGCGGTTGGCCTCGAACTCAAACTGCAGCCGCACTTCATCCCCTACCAGGTCATCCGCAACCCCATAGGTCATCCCCCAGTCACTGCGCTCAATCACAGCGTGCGCCGACAGCCCCAGCGTATAGTCACCGTGTCCGATGGGGTACTCTGCGGCCTTGTTCAGGACCACATCAAGCGTGACCGGGTTGGTCTCGCCCAGCATCGACAGATCCCCGGTCAGTTTCCCGGTGGATTTCCCGGTCATCTCAAAACCCGTGACCTCAAAGCGGATCTCCGGGTGCTCGGAAACATTCAGGAAGTCCTCGCCCCGCAGGTGCTCGTCCCGTTCCTTATGATTGGTAAACACGCTCTCCGCCTGGAAGACGACTTCGCCGTCGCTGACAGTCTGTGTCTCCGGGTCATAGACAAACTGCCCCTCCACATCGCGGAACATCCCGATCACCCGGGCATAGCCGATGTGCATGACCTTGAAGGTCATGGTGAAGTGTTCATCGTCGATGGTGTATTGTTGAGGCTCCGCAACCGCATTGCCGCCGGTCACAAGTCCCCCTGTAAGGATGCCCGCAACAAGTGCGTTACGTTTCAGTGCCATGCCTTTGCGTTTCATGCTGTCCTCCCGCCCGGTAGAGCCAGGCCAGATCCACGGTGAATGAGTACGCCAGCAGCATCAGTGCCGGCGCCAGTATCCAGACCGCAAGCCAGGACGGCGTGATCGGCACCAGGACGATCACCAGGCTGGCAATCTGCCATACACAGATGGTCTTACGCCGGAAGCTTTCGGGCAAGGGGCAATTGACCCAGGGCCAGATCCAGCCGGCGGCCACAAAGAGGTAGCGCATCAGCCCCAGCAGCATAACCCAGGGCCCGGTGATGCCGAGCCCCCAGACCGCCAGGCTGAGCGTCAGGATCAGAGCCGCGTCCACTTCCATGTCAAAACGTGCCCCGAAATACGTACTCACGCTGAAACGGCGCGCCAGGTAGCCGTCGAGACCATCCAGAATGAGGACTGCCAGCGCCAGCATAACCCAGGCCCACTGGGCGACGGCCAGAAGCTGCGGTTCAAGCAGAATGCCGGCGAGAATGACCACACCCAGCGCCCGGTAGAAAGTCACCCTGTTGGCAGGACCGATCCCCTGCTGCCCTGGGACGCCCGCCACGACCAGCCAGGCAAGCAGGGCGTACCCCGCCAATGGCAGGGCGAGAGAAACCAGCGGCATGCCCATCCGCCACCAGATCCCGCCCGTAACCACAGTGAAGGGCAACGCCGTCAGCAGCAGTTCCCGACTGGCACCGGTTCGATCCGGAATTTTCTCACTGGCCATTTCTTCCCCTTTGTCGTGACCCCCGGCAGGGTCAATAATGGTCCCGAACCAATCCCAAGGCGCCCATCATGACCGCTGATCACACCCCAAGAGTACGCTCATTCTGGATCACTGGCCCAGCCCATGGGGAGATCCAGCCCACCAACCCGGACCTGGACGCCCCTGACAGCGAGCCAACGGTGGAGGTCGCCACCCTGTACACCGGCATCAGCCGTGGCACGGAGTCGCTGGTGTTCAATGGCCGCATTCCCCGCTCCGAGCATGAGCGCATGCGGGCGCCCTTCCAGGCGGGTGATTTCCCGTGGCCCGTACGCCATGGCTACAGCAACGTTGGCCGTGTGGTTCAGGGGCCCGCCGAACTGCAGGGCCGTACTGTTTTCAGCCTGTTCCCCCACCAGACGCGGTTCCGGGTACCCGCTTCCGCGGTTGTACCGGTACCCGACAGCGTGCCGGCAGAGCGCGCCATCCTTGCTGCCAACATGGAAACAGCCATCAACGGTGTCTGGGACGCACAGGCCGCGGTTGGGGAGCGCATCGCGGTGGTTGGCTGTGGTGTCGTGGGGGCCCTCATGGCCTGGCTCTGCCAGCGCCTGCCGGGTACGCGGGTAACAGCCGTGGATACAGAACCTTCCCGCCACGGCATCCTCTCGGAACTGGGCGTACGCTTTGATCCGGATCTCCAGAGTGATGACCATGACCTGGTGATCCATGCCAGCGGCAATCCGGCAGGCCTCGACCACGCCATCGGCCTTGCCGGCACCGAGGGCCGGATCGTCGAGATGAGCTGGTACGGCGACCAGCCGGTCAGTGTCACGCTCGGGGGCGCCTTCCATTCCCGCCGCCTGACTCTCAGGGCCAGCCAGGTTGGCCGCGTCAGCCCGGAACGCCGCCCCGCGTGGACCCACCGGGACCGCCTGGAACTGGCGCTGTCACTGCTCGCAAGTCCGGAGCTGGACGTACTCATTGATGGTGAAAGCGACTTCGAGGCGCTGCCCGAGACCATGACAGCGCTCTGCCGTGATGGCAGCACCGCCCTGTGCCACCGGGTGCGCTACCCGGAAAACCACTGACCCTGAGGATGCCATGTATCAGTTGACCGTCAGACAGCACATGATGATCGCCCACAGTTTCAGCGGGGAGGCATTCGGCCCGGCCCAGGCCCTGCACGGCGCAACCTACGTGGTGGATGCCACCTTTGAGAGGCCGCGGCTCGATGACAATGACCTGGTTGTGGACATTGGCCTGGCAACCCAGGTGCTCGGCGAGGTTCTGGGTGAGTTCAACATGCGCAACCTGGACGACCACCCGGATCTCAAGGGCCGCAACACCACCACCGAATTCATGGCGGGCATGGTGTTCCAGCGGATGGCCGACGCCATCAAGGCCGGCCGCCTGGGTGAATCCGCCCACGGCATCAGTGGCCTGGCGATCACCCTCAGCGAATCGCACATCGCCTGGGCCAGCTACCGTGGCGACCTCTGACCACGACCTGACGTTCATTGTCCCCGGCGACCCCGGTCAGCGCACAGGCGGCTACGCTTATGTGCGGGAGCTGGCAGCGGCCCTGGAGGCAGGCGGCTGGTCCGTGCGGATCGAGGGCCTGTCCGGCCGGTTCCCGATAGCCGACGACCGAGCCCGCAAGGCCATGGAGCAGTGCCTTCGGCGCCTGCCCGACGGGGCCAGCGTGGTCATTGATGGACTGGCGCTCGGTGGCGTTCCGGAAGCGGTTGAGCCCCATTCGCAGCGGCTCCGCCTGACGGCACTCATCCATCACCCACTGGCCCTGGAGACAGGGCTGCCCGACGAGACCCGGGCTCACCTGTTCGACAGCGAGCGGCGCGCACTTGCAAGCATGGCCTCCGTCGTCACCACGAGCCAGAGCACGGCGCGCGAACTGGCAGCGTACGGTGTCCAGGAAGCCAGCGTGACGGTCGCGCCCCCAGGCGTTGCCATGGCGCAATTGCCGGAGCCCCACAAGCCCCGCGACCGGGGGACCTCGCTTGAACTGCTCTGCGTGGCCCACCTGGCACCGCGCAAGGGGCAGGACATTCTTGCTGCCGCCCTTGCCCCATTCGCCGGTGAACACTGGCACCTGACCCTGGCGGGAAGCACCACACGGAAACCCGACTTCACTGCCCGCCTTCGCGGGATGCTGGCCCAGTACGGCCTCACGGATCAGGTCACACTCACCGGGGAGCTGGAGGGCGAGAACCTGATCCCCCTGTGGAACCACGCCCACGGTTTCATACTGCCCGCGCGTTACGAAGGCTATGGCATGGTGATCGATGAAGCGCTTGCGGCCGGGCTTCCAGTGTTGAGCTCTGACGGCGGCGCCCTTGCCGAAACCGCCGATCGCCCCGGCGTACGCCTGCATCCGGCCGGCGATCATACGGCACTAAGGGACCATATCCACGCCTGGCTTAACCACCCGGATCAGCTTCACAGCCAGGCCCATGCAGCCTGTGGGTCAGCCCGCAGTCTCCGGACCTGGTCCATGACTGCCCGGGAATTCGAGGGCGCCCTGAAAACCAGCCGTCCGGAACAAGGCAGCGCCGTCTTCGAGGCCGACTGGCTTGGGCTGCGTGAGCGGGCCGACCACAAAGCCCGCAGTGAGCGGTTAACCACCAGACTCCGGGATCGAATCGCGACTCCCCAGACGCCCCTCGCAATCTGCGATCTCGGCGCCGGTACCGGATCCAACCAGCGCTACCTCACTCCCCGACTCCCTGATCCGCAGCAGTGGTTGATGGTGGAACCGGATCCCGCGCTGGCCCCCACGATCCACCAGCCCCAAATGGGCAATGGCTCAACCACCCATTGGTGGCAGAAGCAGGTTACTGCGACGAACCTGAATGAGGTCATTCCTGAGAAAGTGGACCTGATCACCGCCTCAGCCCTGCTCGACCTGATGAGCCGCGAGTGGCTTGAGGCCCTGGCGGCGACTGCCGCCCACCGCCATGCGCCCCTCCTGATGGCCCTCAACTACTGCGGCAACTTTGAGCTTCAACCTTCTGATTCATACGATCAATTGCTTCGAAAGACCGTCAATGAGCACCAGCACCGTGACAAGGGCACCGGCAGCGCTGCCGGCCCTGACGCCACCAGGATCCTGTCCCAAGCCCTGACAGCACATGGCTTTGAGGTCCTAACCGATCCCAGCCCCTGGGAGCTGGATCACCGTGACCCCCACCTCCAGCAGGTTCTCATGGCGGGATGGTGCCAGGCTGCCCGTGAACAGGCGCCCGGGGACCAATCCGCCATTGACCGATGGCAGGGCCAGCGCAGTGCCCAGGCGCGGAGCGGACAGCTGCGGATTCGGGTGGATCACCTGGACCTCCTTGCGCTTCCACCCTCAGAAGCGCGGCAACCGTGAAGCGTTACGGTCGACTGCTGGTAAGCCTGGCATTGCTGGGGGTGGTGGCGATGACCATCAAGCCCGCGGAGGTGGTTACGGTTCTGCAGCGCCTGCCCGCCTGGAGCCTGGTTGCCGCCCTTGCCCTTTCCATACCCCAGGTGGTGCTTTCCGCCCTGCGCTGGCGTTACACAGCCTATCGCCTGGACCTTCCGCTGGGCGCCGGAGAGAGCGTTGCCGCCTATTACCGGGCAACGCTGGTCAACCAGATCATGCCGGGCGGAGTGGTCGGGGATGTGGAACGCGCCTGGCGTGCCCGGCATCCGGAAGCACGTACCAGCGCGGCTGCCCACAGTGTGATGATTGAGCGCCTCTCCGGTCAGCTGGCCCTTGTGCTCACCATTACAGCGCTCCTGGTCATTGCCCCACCTTTCGCCCTCCCTGGCCCGCAACTCAGCGGGCAATGGCTTTGGGGCGCTGCCCTGGTGCTGTTGCTGGCGATCGCCGCAGGTCGTCTGCCCAGGGTCCGGGATTACAGCGCCCTGCTCCGTGCGGATGTTCATACCGCCCTCTTTCGCTGGCCAGCACCGGTCATCCAGCTGGCTCTCTCGCTGGCGGTAGTGGCCACCTATTTCGCGACCCTGGCACTGCTGGATGCCAGTATCGCCACGCAACCGCTCACACTGGAAAAACTCGCTCTTCACGCCTGCCTGTTGCTCAGTATGGTACTGCCTGTGAGCATCGCCGGATGGGGGGTTCGCGAGGGCGTTGCCGCAGCCCTGTGGCCTCTGGCCGGCTTGCCCGCCAACGAGGGAGTGGCACTCAGCATTGCCTACGGGGTGGTCATCCTTCTGGGCGGCCTGCCGGGCCTTATTCCTGTGCCCGGTGGGAAGCCCCGGAGCACCTGAGATCCAGGTCAAAGAGCACGTCACTGCCCAGATTCACCACCTGAGCCTCAGGCCAGATGGCATCAGACAGACGGTCTACTTCAGGCAGCGTAAAGGCAGGATAGCCGCTGCCTATAATCATGGGGGCGACCATCACATGAAGCCGGTCAAGCCGGCCGGCGGCCAGGAACGCTGAAACCGTACGACCGCCGCCTTCCACGAAGACACGCCCAAGGCCGAAACACGCCAGCACTGCCAGAACCCGGTCCGGATCAATGGTCTCGCGTTCCGGATCCAGGCAGGGCACGCGGGTGACGCCGGCTTCCGGGCAGGGCCGATCACACTCCGGAATGGCATCCCCGGCCACCAGGTGGAGGGTGGGTGCATCTCCATCCGTGAGCAGGTGGTGGTCCCCGGGCAGGCGGTCCCTGCGGTCCACCACCACGCGCACTGGCTGGTATCCGGCCACACGCCTCAAAGTAAGACGGGGATTATCCTCAAGTGCAGTGCCAGCACCCACCACCACGGCATCGGCGACCGCCCGCAGCCGGTGCAGATGGGTCAGCCCATCATCCCCATTAATGTAACGGGATGCGCCCGAAGCCGTGGCAATGCGGCCATCCAGGCTCTGCCCCAGCTGCCCGATAACCCAGCCGTTTTCTCCGGGACACAGGGGCCGGAACACGCGCAGCAGCTGCTCTCCCGGCGATGGTTCCGAATCGGTTGAGGGCTCGGGCAGACTCTGCCCCCTGGCTCTTGCCTCCAGTATCTTGCCCCAGACTGTTTCGATGCTCTGCATAAAAATCCCAGCCAGCCCATCTACGCTTTGGCGAATCTGTCCTGATTACGCTTGAAACCTCTCTGTGGACCCCTGCTGGTCCGTACGGTGCCCCTGACCGTATAACACCGCACGTCCACTGTCTGCATGGGGAAACCGCATGGATACACTGTTCTACGATGGCCAGTGCCCGCTCTGCATGAAGGAAATCCGTCTGCTGCGGCGCATTGGCGATGATCACCTTAGACTTATTGATGTTCACGGCCTCGAGGATTCGGAGATCTGGCCCGGTATCCCCCGTGAACATCTGCTCCAGCGGCTGCACCTGCTCGATGATGAAGGCATCTACTGGACGGGACTCCGCGCAACGGTCCAGACTTGGCGTCATACGCCTTTCGGACTCCTTTTCCGGCTGATGCTCATCCCTGGCCTCCGGCCACTCGCCGAAGCCGCCTACAACCGCTGGGCGGAGCGGCGCTATTGCCAGCGTTACGGGTGTGCGATCATACCGGGCAGCCATTGAATCCAAAGGACGCTGGCGCCATGCTGCGACAACTCACGCTGGCACTGGTTGGGCTGATGGCCCTGAGCATGGGATGCAGCAACGTGAACCCATACTACGACCCGGACAAACCGCACCACACCCAGTCGGGCTTCACCAACAACTACAACCCGGACAAACCCGGGGGTGGCGATTTCCTGCGCTGGCAGTGGAATCGCTGGTGGAACGACCTCCCCAAACCGCCAACCGAGCCCATCAGGGGCATTGATCCGGATCTGTCATTCATCCAGAACAACGACGATGAGGTGGCCGTCACCTGGATCGGCCACGCGACCGTCCTTCTGCAGGTGGGTGGGTTGAACATTCTCACCGATCCCCAGTTCTCCGACCGTGCATCCCCGCTTTCCTTCGCCGGCCCACCCCGGCACCAACCACCCGGGGTGGCACTTGAAAACCTGCCGCACATTGACGCTGTGGTGATCTCCCACGCCCATTACGACCATCTGGACCTGGCCTCCGTAACGGCGCTCTATCAGCAGGAGGGCGGACCGCCGCGGTTCTTTCTCCCGCTGGGCATGGACCAATGGTTCCTCGACAACGTCACGGACGGCGACGAGTCCCACCTGACCCCTATGGATTGGTGGCAGACCCACGACTTCCGGGGTGTCACCCTGCGCTTCCTGCCGGTCCAGCACTGGAGCTCGCGCACCCCCTGGGACGAGAACGAGATGCTCTGGGGGGCCTGGGCGGTGGAACACCCGGATTTCGATTTCCTGTTCGGCGGGGACTTCGGCTATTCAAAGGACCTGCAAGACATTGGCGCCCGGACGGACGGCTACGACCTGGCCGCCCTGCCCATCGGCGCCTACGAGCCGCGCTGGTTCATGAAGAGCAACCACGTGAACCCGGAGGAATCCGTACAGGCCATGAAGGATGTCGGCGCCCGCCGGGCCATCGCCATCCACTGGGGCACCTTCGAGGGGCTGACCGATGAACGCCTCGACGAACCTCCGAAGAAGCTCGCCGAGGCGCGGGAACGAGCAGGCATCCCGGAGGCGGCGTTCCGTGTCCTCAGCCATGGAGAAACAATCCGCCCCGGGAAGGAAAAGTGAGTTCCCGGGGCGGATGAACGTGAACGGGCAGAGCCGGTGGGGCTAACGCTCGAACACGAACTCCCGGTACAGCAGCTCCTCGCACTGCCGGCGCTTCTTCTCAAGGTCCTGCTTGGAAGAGCCCCCAAGGAACAACAGCGCCACCCGGTAACTGTAACTGTCCTGATCCATCAGGTCTGACAGGCGTTGGCCGGGTTCGGCGACGATCTGGATGGTGGAGTCGGGGATGATCTCCTGTTCGATCCGGCGGACTGTTTCCTCGCTGGGAACCTGCGCCACATAGGCATCCTCCCACTCGCGCAGGAAGAACTTGCCCGAGACCTCAAACTTGCCCTGACGATACGGAAAGGTCGGTCGACGCCCGGCAGCCAGTTCCACCGCCACCTGATGGTGGGAGCGGCCATCCACTTTCTGGAAAAGCCGGCAGTGGGACTCTGAGATACGGGTATTGATTTCCAGCAGCCAGATCTGGTCCTTTTCCCTGTCCCAGAAATATTCGATGTTGAACGGCGCATTGTCGTAACCGATGTGCCTGACCACCTTCTGGGTGATTTCGGTCATCCGGTCCTGCACCTCGTCCGAGAGAATGGTCGGATACTGATAACTGGAGAACGTGGTCAGATTGGCCTCGCGGAAGGAGTCCACGGTGCCGTAAACCTCCACCTCGCCCTTGCAGGAGAAGCCTTCCTGGGTGCATTGCATGCCGCCGATGATGCTCTCGGCGATGCAGTACTCGCCGCCGATCTCATCAAACTCCGGCGGCATGGTGACCATATTGAGCAGGTAGTTGAAGGGACCCGAGAAGCGGCCGATGTTGTCCCGCACCTCCTTCATGGCCTCGTGGAACTGGCTGGCCTCGTCAATCCGGAACCCGAGGTAGGAGGAGAAGGATTTCACCGGCTTGATCCAGAACGGGAAGTCCATGACTTTAAGCACCCTGTCCAGGGCCTGCTCGTCAAACGGATTGAAGGCGGTGAACGTGGGGATGTTATCCGGAACGACGGCGCGCTGTTCAATCCGGCTCCAGTATTTGTGCTCGCATTTCAGCACCGATTCCAGGCTTGCCGAAGCCAGGTCAAAGGCGTCACAGATGATGGGCACAATGGTGCTCACGGGGAAATCAATGTAGTGGATAACGCCGTCCACCGCCCCTTTGTGCTCCCGAATCTGTTTCTTGGCCTGCTGGATGATGTCCTGGATCTCGTATTTCTGCTGCTCCAGAATCTGCCGCGAGTTGAGCAGTGGCACGAAGTTGTAGTGGTCCGCCATGTCGATGGTGGCCAGCATTTCCCGGTTGAAGTCGTTCAGCCCGATAACGAAAACCGTCTCCTCGCCGAACTGGCTGAATGAGCCATTCTCGTCCTCAACCTCATCACCGGCCAGTGCCGGATAATAGACGCAAAGGAGCTGTAGCTCGGTATGCGCCCTTACAACGTACTCCTCGTTCTGACTGAGTGCGTAAACCGCTCCGGGGTTGAGGGAGTGGCGGGTACCATCCCGGATGGTTTCCACCTCCCCCTCACCGCGGATGCAGTAGACGGTTTCCATGTGATGCCTGTGCCAGAAACGGTTCTCGGTTCCGGCCTGCATGATGGTGTCATGCAACGAATAACCCATACGGTCATCGCGGCGGATCAGGCGCCGGCTTGAATAGTTGGGTCCTGATACAACCCGGTTGGTATCAGCAAGCTCATTAACGTGACGATAGATCATGGGTTCCTTCCTTCAGATGCAGGCCTCGTGGCTCAAAGATGATCCCGTGGCACATGGGTGTTCCAGTTCCTGGCAACGACGCGTTCGTCGCCCTCGTAGGCATCGAGTTCCGCATAGACGTGGAAATGGCTCCGGCTGGCGGTGAGCACCGTGCGCGTTGTTACTTCTATGGACCAGTCGCCACGGGCCATTCCACTGACGCAATGGGTTTCCCCGCGCATGGATTCAAAATCCTCGCCCACATGGGTATACCACTCACGGGTATCGCTCCACATGGTGAGACCGATCTCCTCGATGGTGAATGTTCCGTCGTTCTTGATCACTTCCAGTATGGACTCGTCCCTGGACAGATCGCGGATCACCCGCCAGTTCTGCTCGGGTGCCTGCGTGTAGGGCGTAGCAATGGCGGCCGCTGATTCCGGCTCGCCAAACTCGGGCAACGCCGCGTCCGAATCATGTGATGGCCGCACCGGAAGACGCAGCTGACTCCCCGTGGGATGGACGGTCAGGCAGGCGAGCTCCGGGGCCGGCCAGGCAAGCGGCCAGTAAGACGTGGAGATCGAGATCCGCAGGCGATGACCCGCAGGGAAACGCTGGGCGATGTCGTTCAGTTGCACCGCCACCCTGTAGCGTTCGCCGGGCACCATCGGGCTGGGCTCGGCGTGGCTGTCCCGATGGCTGAGATTGAGCATGCCATAGGTGCTGCGGGTGGCCTTGTTGTCCGGGGCCAGATCCGAGAGGCGGACACAGATCATTGCCTGGGGCTTGTTCGCCTCCAGCTCCAGCTCGATGACCGGCGCGCCCATGATCTCCAGGGGTTCACTCAGGGGCTCGGTGTCGAACACCAGCGCACCGCCATCTTCCTCGCGCTGGTCATGGGGCAGGTCCGGCGTGGCGCTGTAGGAGCACCACTTGCCCGCGAACAGGCCCAGGCTCAGCGGCGACTGGATCCATAAGGGCGTGTCACTGACCGGCGTACCGGGATCGACGAGGTGGCCCTCACTCAGACCATAGACGGTTTCATGGACATTGGACGATGGCCAGCCCGGCTCGGCAATCCAGCGCCCCGGCCGCCGCGTGTACTCCGTCGCAGGGGGCACGCTGTCCTGCATCCAGACGCGGAAATCCGGCTCATCCATGATGCCCGTGTCCTTTCCCTTGAGCCAGTGATCCCACCAGCGCACGGATTCCTGCAGGAACCCGATGGCGGGCCCTGGCTTACCCATGTGCGGGTACATGTGGCTCCAGGGTCCGATCAGCCCTTTGGTGGGCACATCGAGATTGCTCAGCAGTCGGAATACGCTGTTGGAGTAACCATCGGCCCAGCCGCTGACCGCCATCACCGGGCACTGCACCGCCGAGAAGTCCTCGCAGATGGAGCCGTGACGCCAGAAGTCGTCCCGGCGCTGGTGCTCGAGCCAGTTTTCCAGCCAGAGGCCACTGTGCTCCAGCCGGTCCAGCCACATATCGCGCCACTTCTCCCCCACCAGTTCGGGATCCGGCGGAAGGCTGGTGTAGGCGAACATTGTTGACGCCCAGGAAAGGTTATCCGTCAGCATGCAGCCGCCCATGTAGTGGACGTCGTCCGCGTAACGGTCATCGGTGGAGCAGACACTGATGACGGCCTTGAGTTCGGGCGGTCTAAGGGCGGCGATCTGCAGGCCGTTGAAACCACCCCAGGAAATGCCGATCATGCCTACTGAACCGCTGCACCAGTCCTGCTGCGCGATCCAGCGGATGATTTCCACCCCGTCATCCAGTTCCCGCTGCAGGTATTCATCCTGCAGGACACCTTCGGAATCGCCGCTGCCGCGTATATCCACCCGGATGCTGGCATAGCCGTGCCCGGCAAAATAGGGATGGTTCAGCGCGTCCCTGGAACGGGTATTGTCCCGCTTGCGATAGGGGATGTATTCGAGGATCGCCGGCACCGGATTGTTCTCGGCATCCTCCGGCATCCAGATGCGCGCCGCCAGACGGGTACCATCGGACATCGGGATCCATACGTGTTCAAGGTGCTTGGTCGCGTGGGGAAAGGACGTAACGGTTTTCAATTAGGTTGTTTTCCTTATAGCCCGGGTTTCGGGGTCATGTTGCACATGATTGTTGCAACTATCTGCATAATAGGGCGTGGCTCGCGCCAGCGCCATCGATAAGGGGTAAAGCCATCACCCTCCTCCAGTCACGCCTTCTCCATAATCCTGCAGGCGCAGTTCCTCGGGCCTGAAGGTCAGCAGCTTCTCCGTCGCCTGGACGAGCACGTGCGCCACCTTCTCCGTGGCCTCCAGGGACACCCGTTCGTCCGCGGAATGGGCCCAGTCGATATCGCCGGGACCATAGACGACGGTGGAAGCCCCGGTGAGCCGTACCCAGGCCGACATGTCGCAACCATAGGGCGCTCCCGTGATGCGCGCCGGACGCCCGAAAACCGAGGCCGCCGCATCCGCCATTGTGGTGACCAGTGGATGCTCCATGGGAGTATGCGCGGACCCGAAGCCAGACGCCATGAGCCGCGCCTGGGGCGGGTTCTGTTCCAGCCAGGGATCGCCCGCGCAGGCCTCAGCGATCACCCGCTGAATCCGCGCCTTCGCCTGCTCCACGGTTTCGTCGAGCGTCACCCCGACGCGGATCTCCGCCGTGAGCCGGTCCATCACGCTGGACGACCAGTTACCCCCATTGATCAGACCCACGTTGGTGGCGTACGGCAGGTGCAGGGCCCGCATCAGCGGGTGGTCCTCCGCGTCATTGATGCGCTTTTCGTCCTCGCGCAGGGCCTTGTGGATCGCCAGGTAATGATCCAGAGCGCTCTCCCCCAGGTGCCGACGGCTGGCGTGGGCCGCCAGTCCCATCACTTCCAGGAAGAACGACATGGCGCCCGCATGGGCAACCACCAGCTTGGGCGAACCCTCGTCGTCCAGAGTGGGTTCCGGCACCACCACGGCATCCGGTTGCCAGCCCCTGCGGATGGCTGCGAGCGTGCCGAGGCCGCTGTCCTCTTCCGCCGGCACGCCCACGAATACAACCCGGCCGGCAAAGTCCCGTGGGCCCAGGGCAAAGGCCTCGAAGGCTTCCAGAGCCGACACTACGCCGGATTTCATATCACTGGCGCCACGCCCATAGACGGTATCGCCGTCCATATACCCGGAATACGGATCCATCGTCCACTGGTTGATATCGCCCGGTGGAACAACGTCCAGGTGCCCGGTCAGCACCACCGTGGGGCCCGGCTTGCGCCCCCGCACCACGCCGACCACAACCGGCAGCCAGGCACGCTCCACCTCATGGCCCGGGTAATTGGGATCCGTAAGGACATCCGCAATACCCTCGTTCCAGTGGTCAACCTCCACACCCAGCTCATTGAGCCACTCGGCAAGCCGGGCGATCACCGCATCCTCCTGCCCGGTCACCGACGGGATCCGGATCAGGTCCACCAGCCGCCGCCGAACCCGGGTGGCATCAATGTAGCCGCAATGGTCCGTCATAATAGGTCATCTCCTGCTGCTTACAGGGGGCGTCCCGGACGCCCGCGCCTAGAGGTTCCGGCGTGGAATCAACCGATCCCAGTCATGCTCATAGACCAGTTCTCCGTGCTCATACGCCCTGAGCGTGGCCTCAATCCGGAACGCCTCGGAGGTGCAACTCATCCGCGTCCAGGTTTCAGTGTTCACTCGCCAGTCATCGCGGAAAAAGCCCATGCGCCAGAACGTTTCAGCCTGGGCCGAGTTAACATCGTCACCCTCGATCCGGTAGCGCTCGTAACCACTCTTCTGGACATCCGTACCGGTGGCATCGATGTGGAATATCCCCTCGGAATCATCGACTTCCAGCGTATGGGCGTTGGCATCAAAATCGTAATGCAGTGACCAGTTGGTTGCCTCGGCCTCGATTTCGGTCATCGACACGTGGGGTGCGCCCTCGGGCGGCGCAAACCCGGGGAGTTGCCGATCAACCTCACTGGGCGGGCGCACCGGCAGTGTCAGGGTGCTGACCTCCGACCAGAGGCTCAGTGCTGTGGCGTCCGGGGAAGGCCAGATCAGGGGCCAGTAATTTGAGCTTACACTGACGCGAATACGATGGCCGGCCGGGAAATTCTGGGCGATTTCATTGAGCTGGACGCGCACGCGATAGGCCTCACCGGGCACCAGGGACGCCGGCTCGGTGTGGCTGTCCCGGTGGCTGAGGTTCAGAACCCCGTAGGTTACCCGGGTTGAGGCACCGTCCGGGGCCACGTCACACAGCCGAACCGCGACCTGGGCCTCAGGCTGGTCGCTGGCCAGAACCAGCTCCACCACGGGCGGGCCGAAGATCTCAACCGCTTCCGACAGCGGCTCCGTATCAAAGCACAGGGAATCCCCATCCGCCTCGCGCTGGTCCCCCGGCATGTCCGGCCCGGCGGAATAGGAACACCACTTGCCAGCACTCAGGCCGGTGCGCAGCGGCGACTGGCACAGAAGTGGCTCACTGGTGCCTGCCGTGCCGCCCTCCAGACCGTTGCGGGTCAGCCGAAGCTGCCGGTCCTCAATGCGCGGGCTGGGCCACTCATTCTCCCCGATCCAGCGCCCGGGACGCTCCGCATAACGGGTCGCGGGCCGGATACTGTCCTGCATCCACACTCTGACCTGCGGCTCATCCATGATGCCGGTCGCCTCATCCTTGAGCCAGTGATCCCACCAGCGCAGCGTGTCCTGAAGGAAGCCAATGGCGGGACCGGGCTGCCCCAGGTGCGGGTACTTATGGCTCCAGGGACCCACAAGGCCCTTGCGGGGGACATCCAGATGCTGCATCAGGCGGAAGACGCTGTTGGAATAGCCGTCGGCCCAGCCGCTCACCGCATAGACCGGGCAACGGATGGCACTGAAATCCTCACACACGGACCCGTGGCGCCAGAAATCATCGCGCGCCTGGTGACTGCTCCAGGTCTCCAGCCAGAGCCCGCTGCCCCGCAGGCGCTGGAACCAGTCGTCGCGCCAGCCATCCCCGAAGAGGCGCGGATCCGGTGGGCAGCTGTTGTGGGCGAACATAACTCCGGCCCAGGAGACATTGTCGATCAGCATGCAGCCGCCCATGTAATGCACATCGTCGGCATAGCGATCATCCGTGGAGCACACTGTCAGCACCGCATACAGCTCGGGCGGCTGAAGGGCGGCGATCTGGAGGCCGTTAAAACCACCCCAGGAGATCCCCATGATGCCGACACGGCCGGTACACCAGGGCTGCGCGGCGATCCAGCTCAGAATCGCCAGTCCGTCGTCGAGCTCCTGTTGCGTGTATTCATCCGTGAGCACGCCCTCGGACTCGCCGCTGCCACGGATGTCCACCCGCACACCGGCATAGCCATGGCCCGCGTAATAAGGGTGATTGATGGAATCTTCCTTGGTGCGCAGGTCGGCCTTGCGGTAGGGAATGTATTCCAGGATGGCCGGCACCGGATGCGCCTCGGCATCCTCGGGCAGCCATATCCGCGCGGCAAGATGGCAGCCGTCCGGCATGGGAATCCATACGTTTTCCAGTTCCCGAACCGCCCTGGGCCAATCGCTCCTTGTGTGCATTCACATCTCCTCGAACGACAAGGCAATAGTAGAGCCGAACCGGGCAACCGCCCGGGTCAGCGAACACGGCGGCATCAGCGGTCAGGACCGTCTCTGAGGTCAAAGCTGAGCCGCTCAACAATGGCACTATGGTTGGCCATCAACTGCCCATGGGTATCAGCGCCCACATAGATCAGCGCCAGCACGTAGCTGTAGCTGTCCTGATCGTGCAACTCGGACAGCCACATGCCCGGATGCACATCCAGCTCCACGTAGGTACCGGGGTACTCCTCGGCAATCGCCGCCAGTGTCTGCCCGGAGGGCACATTGGCCACCCAGGCGTCCTCATGCCGGCGCAGCCAGAAGGCGGCGGCACAATTGAACCTGCCCCGGGCAGCAGGGAATTTGGGGTTGTGACCGAGCGCCAGCTCGACCGCGACCTGATGATTGGAGACCCCGTGCACCTTGTCGAACAGGTCGCTGTGGTGCTGGGCGATCCGGGTGTTGATCTCCAGCAGGCTGACTTTATCCGTGCTGCTGTCCCAGAAGAACTCGATGTTGAACGCGGAGCCATCGAAGCCAATGCGCTGCAGTGTTTTGCGCGCCACCTCCTCCATCCGCTCGGTGACCGACTGCGGCATCTGGGACGGGTACTGGTAGCGGGCGAAGGAAGAGCTGTTGGCTTCCCGCACCGAGTCCACCACCCCGTGCACATGGACTTCGCCCTGATGGACATAGCCCTCAAGGGTGCACATATCGCCCGTGAGCAACGCTTCCGCCAGACAGTAATGACCACCGACCGCCGCGATATTGTCGGGCAGCTCAATGTATTCAAGGATCCTGTCGAAAGGCTCTGCAATACGGTTGATGTGCTCCCGGATCTCAGCCACCGCCCGGTGGAAGGCGGCCTCGTCGTCAATACGGAACCCGAGATAGGAGCCTGCCGATTTCACCGGCTTCAACCAGAACGGATACTCAAGTTCGAGCTGGGTCTCGGGCGAGTCGAGAAAGGGATCCACCAGCTGGAAGCGGGGAATGAAATCCGGCACAACCGCTTGCTGTTCCAACCGGCTCCAGTACTTGTGCTCACACTTGAGCATGGCCCGCAGATCCAGCCCGGGAAGCCCCAGGCGCCCGGTCAGAATGGGCAGGATGGTGCTCACCGGAAAGTCCATGTAGCCAACGATGGCATCCGGGGCGGGATCCGCCTCCTGGAGCTGTTTCTCGGCCCGGCTGAGCATCGATTCAATCGGGAAGTCATCCGCGTAAAGAATCTCTTCAGGCGTCAGCACACCATGAAAACGGTAGTGTTCCGCGCCCGGCAGGGACTCCAGCTTGGCCCGGTTGAACTCGTTCATGCCGAGCACATACACCTGCTTGACGGCGTTATCTCTTGGGGATTCGGAACTCATCTCGGTTTCAACCTTCGACAGAGCGGTACAGGAGGAGCATCGGTTAAAGCACGACGCCGCGCAAGGGTTTTGATACGCTGGATCAAGAGGTCTGTATAAGCACTTTCCCCCGACCAGAGGACGGAGACCGCAATGGCCCAATCGAGCAAACCCCCTGAAATCGGTGTCGTCCTGGGTGATCCCCGACTGCCCTACCCCTACGCCGTGGAAAACAGGTTCGGTTACGAGGAAATCGAGGCGGTTCGCCAGCTGAAGACCTCACTGGGAGAGCTGATGGGCTATCACTTCACCTACTACGACGACCACGAACGCCTGATCGACGACCTGCGCAGCGACAGGCCGGACCTGGTATTCAACCTCTGTGACACCGGCTTCCGCAACGACTGGGACCTGGAGCGCAACATTCCCGCATTTCTGGAAATGCTGGGCATTCCCTACACCGGCGCCGACCCCATGGGCATCAGCCTGGGCACCGACAAGGCCATCGTACGGGCGCTGGCGGTGAGCCTGGACATCCCCGTGCCCAACGAGACCTTTGTGGATCTCACCGCCGACCCGCTGACCCTGCCCACCTCCTTTCCGTCGCTGATCAAGCCCAATGGCGGCGGCGGCAGTTTCGGCATCACCGAAAACTGCGTTGTGCACGACGCCGCCGAGGCGCACGTCTATCTGCAGTGGCTCGCGAGGCAGGACCTGTATCCACCGGAAGCCATCTGCCAGGATTTCCTCACTGGCGATGAGTACACCGTGGGCATGATCGGCAACCCGGCCAGCGGCTTTACCGTGCTGCCTCCCCTGGTGATCGACTACAGCAAGCTGGACTCCGACCTTCCGCCCATCCTCACCCACGGCTCCAAGGCGGATCCGGACTCGCCCTACTGGGACAAACTCAGTTTCCAACAGGCGGAGCTGGACGACGTCACACGGGGGCAGATGGTCGACGCCTGCGCCAAGCTGTTCAAGCGACTGGGTTTCCGGGACTACTCGCGCATTGACTTCCGCTGCGGCGCCGACGGCGTGCCACGGCTGATTGACGCCAATACCAACCCCACCTGGTACTGGGACGGCAAGATGGCGATGATGGCCTCCTGGGCGGGCCACAGTTATGCGGACATGCTGCGCATGATCCTGGAAGCCGCCCTCGCGCGCAGCGGCGCCCATCGATAGGCGGGCGGGGGAAGCCCCGCCCCCTGCTAGATCAGATGGCGGGGAATCCGCTCGTCCCACTCGCGCTCGAAAAACAGCGCATCGCCATCGTAGGCATGGAGCGTGGCGCGTAACCGGAAATGCTGCGGATCGGCCGTCAGCCGGGTCACACACTCCACCCGTGCTGACCAGTCATCGCGCTGAAGAACGCAGCTCTGATCAATCCGGGCCTCGGCCCCGCTGGCGTCGTATTCATGGATGCGGAACCACTTGCCCAGGCTGTACCCGGCAGTGAGATCAATATCCTCAATATAGGCCAGGGAGGCACCGCCGAAATCACCACCCTCGTTGTAGATGCGGTAGGTGGTTTCGTTATTGATCAGGTTACGCTCCACGGTGCGACGGAAATCCCCGGAGCTGAGCGCTTCCGGCTCGGACTGTGGGCCGCGCTCCGGCGGTTCGAAGGGGCGCAGCTGCTCATCCTCCGCGCGCGGAGGGCGCACGGGCAGCTGCAGCGAACTGACCCCGGTATGGAGCGTCAGGCGAACGGGCTCCGGTGACGGCCAGATCATGGGCCAGTAACTGGTGGATACCGCCAGGCGCATGGTGTGTCCCGGGGCGAAGGCGTAGGCAACATCCTTCATCTGCACACGCACGCGGTAGCGCTTGCCGGCCTCCAGCGGCTCCGGGTGTTCGCGGCTTTCACGCTGGGTGAGGTTGAGCACGCCCCAGGTGACCCGCGTCGACGCCCCGTCCGGTGCCACGTCATTGAGGCGCACGATCACGTACGCAACCGGCCGGTCCACCGTTACCTCCAGTTCCGCCACGGGTGCGCCCAGGATCTCGATGCGTTCCAAAACCGTATCGGCGTCAAAGACCAGGGATTTGCCGTCATCTTCCCGCTGGTCGATGGCCATTTCCCCTTCACCACCGAAGCCGTACCAGTCACCACCGGCCAGCCCCGTGGTCTCGGGGGAGGTAATCCGCATCCGGTCCTCCGGCTCCGCCCTGCGCCCCATTGACAGCACATTGAGATACAGGGTTTCGTTCTGGATGCGCTCAGAGGGCCAGGCCGGTTCCGCCACCCAACGCCCTGGACGGTATTCGTAGAGCGGTGCCGGCGGCACGTGCTCTTCCATCCAGACGCGCATCGGCGGTTCGTCCATAATGCCGTTGTCGATATCCTTCAGCCAGTAGTCCCACCAGCGCAGCATCTCCTGGAAGAAGCCGATGGCCGGTCCCGGCAGCGCGTTGTGCGGAAATGCGTGGGACCAGGGCCCGATCAGCGCCTTACGCGGCGCACTCAGGCCTTCCATCATGCGGGGAATGGCATTGGGATAGCCGTCCGCCCAGCCGCCCACGGCATAGACGGCACACTGGATGTCGTCGAAGTTCTCGCAGACCGAGCCATGTTTCCAGTAGTCATCACGCTGCTGGTGGCGCATCCAGACCGCCGGATACAGGACCTGGTTCTCCAGCCGGTAACGCCACTGTTCGCGCCAGTCGTCCCCGTAGAGCGCCGGATCCGGCGGAAAGGCCGCTGTGGCGAAAAACACCGAGCCCCAGTTGAGGTTCTCGTTCAGCAGACAGCCCCCCATGTAGTGGGCATCATCCGCATAGCGATCGTCCGTGGAGCACATCGTGATGATCGCCTTCAGGCATTCCGGCTGGTGTGCAGCCACCTGCAGCGCGTTGAAGCCACCCCAGGAGATGCCGAACATGCCTATCGGCCCGGAGCACCAGGGTTGGCTGGTGATCCAGTCCAGAACCGCGAGGCAGTCGTCCTGTTCCTGCTGCAGGTACTCATCCAGGATAAGCCCGTCCGAATCCCCTGAGCCCCGCAGGTCCAGTCGAATCGAGGCGTAGCCATGCCCGGCCAGATAATGGTGCAGGGGCTCATCCCTTAACCGGGTGAAATCGCGCTTGCGATACGGCATGCATTCCAGGATGGCCGGCACCGGATGCTCCCCGGCGTCTTCCGGCAACCAGATGCGGGCGGCCAGACGGCAACCGTCGGGCATGGTGATCCAGGTGTTCTCGATTTCACGGACGGTGCGAGGGAACGAATCAACAACCTTCATAGAGCATGCCTCACTGGCAAATGACGACCCTGGCCCGGGCGGAGCGGCTGTCGCGTATAATGCGATTGTGAACGCTGCGAGTATAGCAGAACCAGCATGGAGCCAGAGGCCGTAAAACGCTCACGGGCAACGAAATTTCCGTTCCTTCCCCG
>ENA-ORCO01000323-ORCO01000323.1-marine-metagenome-genome-assembly--contig:-NODE-323-length-27139-cov-4.606127_pt1 | contig 27139 bp, 27 predicted proteins | sample MGYA00248633_ERZ508508 | MGnify/ENA primary metagenome ERZ508508 (study PRJEB26179, sample SAMN06268845) | marine metagenome | isolation source: A23 P1 aerobic enrichment on pine of planktonic cells taken...
CCCGTCGACCATCCTCAAGGGCCCCGGCGCGACGGACAACCACATCACCATCGCCATGGCTGGCGAAGGACAGAACATCGACACCGGCGCGAAGGTCTACCACAACGCGCCTGACACGAAGTCCACCATCGAGTCCAAATCCATCTCGAAAGACGGCGGCCGCACCAACTACCGCGGGCTGGTCCACATCGCCGACGGCGCCGAGAACGCCTCGACCAGCGTGGAGTGCGACGCGCTGATGTTCGACAACGAGTCAACGTCGGACACGATGCCGTACATGGAGATCCAGGAGAGCAAGGTCGACGTCGCCCACGAGGCGACGGTCGGGAAGATCGGAGACGAGGACGTCTTCTACCTCGAATCACGTGGGCTGGACGACGACGACGCCAAGCAGATGATTGTCGCTGGCTTCATCGAGCCGCTCACGGAGGAACTGCCCATCGAGTACGCGGTCGAAATGAACCGGCTCATCGAACTCGAGATGGAGGGAAGCCTCGGGTAGTGACCAGGTCGGCTGAACGCTACATAACGTACGAGAGGATATCTCGATGGCTATCGATTCGAATTTCGAGAACACCCACGAGGAAGTTGACCGGCACGAGGACCACCGGGTATGGACAACAGATGGCGAGGAACCAACGGAGGACAAACAGGGCATCCACGGAACCCATGTCGCAGTGGATTTCGACATCTGTATTGCGGACGGGGCCTGTCTGGAGGACTGCCCCGTTGACGTGTTCGAGTGGACTGATACCCCTGGCCACCCCGAGTCCGAAATCAAGGCCGATCCCACCTACGAGGACCAGTGCATCGACTGTATGCTCTGTGTCGATGTCTGCCCTGTCGACGCCATCGACGTTGACCCGGGACGTGCTGGGAGGCTCTGACCCTCGAGAGGAGATGCGCTGACGATGATTCTGACATTACAGTGTTACCGGTGCGGGACCGACTACGAGTACGTTGGCACCTCGCCTCATCCAGGCCAGTGCCAGGCGTGTGGCTCGCCGTGTGTTCCCCCTGCAGGGAGTCTCAGCGTCCTCAACAGCGCTCACTGGGAGAGCGCAAACGGCCTCTCGAAAGTCTGGGTGTATGCGCTCGACGAACGAGATCGCCCGTTCGAATTTGAGGTCGCCGCACAGGGCAACCGTGGAAAGTTAGTGGCACTGAGAGTCGACGGTATATCAGTTGCTCCACAAGTAGACGAGACACTCGAAACGCTTCCCCCGGCAGTGAACACCGAACTCGCTGACGCAGGAATTGAACGAGTAGATCCCAGTACACCCAAACAATCGAAGTGATCACAAGCAATCACTTGAGCGACTGGTGACCGGGAATGAGAAACAATACGCCGGCGAATCCGGCTGTCAAGATTGGGGGGCAGAGGGGATAACAACATGAGCTCAGACGTCAGATTCACCGACTTCAAATCCGACAAGCAGCCCACCTGGTGTCCCGGCTGCGGTGATTTCGGGACGATGAACGGGATGATGAAAGCGCTCGCAAACACCGGCAATGACCCGGACAACACGTTCGTCGTCGCCGGTATCGGCTGTTCGGGAAAGATTGGCACCTACATGCACAGCTACGCGCTCCACGGTGTCCACGGTCGGGCGCTTCCTGTCGGCATCGGGACGAAGCTAGCAAACCCAAACCTGGAGGTCATGGTCGCCGGTGGTGACGGTGACGGCTACTCGATCGGTGCAGGCCACTTCATCCACGCCGTCCGCCGCAACGTCGATATGAGCTACGTCGTAATGGACAACCGCATCTACGGCCTCACGAAGGGGCAGGCATCGCCAACATCGCGTGAGGACTTCGAGACGTCGACGACGCCCGATGGTCCCAAACAGCCGTCGGTCAACCCACTCGCGCTCGCGCTGGCTGCCGGCGGGACGTTCATTGCCCAGTCGTTCTCGTCGGACGCACAGCGCCACACCGAGATCGTCCAGCAGGCGGTGGAACACGACGGCTTCGGCTTCGTCAACGTCTATTCCCCGTGTGTGACGTTCAACGACGTGGACACCTACGACTACTTCAGAGACTCCATCGTCGACCTACAAGAGAGCAACCACGACCCGACCGACTACGACGACGCAAAAGACGCCATCCTCGACGCCGATAAGGAGTACCAAGGCATCATTTACCGAGACGAGAACTCCACCCCCTGGGAACAGCGCGAAGGACTCACCGGGAACATGGCCGACATCCCCGACGGCGCCCCGGACGACGCGATGGACTTGGTCCGGGAGTTCTACTGAGCGATGACAGATACTGACATGTCGGTTCACCGTTCACCCGCTGTCCCAACCGGTGTCGTGTCGAGCTATGGTGGGTGCGCAGACGCTCTGATCAATATTGCAGGTGTTCTAAATCACGTAGACGGCGATACTCCCAAATCCAGAATTGGACGCCTTCCGTATCGATAACACCATGCCAGAATGCAGCACCTGCGGAGAGCACGTTTCGGATCGGTTCATACGAGTGTTTGGCGATGAGTCAGGCGTAGTGTACGCGTGTCCTGCTTGTTCAGCGAACGCTGGCATCGGAGAAGCCACACGCGAGCGGAGCGATCAGGTCTAATTCAGTAGCGCAGGGGGCGAGAGCGCAACGATACCACTACCGCTGTGTTCGTGGCGACTATTTTTTGATCCACCCTCCGGATCAAGGGACCCTCCCCCGCGCTTACTCTTCAAATCCGAAGATCTGGCGCAATTCATCTTCGATCCGATCGACGAATTCAGTGAGAAGGGCATCAAAGGTCTCCTCGTCGCCGGGCAAGCTCTGTTTCCGCTCTTCAATATCATCAGGTAAGGTGATACGGAACTGTCCATCGCCCTCGTATACCGGTTCACTCTCGTTGAGCACCTGTCGGTCGATGGCGCGAAGAACCTCTGAGTCGGCCTGTCCGTGGAGTTGCTGGTACGCATTCGAGTATGCCGTCTCCAGTTCCTCGAAATAATGCACATATTTCTCTTCGAATTTCTCCGGATCGAATTCGGTCATCACTGGAGCGACGGAAGGAACGAATATACCCTCTTGGGTAAGCGCTTGTTGGTGCCGTCATACAGTTGTTCCGCATAGCGGCACGCGATCAATCTATTCTCTTCGCTTTCTCGGTGGAAACGACTGTTGCAAATTCATCGCTGAGGTGTGCCAGTGCAGTACGGTGAACGACAGGTGCATCGAAGTGCTCGTCGTTCAGCCTGCGATCGAACGTTGCTGTCGCATCTGCAACAACGGAAACCTCAAACCCACGGTTTTCGGCCATTCTGGTCGTCGTCGAGACACAGTGATCGGTCGTCAAGCCACAGATGACGAGCGTTTCATAGTTGCGCTCACGGAGCCACTGCTCTAACCCGGTATCGATAAACGCACCATTGACTCGTTTGACGAATTCCGGTTCGTCTGCTTCTGGACAGAGGGCAGACTTGTACTGGAACCCCGACTGGCCCTTTCGAAGAGGCGAATCCGGTTCGGTCGAACTGTGTCGAACATGGACGACGGGACGTTCACGCTCCCGCCAGATCGAGAGCAGCTGTGCAGCGTTTGTTTCGGCGTCAGGATTATTCCGAGTCCCCCATCTAGGGTCGTCAAATCCTTGCTGGAAATCAATCAGCAGCAGTACTGGGGGCGCGGACCGCATAGGTTACACTGGCGGTGTCGGGATAATTCCGTCGTCGATAAGCCGGTCTGATTTCGGATGGTCACGTGTAGTATTGATCGGACACTCATCTGGTGCCTGCCCGCCGTCTTCCGAGAGCATATACTGTGGCCATTCTCGATCCCCCTCGACGCCCCAGTCACCCAGATCTGCGTGGGGGCAGACACCGTCGTAGTCCTCTAGGCGATCCTGTATGAGTTCTCTGGCGTGCTCTCCCGCAGGAGTGTCGGCAGTGACCCCAAGTTCCGCAAACAGTGCTCGTGGTTGGAACGTGATTTCGAGACCAATCGGGCAGTAGCGGCTTTTCCGAGTGTCGTAAAATGGGGCTCGGCAGGTCGGGAATATCGGTTCACCACTGAAAGAAAACTCCCAGTAGGGGTCGTCTGGATCGGTGGGGATATCTTCGGGCCACGGCTCGGGATCGTGCACGTGCAGGAACTGGAGGATATGCCACAGCGCCCTGTGGTACTCGGCTTCTGAGAGTTCCCGCTCAGGTGGTTTGAAGAACGCAACGAGAGAGGCCCGATCACTGTATTCCTGATGGACGTCGAGGTAGGAACGAAGCGTCCGACCCAGATCCAGGAGTGCGTCCTTGTCAGTCATAGAGGGGACCGCGGTGTATAGTGGATCGCCGTTCGCTACGGATTCGGCACCGAAAAAACAGGGAAATGGCGTGTCGTTACGCTCGCCGAGTAGCCCATCGCGGAAGGTATTCCAGTGGGCAGCGACCCAGTCGGGGGCCGCTCCCGACTCGACACGTTCTGCAACGGTCGCTTGGTCTTGGAGGCTGCCAACGATACGATCCGGCATAGCAGAATGTACTTACTCGACAAACATTTACCTGCTGGTGTCGGTCGCGTGCTCTAGCGCTGTGATTTCGTCCCCGACGCGGATTCGTCCTCCGTCGAGGATCCGACAGCACACCCCTCCCTGGTGGACGAGCGCTTCACGAACGCCGTTCTGTTCGAGATGCCGTTCGAGATACGAACACGGCTCACAGAGTTCGGTCCCGAGGCACACGGTGTGACCGACTTGGAATCGTCTGTCGATGAGATGGGTGAGCGGGATCCCTTCGGTCGTGATATTCCGCCGATGAGTTCCGGGCTCGAGATCAACTGACTTCGGTTGTGCCCCTTGCTCTGGGGCTATGTGGATGTTCCGGACTGTCTCATTCATGAACCTATTTTGGGCTCTATGACTTTACTGTTGAACAATACTATTTCGTGACCACATTTATCAGGAACTATTGCTCCCGACCGCCTGGGAGTCGAGAGCACTGGAGATTGTACCCAGTCCTCGGTAATTGAGACTCGATTCTCAAGTTCAGATTCGTAATTCCGGGATTCATTTCGACTAGTCTATAACGCGTACCTTACTCGGAGTTCTTCCCGTCCCCTCATGATCCTGAACATTGTTACAGCTGATCTCTCGCAACTCGTAGCCAATTCTGTGATGCTAGGTCTCCACTGGCGGGTATCCCTCTTCACGACGTATGATCCGTCGATCAAAACATCTATCATGAATTAGTAGTAAGTTTATCCATGGACACAGGCCCCCATAACGATGCTTTGGGGGATAACGGAGAGAGTGCCAGCCGCTATAGATCTATCATCGAAGCTGTTCGAGACGGCGTTTTCGTCGTCAATCTGGACGGGACTATCACCTACGTCAACGACTCGCTTTGCTCATTGACTGGACGTGAGCGGAACGAACTGGTTGGCAACACGTTCGACACGCTGGTTGAATCAGGACTGGTTGAATCAGCCGAGTTTGATCGATTCGTTACAACCATCAACTCCATTGCCGGCGGAGAAACTCAGGATGAGATTCTGACCTTCGAAATTGATCAGGAAACCGAACAGGTGGTAGACGTTCGCGTCTCGAAACATACCCGGGACGACGGCACTGACGATATCGTCGGCGTGGTCCGGGATGTGACAGAGCGCGAGCGAAGGGCCCGAGCGGCAGAACAAAAACAGGAGGTGCTGGCAAAACTGTATCAAGTTGGTGCAGCGGACGCTCTCACGTTCGAACAAAAAGCCGAGCGTATCCTCTCAATCGGGTGTGAGTACCTGGATCTGCCGTTTGGGTTCCTGTCGAGAATAGAGGAAGACACACAAGAGATCGTACACGCTGTTGGCGATCATACACTGCTCCAGCCAGACGAAACCGCACCGCTGGAACAGTCGTACTGCCGGAAAACCATCGAAAGCGACGATTTGGTCGGTATGCAGGACGCACGAGCGGAGTTGGGCGACGACGACCCGGCGTACGAACTGTTCGACTTAGGCTGTTATATCGGAACGAAGGTCATGGTCGGGGAGACCCTCTACGGGACGTTCTGCTTTGCGGCCCCACACGACCGTGACCGGGAATTCACCGCCGGCGAACGAGAGGTGATCAAGCTTCTCGGACAGTGGGCCGGGTACGAACTCGAACGGCAGCGGTTCGAAAAACGCCTGGAAGGTCTGCACGAAGTATCACAGCGGTTGCTGACGGCTGAAACGACGACGGACGTCGCACAGATCACGATGGAGATGGTCGTCGAGTTGTTCGATCTCCCGGTGAGTGCGTTTTGGGAGTATGATGCTGACGACGACGTGTTATCTGCGGCGGTTGAAACAGACGAAGCAGTACGGGTCGTTGGGGGTGCCCCGACGTTCGAGCGAGGTGACGCACTCATTTGGGAGAGTTTCGATAGTGGCGAAATCCGGTACTACGAGGACCTGACCGAACAACCAGGAACCTACAATCCGGAGACGCCATTGCGGTCAGAGGTCCACGTTCCCTGCGGGACTCATGGAATCATCACGAGTTCTGCGACCGAGCCACGTGCGTTCGACGAGATCGACATCGAAAGCCTCCGACTGCTCGAAGCGCTGGTCACAGAGGCCATAACCGCAGTCAAGCGCGAAGAACAGCTAGCCGAGCGTGGTGAAGCACTCCAGCGACAGAACGACCGCCTTGAAGAGTTTGCCGATGTCGTGGCACACGACCTTCGAAACCCAATGACGGGAGCGGTCGGCTTTCTCGAAATCGCCCGCAAAACGAACGAGTCACAGCATTTCGACCGCGTCGAACAGTCCTTAGAGCGGATGGAGGAACTCATCGACGAGTTGTTGATGATCGCACGCGGTGATCGCCAGGCAGTCAACATACGCACCCACCAATTACAACCAATCGTGGAGGAGGCGTGGTCATACACCGACGCCCCGAAAGCGACCTTGTCCGCAGACGACCCGCTCGGGGAGCTACAGGCCGATGAGACACGACTGTTACAACTGTTCGGCAATCTCTTTCGCAACAGTGTCGAACACGGCGGCGACGACGTTACCGTAGAGGTCGGCCCCCTGGCTGACGAGGCGGGGTTCTACGTCGCCGATGACGGGTCAGGGTTTTCCGAGAAGAGTCGGGCAGAGATCGAAGCACACGGAGACACGGACGAGATGTCGGAGATCGGAATCGGACTCATGAGCGTTATCGATGTCGTGGAAGCACACGGGTGGGAGCTCTCAGTCCCCGCCACAGACCAGGGAGCACGCATCGAAATCCGAACTGGTGATCGGAGCGAATGACCCGTGGAACCAAGCGTCGCCGCGACAACGTGTGGATAGGAGACGTACATGACCGCCGAAATAGTCATTGCGGAGGACGATGAGACGACTCGGGAAGTCGTCGAATTCAACCTGACTGACAACGGATGGGACGTGGTGGCGTTCACAGATGGTGCTGCGTGTTGGGAGCATCTCGAATCACGGACCAACGATCCACCAGATCTCGTGGTCTTAGACGTGATGATGCCCGAACTCGATGGCCTTTCGACCCTCGAACGTATCCGGGATCACGACGCACTCTCCGATCTGCCAGTCGTCATGTTGACCTCCCGCAACCGGGAGGAAGATATCGTACAAGCACTCGACGCCGGTGCTGACGATTTTGTGGCAAAGCCATTCTCGGAAGCCGAACTTGTGGGGCGAATTGAGGTCGTTCTCGATGCATCCTGAGTGTCGATGTAGTCGTCGTTCGTATGCGTGGAACTTTACGTATCAGTCTCGTTCCTTTTTGTAATGTGGGTTGCTACGCTGTTGGCCGTCGTAGGGTTACTTGGCGTAGCACTGACCACACAGTTTACTGGCTACCGACTCGGCGGAACGATCACCGTACCGGTACTCGCCGTGTACACGCTCAAAAACGTCCTGATGCTGCCGGTGTTCGTCCTCAGTACTATCGCAGCGTACATCAGTCTCTGGTATCTTCGACAGCGAACCCTGATCTACGGTCGAGACCAATTCGTCGCCGCATTAGTCATCGGCACGTCAGTCCCGTTGGTAACGCTTCTTGGGCTGATTCAGGTCGGGTTCGATGCAGATCTCATCGTGTTTATCGGCAGTATTCTCCCCGGTCTCGCGGCCTACAACTTCCACAGCATCAAGCCGGAGTTTCGCCGGAACGATTTACTCGCCACGATAGGACTGTTTGCAGGACTGGTCGTCATCGGTTGGGGACTGGTCACACCGGGGGTAGCTGCCCGATTCGGGACAGTGACGCCACCGGTGTTGTTCGCAGAAACCGCCGACGTTGCGATGTATAAAATTGCAGCTGTTGACATCTCACCAGAAGCGGTCGTCATTTCGAGGGAAGTCGTGGCTGGCCTCTTCGTTCTCGGTCTTCTGTTGTCCGAGCGTATCCGGGGGAAATTTGGCGTCCGGGTTGGGGTCATTACGGCTGTCCTGCTGGCAGTCTACGCCCTCACAAACGCCTGGCTGATCGCCATGTATCTCGTGTTAGTGGTTCTTGCATTCGGCTTCGTTCAGGCGGTGAACTCCGCAACACTGCGGTATGGCCGGGTACTGCTCGGAACCACCACCGCGTTTGCACTTCTCGTGGCAGTGCCACTCACGCTCTCGCTCCCGATTAGTCGTGGGCTGTCTGCGTTTTTCATTGCCTTCCTCGCGGGCATCACAGCATACAACGCCCACGTGACAGGGCCATTCGAGCGGCGTCTGGTACTGCCTCTCCAGGCAGTCGTGTTCGTTCCAGCGGTGCTCGTGGCTCGACTGTTCGCCACACCGGAACCGAAGGGTGTCCCACAAGAACTCACGCTTCCAGTGATACTGACAGGCGTGTTCGTCGTGTTAGCTGGCCTGGGGATCGGGCGCTGGTACGCGGTTGACAAGCCCGATGAGTCCGAAGTACTGTCGGCATCCGTTCTTTCGGGGGGGAACTCATGAGCACAACTGCATACGAGATATACGGGCGAGGGTTCGGCTGGTCGTGGCGACTTCGGGTTCAAGAACGCGTGGTAGCGACCGGGGGACACCACTACGATACGTCACGGGAGGCCCGGAACGCTGTCGACCGAGTTCGAGGAGCAGTTGCCTCGCTCACTGGTGATGAAGAGGCGTTCGAAACCGAGGATATCAGCGACCCGGAAACGATCGTCAGAGAAGACCCGACGCCGACTGGCGACCTTCCAGAAGACCGGAACAATTGGGTGTGGCAATTACAGACACCCGAGCGCACCCTCGCCAACAGTGCAGACCGGTTCCCTATCGAGAGCGATGCCAGGCATGCGTTGGATCGGTTCCTAGAGCGGGCCGCGGGTGCCCTCCCCATGTTCATGGTCGGTGCCGAATACGAGTGGCGGAACGAACCGCGGTCTATCGAGGTCGGGAAGCCGAGCCTGACCGGTATCATTAAAGAGTTAACACGAGGGTTCCGTCACCGCAAAGCACTCCGACGCCTGGACACTCGCATCGCCGTGGCGGGGAGCCGTGGCAAGACATCGACGACCCGCCGCCTCGACGACGTGTTCAATCGCCGGGGCTACGATACGCTCACGAAGATTACCGGGAACCATCCGACACTCATCCACAACGGCGAGGTTCACCCCATCGAACGCCGCGGCCCTCGGACGACGCTGTACGAGAACATCAGCGTGATCGGAGAATTCGCTCCGGAGCTCGATGCCTATGCCGCCGAGGATATCGGTATCTTCGAAAACCAGGGCATCACCGAGTACACCACCCGGCTCATTAATCAACAACTCATCGATCCGGACATCGTCATTCTGACCAACGTCCGCCAGGATCACAACGACACGCTTGGCAAGACCCGAACCAATATCGCCCGATCGTTCGCACGGTCGGTCTCTTCTGGGACACACGTCATCAGTGGGGAACAACACCCTGTGCTCCACGACTATATGCGAGAGGAGATCGAACGACGCGGCGGGACTATCGAACAGGTCGAGATTCCCGACCGGCATGAGGGGATGATCGGGGCAGAAACTGCGCACGCGATCGACGCGGTTCTGTCGTTTCTCGACGAATCGCCGCTCCCCGACGGTGAACTCGAAGCGTTTTTAAATGCGATCCAGCCGGAGTGGACTCGACTTCCCGACGGCCGTGTGTTCAACGCAGCACAAGTGAACGATGTCGAGAGTACGGAAATGGTTCGTCAGGCACTCGTTTCGGAAGATGAACAGATACTGCCGTTCGTCTATCTCCGTCGAGACCGGCGGGGTCGAACCGCCTCGTTCGCAGAGTACGTTGACCTCCTCTACGACCAAGGCCACGTCAATGAAGCCCACGTTGGTGGGGCCAATACGCGTGCGTTCGCCGAGAATACCGAGCTGCCGGTCACCCGACATGACAACGGAAGCGACGCCGAGACTGTGCTGACCGATCTTCTTGCAGAGGGCGAGCCCGTCGTCATCATGGGAAACACCGTCGATGAGTTCATGCGTGAGTTCGAGGAGGTTGTACGTGCTCAGGAACAGGAAGCAACCGAATCTATCGAATTGACGTGAACCGCCTCGGGGTCAAGCCCCGAGGCTTCCCGTGGGTTAGTCGGACACGCCTCGGATACCATCGGGATGATGCCCTCTTGCGGTATCCGAGGTCACGGTTGGGGCGTCCACGGCCCCCGATGCCTGCCGTCGCACCTTCCGCACTTGGGGAAGGCTGTTGAGAGCAGGCACATTCCAGTCCTGCTGCTTCTCGATGCCTTTCACAGCGATGTTGACGCTTGCACTTCGGTCGGCGTGGTCCTGATGTTGGCACCACCGGCACTTGAACCGCTTCTTGTTACGGTTCGCCCGTTCGGTGTGTCCACACATCGGACACTGCTGACTCGTGTATTCAGGGTCAATCCACGCCGTTGGCACGCCCTCGAAGGCGGCCTTGTACGACGTGTAGTATTGGAGCGCACGGAACGGCAGGTGGTGCAAGCGTCGGTTCATCCGCGTGCCGTAGTCGATACTGTCGCGCATCTCTTTGAGGTCTTCAAAGACGATGCACGGCTTCTCGAACTGACGGCTCCACTCCACGATATGACGGCTCACTTTGTGGAGTCGGTCACGGACGAACCGTTCTTCCCGCCCTTCGAGCGTATCGTGCATACTCGGTTTCTCGGCTTTCTGCACCCGCTTTCGCATCGTGAAGTAACGGTGGCGCTCGAACTTGATTTCGGGGAAGTCGATGACCAGCGTGTCCTCGACGCACTCTGCTGACAGTGCTGATAGTGCAACGTTGTCTTCGTTCACGTCCACGCCGATGATCGTCCGAGAGTCCTGTTTGTCTCGGACGGTACGCTCGGTCTTAGTGACGCTGACGTGCAACTCGGGTGTTCCGTCATAGAACAGTGCTTCCGCCGTCCCAATCGTCCACTCGTCACCAGAGAGCGCGGTTCGGAGAATATCGAGATGGGTGTCGTCGCCCTCCAGCACGCCTTTGACGTGCTTATACGGCTTGGCACTGATACGGAACTCCACGGTTCCATCGTCACGGAGGGTGAGATTGTACCCTTCCTCGTAGTTGGCTCGAAGCGGGTACGCGCCGTCTTTGGTGTGACTCGGCAGGCCGAAGTCGTCGTACTCGTGGTAGTTTTCCATCGCGCCGAGTGCTTTCGCAACGACACGCTGTGTGGTGTTTTTCACGAGGTCAGCGTCGTCGGCCACGCAGTCAGGGATGGCGTCCCAGTCCACGCCCTGCTTGGCGAGACGGATAGTTTCGTTGTACGCCCACCGCGATTCGAGCGTGGCGTCTTCCAGCAGACCCTCGTTATCACTCTGGATGTTCAGTTGGAAATCCAGCGTCTTCACGAGAGTCTGGTCGTGAGTCATCTGCTCCATTACAGAGTACCAGTGCGCTGTGTTTCAATGTCAGCCATCCACGGTGAAAGTGAAACACTCACCCGAGCGTACGGCCTTCACCCTCGGGGTCAAGCCCCGAGGCACTCGGCCTGTTCAGCCTGTAGAAGCAGGAAGCCCCGAGGCTTGACCTCGGGGTGGGTTCACAACGCGATGTGGATGGCGTCGAACGTGAAGTGCGCTGTGGAGAACGACCGCCCGGTGAAAGATGACCAGGGGCGTTACCGAGGACTGTACTAGTTTGAAATAAATCAAAAAATCATGTTGATTCAGAGTTATACGGCCAGAGTCGAAACAGAGGGGTATGAGTTCCGAAGCGAAAAGTGAGGAGACCCTGCGCGAGGAAATCGGGACGTTCCTACAGAAGAACTTCCCACAAATCGAAATGCACGGGGGATCGGCAGCGATCCAGAACCTTGACCGGGAAAGCGGCGAGGTGTCCATCCAACTCGGGGGTGCGTGCAGCGGGTGCGGTATCTCCCCGATGACGATACAGGCCATCAAGAAACGGATGGTGAACGAGATCGCCGAAATAGAGACCGTTCACGCTAATACCGGCGGTGGTGGTGGGAGTGGCCACGGCGGCGAGAGCCCTTCGTTCCCTGGAGAAACAACCGACAGCGGAGAAAGCGGCGGAGGCGACGATGGCCCCCCGACCGCACCCTTCTAGACGTTCTTTTCAGCAGTCCAGAATCCGGGATTCTTCTGCAGGGAATTCCGCACCTCGAGCAGGGCGTTGGTCATTGTCGTTGTAATTGGTCGAATAGCCGCTGAAAAAGCGTTTGTTGCGCGTTTCGCAGATGATAGGAGAAGGTCGATTGGGTCAGTGAGAGCGCGTCGGCGATCTCGGTTGCCGTACTTCGTCGCGGCGACTGGAAGTACCCGCCGTACATCGCCGCTCGCAGGACTTGTTGTTGCCGATCCGTGAGTTCGGTTTCGAAGAGGTCTCCAAGCATCCGACCGACTGCGTGTGCATTCGACTTCGCCCCGGGAGTGTATTCACGTTTTGAGACCAACGTCGTTTCCGGGAACGACTCCTGGACACGCGTCAGAAGCGAACCAACATCGGTACCGAGTGGCACTTCGCAGACGATTTCGGCCCGGCCGTCAGTTACCGTATCCGTCGTGACGACTGCACCCTCTGTGACGAGTGTCTGGGCCAGGGATTGTCGGTGCAGTCCGATTTCGACCTCTCCACCTGGCGGGTCCTCAGTGTGACGGATCTGTCGCACCTGGCCGGCCCAATCTCCGTTCTCCGTGATATCACCCAGAGCATCCAACGAAGCGTCCTGAACGGACGCATAGTGGACGAGCATGCCATCCGAAGCCGGAATCGTGTCCCTAATCTCGATCGTACAATCCAGCTGTTCGGAAGCGGAGACGAAAAACGACGCCGAGTCAGTGCTCTCGAACGTGAGTTTAGCCATTGTGTCGGCGTGGAGAATGCGCTCTGTCCGAAGTGAGTGAAGAACTTGCCCTATCCTCTTACCGAGCGTTGTCAGGAGTGTCTGCTCTCGGCTTCCGAACGCCTCTCCACGGTCTGTATACAGGACGAATAGATCGTAGACGCGTCCCCTATGCTGAAGGGGAACGACAGCTCCGCCCTGGAACCCATGGTCCAGTGTGTCTGCTCGCCACCGGTCAAACCGTGAGTCAGTTTGGCTCCTCGTAATGACTTGTATATCGCCTGTTTCAACAGCGACCTCTGCCGGAGCGATCTCTGTCTGCGATTGTATCGGGAGGGGCACCGACTCGTTGGCAGCGAAAGCCCCTGTCGCCTCCTGGAGATTTGATTCGTTTGGTGCTGTGCCTGGGGTGTGCTCACTGATCCGTACGTACTGGTATTCCCGCGTGTCCGTCAGCAACTCACAGATGGCCTGTTTGGTCTCCTCCTCATCGGTTGCGCTGTTGAGAATCTCGTTAACTGGATGGAACGTCTCGATGAGCTGTTCGAGACGTTTGGTAACGGTGACATCTTCCAGTGCAACAATGATCTGCTCAGTGGAGCCGTCCTCAGTTTTGATCGGGGCGACGTTACTCGACAGCCACCGTTCGGAGCCGTCCGGGAGCGTGATTCCGTGGGTGAACCCCGTAATAGTCTCGCCGGTTTCGAAGACACGCGTGATCGGATGATCGTCGCGCGGGATCGGATTGCCCGCCTCGTCCCAGATATCCCAGTCGGGGTGGTCATACCCCTTTCCGTCCATCTTGTGTCTGGACAGGCCAAGTAACTCTTCGGCACGGGTGTTTGCGCGAGTGATATCTCCCTCAGCGTTCAGGAGGACGATTCCCACAGGGGTCGCTTCCAGAACGTGATCCAGTTCTCGTTCGACTACCTTCCTGTCGGTGATTTCCGAGAAGACGATAATGACGCCGTCGTTGCTCGGGTGGACTCTGGCTTCGACCCACTGCTCTTTTTCCGCGTTATATCGCTCGAAGGATGTCGACGACTGCGTGTCGAGAGCCGTCTGGATTTTCTCTTCGGCGATGGTGTCTGCCGCTTCGGGAAAAACGTCCCAGACGCACTCGCCACGCAGTTCCTCGCTGTCTTGACCGAGAAGCTGTGCAGCCTGCTGGTTCACGTACGTGTAGTTGAGGTTGCTGTCGAGTACAGCAATACCATCGGACACGCGCTTCAGGCTGTCTATCTCCCATCGATCGATGCCCTCTTTGACGAGTGAAACGAGCGCCTCGACCAGTTCTCGTTCTGGTGGGAGCCACTCTCGCTCTCCGGTGTCGGATCGCTGGTCCGTGCACACGGCCGTCATCGAGACAGCCGTGCCAGTGCGTGTTCGGGCCTCCGCCGTCAGAGGATCACCGGTCCGCTGGAAGCCGTCGGTTTCGAACAGGTCATTACCGACTCGCATTCTGACCTCGATGGTTTCAGGATGCTGGAACCACTGTGGAAGTTCGGTGACGAGCGTGCGGACACTCTCATCAACAGGGGCGGACAAACCGACAAAGAGGTCATTCGCCCGTGTGAGTGCCTCCAGTGCTTTCGTCCGCGCTCGCAGTTCTCGCCTGGCTTCCAACTCTCCGAGACCGTGGCCATCGTCTGCTGTGCCGGCGCTCTCCTGTGTGGGCTCTTCGGACACGAAGGTATCACGCCACGTAACAGAACCGGTCTCGACAGATTCGGCGTGGTTCGACTTCTTCCCTTCCTCATCTCCTCTTTGCCGGTTCTGTTCTACCATTCTCCATCATTGTCGTTCACCCAGATATAAATAACAGCCTGTTGATTTCATATTCTTAGAATGCTCCGATAGCACCACCAACCGAGTGTTTGTCAGTTTCTGTATCGGGATGCCCGACGTTGGTGTGAACTCTCGATTTATAGGCGTCAGGGGCCGGACAGCACGTCGTCGGACGGGGAGTCGAAACTCCGATTCAGATATTCGAGGATGTGGTCGACGAATCCCGGGTCGTACGTCAAAACGCCATAGAACGCGTCCTCGTCGCGTTCGTGGGCGAGTAAGGCGGTCTTCTGGGTATCGTTGCCACCCCCGTCGAAGACGGCAAACCACGTCTCGGCGACCTCGTCTGTCGAGACCGCATGAACCTGACCGAAACCGAGATCCGGCGGCGTGGCGTCGGGGACGCCGTAGGCGTGCACGGAGACACCTCGGCGAGCGAGGTCCGCGTAAATCGATCGCTGTTCTGCGATGACTGAACATCGCTGGAAACCCGTGTGAATCGAACCCCGGCCGACCCGACGAGCACGGTCCTCTATTTCCCTGGACGCGTAGAGCAACTGTTCCGTATCGCGTGACGTGAACGTGGTTTCCTTGAGATGACGGAGGACCCTCTCGTATTCCTCGTCGGCAATGCCGAGGTCGCCGGCTCCTGTCGGAACGTCTTCGAGTAAGTCCCTGAGAGTCGATACGTCGACGACGGCGAGTACTCCGGTCGCGTCGCTGAGGACCCCGATCTCTGTCGGTTTCCCCGACGCTGTTCTATCGGCGGTAATTCGCACATTCTGTGTCTGGAAAAACGTCCCGAGCTCCTCGTGTATTGCATCAGACTGATCGACGTTGAACAGCCGGAATTCTTTCTGATGGTGTCTAATATACTCGATAGTATCCCGCAATCCCAGTAATTCACTCGACTGTCTCATCGTAGTGGGTCTGGTTATCGTAGACGTCCTCTGCCATCTGTCGAGTGGCGTCCGTGAATCCGTCTCGATACGCCCGAGGATGGCGGATACTGCTATCGAAGAAACTGATACCGTCTTTTTGCCACCCGATTTCAGACCGACATGGGTCGCTTTCCTCGACCAGCGAGTCCGCGTCCAGTTGCTCGTCGGGACCACCCCGTCGAAGATCGTCCCGGCCGTACTGCGACGAATCTGTCATTAGATATGTGTAGACTGAATGTGAATATAAATCTCTGATCTAGATAACGGTGCACTATCGGACACGTGACTCAGACACCGTTCTTCGGTAGGATGCCGAGGTACTTTTCGAGTCCGGAAGTGAGGGGGGATAGTCGTTGTCGATTCTCACCCATGATACTCATCCCGCTATCTAGAGGTGGTAACTATGTGAACAGTCGGGAGAGAGTAACACATGCTCGACAAGATAAAGATCGATCGATTCGACCTGCGACCGAAACTCATCTTGGCGTTCGTGCTCGTGGCGGTACTCGTCGCCGTGACGGGGTTCGTCGGGTATACGAGTGTCAGCAACGTCGATAACCAACTCGAATCCGTCGTCCACGACGACGTCGCCGAGGCAGACGCAGCGATGGAGATGAAGTACGACCTCGAATCGGAGCGGCTGGCACTGCACGAAGTGTTAACCGGCGAGATGGAGGCAGCCGAGGAGTTCCGGGCCTCCCAGGCGGACTTCGAGGAATGGTACACGACGCTGGCAGAACGTGACGACCTCACCGAGGAGCAACAGCAGTTGCTTTCGGAGATGAAAGCCGAACACGAAGAGGCGAAAACCAAAGGTGAGGAAATCATCGCCGCGATGGAGGCTGGAGACGAGAAGCGCGCAAACCAGCAGATGGACGAGCTAGACAGCGTCTACACTGAACTCGACGAAGACACCACGGCCTTCGAGGAAGACGCCGACGCGAAAATGGAAGCGTCAGTCGCGTCGGCGGCGACGACGACGAACAACAGCCACCTGACGATTATCGGACTGACTGTCGGGGCGTTCGTCGCGGCCATCGTCATCGGCCTCTTCGTCGCCAGCCGCATCACCACCCCGATCGAACAACTCTCCGAGGCCTCGCAGGCTATGAGCGAGGGTGACCTCAGCGCCGAGGTCGACGACCACGTCGAAGACGACGAACTCGGCCGGATGATTGAGGCGTTTACCCAGATGCAGTCGAACCTCCGGGGCGTTTTCTCGCAGATCGGAACCGCCAGCAGTGGCTTGCGGCAGGGCGATCTGGGCTGGGAATTCGAGGCCGACTATCCGGGCCAGTACGGGGAGACTATCGACAATCTCGAGGCGGGTGCCGACGAACTCGCCGGGAGCTTCGAGGAGATCCGGGGTGTGAGTGACGACCTCCAGCGGGGCGTCATCGACCAGAACGTCGACACCGACCGACCCGGGCAGTACGGCGACGTGCTGGAAGACCTCGCGACCGGGACCACTCAGTTGTCGGCGAGCTTCACACAGATCTCGGCCGCGAGCCAGGGTCTCAAAGACGGACGACTCGACCAGAACATCGACACCGACTACCCGGGGACGTTCGGAACAGCATTGCGTGATCTGGAGGACGGAATCGAACAACTGAACGCCAGCGTCGAACGCGTCCAGGCGATCGCAGACGACGTCGCAATCTCGAGCGAGGAAGTGGCGGGCAGTTCCGAAGAGATCGAACAGGCCAGCGAACAGGTCGCGGAGTCCGTCGAGGAGATCTCACACGGGGCGGACACGCAAAGCGAGAACCTCCAGGAGGTGGCCGGCGAGATGAACGACATGTCCGCGACCGTCGAGGAGATCGCCTCCTCGGCCGAAGAGGTGGCTTCGACTGCCAGCACGGCCGTCGAGCGTGGCGAGACGGGGCGGCAGTACGCCTCGGAGGCGACCGAGGAGATCCAGTCCATCGAAACCCGGGCCGACGAGGCAGCCACGCAGGTCGAAACGCTCGACGAGAAGATGGACCAGATCGGCGAAGTGGTCGAGATGATCACCGGGATAGCCGAACAGACCAACATGCTCGCGCTGAACGCGTCGATCGAAGCTGCCCGTGCCGGCGAAGCAGGTGAAGGATTCGGGGTCGTGGCAAACGAAATCAAATCCCTGGCAGAGGAAGCTGCCGAGGCGACTGCCGACATCGAACAGCGCATCTACGAAGTCCAGGCGACGACCGAGGACACCGTCGAGGGCATGCAACAGATGAGCGATCAGGTGCAACGCGGGTCTGATACGATCGAGGACGCCATCGAGATGTTCGACGAGATCGCCAACGCCGTGCAAGAGGCCGAAAGCGGAATTCGGGAAATCAGCGACGCCACCGACGACCAGGCGGCCTCGTCGGAGGAAGTGGTCTCGATGGTCGACGAAGTCTCCAGCGTCAGTCAGCAGACCGCGGCCGAGGCGAGTAACGTCTCTGCCGCAACCGAAGAACAGACCGCTTCCCTGTCCGAGGCTTCGGAGAACATCCAGCAACTGTCCGGTCTCGCTGAAGACCTGCACGACCAGGTGTCGGATTTCGACACCGGGTCAGGTGCTGGGACAGCAGTCGAGGCGACAACTGGATCGCCGGCCGCGGCCGACGGCGGGCACCACGCATCGGACACTGTGGGCCGGACGCCGGATCACGACGCGGAGATGTGAACCCATGGGATCACACCAGGTCCTTGAGTTCACGCTCGGGGAGGAACAGTACTGCATCGATATCGAGTACGTCACCGAGGTCGTGAGCCGCTCGAAAAAAGACGTGACTTCGATCCCGGATTCGCCCCCTCACGTCGAGGGGGCGGTCGATCTCCGAGGCGAGACGACGAGAGTCATCGATCCGAGTGCCAGACTATCGCCAGATGGACACGAAGACAATGGATTCAGCCAGGACAGGATGATCGTCTTCGATACCGAAATGACGACGTGTGGGCGTTCCGGCTGGGCGGTAACGGACGTGCGCCGGATCCTGACGATCGATCCCGACTCTGTCGAATCAGTCGACGAGGAACTGGTCAACGGCATCGTCGCCCGGGAGGACGGACACGTCGTCTGGATAGATCCGGAGACCATCTCGGCTGAAACATGAGTAAGGCAAGGGCCCTGACTGAGACGGTGTAAATGATGGAAGTCCTTCATGTCGATGACGAACCCGATTTCGTCGACCTCACCGCGACGTTTCTCGAGCGAGAGGACGACCAGTTCACTGTCGAGGCAGTGACAACCGTCGATAAAGCGTTAGAGCGAATAGACGACCGCCGGCCCGATTGTATCGTTTCGGATTATAATATGCCCGGCATGAACGGACTCGAGTTCTTGCAGGCTGTTCGAAAGCGGTATCCCGACCTGCCATTCATCCTGTTTACCGGCAAGGGAAGCGAGGCCATCGCCAGCGACGCTATCTCTGCCGGCGTCACCGACTATCTCCAGAAGGGGTCCGGCACCGAGCGGTACGAACTCTTGGCCAACCGGATCCGCAATGCCGTCCGGGCGCGACGCGAGGCACAGCGGGTCGACAGACAGCGACAACTGGCGCGGCTGACGGAGTTTGCGGGCGACACCGGTGGGTGGGAGCTGGACAGAGAGAGCGGGGCTGTCCTGCTGACGGCTGGCACCCGACGAATCATCGGGCGGCCTGACCAGACAGAAATATCTCTGGTGGAGGCGATAGCACTGTTCCACCCGGACGACCGCAAAGACATTCGGCACACACTCACTAGGGCCTTCGAGACAGGCGAGGAACTGCACAACACGTGGCGACTTCAGCCAGAGGTCGGCGACGAGCGTCTGATCGAGATGACGATCACGCCGGTCGTAGAATCTGGCGGGAAGGTACCGAAACTCCGTGGAGCTGGTCACGACATCACCGACCGCACGGAGCGTCGGCAGGAACTCGAAAAGCACGAGACGATCATCGAGGCATTGACCGACGCCGTGTACGTGCTCGACGAGGAGGGGCGATTCACATTTGTCAGCGACGAACTCGTCGAGTTGGTCGGCTACGACCGGGAAACCATTCTCGGAAGCACGCCGTCACTCATCAAGGACGAGGATGCCGTCAAACGGGCGGAACACCACTTGGGTCGGTTGCTGTCGAGTGACGGTCCGAAGACGGTCACATTCGAAGTGACGATCCAGCCATGTGACGGCGACCCGATCGTCTGTGAGGATCACATGGGTGTCCTTCCCTACGAAGGTGACGAGTTCGACGGGTCAGTCGGGACACTCCGAGATATCACAGAGCGCAAAGAGCGTGCACGGAAACTCGAACGGCAAAACGCCCGTCTCCACGAGTTCGTAAGCGTCGTCAGCCACGATCTGCGAAACCCGCTGAACGTGGCCCTGGGGCACACGGAATTGGCCCGACGAGAGTGTGACAGCGAGCACCTCGATACCGTCGGTGACGCGGTCGACCGGTGTCAGGCACTCGTGGAAGATCTCTTGGCACTGGCTCGGAGTGGGAAGGCAATTGGAACTACGGAGCCGGTCACCCTGCCGGAACTGGCCAGGGAGTGTTGGCAGACGACCCCGAGTGCGGACGCAACCCTCGCTGTCGAAACAGACCAGACGATATCGACTGACCGGAGCCGACTTCAGCAGATGTTCGAGAATCTCTTCCGGAACGCCGTCAACCACGGAGGTGGTGAGGTAACGGTGACCGTCGGGGAGATAGCTGACGGGTTCTATGTCGCCGACGGTGGAGCGGGAATCCCCGACGAAGAACGCGACGATATTTTCGAGAGCGGCTATTCGACCGCTGATGATGGCACTGGATTCGGTCTCGCAATCGTCAAAGAAATTGTGGAGGTACACGGCTGGGAAATCCGCGTGACTGACAGCGAGACGGGCGGCGCACGCTTCGAGATCACTGGCGTCGAAGTGACGGGTTGAGCCGCGCCGTCGCTCAACTGCTCCGTTCCACCGAATCCCGTTATCTAGACCGCCGGCTTATTCACCTCGAACCCGTTGTGATTATACGAGATACCATGTCTGGCCGCTCCCGTGACACGCCGACCGAGGAAATCGATCTGGTGGCGTCAGGTATCCCCGAATTGGACGAACTACTCAACGGAGGGCTCGTTCGGGGCCGTACGTACCTCGTCCAGGGCGTCTCGGGAACGGGGAAGTCGCTTCTCGGCCAGCACTTCCTGCAAGCAGGGATCGAAGCAGGCGAGACAGTCGTCTACATCCACGGCGAAGAGTCGAAACACGACATTCTCGTCAACGCAGCACTGCTCGACGTCGACATTCGGGACGCCGAGTTTTTAGACATCGGTCCCGGGACGGACTTTTTCGCCGAGGACAAGTCCTACAATCTGGTTGAGGCGACCGAAGTCGAATCTGAGCAATTCACGCAGGATATCAAACACGTAATCGAGGATGTGGACCCGGCACGAATCCTCATCGATCCGATTACACAACTCCAGTACGTAGAACGGGACGAGTACCAGTACCGAAAGCGGTTGCAATCGCTCATCCGGTTTCTTCGCGATCGACAGGTAACGACAGTCGCAACGCGGACACTCAATAGAGAGAGTACTCCCGAGACCACGCACGACGATTTCGAGTCGCTCAGCGACGGCGTCATCAACCTCTATCTCGACGAGCACGAACGCCGGATTGCAGTCCCGAAACACCGTGGTCTCGGACAGATCGACGGCACCCACGGACTCGAAATCCGCGAGCACGGGATCGAAGTCTACCCCCAAACTATCCCGAAACACGACAACCGAACGTTCGATCCGGAACTCGTTTCTACCGGACACGCATCCCTCGACAGTCTCCTCGGTGGTGGAATCGAACGCGGGACCGTCTCGTTTATCAGCGGTCCGACCGGCATCGGAAAATCGACCACTGGTGCACAGATACTCTCGGGCATCGTCGAAGACGGTGGGACAGCACTCGGATACCTCTTCGAGGAGTCCATCGACCAGTTCGTCCACCGTTCTGAAACCCTCGGACTCCCGATCTCGGAAATGCAGGCGCAGGGATCACTGCTACTGACGGAGACGGAACCGCTCGTGCGTTCGGCCGAGGAGTTCGATCAACACGTCCTCGACCAGGTCGACGAGCACTCGCCGGACGCGGTGTTCATCGACGGGCTTTCGGGCTACAAGATCTCACTCCAAGGTGACGATCAGCGACTCGTTCGCCGGCTGCACGGTCTTACCCGGGTACTCAAGAATCACGGTATCGCAGTCATCATCACGGACGAGGCGGACCGTCTCACCGGTATCCCGGAAGCTACGAGTACGAACACCAGCTACATTGCGGACAACATCGTGTTTCTCTCGTACGTGGAAGTTGACGGCGAACTGGACCGAGCGATCGGCGTTGTAAAAAAGCGACTCGGGGATTTCGACAACCGATTCCACCGGTTTGCTATCGAGTCCGGCGAGGGACTTGTTATCGAAGGACCGTTCGATACCGTTCGGGGGATCATGCAGGGTAGTTCAACGCATCGCGTTCCAGATGAGTCCCACCAGACAACGGACCAATCATGACCGACCGGTCGAGTCGCGAAGTGGGTGAGCGACACACTATACAACTCCTGATTCACGGAGACACCGACCGGGAAGCCCTCGAAGAATTTCTCGACGAGCGATACGACGTCACCGTCGATGACACACTTCAACCCGTCGATTGTTATCTCGTTGGTGAACAGATGGTGCCGACGTACCGCGACGCGTTGCGAGAGCACAAAAAAGAGGCCCATCCAACCTTCACACCCGTGCTGTTGATTCAACAGGAAGGGTCGAGGGGAACGGTCCCGTTGCCGTCCGAGCAGAACGGCGACGGGCCACCGCTCATCGACGAGGTCGTGTCAGCACCCGTCGACCGGACGGCCCTGTTTCGTCGTGTGGGGAATTTGTTGGCGAGGCGTGAGCAGTCGGTGGAGTTGTCCACGCGCTACGAGGACGTGCAGATTCGATTTCAGCGGCTGTTCGATTCGACGAACGACGGGATCTTCGTTGTTGCTCCATCTGGTGACGAGATCACCGAGTGCAACCCCGCGGCGTGTGACCTCGTGGGATACTCACGTGACGAATTGCTCTCTGTTTCGCCGACGCAGACAATCCACGCCGACGATCGCGAGCGGTTCCGGTCTTTCCTCCAGCAGGTACAGGAGGCGGGGCAGGGATCGACCGACGACCTCACGTGTCAGACCAAGGAAGGAGAAACGCGACAGTTGGAGGTGTCGGCTGCGACGCTCGAGGATTCCGACCAGTCACCGATAATCCTCTCTACACGCGACGTGACAGACCGGAAAGCGTACGCACGAGAGCTCGAACTGAAATCCCAGGCGATGGACAAAGCGCCCGTCGGGATCACCATCACCGACCCCGACCGAGAGGACAACCCGATGATCTACGTAAACGAGGGATTCGAAGCGCTGACAGGACATTCGGAGTCTGAAGCGCTGGGGCGCAACTGTCGGTTTCTCCAGGGCGAGGAGACTCGGGAGGAACCAGTCGCCGAAATGCGGACGGCGGTTGAGAACGACGAACCGGTGTCCGTGGAACTCCGGAACTACCGGAAGGACGGCAGTCAGTTCTGGAACCGCGTCAGTATCGCGCCGGTGAGAGACGACGATGGAACCGTCGAGAATTACGTCGGGTTCCAGGAGGACGTCTCCGAGCGCAAAGAGCGCGAAATGGACTTACAGCTGTTCAAAAAAGCCGTCGAGAACGCAGGACATGCGGTCTTCATCACTGACAGAGAGGGCACTATCGAGTACGTGAATCCGAAATTCGAAGCCCGAACAGGCTATACTCGTGAGGAAGCCGTCGGTCGAACCCCCCGCATCATCAAGTCAGGTAAACAGGACGAAGAGTTCTACGATCGGATGTGGCAGACGATCCTTTCGGGCGAGCAGTGGAATGCAAATCTCATCAATCAGCGCAAAAACGGGGAGCTGTACCACGTCGACCAGACGATCTCGCCCATCGCGAACGGCGACGGAGAGATTACGCACTTCGTCACGATCGAGTCCGACGTGACGAATCGTCGGTTGCGCAAACAGCAACTCGACGTTCTCAATCGCGTCTTGCGCCACAATCTCAAGAACGGAACGAATGTTATTCAGGGCCGGGCAGAACTACTCCGTAAATCGCTGGGCGATGACGAACATCGGGCGAACGTCCGGGCGATCGAAGAACGGGCGGACGCTCTGGCGACGCTGGGTGACAAAGCCGGAACTGTGCGCTCGCTGTTCGAAAACGAAGTGTCCGCTGAGACCGCTACCAACGTGACGGAGTTAGTTAGCGATGTCGTCACCACCGTTTCTGAAGAGTATTCGACCGCTTCATTCGATGTCGATGATTCTGACCCACTCTACGTTCGAGCGGATAGCCGGTTGAAGGTGGCAGTGAAGGAACTACTGGACAACGCCGTCGTCCACAACGACCAACCCAAACCCGAGGTGACGGTCACCACCAGACTGTCCAGAGAAAAGCAGTCTGAACAGTGGATCGACATCGAAATTGTGGATAACGGACCGGGTATCCCGGACCAAGAACTGGAGACGATCAAACAGGGCGAGGAAACGCCGCTCCAGCACGGCACCGGACTCGGGCTCTGGATCGTCTACTGGACTGTCTCGCTGTACGGTGGCGAAGTCACATTCGTGGATAACCCACCGCGTGGAACAGGCGTCGTATTGAACCTTCCTCGGATGTCCGCAGACTCATCCGTCCGGGGAACACCCGTCGAACACCACTGACCAATGGAAGACACCGAGACTTCGGACATACGGAGCGAGAACCAGACGGATCGGTATCGGACGCTCGTCGAAGAGTCGAACGACATCGCCACGATCATCGCCACTGACGGAACGATGAGGTACGTGAGCCCCGCAGTCACACGAGTGCTCGGGTACGATCCCGAGGAGTTAGTCGGGAACTCTGGCTACGAATACGTCCATCCCGACGACCGAGAGCGAAACGCCGACGCGGTCGAAGCTGTTCTTGAGACCCCGGACGAACCCCAGACCGTCGAAGTCCGATTCAAACACGCCGACGGGTCATGGTGCTGGATCGAAGCCACGATGCGGAACCGGCTCGAAGACGATGTCATCGACGGTATTCTACTCAACAGCCGGGAGATTACTGAGCGAAAAGAACAGGAACGCGAACTCCGCGAACTGGCTGGAGAGTACGAGGCCCTCCTCAACAATGCAGAGGACGCGATTTTCTTCCTCGATGTCGACGCTTCAGACGACAACATTACGTTCGAGTTCGACCGTCTTAGCCCGGCATACGAGCGACAAACCGGAATCACGACCGAAGAGGTCCGGGGAGAAACGCCTCGCGACGTATTTGGCGAGAAAGTGGGAGTAGAACTCGAAGCGAACTATCACCGGTGTGTCAAAGCTCGTGAGCCGATCTCGTATCAGGAAGAGTTAGAAATCGATGAGGAGGCACGCATCTGGCAGACGAATCTCGCGCCGGTACTCACTGACGGCGACGTAACCCGTCTCGTGGGAATCACCCGGAACGTCACCGACCGCGTCGAACGGGAACGACAGCTTCGTCGGCAAAAGGAGCGGCTCGACGAGTTTGCGAGAGTCGTCTCCCACGACCTGCGCAACCCGCTCAACGTCGCACAGGGCCGCGCAACGATCCTCGATGAACAAATAGAGAGCGAACACCTCGATCCACTCCTGCGGGCACTCGACCGGATAGAGGCGATCATCACGGACACGTTGACGCTCGCTCGGCAGGGCGAGACGATAGACGAAACGGAGTCGGTCAGTCTGACCGATCTCGTCGGGAAGTGCTGGGGAACGGTAGACACAGAACCGGCGACCCTCGAGATAACTGATGAGATGACCTTCCAGGCGATCGCGACCGATTACGGCACGTGTTCGAGAATCTGTTCCGAAACGCTATCGAAAATGGCGGCACGGACGTGACCGTTCGTGTCGGACGTGTCGATGAGGACACTATCTACGTCGAAGACGATGGGTCTGGGATCCCCGCAGATCGGCGCGAGGAGATTTTCGAACCGGGCCATTCTTCGACGAGTGACGGCACCGGATTCAGACTAACCATTGTCAAGCGGATCGTAGAGGGTCACGGGTGGACGGTCTCTGTGACAGGCATGTCTGAGGGCGGGGCGCGCTTCGAACTCGTGATGTCACAATAGGAGAGGTGGTCAGTACTCAGACACACCCTGTCGTCCATGCATTGAGACTACACCCGTTATGGAGGGGGCGGTATGAGTATCTCACCGACATTCCGAAATCGAGTGGTATGGCACGTAGTATCCGATTTCATCGATCCAAGTCGACAGCCACTCGTCGGCAGTCGGCTCATCAATCCTTTCCGGCATCGATCGCAGCCAACAGAACCCTGACCGACCCGACAACGGTCACGCCTTGGTCTTTCGCAAACGATCGGGCATCCCCGTCGTCGGTCAGTAGACGTCCGTCTGCAGCGTCTGCCAAGGCAAACGCCTGTGCTTCACCGGGATCGAGATGGTCACTGAGAACCGCCTCTCTGTTTGCGACGGTGTCCGAAATCCTCGCAACTTGAATCTCGTCGTCGAGTGTATCGAGTGCGGATTAAAGATACGGATGACCATCGACGCCGTGTTCGAACTCCTCACGGACAACTGAGACCGTACAGATTCCAGAGAGGTCAGCGACTACCCACAGCTGATCGATGGAGGCGAAATTCGAGAGAACAGTCGTGTTCAGGACGCTCGGGTTCGCTGGAATATCATCACCTGTCATCTCGCAAGGGCTCCTAATCAGACGAGTCCTCATCACCGAATTCGAGTTCGCTCGCTGCCGCTACTTCGTAGGCTGCGTCGTCTTCGTCAACGAGTCCGAGGCGGAGCTCAACACCGTGCTCACGGAGAATATCCCGCATCGTCCAGCGATCGACATCGGCAAGGCGCGCAGCATCACCGAGTGTGATCCGCTCGCGTTCGTAAAGGGCAACCGCAGCTGCAATGCGCTCACTTTCGTGGTCCTCGAAGTAGTCACGCACGAACTCTCGCAACGCATCGCTCTTGCCACTAAACACACCAGCCTCGACAGCCCCCTCGATGAGGAGATCGAGATCGTCTGGATAGGAACCGGTAATTCGAGCCATCGGTCTCTCTTGGACTACGTCTTCATACTATTTATGAACTGCGCCAGAATGCCATATGCATTGAGACGACCAGTCTCAACTATCGTCGGGC
>ENA-ORCO01000325-ORCO01000325.1-marine-metagenome-genome-assembly--contig:-NODE-325-length-27058-cov-4.652089_pt1 | contig 27058 bp, 28 predicted proteins | sample MGYA00248633_ERZ508508 | MGnify/ENA primary metagenome ERZ508508 (study PRJEB26179, sample SAMN06268845) | marine metagenome | isolation source: A23 P1 aerobic enrichment on pine of planktonic cells taken...
CCGCGGATGGGCCCGACCTTCGGCGCCATGCTCGTCTCCGGCAAGCGCGCCGCCCAGGTCGCCCTCGACGAACTCGACGTCGACGCCGACCCCGTCGACCTGACGAGCCGCGACGCCGCGACGCCCGCCGACGACTAGAGCCCACTTTTTACAATCGGGGGTTTCCTCGCGCCTGCGGCGCTGCGGGAACCCCCGATTCCAAAAACTTGGGGAAAAACGGCCGGACGCTCCCTGCTCGCGGCTTCGCCGCTCGCTATCGAGGCGCTCCCGCCGGTCGCGCCTCGCAACGGTCGCGCCCGGTGAAACCGCGCCTCGCGACGCTCGGCGCGGTACGCCGCTTCGACCCTCTCTATGGCGCGCGCTGTCGCGGCGTTCATGCCGCGACAGCATCGTGCGAGGGATGAGCGAGTGAGCGAAGCGAGCGAGCGAATCGGCTGGGGAGGTTTGTGGCCGATTGCGGTGCTGGGCAGTGCTGACCTGGTGGACTGAAAGGGCGAGACTCGGTCGCGGCTGGTGCGCGACCCCTATCCGAGCGGAGCGAGGATATGTCGCACAGCAGCCGCGAGCGGGTCGAGGGCTTTCACCGCTTGCAGTCTTCCGCGGGAGAGTTCGCTGCTAGCGAGCGGGTCGAGGGCTTTCAACACCTGCTGTCGCTTGCAGCCACTCAACCGCCAGGAGCACATTTAGAGAAGCTCGGTCTTCGCCCACTCGTAGAGTTGCTTCACGAAGTAGAGCGCGAACAGCAAGACGAGGACGGCTACGACGCTCACGGGCGGCTCCGGGCTCGTGACAGCGAAATCACTCATGCCCTCGTCGAGCCTCAGCGCGGTTGTAGCCCTTTCGCCGGAACCACCGACAGACCTTCGCTGACGACCCCACAACACACGGATAGTGACACCCGAACCCGAGTACTGTCGACTCTGCGGCCAGGAACTCCAGAAAGACCTCGCCGCGACCAGCAGCCGGCAGTGCTGTCTCAACGCGACGCCGATCGTGGGCACCTGTCCCGAACACGGACCGGTCGGGCCCCACCACGCGACGACCGACCCGAACTGACTCCTGACACGCATCTCACGCCGGCTTCCCGAACGCGAACAGCGTCATCGGCGTCTGGCCGTCGGCGTGGGGCGCAAGATACTCCGCGACCTCGGTGTCGAAGAACGTGAACCCCCGGCCGCCGAGCGACCTGTGGGCGTAGGTCGCCAGGTACAGCCGGCCCAGGACGATCCCGGCCTCCAGTTGCGCGAGCCGATACCCTCGATTCCCGAACTCGGAGACCACCGCGTCCACGTCGGCGACGAGGTAGACGTTCACGGCGGCGTCGCCGACCACGTCCTGGCCGAGCGCGAGGTGCCCAGCCGTCTCGCGGTCGGTGTCGCGAACCCGCTCCAGCTCGTCGGTCCCGGGGTGGTACTCGTAGACGCCCGGCTCAATCCCGGAGACCGCGTGGACGAGACAGTAGCAGTCGACGAGCCCGCGCAGGTCGCCGGCGAAGGCATCGGCGGGGACCCCGCGCGTGGCGCGGTCCATCACGGTCGCGAACTTCCGGGCGCTGATTGGCTCGTGGCTGTACTCGCGACAGGACCCGCGGCGCTCGATAGTCGCCCCGACCGGGCGCGCCGAGGCGGTATCCGCGTCGACCGGGTCGAGGTCGGTCCGCTCGGCGTCGTCCGCGCGCTCGCCCAGCGACGCGTCGGCGGCCTCCACGGCGAAGTTCGCGCGCCACGACTCGGCGGCGTCGCCGCTCTCCAGCCGGCTCTGTCGCCAGGCGTCCGCGATCAGCGGGTAGTCGACGGGGTTCTCCGAGAGCGGGCGTTCGTCGGGGTCGATCGGGTCCACGTCGGGCGTCTCCGCGGCGTCGGGGACCGGCGACCCCGACCCGACGGGGACGAGTTCCAGCGGCGCCTCCTCGTCGGGGTCGAGCCCCAGCAGCTCGACGACCGGGTCGTCGGCGAAGCCCGCGACGACCGCGGCGCGATGGCCTCCGCCGTGGGCGACCGCGAGCAGGTTCGCGAGGAGCGTCCCCGAGTCCCAGAACGCGTGACGGTAGGTCCGGTCGCGGTATTTCCAGGCGTTGCGCCACCACTCCGAGGTCGCGACGAACGTGACCGGCGCGTCGGCGACGCCGGGCCGGTCGCCGCTGGCCGCGGCGAGCACGCCCCGATAGTCCCCCTCCCGGAGCACGTCGAACTCCCCGCTGTCGGGATCGAAGTGGTAGACGCCGGGCGAGAAGTCGCCGCAGTCGCCCGTGACGGCGTACAGATCGACGTGGTAGAGCTTTCCCGTGCAGGCGGCGGCGCGGAACCGGTGCCGTTCGCCCCGGATCTCCAGTTCCTTGGTCACCCCGGCGGCGTAGTGACAGAGCGTCCCGATATCGGGGTCGCCGTCGGGTGTCGGCGCGACCGGGGGCGGTGCCGCATCGTCGGTCGCGACGGCCGCGAGCGCGGGCGTTTCCGGCTGGTTCGGCTCGCCGTCGGGTGAAAACCGGGACAGGTCCTCGTAGGTCTTGGAGGGGCGGGGCCGGTTCGACTCGTCGAGTTCGAAGTCCATCTCGCGGAGTCGCTCCGGCGAGTAGCTCGTCTCCTCGTGGTACTCGCGGGCGTCGACCATGGCGACGGTTCGACCGGTCGGCCCTAACCGCTTTGGGTGGTGTGGCGCTCGCCGCCGCCGTGGTGAGTGGCCCGGGAGTCGCGGCCCGTCGAGGGCGGACCCGTCACGTGCCGTCCGGGTCGTACTGGTCGCGCGTGATCGTGTACCGGTGGTGGTCGACGATGCGGCCGTCCGGCCGGACCGTCGAGTTGCGGACGACCCCGTCGTACTGCCCGCCGAGGGCCTCGACGTACTGGGCGACGGCGCGGCGGGACGTCTCGTTGCCGTCTTCGACGGGCACCGCGACGAGGTCGAGGTCGAGACGCCCGAACGCCAGGGCGACGAGCGCGCGGGCACGCTCCGCCGAGTACCCCCGCCCCCAGAAGCGCTTGCGGAGCCAGATCCCCGGTGTGGCGGTCCGGGTCTCCCAGTCGACGACGAGACAGGCCGATCCGGCTATCTCGCCGGCGCCGTCTCGCGGCTCACTGCCGTCTGGTCGCGGGTCGTCGACCCGCTCGCACGGTCCGAGGGGCTCGTCGAGTCCCTCGCTACTCGACTGTTCCGAGGCGTTCCGCGTCTCGCTTTCCTCGCCGGACTTCGGGCGGATCACCCACTCCCCGCGGGTCCCCTCGGTCCACTTCCGTTCGAGTTCGTCGACGTACTCGACCGTCTCTCTCGGCGTCTCGTGGGGGTCCCACGGGAGGTAGCGGGTCACCTCCTCGATGTGCGGGTTGTGCTCGGAGCAGTGTTCGTAGTACGCCCGTGCGTCGACGGTGTCGTGACAGAGCCGTTCGAGTTCGAGGCGCTCGGTCTCCAGCGTCCGCGGAAACAGCGAGCGGCCGTTCGACCGTTCGCCGTCACTCATCGCCCCCCTCCGACGCGGACGATACCGACGCCTTCGTCGCGCCGGGCCGGAACTCGGAAGGCGACTCCATCCCCGCGACGCCCTCGACCGTCAGGTCGAACGTCTGCCGGGACTGCGCGAACGTTCGCCCGCTCGTCGGGAGGGGGGGCCGCGACTTCGAACGTCTCGCAGATCATAATAGCTACGTGATGAATTAATGTGTACGCTATTGTATAGGTATTTCGAGTTGCCAAGGTAGTACCATCCCGCAAGCGGGTGGACAGACGACCTATGCAGTGGGGATGCGTAACACGACACATGTCCGAGACAGCGGCCAGAGAGCGGGACTACGTCGGGTGCCCGGCGCCCGCGTGTAACCGGAAGGACAGGCGGAGCGTCATCAGGGAGCACCTGGCGGAGCTGGACGACCAGCGCCACGAGCGCTTCGACGGCAGCGAGATGTAGGCCGCTCCGAGCGGCGGTCGCCGCGAGTCACAACTCGTTTCACGCGGTGGTACCACCGGGTCGTATGGTCGAGGCAGTCACCCTGTATCGCGCGCCCACCACGGTGGCCGACGCCGACGCCGTCGCCGACTGGCTCCGCGAACGCGTCGACGCCGACGTGCGGGTTCGCGACCGCTTTCTGTCCGTCTTCGGTGGCGAGGACGACGACGGTGACGGTGACCTCGCCGAGTCGTTCGCCGAATCGCGAGTGCTCTCGCCGTACGAGCGGGAGACGGGGAACACGATGGTCGGAATCGTCCGGTACGAACGGCGGGCGCTCGAAAACCCCGAACGCGGCGGCGGTGTCATCTACGACGGGCTGGGAGTCCAGTCGATCCTGAATCGATTGCTCCCCGACGAGGAGCGGGGGCTGGACCACCTCCACGTCCCGCTGCTGGACCGCGTCGTCGGCACCTGGGGCGACCACGACGGCCGCTGGCACAAGCGCGTGAACGTCCTCGGTCAGCCCGGCGTGGTGTCCGTCCCGGGCCTGTACGAGGCGCCCGCCAAGCCCGAGCAGTACTACACGGAACAGCAGAAACACGCGCTACTCTCCGGTGGTGCGCCGCCCCGCGAAGTGCTGGAGAACGAGGTCGACGGGGAGTTCCTCGTCGAGTCGGACCCCCGAACGACCGAGGCGCTACGGGGCTACCTCCTCCAGTGCTACCACTATCTGGAGACCGGCGAGGACTTCTGCGACGACGAGGACTGTCGCCTGCACAACCCGCACCGCCAGCCCGGCGTCGTCCGGGCACAGCTCCGCGAGCCAGAGTTCTGCCCGGAACACGCCGAGCGGTATCGAGTGTAGGACGAAGGGATCGATCGACGGGCCGTCTACGCGATCGCGATCCCGGCCCCCACGGCGACGCTCGTCAGCGCCAGGCCGGCGAGGGCGACCGTCGTCGTCCGGTCCACTCCCTCGTCCGAGCCGTCGGGGTCGAACCCGCGGCCGGTCAGGACACCGACGCCGACGGCGACCGCCGAGAGCCCGCCGACGAGTGCCAGCGCCGTCCAGAGTTCGAATCCGTGCTGTGCGACTGATCGCGCGGCCGACCCGGCGAGGAGCACGCCGGTCGCTATCGGGGCCGCGCCGACCGCTTCGTTGGAGGGCATCGTCCGAACTTCCACCGCCGTTCTGAAAAATCCGTCGGCGTCCCGTGGGCCCTGGTCAGTACAGGCCATCTTTTTCCCGCTCGGGTGTCCTCGGGCCTACGGCCCTGCGGGCACCACTCGCGGCAAAAACATGGGTGAAAATGGCTGAACGCTCGGCTCCGCCTCGCGTTCAGTGAATCGCGCTCGCTTCGCTCGCGCGAACGTGAGTGCTCAATCCGCACCACGGACTGCTCGGTATCGCTATCCTCACCCCTCGTCCGCCAGGCCGCGGATCTGCTGGGTGTAGTTTTCGAGCAACGCCACGGTTTCCTCGTCGCGCGGGTAGACGGCGTGGCGGTTCCACGGGCTGGTCCACTCGTACTCGGACTCGTTGCGCAGGTCCCAGACCATCGCGGCGTTGGTCCGGGTGTCGACCATCGCCTCGTACCAGCGCTCGTACATCGCGTTGCGCTCGGCGAGTTCCTCGTCGTCGGGCGTGTCGTCGCTCCGGTCGACCGCCCAGCCGAACTCCCCGCAGTAGGCGGGCTTGCCGATCTCCTCGTGGGCCCGAGCCGTGTGGTCGCGGATCCACTCGATCGACTCGTCCTTCGAGAGGCCCCAGGCGTCGGGGTAGAGGTGGTACGAGGCCGCGTCGACGGCGTCGATCCCGTGTGTTTCGACGTACCGCGTCTCGTCGGCGCCGACGGGGCCGTCCGGCCCGTAGAACCCCTCCATCCCCGTCGAGACGAGGTGGTTGTCATCGATGCCCTTGACGAACTCCGCCGTCGACTCGACCCACTGCCTGTAGGTGTCGTAGTCCGCGGACCCGGCCCGGGGTTCGTTGGCGAGTTCCCACAGCATGATCGTCGGGTCGTTCTTGTACGTGACGCCGGTCACCGTGTTCTCGCGTTCGAGCAGCGTCTCGACGAACGAGCGGAAGTACGACCGGATCTCGGCGTTCGTGTAGAACGCCGACTTCTCCGAGGCGCCGGCCCACTCCAAGTACTGCGGGATGCCGCCGCGCCAGTCCCAGTAGTTGGCGAGCGGCATCACCAGGCGGACGCCCAGCCGGCCGAACTGGTAGATAACGCGGTCCAGCAGGCGGAACGCCGCCTCGTTGAACAGGCCGGGCGCGGGCTGGAGGTAGTTGTCCTGGCCCTCGCCGAACGCGGGGACGCGCACGACGTTGAGCCCCGGAACCAGGTCGGTCCACGTCGAGAGCAGCTCCCGCGCAGGTAGGCCACCATCGTGGCGCGAGACCTGCGGGTGGTTGCCGCCGCTGAAGTAGGCGGGTTCGCCGTCGACGACGAACTCCGTGCCGTCGGTCTCGACGAAGTGGTCGAACACCACGTCGTCGGCCGACCCCTCGACGGGCGTCAGCGTCGGCACGGGCGTCGACCGGGGGGTCGCGGTGGCGGTTGAGCCGGGTTCGACCGTCGAGCCGTCGTCGAGGTACGTGATCGCGACGTGGCCGAGCTGGCCGCTCCAGGCCTCGTCACCGGCGGTGAGGACGAATCGACAGCGGTCGACGCCCTCGGAGAACTCGGTGGAGAGCGTCGCGTGGTGCCAGGCGGCGCTCACCTCGCCGTACTCCTCGCGTGGGGCGTCGACGGCCGACCACGAGTCGCCGCCGTCGGCGGACTCCTCGACGCGCACGTCGCCGCCCGCACTCTCGTGCCAGTGGAACTGGGCCGCGGCCTCGCGCAGCTCGCCGCCGAAGGCGTAGACCGCAGCGGCGTCGTCCGTCGTGCCAGTGCGGACGAATCGCACCTCGTCGGCGCTGCCGTCGGGGTGGACGAAGTGTTCGGTGTTCGTCGAATCGGTGCCCAGCAGATCGGTGTCCGAAGACGGCGCCAGGTCGCCGACGCTGTCGCAGGCGTCCGTGAACGTCGTCTCGGTCGGCATCTCGCCGCCGTCCCCACCACCGCCGCTCGGGCAGCCCGCGAGGCCGACGGTCGCGGCCCCGAGCGCGCCCCGAAGGAGCTGTCGTCGATCCCACATACCCCGAACGGTGTGGGGTGTGTTACAAAAGCGCAACGAACGGGGGGCCCGCTGTCGGGGCATCGTTCGCCAGCGGTGGTCTCTGCGCGCTCACGGCCGTTCGCCCCAGGCCAGCCCCAGATAGCCCAGCCCGAACTCGTCGAAGCCGTGCTCGGGGCAGCGCGAATAGACGGCGTCGCGCGCGGTCGCCACCCGTCGCTCGAGGCTCTCGACGGGCGAGACGCGCCCGTCGCCGGGCGCGGCCAGCCGCACGAACGCGCGGAAGCCGAGATTCAGCGGCGCCGCCACCCGGCGGTCGGAGCGGCCGGCGTTGAGCAGGGCGATCCGGCCGCCCGGGGCGAGCGTCTCGATCCATCGCTCGACGGCCGGCCGCGGGTCGGCGAACATCCCGACGACGAAGGTCGCGAGGACGGCGTCGACGGGACCGTCGACCGGCGGCCGGCGTGCGTCGGCCTGCACGAGACGGACGTTGTCCCAGCCCGCGCGGTCGACGCGCTCGCTCGCCCGCCGCAACATCCCTCGGGTAACGTCGACCCCGACGACTCGCCCCTCGGGGCCGACGCGCTCGCGCAGGTGAGCGACGTTCGCGCCGGTGCCACACCCCATCTCGACGACGGTGTCGCCCGGTGCCAGCCCGAGCCGGTCGGCCGCCCGGTCGCGCCAGGAGTCGACGCCCGGCGCGGTCGCCAGCCGGTCGTAGGCGTTCGCCCACCGACCGTAGAACGCCTGCGTCGCGCGGGCGTCGTTCGCCATTACAGCTCCCTGACGACGCGGGCGGCGACGGGGGCCTCCTCGGCCAGCACGTAGAGGATCGGCTCGACGAACCCGCCGGTCTGGTAGAGCACGTCGGCGTCGGGCGACCCCGAAAGCGCCGCCGCGATGGCCTCGGTCAGGTCGGCCTCGGCGTCGAACTCGACGGCGACGTAGCCCGCGTCGGTCAACGTCTCGACGATATCGCGGTCGTAGCGGACGTTCAGCGCCGCGCGGGCGTCGCTGCCGCCGGTCCGCGCCGCGAGCAGCACGCTCGCGACGTGCTCGCTGACGCCGAACTCCGGGTCGCCGGGGACGGCCGTCGTCCCCTCCAGGTCGAGGATGCGCCCCGGCACCGCGGCCACGTCCTCGATGCCCTCGGCTTCCGGGAGGCACTCGACGAGGTTGGAGCCGACGGCCGGCACCAGCTCGGGGAAGTCGTCGGTGGTCTCCAGGATACGCACGCCCCGCCGGAGCGAGGCGAGCACCTGCTCGGCCGCCCGGACGGTGCTCTCCGGGTCGTGGATGGCGAAGCGGTCGTCGCCGTACTCCGCCAGGCCCGGCATCTCCGACTCGTGCAGTTGCGCGAGCAGGTCTCCCCGCTCCAGTCGGCGGACGAACACCTCGGCCTCGACGAGCGCCTGGACGGGGCTCATCTCGCCGCTCGCCAGCCCCTCCGCGAGGCGCTCGACGAGTTCGCGCAGCCGCCGGTCCGAGAGCAGGCGGTCGTTGCGTTCGACCTCGCCGTGGACGTACTTCGAGACGGCGCTCTGGCTGATACCCAGCAGCTCCGCGACCTCGCTCTGGGTCAGCCCGCGCTCGCGCAGCGCCTCGGCGAGCATCGAGCGAAAGGTCGGCAGGAACTCGTCGACGACGACCTCCTCGACGAACTTCATCGGTCGGTCACTCCGGTCGTCGGCACCATCTCACTGATCGCCCCCGAATTCATCTCGTTTCTCGCCGACACCGCGACGACACGCGAAGCGGTCGTCACTGGTCGCCTCCGAACTCTACCTCGTTTCTCGCCGACACCGCGACGACACGCGAAGCGGTCGTCACTGGTCGCCTCCGAACTCGCGGTCCCCCTGTATCTTCGAGGCCTGCGGCCCGGACTGGTCCTGATACTTCGAGCCGCGGTCCTCGCCGTAGGGCCGGTCGGCGGCCGTCTTCAGCTCGGTGAAGGTCAGCTGCGAGATGCGCATTCCGGGCGTCAGCGCCACGGGCGCGGTCCCGAGGTTCGACAGTTCGAGCGTGATCTGGCCCTTGTAGCCGGGGTCGCACAGCCCCGCAGTGGCGTGCACCACGATCGCGAGGCGGCCGAGCGAGGAACGCCCCTCGACGTGGGCGATGAGGTCGTCGGGGATCTCGACGCGCTCGTGGGTGGTGCCGAGGACGAAGTCGCCGGGGTGGAGGATGTACTCGCCGTCTTCGGGGACCTCGACGCGGTCCGTGTAGTCCTCCGTCTCCTGTTCGCTGTTGGGGTGGATACAGGGGATGTTAGCGTGCTGGAACTCGAGGAACTCCCGGCCCAGTCGCAGGTCGACGCTGGCCGGCTGGATCTGGATGTCCGGGTCGTCGAGGGGCTCGACGACCAGATCACCGGCCTCCAGGCGTCGCAGAATATCGGCGTCCGACAGTATCATACAGAGGACTCTCCCCGCTGAGGGTAAAACATCACGATTGGCGGCGGTGGCCCGGCCGGCCCGGACGGAAGCCGCCGGGGTCCCGGTCAGAGCGGACTCAGTGCGCCGATCCGCTCGGGCCACTCGGTCAGCGAGACGTAGTAGCCGGCGAACAGCGCGTAGACGACGACGGCCGGGCCGAGGAAGTTGCGCCAGCCGGCAACCCAGATCCCCATCGCGGTGACGACCACCGCGACCAGCGGCGTCGCCCACAGCGCGATCAGGTCCCACTCCTCGCGCCGTATCGCCGCCCGGATCCCCAGCGCCGCGAGGATCGTGAGGGGCGTCAGCGTCAGGAGGGCCCGGATCGCGTGGCTCGACGACCAGCCGGGCATCACCGGCGAGAAGAACCACAGCCCGCGCAGGACGGCGATTGCGACGACGTGCTCGGCGTTGGCGACGAAGAAGTCGAGGACGCCGCTGGCCGTCGCGGGGTCGTAGCCGTAGACGACGCGCTCGGGCGTGACGACGATCCCTTCGCGCCAGTGGTACAGCATCGAGCCCTTCGCCCAGCCGAACTGCAGGCGGTAGGCGATCCCGGCGACGAGCGCGCCGACGATGCCGAGGTTCACCTTCGCCGGGAACCCGAGGTTCAGCCGGTAGTCGCTGGTCGCCGGCAGGAGGTCGTAGAGCAGGTACGCGCCGACGATAGGCAGGCCGTTCGGGCGGACGAGGGCGACGAAGCCCAGCGACCCGAGCGCGAGCAGGCGATTGCGGGTCGTCGGCGTCGCGTGATAGTGGGCGAGGCGCCACAGGGCCACCGCGAGGGCGAACGTGAGCACGAACTCCGACTGCGGGCGAACCGCCCACCGATACACCTCCCACTGGAGGGCGAGCGCGACGCCGGCGACGAGCCCGGCCGAGCGGCCGACCAGGTGGCGACCGGTGGCGTAGACCAGCACGCACGCCAGCGCCGAGAGGACGACCTGGACGCCGACCCAGCCGTGAACCCACTCGCCGGTCGCCTTCAGCCAGCCGCAGTAGGGCAGCCAGTACCCCGAGTACGCGATCGCACGGGAGCCGAACAGGGTCCCGAACGAGAACTCGGCACACCACGTCACGTAGCGGGTGGCGTCGCGGACGACACGGGTACCCGTGTCGGCCCAGACCCAGCCGCGGAGAGCGAGGGCGATCAGGAAGATGACGGCGGCGTCGCGCGTGCCCGCGTCGTCGGGAAGGGGGGCGGCGAGGGCGTCGCGGACGCTGGAGGGGTGGAGGACCATCGATAGCACCGCTGACACGACCCTCCCTTGAAAATCTTCTTCATGCGACCGCAGGGCGCCGGGGGAGACGGCCCCAACCCCGGTTATCGCGCTCCCGGTTCGTAGACGAACCGTTCGAGGCGGGCGGGCGTGGCCTCGGCCGGGCCGCCCTCGGCGACGGCGTAGGGACCGACCATCACGCCGGTGAACCCGCCCGCGACCTCCGTCGCGAGGTACTTCGGGCTGGCCGTTGCGGCCGGCTCGCCGTCCACCAGGAACGCGTAGGATTCGGCGGCGGCGTCGACGCCGAGCGTCACGCGCTCGCCGACGGCCTCCCGGGCGAGCACCTCGGTCGCGTCGCCGATGGTGACGCGGACGACGGCCGTCGGTTCACCGCTGGCCTCGCCCTGGCCCTCGGCTTCCCCGCGGTGTTCCCCGCTGACGACGCCGACCTCGTAGTGGTGGCCCTCGTCCATGACGAGCGCCAGCCCCGCCTCCTCGCCGGGGTCGGGGTCGAAGGCGAGTTCGGCGCGGATCCGGCAGTCGAAGTTCGTCTGCCGGCGGCTGAGGAAGGTCGTCCCGCGCTCGTCCAGCGACTCGGGGCCGCCCCGGAGGACGAGGCCGTCGTCGGTGAACGCGTAGCGGTCGCGGTCCGGCGTCCGCCGGTACTGCCACTCGTGGGTCCGTCCTTCGGAGAAGTCGGTGTCGGTGTGTTCGACGGGCGCGGGCGCACCGGCGTCCGCGGCCCGGCCGTCGCCCGGCAGCGCGCCCGCGTCGATCTCGGCCGGGACCTCCCCGCCCGTGACGACCGGCCACCCGTCTTCCCAGGCGACGGGCGCGAGGAACGTCTCGCGGCCGAGGTGGTGCCAGCCGGGGAAGCCGCCGCGGGGCCGAATGCCCAGACAGACCAGCCACCAGTTCCCGTCGGCGTCGGTCACCAGGTCGGCGTGGCCCGTCGCGTGTACGTCGTGGTGGAAGTCCTCTCGGTGGGTGAGGACCGGGTTCTCGGGGTGGGGGTCGAACGGTCCCGTCGGGTCGCCGCTCCGGCCGACCATCACCGAGTGACCGGTGTGCGTGCCGCCCTCGGCGACGACGAGGTAGTAGGTCCCCTCGCGCTCGTAGAGATGCGGCGCCTCGGCGTTGGGGTCCTGATAACCGGTCCAGACGGTGTACTGCTCGCCGAGTGCGCCCGTCTCGAGGTCGATCTCGGCCTGTTCGATCCGCCGGTCGTCGTCGGTCGTGAAGTAGGTGAAGTAGGCGGTGTCGCCCTCGAAGAACAGGTCGGGGTCGATGCCCGGCGCGTCGACGTACGTGGGCTCGGACCACTGGCCCGCGGGGTCGTCGGCGCTGACGACGAAGTGGCCGCCGCCGCTGGTGTTCGTCGACGTGAGGTAGACGGTACCGTCGTGCTCCCGGAGCGTCGGTGCGAAGATCCCCCCCGAGATCCGGGCCTCGCGGGTGTCCAGTTGCGACTCGCGCGTGAGCGCGTGGCCGATCGGCTCCCAGTCGACCAGGTTCTCGCTCCGGTAGAGCGGCAGGCCGGGGAAGTACTCGAAGGAACTCGTCGCCAGGAAGAAGGTCTCGTCGACGCGACATATCGAGGGGTCGGGGTGGAAGCCGGGCAGGACGGGATTCGATGGCATACCCCACCGCTCGACGCCGCGGGTGGTAACTCCTGCGGACGCTCGCGGTCGTCTGACCCTCGCGGTCGCCGGGGGGCCGCCCGGTGGGGGATGGAAAGGCAGATACCGCGCCCGGTCGTCCGGGGAGCCATGAAACAGGCCATCGTCGCCCGCGCCGACCTGGGGATGGGCGAGGGGAAGCTCGCAGCGCAAGTCGCCCACGCGTCGCTCATGGCCTTCGAGGACACCGACCGGCAGGCCGCCAGCGAGTGGAAAGGGAGCGGCCAGAAGAAGGTCGTCCTCCAGGCCAACGGGGAGTCACAGCTGTTCGAACTCGCCGACAAGGCAGAACGCGAGGGCCTTCCCCACGCCGTGGTCCGGGACGCCGGCCACACGCAGCTCGAACCCGGCACCGCCAGCGCGCTGGCCGTCGGTCCCGCTCGCGACGACCTCGTCGACAAGGTGACCGGCGACCTCTCGCTGTACTGACCCGCCTCGACGGCCCGACTCGCACCTCGCGGACAACCCGCGTCCATTCCTCCCGTGGCCGCGGCCATCTGGCACGTGAAGCTGAAATTACCTCCCGGTGCCGGCAAGTTCGCTTAACACGTCAGCCAGCCAGGACTCGCGTATGGTAAAGTGGACGGCCGTCGCGTACGGAATCGTCGCATCGCTCGTAATCGGACTCCTCGGCGGACTGGGCCTCCCGTTCACCGACGCGACGCTCCCGACGGTCGGTGCGGGGGTGACCGGCCTCGTCGCCGGCGGGATAGCCGGATACGCCGCCCGAGAGGGGCTGGGCGGCGGCGCGCTCCACGGCTTCCTGGCGACGACGATCGGGGGGATCCTCGTCGCGCTGGTCCTGCTGTTCGCCGGGACCCTCGTGGCCGGTATCTTCGGATTCAGCGCCGGCGTCGTCGCGCTGATCTGGGTCGCCGCGACCGGGATCCCCGGCGCGGTCGGCGGGGCGATCGGCGGCGCCGTCGCGCCGGAACCCGAGACCGCCGGCCAGCCCGTCGCCTGACGACCGTGCACCGTTCGCTCACCCCCGAGTAATCCGGTCGTATCCGGCCGAGCCGGCACGTAACGGACCGATTCGAGGGGAACACGCCGCGGCTCGCCGAACTTACGCCGACGGTCCGGCGGGGCCGATGCCACGAGTTAAGCCCACGCAGTCGAGAGGTAAGGTATCGCCATGACTGCGCGACCCGTCGCGACCCGGTCCCGTTCCGACTCCCCGCCGACCGCCGGTCCGACCCCGACCGGTTCGCGGCGCCTACCGCGAGCCGACCGCGGGGGGCGGCGCTGATGTACGAGACGAACGCGGCCGCCCGACTCGCCGGGGCGGTCGCCCTGCTGACCTCGCTCGCCGTCTGGGGGCTGGCGTCCGTGCTCGCGGCCGGCGAGACGACCGCGTCGACGTGGGCCCTGGGGCTCGCCGTCATGTTTCCGGTCGGTGCGCTCGCGCTCGGATACGCCAGTGAGCGGCCGTCCTCGGCGATCGGGTCCGAGTACGCGCTCGGCGTCGTCGTCGCCGTCGCGGCCGCGTCGGTCGCGTACCTCGCCGCGCTCGCGGTGGACTTCCCACCGGTCGACGCCGTCGTCGCGGCGACCACCCTCGAACTCCTCGTCGCCGCCGTCGGCTTCGCCCTCCTCACCGCGGCCCTCGCGGCCGTCGACGCGCGGTACGTCGAACGCCCCGACACCGCGGCCCGCCTCGAAGCGCGATACCTCGACGACCCTATCGGCGACGACTGACGGACCGCGGCCGACACCTCGGACTGCAACCGCCGCGGGCCCGACCGCTACCGGTGCGGTCTCGGCCGCCACCGGCGCGGAGTCCCGTGATCCGGTGAAAAGACCTATATACAGCAACTCCTAACTGGAGGTTAGTCACGACGACTCAGTGACGCACACTATGCAGGATCAGAACCAGCAGGCGTACGACCGCGGGACGTCGATCTTCTCCCCGGACGGACGCCTCTATCAGGTCGAGTACGCCCGAGAGGCGATCAAACGCGGCACCGCCAGCGTCGGGGTTCGCACCGCCGACGGCGTGGTGCTCGCGGCGGACCGGCAGGTGCGCTCGCCGCTCGTCGAGGAACAGAGCATCGAGAAACTCCACCGCGTCGACGACCACATCGCGGTCGCGAGCGCGGGTCACGTCGCCGACGCGCGCCAGCTCGTCGACTTCGCGCGCGAGCAGGCGCAGGTCAACAAGCTGCGCTACGACGAGCCGATCGGCGTCGAGTCGCTGGCCAAGGAGGTCACCGACTACATCCAGCGCTACACCCAGAGCGGCGGCGTCCGCCCGTTCGGCGTGGCGCTGGCCATCGGCGGCGTCGACCCCGACGGCACGCCGAAGCTCTTCGAGACGGACCCCTCGGGGACGCCCTACGAGTGGAAGGCGACCGCTATCGGCGGGAACCGCGAGGCGCTCCAGGGCTTCCTCGAAGACGAGTACCGCGCGGAGATGGACCTCGATTCGGGGGTCGCCCTCGCGCTGGAGACCATCGCACAGGGCGAGGAGGAGGTCGACCCCGAGGCCGCCGAGGTGACCGTGATCGACACCGAGACCCACCGGGTGCGCTCGCTCGACCCCGATGAGATCGCGAGCCACCTCGACGAACTGGACGTCGGGGGTGACGTCGATGAGTAGATTCACCGATCCGCTGACCGGCGCCGACGCCGTCGGCGACCCGACCGCGCCCGAACTCACCGACGGGTTCGACGACGCGGGCGGGACCGGCGGCGCGAACGCCCAGGACCGCGACGGGAGCGCCGTGAACAAGACCGGGACGACCACCGTCGGCATCAGTACGGACGACGGCGTCGTCGTCGCGACGGACCGGCGCGCCTCGCTCGGTGGCCGGTTCGTCTCCAACAAGTCCGTCCAGAAGGTCGAGCAGATCCACCCGACGGGCGTGTTGACCCTGGTCGGTTCCGTGGGCGGCGCCCAGTCGTTCATCCGGACGCTCCGCTCGGAGGCCGACCTCTACGAGGTCCGCGAGGGCGAGTCGATCAGTATCCACGCGCTGGCGACGCTGGCGGGCAACTTCGCCCGCGGCGGCCCGTGGTTCGCGATCAACCCGATCCTCGCCGGCGTCGACGAAGAGGGGAGCCACGTCTACAGCATCGACCCCGCCGGCGGCGTCATGGCCGACGACTACACGGTCACCGGCTCGGGGATGCAACTCGCCTACGGGACCATCGAGGGCGAATACGACGAGGAGATGAGCATGGCCGACGCCCGCGACTTGGCCGTCCGGGCGGTCGACGCCGCCAGCGAGCGCGACACGGGCTCGGGCAACGGCGTCTACGTCGCCGAAGTCACCGACGACGGCGTCGACATCGAGGGCTTCGACGACACCGACGCCGCGCTGACCGAACGGTAGGCGTCGAACGCTTTCGCGGTCCGGGTTCGCTTCGGAGAAGAGGGCGAACGGCCGCTCAGCTGTTGAGGAAGTAGACCTGTTTTCGGGCGTCGTGGAAGCTGTAGCGCGAGCCCACGAGGTCGGACTCTTCGAGGCGGTTGAGGGCGTAGCGGACGGTCCGGTCGGGCAGCAGCGACTCCTCGGCCAGCTGGCCCTGCGAGAGGGGGGCGTCCGTCTCCAGTACTTTCGCGACTAGCTTCGCGCTCGGGGGGAGCTCGCGGAGCCGCTCGCGGAACTCGGCCTCACCCAGTACCTCCTCCGCCGCGGGCTCGTCTATCGTCGTGCTCATACTGCTCCGTCTCGCGAGGATACTGGTAAACGTTGGCTATATGGATGACCAAATAGTCCAAACCATATAAGGTCCCCTAGTATTTTCGCCCGTTCGTCGAACGCATCGCCGAACGGCGGCGGTTTCGGCCGGTTCGCCGCCGAAAACACGGACGCGGTCGCCCCTGGGCACACCTTTTCGGCGCTGTGGACCGACGGTCCGGTATGTCGTCGATCCCCGAGCCGTATCACGAACTGTTCGACAAGGAGACGTACGCGCACCTCGCGACGCTGACGCCGGAGGGGTTCCCGCACGTGACCCCCGTCTGGATCGACTACGACGCCGCGGCCGACCGGCTACTGGTCAACACGGCCCGCGGGCGTCGCAAGGAGCGCAACGTCCGGGCGGACCCCCGCGTCGGCGTGAGTATGGTCGACCCCGACGACGCCTATCGCTACTGTTCGGTGATCGGCGAGGTGACGGCGCTGACCGAGACGGGCGCCGAGGACCACATCGACGACCTGGCGGCCCGCTACCTGGGTACCGAGACGTACCCCGGGTACGAGAACGACCCGGGACCGAGAGTGATCGTCGAGATCCGGCCGGACGAGGTGTTCACGGCGGACGTCTCGTAGCGGGCGACCGCGCGAGGCGAGGACCGGGAGGGGAGCGTTCGACCCGGTCGGCCCCGAGCGCTTTCAGTACTCTTTTGCCCCCCGAGGGGGCAAATTCCGGTATCGTGAAGGGTCAGGAGTGGTACCAGCAGGAAACTGTCGTCGAGTCCTACGAGGACAAACGCTTCTCCCGCGGCGGGGGCCGGCTCACCGACCGGCTGGAGAAAAAGGCGGTCGGCGAGGCGCTCGCGCCCGTCGAGGGCAGGAAGATCCTCGAGATCGCCTGCGGCACCGGCCGCTTTTCGGTAATGCTCGCCCAGCAGGGCGCGGACGTGGTCGGGCTCGACATCTCGGCGCCGATGCTCGGCGAGGGCCGGCGGAAGGCCCGCCAGGCCGGCGTCGACGACCACCTCGAGTTCCTGCGCGGGGACGCGGCCCGCCTCCCGTTCCCCGACGACCACTTCGACTCCGTGTTCGCCATCCGCTTTTTCCACCTCGTCGACGAGCCCGAGCGGTACCTCAGCGAACTCGCCCGCGTCTCGAAGGACCAGGTCGTCTTCGAGACGTACAACCGCTTCTCTGGCCGGTCGCTGTACAACTGGGCGCTCCCGATGGGGTCGCGGCTGTACTCCCGGCGGGAGGTCGACGGGATGCTCGCCGCCGCCGATCTGCGGCTGACCGACGAGACCCACGAGTTCGTCGTCCCGTTCGGGCTCTACCGCAAGCTCCCCGGCGGCGTCGCGAAGGCGTTCCGCAAGGTCGAGGAAGGGATCGACCGCACGCCGCTGGGCGACAGCCTCGCCTCGATCTCCTACTGGTCGGCCACCGTCGAGTGAGAGGGTCGGTCGGGCCGGTGGGTGCCCCTCCTCTCAGACGGTCGGCTGACTCCGGTTCGCAGGGTCCGTTCGTCCCACGACTTTTATACGCGTCGAGCCTGCTACGGACTGTATGCAGCTCTCGGTGGTGGTTCCGACGCTCGACGGCCGGGAGCAACTCGCCCGGACGCTCGACGCGCTGGCCGGGTACGTCCCCGCGGCCGAGGTGGTGGTGGTCAACGGCCCGTCGACCGACGGGACGACCGGGATGGTCCGCGAGCGCGACGACGTGGACGTGCTCGTCGAGGTGGCCGACCGGACCGTCACGGCCGCGCGCAACGCCGGCATCGAACAGACCGTCGGCGACGCCGTCGCCCTGGTCGACCAGGGCCTGGCCGTGACCGACGAGTGGTACGACTCGCTCGTCGAGGGGCTGGCCGACGCCGACGTGGTCTCCGGGCCGGTCCACGAGCGACTGCGCGGCGGGATGACGACCGAGCAGGTCGAGTCCGACGCGCTCGCCGGCCGCGAGGTCACCTACTTCAACGGCGGCAACGTCGCGTTCTCGCGGCCGGCGCTCGACGCCCTGGACGGCTTCGACGAGTACCTCGAGATCGGCAGCGCCCGCGACGGCGCCCACCGACTGGCGAACCTCGACTACGCGGTGACCTGGCACTCCGGGATGGGCGTCGCTCGCCAGGTCGGCGCCGACGGCGGCGGCCCGACGAGCGACCTCGGCTGGAAGTACCGTTCGCTCGCCTACCGCCTCGTCAAGAACTACGGCGTTCGCCCGCGCGTGGCCGCGCGGATGATTTCTCACGCCGGCCGCGACGCGCTCGACTCGCTGCGAGACGTGGCGCGCGGCGACGGCACGCCGTCGAACTGGCTGGGAACCGGGCGCGACGTGCTCTCCGGGCTGGCGGTCGGCTCGAAGGACGGCGCCTGGGCGCGACTGCTCGACCGGTCGTCCCGACGTAACCCCTACGGCCGCTCGGCTCGCTCGGACCGGGCGGTCGCGGTCTACGACCGACGCTGACCGTTCTCCGACTCCGTGCGACAGCTGACCGGTGAGTCGCTACCCGTCGCCGGCGGGCGCGAGCGCCTCGAAGACGCGACCGGGGTTGTTCGAGAAGACCTTGGTCATCGCGTCCTCGGGCACGTCGAGAGTGAGGACCTCCATGACCGCGACGTTGGGGTGGGCGGCGGGCGAGCCGCTGCCGAAACAGACCCGGTCGGGGTGTTCCATGATCGCCCGCTCCAGCGGGTCGCGGTAGCGGACGAAGCTCGTGTCCAGGTAGAGCGACGAGGAGCGGTCGAGCATGTCGATGCTGCGCTCCATCAGCTCCCGGTCCAGCGGATGGCCGCCGAAGTGGGCGAGCACGACCGGGAAGTCGTATTCGAGGAGGGTGGTCTCGACCGCCTCGGGCGGGAAGTCGCGGCCGCCGTGGACGATGGTCGGCAGGCCCACGTCGGCCAGTCCCTCCAGCACCTCCTCGTCGGGGAGGCCGTCGCGGGCGGGGTGGAGTTTGAAGCCGACGAAGCGGTCGTCGTAGGCGTACTGCTCCACGTCGCCCGGTGAGGTGTGGTGGTCCCCGCGGCGGGCGGTGAGGTTGCGCAGTTTCGCCGCGGTCGTGTCCGCGGGGTCGCGGGCGCCGTTGATCCGGGCGACGGCGACGAACGGCCGCCCGACGCTCATCCGCGCGACGGCGTTGTTCGCCGGCAGGTAGTTGCCCGCCCGGGCGCTCGGGAACACGAGCGACCGGACGACGCCGGCCTGGTGCATCTCCCGCTCCAGGCGCTCGGGGTCGCCCAGCCCCTCGCGCTGGCGGCGGTCCTCGTCCGGCTCCAGCCGCGCGTGCACGTCGACCACCCGGAACCCGTGCTCCAGCTCCAGCATTCACCCTACCATGTGTGGAGGTGATTGAAACGGTTGTCGGAGCGGGTACCGGTGGACCCGGGAGCACACGGTAGCCCAGGCCACCACACCGCGCTCACCGACTTCCCGCGCCCGGACCCGACGACGAAACCCCGCCTGACTCTTCCTATTTAAACGCTTCCCGGCCGGACGAATGGTGACCCCTCACACACCGCTGGCGGTGGTTGTGGGGGGTGCTTGGAAAGTTTTATATAGAACCGCTAACGATGAATAGATGAACCTCAACCATGTCATCTGGCCAGCGACGCATGGGTGGACAGCCGATGTTCATCCTCAACGAGGACAGTGAACGCACGCAAGGGAAGGACGCCCAGAGCTCCAACATCACGGCCGGGAAGGCCGTCAGCGAGTCCGTACGGACCACACTCGGTCCGCGCGGCATGGACAAGATGCTCGTCTCCGACAGCGGCGACGTCGTCATCACGAACGACGGCGCGACCATCCTGGACGAGATGGACATCGAGCACCCGGCCGCGCAGATGATCTCCGAGGTCGCCGAGACCCAGGAGACCGAGGTCGGCGACGGCACGACCACCGCCGCGGTGCTCGCCGGCGAGCTCCTCAGCCAGGCCGAGGACCTGCTCGACGACGACGTCCACCCGACGACCATCGTCGAGGGGTACTACGAGGCCCTCGCGATGGCCCACGAGGCCATCGACGAGATCAAGCTCGACGAGGAGCTCGACGACGACCTCCTCGAGACGGTCGCCCGCTCGTCGATGACCGGCAAGGGCACCGGCGACGTCTCCGCCGAGCGCCTCGCCGAGGTCGTCGTCGACGCCGTCCGCCGCGTCGAGAACGACGACGGCGTCGTCCGCGACAACATCACCGTCTACACCCAGACGGGCTCCTCCTCCTCGGCCACGCGACTGGTCGACGGCGTCCTCGTCGACGAGGAGCCGGTCCACGACAACATGCCGACCAGCTTCGAGGACCCGCAGATCGCCTTCGTCAACGACGACATCGAGGTCCGCGAGGCCTCCATCGACGCCGAGTACAACGTCTCCAGCGTCGACGACCTCAACACCGCCATCGAGGCCGAGGAGAACGAGCTGCGCGGCTACGCCGAGCACGTCCTCGACCTGGACGTCGACGTGCTGTTCGTCGACGGCGACGTGGCAGACCAGGTCGCCGCCATCCTCGCCAAGAACGACGTGACCGCCTTCGAGGTCGGCGACGACGAGGGCGACGAGCTCGCCCACGCCACCGGCCTCTCGCGGGCCGCGGGCGTCCAGGAGCTCGAAGCCGACGACCTCGGCTCGGCGGGCTCGCTCTCCGTCGAGAAGTACGGTGACGAGTACGTCACCTTCGTCGAGGACGGCGACGCCGGCCAGTCGGTCACCGTCTTCGCCCGCGGCGGCACCGAGCACGTCACCGACGAGCTCGAGCGCGTCCTCGGCGACGCGCTCGACGTCGTGACGGCCGCCCTCGACAAGGGCGGCGTCGTCCCCGGCGCCGGCGCCACCGAGATCGCGGTCGCCGACCACATCCGCAGCGAGGCCGCCAGCGTCGAGGGCCGCAAGCAGCTCGCCGTCGAGGCCTTCGCCGACGCCGTCGACGTGCTCCCGCGCACGCTCGCCGAGAACACTGGCATGGACCCCATCGACGCGCTGGTCGACCTGCGCGCCGAGCACGAGAGCGAGGGCATCGCCGGTATCATCTCCGAGGGCCAGACCGGCGTCATCGACGACCCGATCGACCTGGGCGTCCTCGACCCCGTCGCCGTCAAGGACGAGGCCGTCGAGTCCGCCGCCGAGGCCGCGACGATGATCGTCCGCATCGACGACGTCATCTCCGCGAGCTAAGCGCCGACCGAACGGCCGGCCGCGTACTGCGACACCACCGCGTTTCTTTCGTCGGCTCCCCTCGGCAGTCTCGACTCCGCGGGCGCCGCAGTGGAACAGAGATCCGTGGAGAGTTCGTCCCGGAGCGACCCGGGACCCCGTCCCGACCCGTCCGCTTCAGACGAGCGGTCGCACCACGGCCACCCACAGGAAGGCGAGCACGAGCAGGGCCGGGATCCCGGCCGCCAACAGTCTGACCAGGTCCGCTTTCAGATCCGACGTTTCGGACTCCGCGACGGCCTCGTCGCTCGGCTCGGCCCCGGCGCCCGTGTTGTAGCCCATCGAGTGCAGCGTCTCCGTCGGCGTCTCCGAAACCTCGGAGTCGGCCTCGCCCGGATCCGCGTTGTTGAACCCGGGGGACTGGTCCACGTCCGCCGGACCGCCGTCACTGTCCATGCACGAGACGTGAAACAGAGCATACATAAGTCGCCGGTTCGGAGTCGCGCCGCCCTGGTTCTGCGACCGACGCCACTTTCAACCGTCCGAGACTCGAACGCCGACCCAGTCGTGTCCAGCGAGCAACTCGGCCTCACCGAGAGCGTGTCGATGGCACTGGGCGGGATGATCGGCGGCGGTATCTACGCCGTCCTGGGCGTCGTCACCGGGATCAGCGGCCCGGCGACGTGGGCGTCGTTCGCGCTGGCGGGCGTCGTCGCCGCCTGCGCGGGCTACTCGTACAACGCCCTGAACGACGTGGACGACGAGAACCAGGGCGGGTCGGTCTCGTTCGTCCAGTCGTTCGTCGGCAACTCCACGCTCGCGGGGATGGCCGGCTGGACGCTCCTCTTCGGCTACGTCGGGTCGATGGCGATGTACGCCTTCGCCTTCGGCGAGTTCACCGTCGCGCTGGAGGGGGTGCCAGACACCGCGGGGGCGGTGCCGCTCCGGCCGGTCGTCTCCGTGCTCGCCGTCGCCGGGTTCGTCGGGCTGAACCTGCTGGGCGCCCGCGCGACCGGCAGCGCCGAGAACATCCTCGTCGCGGCGAAGGTCGGCGTCCTCGTCGCTTTCGGCGTCGGCGGTATCGTCTACGTCGCGACCGGGTCCGGCGGCCCGACGCTCTCGCTCGGGCTCTCGCGGGTCTCCTCGTTCGGCCCGGTCGTCGCGGCGGCGGTCTCGTTCGTCGCCTTCCAGGGGTGGCAGTTGCTGTTCTACGACCAGGAGAACATCGCCGAGCCCGTCGAAACGATCCGCAAAGCGGTGTACGTCTCGATCCCGGTCGCGGTAGCGATCTACGCGCTGGTCGCCGTCGTCACCATCGCGCTGGCGCCCGAGGCGCTGCGGTCGCACCCCCACACCGCGCTGGCGGACGCCGCCGGTGCGATCGCGGCGCCGTTCGGACTGCGCCGGGCGGGCGTGCTCGTCATCTCGCTGTCGGCGCTGTTCTCGACGGGGTCTGCGATCAACGCGACGCTGTTCTCGACGGGCCACTTCGCGAAGGGGATGCTCAGCGACGACCTGCTCCCAGACCGGATCGGCGACTCGGCGGCCGAGGGGATCCCGACCCGGACGCTCCTCCTCCTCGGCGCCGTCACCGCGACGTTCGCGGCGATCGGGAGTCTCGGCGGGATCACGTCCTTCGCCTCCGTCGCCTTCATCGTCGTCTTCGGGGCGATGAGCTATCTCGCGCTACGCGAGCGCGACCGCGACCGGATCGACCCCCTCCCGCCCGCGGTCGGGCTGGTCGGCACCGCCGGGTTCCTGCCGCTGCTGTTCCGGCACCTCTACACGAACCAGCGCCACACCTTCTACGTCGTCCTGGTGCTCTCGGTGGTCGTCGTCGGGGTCGAGCTGCTGTACTTCGAGCGCGACGCGATCGAGGAAGAGGTCGAATCCGTCGGGCCGGATATCGTCTGATCGGGACGGCGTCGCCGCGGCGGACGCCCGTCACCCGGTCGCCCGATCAGTCGTCCTCGTCGGCGGTCTCCCAGCGCTCGGAGACGTCGTCCTCGGCGATAGTCTGGAGCCGCTGGACGCCGCTGAACTCGTCGATCACGTCGGCGACCACGTCGGGGACGCGGTCGGTCCAGGTGTCGTCGGCGAGCATCCGGTCGCGGATGTCGCTGCCCTCCAGGCGGTCGCGGTCGAACATGGGGGAGTCGCGCACCTCGATGCCCCGCTCCTCGAACAGCTGGACGACCAGCGGGTTGTTCGAGTACGCCACGTCGAAGGTGGGGGACATGCTCTGGATGTGGCTGACCCAGACGGCGTTGCGGTCGATGTCCTCGATGGGGACGACGTAGGTCGGCACGTCCACGTCCTGGACGGCCTTGGTCACCATCATCACCCGCTCGCCCGCGGTGAAGGGGTTGCGAACGGTGTGGGACACGTCCGCGCTCCCGATACCGAGGACGAGTTCGTCCACCTCGTCGACGATGTGGTCGACCATCGCCCGGTGGCCGTTGTGGAACGGCTGGAAGCGCCCGATGTAGAACCCGCGCGTCATACGCCACCGTGTGCGGAGCGGGCACATTAACCCCCGTGACTCGCCGACCGGTCCGCGGCGGTTCCCCGTCGGCCCGCCGGGTCGATGCCGCCGGCGCTCCGCCCGCGCGTGCCACCTCTAGACACACCCTGTTTTTTCCGGACTGACCGGTAGGAGCCGTGTACCCCGAGGCCGCCGATTCCGCTCGCGTCTGGCGATTTGAGCGCGTTATCGGGAGGTGCTGTGGGAGAAAGTATATCAATAAACAGCCCTTGGCTTCTGATGTCAGAATCGTTTATATGAGTGAAAATATCGACACCGACGATCCGTCCGCCGACGAGGCGGACGAGACCGAGGAGGTCGGCGTGGCCGACGAGGCGCCGGACTCGACCCCCGACGAGCGGGGCGAAGAGCCGGACGTGCCGGGCGACGCCGAGGGCGGCGACGAGTCCGGTGACGGCGGGTCCGCCGTCGCGGTCGACGGCGACGAGAGTCTCGGCAGCGCGGTCGAGATCGACGCCGACGAGGCCGCCGTCGAGAACGCCGACGAGGACTTGCTCGGCGGGCTCGACGTCGAGACCACCGCCGACATCGAGGTGCCCGACCGACTGGTCGACCAGGTCATCGGGCAGGACCACGCCCGCGACGTGGTGATGAAAGCGGCCAAACAGCGCCGCCACGTGATGATGATCGGCTCGCCCGGGACGGGCAAGTCGATGCTGGCGAAGGCGATGAGTCAGCTGCTCCCCAAAGAGGAGCTGCAGGACGTCCTCGTCTACCACAACCCCGACGACGGCAACGAGCCGAAGATCCGCACCGTGCCGGCGGGGAAGGGCGAACAGATCGTGGACGCCCACAAGGAGGAGGCGCGAAAGCGCAACCAGATGCGGTCGTTCCTGATGTGGATCATCATCGCGATCATCATCGGGTACGCGCTGCTCATCCAGGGCTCGGTGCTGCTGGGCATCCTCGCGGCCGGCGTCGTCTACCTCGCGTTCCGCTACGGCTCGCGGGGCAACGATTCCATGATCCCGAACCTGCTGGTCAACAACGCCAACCAGCAGACCGCGCCGTTCGAGGACGCCACCGGCGCCCACGCCGGTGCGCTGCTGGGCGACGTCCGCCACGACCCGTTCCAGTCCGGCGGCATGGAGACGCCGAGCCACGACCGCGTCGAGGCCGGCGGCATCCACAAGGCCAACAAGGGCGTGCTGTTCGTCGACGAGATCAACACGCTCGACATCCGCTCCCAGCAGAAGCTGATGACGGCCATCCAGGAGGGCGAGTTCTCCATCACGGGCCAGTCCGAGCGCTCCTCGGGCGCGATGGTCCAGACCGAGCCCGTCCCGACGGACTTCATCATGGTCGCCGCGGGCAACCTCGACGCCATGGAGAACATGCACCCCGCCCTGCGCTCGCGTATCAAGGGCTACGGGTACGAGGTGTACATGGACGACACCATCGAGGACGACGCCGAGATGCGGCGCAAGTACGCCCGCTTCGTCGCCCAGGAAGTCGAGAAGGACGGTCGCCTGCCCCACTTCGACGAGGAGGCCGTCGAGGAGGTCATCCTCGAAGCCCGCCGTCGGTCCGGCCGCAAGGGCCACCTCTCGCTGAAGCTGCGCGACCTCGGTGGGCTGGTCCGCGTCGCGGGCGACATCGCCCGCGCCGAGGACAAGGACTTCACCGAGCGCGAGGACGTGCTCCAGGCCAAACGGCGCTCCCGGTCGATCGAGCAGCAGCTCGCCGACAACTACATCGAGCGCCGCAAGGACTACGAGCTCACCGTCAACGAGGGCGACGTGGTCGGCCGCGTCAACGGCCTCGCGGTCATGGGCGAGGACTCCGGTATCGTCCTCCCCGTCATGGCCGAGGTCGCCCCCTCGCAGGGCCCCGGACAGGTCATCGCCACCGGGAAGCTGCAGGAGATGGCCGAGGAGGCGGTCCAGAACGTCTCCGCCATCATCAAGAAGTTCTCCGACGAGGACATCTCGGAGAAGGACATCCACATCCAGTTCGTCCAGTCCTACGAGGGCGTCGAGGGCGACTCAGCGTCGGTGACCGTCGCTACCGCCGTCATCTCCGCGCTGGAGGGCGTCGGCGTCGACCAGTCGCTCGCGATGACCGGCTCGCTGTCGGTCCGCGGCGACGTCCTCCCGGTCGGCGGCGTCACCCACAAGATCGAGGCCGCCGCCAAGTCCGGCATGGACCGGGTCGTCATCCCGGCGGCGAACATGCAGGACGTCATGATCGAGGACGAGTACGAGGAGATGGTGGAGATCATCCCCGTCTCGCACATCTCGGAGGTCCTCGACGTGGCCCTGGAGGGCGAACCGGAGAAGGACTCGCTGGTCGACCGCATCAAGTCCATCACCGGGTCGGCGCTCGAACGCGGCGAGACCGGCTCCCCCAAGCCGGGCGGTCCGAGCAGCCCCAGTCCCAACTGAATGGCCGACTGGGCGACGTTCGCGGCGTTCGCGGGCGTCGTCCTCGGGTTGCTTCTCGTTCTCGCACACCTCTCCCAGCAGTCGCTCGACGCGGACGGCGATCCGGCAGGCTCGAAACCGGAACGGGTCGGCGCGAGCGTCGAGGGCCCGTTTTCGGGGGCCGCCGACGCGGAGGCCCTGGATCCGTCCGCCGAACCGGACGTGGAAGGTCCGTCCGCCGACGACGCAGAGAGTCCGTCCACCTTCGACGCCGAGGTGGCCGCTCACCGACACCGTCGCCCGGCGACCGTTGTCGAGGGCGAGGTGTCGTCGCCGGCGACGAACGCGGGGGAGAGCCCCGGCATGTCGACCGGCGCGCTGCTGGCGAACGTCGCCGTCTCCCAGGGAGCCTTCGGGCTGCTGTTGCTCGGCGGCGCCCTGCTGGCGGGGATTCCGTTCTCGGCCTTCGGGGTGACTGCGTCGACTACGGGACCGGTGGCGATCGCGGCAGGCGTCGGTCTCGGCACGGCGTTGTACGCCGCAAACGAGGTGGGTGCGGCGGCGAGCGCCCGGGTCGGCCTGGGTCGCTCCGAGGCGCTCCGCGAACAGTTGGCGCCCGACACGCCCGGCGGCTGGGCGGTGCTTTTGCTAGTGGTCCTGCCGATCATCGCGGGGTTCGAGGAACTGCTGTTCCGAGGGGCGCTGGTCGGTGTCATCGCCGTCGGTTTCGAGGTGTCGCCGTGGCTGCTCGCGGCGCTCTCCTCGGTCGCGTTCGCGCTCGGCCACGGGGCCCAGGGCCCGACCGGCATCGTCGTCACCGGCCTCCTCGGGTTCGTCCTCGCCGCGGCGTTCGTCCTCACGGGGAGCCTGCTGGTCGTCGTCGTGGCCCACTACCTGGTGAACGCCCTGGAGTTCGTCGTCCACGAGGGGCTCGGCGTCGAGTGGTCGGTCGGCCGGGGCACCTGATGGGTCGTCGCCGAGCCATCGACGGGAGCGAGCAGGCGACACGGGAA
>ENA-ORCO01000330-ORCO01000330.1-marine-metagenome-genome-assembly--contig:-NODE-330-length-26743-cov-3.376059_pt1 | contig 26743 bp, 24 predicted proteins | sample MGYA00248633_ERZ508508 | MGnify/ENA primary metagenome ERZ508508 (study PRJEB26179, sample SAMN06268845) | marine metagenome | isolation source: A23 P1 aerobic enrichment on pine of planktonic cells taken...
CAGGTACACCGACCGCTCCTCGAAGTCGGTGGTTTCGACAAACTCACGCAGCTGCCCGGCTTCTGGTGTCTCCCCCCAGCGGTACTCCTCGAACTCGGTTCCGGACGCGATGTGGGCGCTTGCCCGTCGATGTCTGTTTGGTGTCTCGTCGGGGGTCGGGAGGGTATCGGCGTTCGTGAACAGTACCGCGGCTCCGTCGACCCGTTCCTGTCTGACCTCGGTCGGCTCGACTGCGTCCGGCTCCGGTTCGTCGGGCGGACCTGCCACTTCGTCACCGCTCTGACAGCCAGCGACCACAGTCGCAAACCCCGTCGCAAGGGCGGAGAGCGCGTTTCGGCGGGACCAACTCATACGCGATAGCTGCGACGCCTCATTCAAACGTCTTGTGGAGCGGTGAAGTACCCCCAGGCGTCAGTGAGGGCGTTTTTTCACCGCTGGTCCAACAGCGGCGTTGTTGTCCGCAATGGTCCTTTTAGTTGGACTGGAGCGCCGAAACGGTCTGTTCCGTTGTTGCCGACGCTGAACGGGCGAGTGCTGTCGCGTGCCAGTAGTCCGCAATGCTCCGATCGAGAGTTGACGCCGCAATCTCTCCCTGATGATGCGTTAACCCACGGTCAGCGGCTATGACCTTGTGGCCGGCGTCAACGAGAACCGTCCGGACCAGCTCCGGCTGCGAACTCGATTCGAGGGCCGCGGTGATTGCATCGTACGCGGTCTGCCTGATGTCGCGAACCGTTGTCCCATCCGATGGCCGAGCGAGTTCGTCCGCCTCCCGTCGTTTCTGAACGCGGTCGAGCGCTCGGCACCGGGCGAGCCGGCTGTTCGCATCGATAACGGCGCTCGCGGGCCCGACGGCATCCGTGAGGCGGCCGATACCGCTCTCGGCTTCCCAGCGGAGCTCTTCGAAAACCATCATCCCCGGAGTACGGTCGTCAGCGGTCGTTTCCGGCGGCAAATCCGCCTGCCTGTCGCGGATGTCCGCCAGCAGTGCTTCTGCTGCATCGGTCAGCGTCGGCCTGATGGTCCCGGCATCGGCTGGGAGTGAGGCAGCGAACTGCGCCTGTACGTGGCGAGTGTCGCTGAGATATGCCTGTGCCGACTCGGCCGTCTCGCCCCATTCAGCGACCGACAGCAACTCTGACTCTTCCCTGGGCACGACATCCATGTCACTGGCCCGCTCAAGCCCCGTCTCGATGCGGGCGTGGACCAGCGCCGCGCGCACCGGGTCCGTCCCGACGTAGTCGTGCTCCTGCCGGGTTTCGTGGGCGGCCGACACGGTCCGGTTGTGTTCGTCTCTGAGCGGAGCGGCGGTGATGCCACGGTCGACAAAACCCCACCCCGCAGCGGCGTAGCGGGCGTTTTCGCGAGCCGAGCGCAGCGACCGGAGCGCCATCAGCCCGGTTCGTGCCGTCCGCGCATCGTCGAGGCCGTCTGAAGCATCGCTGGCGGCGTCCGTCAGGTGTTGGCGGATGTGGCCGTTCGGTATCTCTTCTGGCCCGAGTGGCGTGGGAAGCGTCGCCAGCAGCGAGCGAACCCGCTCTCGCGCGGCGTCGAAATGGCTCGCTGCGATGTCGACTGGGATCGATGGGGGGACTGGGGATTCTCGCTCCTCGTCGCGCTGGACATCGGGCAGGTTGTAGGCATCGATGGTTGCCTCGCCTCCCCCGCTCACACTTTCGATACTGCTACAGCCAGCGATGGCGCTGGCCCCAGCGAGCGCGAGCACACCACGCCGAGTCAGCCGAGCGTATTCCCCGCCCGCCGCGGACGTCTCGTCGGTCATGCCTGCTCACCACCGGTCCCGGGGCGGCGGTCACTACTCGGTGCTGACCCGCCCCCGCTTTCCCCCTCGGCACTGACTCGCTGGCCGTCGCAGCCATTGCCTCCGATTGAGGACGAATAACTGGAGATGTCGTCGGCGTTGATTGTATCGGGAATCCTGATGAACCATACCGCGTACACCTTGCTACCCGCTGTGCAGGGTTCGTCGTAGGGGCGGCTCACCCGACCGTAGTCGGTCGATATTTTATCCGCTGTCCAGCTGATCTGGCAGAGCGTTAGTCGAAAACACTCCTCGATCATCACATTCTGGAGATAGACGGTTTCTGTTTCGAAGTCAGTCCCGTCGAGAAAGGTTTCGATCAGCGAACTGTCCACGTCTTCGGCGACGGCGAGCCGGTCCGCTTTGGATGCCGTATCGATAATCTTGGATTCCAATCGACGGGTGTGTCGGCTTTCAGTCGGCCGGCTGTCTCCATCATCGAGCCAGACAGGCTGACGGTCGGCGTTAACGCGTGTGACAACCGCCTCCGGGTCGGATTCCGAGCCAGTTCCTGGAGCGGCAGAGCCATCGTTTTCGGAAGCGGTGCGTGTTGATTCGTCGCTGCCCTCGAACATCCCACTACAGCCGGCCAGCATCGTCGCTAGCCCGCATGTGCTGTGGAGGAGAGCACGTCGGGTGGAGGGGACCATCGTGTAATTTCGCGCTTATATTGTCAGGTATAAAACTCTCGTGGTAGATAGGCGGTACCGAGAGCGTACCAGTTAGCCCGCACAAATAGATGTAGTAGCGGCTATCTATATCAGACGGTGGTTATGCGTATCTGAATACGGGATTATAAATACAAATTCGGGGTTATTTACTCATATGTTACGAGTTGGTTCGTCTATAATAGTGAAATTTACTCTCTTAATGGGCCTGACAGCTGAATATACGACAGAACCGCGGATATCACAACGCAACGGATAAGCCAGACTGCGGCGTTCTGGGAACAATGGGGTCAGAGCAGTCGAAAGTCGCACAGTTGATCGAAACCTACGGACTGGCGTCGATGGGTGCAGAGCTGGAGCGCGCTTGGCTCGGGGACAATCAGGAGCGACAGAGCCTCCGTGACCTCGCTGATCGGTTCAATCAAGCCGTGCTCATGGCTGTGATCCGCGACGCGGGTATGGACGTTATCGATGGCGAACCGGCGAATTTCTATCGACTCCTGACGGCTGACGACGTCAGCGCTGGTAAACGGATCGAAGCGCGGAACCGACTCGAACGGGCCGGCATCGACGTCGCTAAGCTGGAAGACCAGTTTGTCACGTATCAGGCGATTCGATACTACTTGACGAACGTCCGGGATGTGAGCTACGACCCCGGAACCGGGACCGAGCAGGTCGAGCGGGAACGCGGGACTATCGACCGCCTCCGCAGTCGCGTCGAGACAATCGTTCGAGATACGGTTGACCGATTGAAAACCGCTGACAAACTCACTATCGGCGAGTACCGAGTGTTCGTGAGCATCGATATTCGCTGCCAGGACTGCGGGACGCGCCACAGCATCAGCGACCTTCTCGACCGGGGCAGCTGTAACTGTCAATGAGGCCATATTGACTTGGTAAGTCCGGTTCTTGCGCGGAGGCCGTACCTGGTCAGATATCGGTAATCCGGTTGTAGCTATCCGGGAGCGCCTGCGCGTCCTCGGGAAGCAACGCGACGACGAGATAGGGGGGGTACTCCGCGAAGTACTCGACGAGCGAGGCGATGCGCTCCGCGTCGATGGCTTCGAGTGAGTCAAGCAGCATGAACGGGACCTCCTCGTACACGTCGTGGACGAGGTAGCCGGCGAGTGCGAACACGAGCCCGGTCACTTCGCGCTCACTCTCGCTCAGATGGCCGACCGTGTCCTCGTAGACAGTTCCGCCTTCGGTGCTCCTGACGACGTGGAGCGTAAACGTCGACCCCGTGACGCTGTCGTCGCTGTCGTGGACCGGGTCATCGGGCGTGTCGGTCCGTTCGAGCCAGATCCGTTCGATGTTGCCGTAGCCGAGAATATCGAGGAGGTCGTCCATCTTCTCGTTGAACTGGTCGGTCGCCTCGGCTTCGAGGCGGTCGATACGAGACCGGAGGTCGATCAGTTCCTCAACCACGTCTTCCCGTTGGGCAGCCAGTTCGTCGTTCCGGCGGATTTCCGACTCGATATCGGCAATTTCTCCGCTCACCTCGTCTCGCTCTGATTCGAGCCGGTCCAGTTTCAGCTCCAGTTCGTTCGCTTTCGTGTGGAGGTCGAGCACTTCGTCGAACTCCTCGGTCCGGAGCGACGTGACCCGTTCCTCAAGTTCTCCGACGCGGGCAGAGAGGTTGTCGCGTCGCTCGCGAAGGTCAGTGACAGTCGTCTGCCGTCGCTCAATTTCGACGTCGACTTCCTCAATCGTCGCTGTGAGTTCCTGCGCTCGCGTGCGTGTCTCCGCAATATCATCACGTTGGGCGGTCAGTTCGTCGAGCTCGTCTTCGATATCGTCGATCTCCGTGACCGTCTCCTGAAGGTGGTCACGCATGCTCTGGAGCGTCGACTCGATACGTTCCGGTTTCACTCGCGAGCCACAGGTCCAGCAGGTCGTCTTGGACCCCTGATAGAGTTGGTCCGTAATGTCTCCCACGCTCTCGGGCTTTGCATCGATAGCGTCGGTTATTTCACGGTGTTCGCCGGCTAACAGTTCCTCGTTGAACCCGATGACGTTTTGCAGTCGCGTGGTGTACTCTGAGTGCTCCCGTTTACGCTCTCGAAGCCGCTCGATGTCCGATTCGAGCGCTTCGAGTCGTTCGTCCGGCGATTCGGGGAGGCCGGACCGTTCGACTGCGAGGCGCCCCCGCTCGTCGCGCAACGCCGCAATACTCTCCTGTTCTGACTGAATATCATCGCGAACGCGTTTCAGTTCGGACCGAGTCGCCTGGAGTTCGTCGAGAGCGGTTTCGAGTCCCTCCCTGTTTTCCTGGGTCGTCCGGAAATCTACGTTCCGCTCGTCGATCCGTTCCTCGACGCGCTGCAGTTCGTTTCTGGTCTCGGTAATCTCGTCGCGCAGATCTGCCTGCTGACGCTCGAGATCGGGGAGATCACGCTTTAGGGAGGCGATACGGTCGAGTTCCGCATCGATCTCTTCCTTGCGCTGTTCGGCCGCACGTATCTGTCGGTGAATCGACGCCACGTCGACGGGCCGCATAATGATCTCCCGAAGGTCGTCACCCTGCTCGACGGCTCGCCTGGCCTCGTTGTCTTCGAGCAGGAACGCGAACAGGTCCGCAACTGTCGAGTCAGTAAGAAGGCCGAGGCCCGACCCAGCAACTCCTTCGGCGGTTCTGGTCATCGTTCGGGTATACGTCTCCCCTCCCAGTGAAAGCTCGACGTGCCCCTGGTCGGCGTCACCTTTGACGCTGGCCCACTCGCTCCCGTGGGCGGCCATCACCGCTTGGAGAAACGATGTCCGATTGGTCGCGTTCCGGCCTCGAAGCACTGTCACCCCTGGTGGGACCTCGACTGTCGTCTCGTCGATCCCCCCGATCTTCTCGACGGTGAACGTGGCCACCTCCCCGGCTACCGAGAGTGAACCCATATTGCGGTGTGGGCGAGTGACGGGTATAAGCACTATGGCGCGCGTGTCACCGCCCATTCGAATTTTCACCCCAATAGTTGCCGGCGGCTAACAAATCTATGTCTGTTATTCCATCGAGCTAGTAGTGCTAGTTCCATGCAGAAACAATCGCCCAAATCCAAATCCCGATCAATATCGGTGAATAACACACTCAAACGTGTACCTTTATATTACCCAATAGGCGTAGCTGACACCGTCGTTGACCATGGCAGATCAAAACCGGGCCGAGAGCGTCCTTCGCTCTCACGTAACCTCCGTCAAGGAGGACCTGATGACGGGCGTATCGTTCATGATCCCCTTCGTGACTATCGGGGGTATCTTCCTCGCCGTCGCGTACGCGATAGGGGATACACAGGCAGTGTTCGAGAACACCGGGTCGGCAGGCTGGTTCCTCGCTCAGATCGGCGTGGCCGGGCTGACGATCATGGTGCCGATCCTCGGCGGGTACATCGCGTACGCCATCGCCGACCGCCCGGGGCTCGCTCCGGGATTCCTGCTGGCGTACATCCTTCAGCAGGGCAACGTCGTCGCCGAGGCGGCGACAGTAATCGGCATCTCTGGCGGTGAGGCCGGTGCCGGCTACCTCGGCGCTATCGTCGCTGGCCTACTGGCCGGGTACGTCGCGCGCTTCTTCAAGAACCTCGACGTCCCCGAGTTCATCCAGCCGATGATGCCGGTGTTGCTCATCCCCGTCGCGACGATGGCCGTCCTGACGCCAATCATGCTGTTCGTTCTGGGCGTCCCCGTCGCACTCGCCAACGAAGGCCTGACTGCCTTCCTGCAGTCGATGCAGGGCGGCCAGGCTATCGTCGTCGGGCTCATCCTCGGCGGGATGATGGCCTTCGACATGGGTGGTCCGGTCAACAAGGTCGCCTACGTGTTCGCAACCGGGCTCATCACTGAAGAGATCTACGCGCCGATGGCCGCGGTGATGATCGGCGGGATGATTCCGCCTATCGGCCTCGCTCTCTCGAATTTCATCGCCCCGCACAAGTACGCGGCGGAGATGTACGAGAACGGGAAAAGCGGTATCGTGCTCGGCCTGTCGTTCATCACAGAGGGCGCGATTCCGTACGCGGCCGCGGACCCGCTCCGCGTCATTCCGGCTATCGTGGCCGGCAGCGCCGTCGGCGGTGCGACCTCGATGGCCCTTGGCGTAACGATGCCTGCGCCCCACGGTGGCATCTTCGTTGTCCTGCTGTCGAACCAGCCGCTCGCGTTCCTGGGGAGCATCCTGCTTGGCTCGCTCGTGACGGCCGTCGTCGCGACGGTTATCAAGCCGGACTTCGAAGACCGCGTTGATGCCGGGGCGGAGACGAACAGCGCGCAACCGACGGACGACTAACCACCGTGACTACAATGACAGACCCAATCTCACCGGACGACATCGAAGAGCTGATTCCGGCGGACCACATCTCGCTGTCCGAACCGCCCGCCGAGAAGGAAGCGTGCATCGAGTCCCTGCTCGACCTACTAGTCGACGGCGGCAGGGTCGAGAACCGCGAGCGAGCACTCGAAGCGCTCCTGGAGCGTGAATCGGAGACTACGACGGGTGTCGGGATGGGAATCGGTATCCCACACGCGAAGACTGACGCTGTGAGCCGCCCGTCGCTCGCGTTCGTGCGCTCCCAAGAGGGCGTTGACTTCGGCTCGATGGACGGCGAGCCCGCGACGCTCATCTTCATGATTCTCGTCCCGGAAACCGGCGGCGAGGAGCATCTCAATATCCTCAGCTCCCTCTCGCGGGCTTTGATGCACGACGACGTTCGGGACCGGCTCCACGAGGCAGAGGACGAGGCGACTGTTCAGGACGCGCTCCGGGAGGCAATCGCATGACGGTCGAACGCACTGTGACGATTGTTCCGGAAGCCGGCCTGCACGCACGGCCGGCGTCGGCGTTCGTCCAGGCCGTCAACGACCACGAGGCCGAGGTCTCAGCCGGTCGGCCGGACGGTGACTTGGTTCAGGCGGCGAGTATGATCGCCGTCACCAGCCTCGGTGTCGGACAGGGCGATGATATCAAGCTGGTCGCCGACGGCCCGGATGCGGAGGCAGTGCTTGACGAACTGGAACGAATACTGACAACGCCAGAGGAGGAACTGGACACTGACGATGGCTGAACGCACGCTCCAGGGAACCGGTGCAACGCCGCGCTCCGGCGTCGGATCAGTTGTCTGGTACGGTCACGAGATCTCGCTCCCGGATCCAGACGACGTGGAATTCGATCCCGAGACTGAGGTCGGGCGGTTCACCGACGCCGTCGACACCGCCCGCACCGAACTGGAGTCCGAGCGCGAGGCGACCGCCGAACGCGTCGGAGAAGACGAGGCCGCTGTGTTCGACGCGCACATCCAGTTTCTCGAAGACCCGACTATCGAGGACGCCGTCGAGACGATGGTCGGCGACGGGCTCCCCGCACCGAACGCCGTCGACGCCGCGTTCGGCGAACACATCGAGCAGTTCGAGGGGATGGACGGCCGAATGGCCGAGCGCGCGGACGATCTCCGGGACGTGCGCGACCGACTCCTCCGTCTGCTGACCGACGGCGAGCGAGTCGACCTCGGTGACCTACCTGAGGGAAGCGTCGTCCTCGCCGAGCGGCTGACACCCAGCGACACGGCGCAACTCGACCCCGAACGCGTCGCCGGGTTCGCCACGGTCACGGGCGGACGGACGTCCCACGCGGCGATTTTCGCCCGGTCACTTGCGCTGCCAGCGGTCGTCGGTGTCGGCGACGCTCTCGAATCTGTCGAGGGCGGAGCAGAGGTCGTGATCGACGGCGACAGCGGCGAGGTGTTAGTCAGTCCTGACGACACCGAGCGAGCGACCGCAGCAAGTGACTCGGGAGCAGCTATTGTGGACGAATCCGTCGAAACCACCGACGGGCGACACGTCGAAGTTGCAGCGAACGTTGGCCGACCAGTGGAATTGGAACCCGCGGCGGAGCGGGGTGCTGACGGCGTCGGCCTCTACCGGACCGAGTTCCTCTTTCTCGACCGGGAGACGCCGCCGTCGGAAAACGAACAGTACGAGGCCGTCCGCGAGGCGCTTGACACGTTCCCGGACGGGCGCGTCGTCGTCCGGACGCTGGATATCGGTGGCGACAAGCGTATTCCCTATCTTGATCTCCCGGAAGAAGAAAACCCATTCCTCGGAGAGCGGGGAATCCGGCGCTCGCTCGCCCCCGATTCGGACCTGTTCGCCACACAACTCCGGGCGCTTCTGCGCGCTGGGGCAGATGGGGCTGGAGACCTCGCCATCATGTTCCCGCTGGTCGCCACAGTCGAGGAACTCGACGCTGCGCTCGACGCGCTGGACGCAGCAGCGGCCGATCTTGAAGCTCGTGAAACCGAGGCTGCTGATCCCGAAGTCGGCGTTATGATAGAGACACCGAGTGCTGCCTTCATGGCCGACGAACTCGCCGCACGGGTCGATTTCCTCTCTATCGGGACGAACGACCTCACGCAGTACGTCATGGCCGCTGACCGCGAGAACGAGCGTGTCAGCGACCTGCACGACCCCACGCATCCGGGCGTCCTCCGTGCAATTCACCGGACTGCCACGGCGGCGCACGCCGAAGACGCCTGGGTCGGCATGTGCGGCGAGATGGCCGGGAACCCGGACCTGACGGAACTGCTCGTCGGTCTCGGCCTCGACGAACTCAGTATGAGCGCCGTGACGATTCCGGAGGTCAAGACGGCCGTTAGCGAAACCGAGTACAGTTCCGCGAGCGAGCGCGCGGACAGCGCCCGACTCGCCGCAACCCGCAGCGAAGTCCACACTACACTAGACACATGAAACTCGTCGCAGTCACATCCTGCCCCACTGGAATAGCACACAGTCAGATGGCAGCCGAAAATCTCGAACAGACAGCGGAAGAACTAGGCCACGACATCAAGGTGGAAGTCCAAGGGGCGATGGGCGCGGAGAACGAACTCTCCGAAGCGGACATCGCAGCCGCCGACGCCGCCATCATCGCCTCAGATACATCGGTTAGCCAGGACCGATTCAGCGATATTCCGCTGATCAAAGGCACCGTCAAAGACGCCGTCAACGACGCTGAAGGAATGATCGCCGATGCCGTCGAGGCTGCCGACGGCGACGCCCCAAACACCGAAGTCGAATCCGAAGGGATCGATTCCACGGATACGGGGTCCGACCAGCAACGCCGTCGCGGCGGTGACCGCTCGAAGAGCCTCGTTGCTCGACTGAAGCGTCTGTTCAGTTGAGACGCTCTCATCGTCACTCTATTGCGGCTGATTTCGGTAGCACGGGCTGGGATCTAATCGGTGTCCGCTGTAGTCAGGCGTCTATTCGGCGGCCCGAATCTGCCAGTTCGTACGTCAGGTAGCCGTGGAGCGTTCCGACGTCGCTCACGATCCGTCCGATTACACTGATCACCGAGAGCGATACGGTGGACTCAGAATAATAGGCCGGGATCAGCATAAATTTCACAATCGGCTTCGGGACATTTTTGCCTCTGGTTTTGTAGTAGGGAATGGACTCTTTACCATGCCGGTATTGCTTTTCTAAGTAATCGGGAATCGATTCGGCGAACGGATGCTCGACCAGGAGGTCCGGCGAGTACCACACGCTATAAGCGTCGCGGATGCGGTCGGCGAGTTCGGCTTCTTCGTGACCGTACGGTAGACGCTCGTCAAACCCACCGATGTCTTCCAGCACTTCGCTGCGAATCGCCATGTTACAGCCCACGGCGGTGTCGGTAACGTGTCGATTATCGCCCTGGTCGGATTGACAGTAGATGAAATCTGTGTTGACCGTCATCCGGAACTGTAGGGCGTGACTAACAAATTCGGTCAGTCGAGAGGGGACGGACAGGTGTTCACGTATCGTCCATGGACGCCTCAGCCGTTTCGCTCCGCGTTCACAATCTGGTCAGATCTACGCCTGGGCCGGGGACGTACTTGGACCAACCCAATCAGCACGGGTCCGGCGGCTCGTTCACAAAAACGCCGCGTTTCTTTCGAATAATGTCGAACACGACATCAGTGGTAACCACCTCATTGAGAACGGTACAGCGCTGATCACGGGAGGCCGTTTGTCTGAATCCGGTGACCAATAGGTCCAGCAGGGACGGGTGTAATCCGGTGAGTAAGAAGGAAGATATATGGATTAATGCTGTCGGGATGATCAGCAGCACTAGCCAGAACTCGTGACCCCATTTATCCACAACTCGATAGAAGAAGCCCGAGTTATGGCTTCTTTACTCCACCGTTACTGGCCGCACGTTCCTTGGGTTTGCTCGTCCGACGTGATTCATCGAAGCCGAGATCATCGAGGATGTACTCGGATGCGTTCCCGTCGCCAAAGGGCGGGTCCCATTCGCCCGCCTTCGACCGCATCTGTCGAGCCCCGGCGACAATATCGTCTGGCCGGTGGCCGACGATGCAATTCGCACCGGCAAACACCGTCTCCGGTCGTTCGGTTCCGTTCCGAAGGGTGACACAGGGAGTCCCCAACACACACGTCTCTTCCTGGACGCCACCGGAGTCAGTAAAGACGAGCGAAGCCGTGCTCTCTAATCGCAGGAAATCGAAGAAATCAAGCGGTTCAACCGTCCGGATACAGTCTGGAACTGAGAGATCGAACTCCGCGAGCCGGTCTTTCGCACGCGGATGGACGGGATAGATCACGTCGTTCTCACAGCGTGTCGCGGCTGCCGCAACTCCGAAGAGAATATTCCCAAACCGGTCTCGATCGTCGACGTTCTCGGCGCGATGGGCTGTCAGCAGGTCGAATTCACCCGGACTAATGTCGAGATCGGTCAGAATCGTACTCACCGATGCTGCCGTCTTGTCATAGGCCATGACAGCATCAACGATTGTGTTGCCGGTGACGGTAATCCGATTAGCCGAAATCCCTTCGTCTTCGAGCAGGTTCGCAGCCTCCTCCGTCGGCGGATACAGGTGATCCACCGCGTGGTCAATGATGATCCGGTTTCGCTCCTCCGGCATATCGCGGTCGTAGCTCCGGAGTCCCGCCTCGATGTGGGCCACTTCGATATCGAGTTTACTCCCCGCGAGCGCGCCCGCTAGAGTGGAGTTCGTATCTCCCTGTACGAACAACACATCCGGGTCTGCGTCTTTCAGGTGCTGTTCGATACCGATTACCATCTCACCGGTTTGTTCTCCGTGGCTTCCGGACCCGACACCGAGGTTAACCGCAGGTGGGTCAAGGTCGAGTTGCCTGAAGAAGACCGTATCCAGGGACTCTGAGTAGTGTTGACCGGTATGGATAACAATTGTTGATATATCACGGCGATCACATTCCTTGATGACTGGTGCGAGTTTGATGATTTCCGGCCGGGTTCCAAGGACGAACGCCGCCGTCGCGTTCGTCACCAGCTCTCACCCCCACTGTCATAACGGCCGTGGGATATATCAATGGATGTCATGTTTCCAAAACAGGACTTTGAGGGCTTTGTTATGGAGTGCTTTTCCCAGACCAACACAGCTTGAACGAGTTGGTATATAACTGATAGGTAACGGGCGGCGTGGGACACGCTGTTTACGACTGGTTCGTGGCTACAAGGACGGCTTGTTCTTCGTGATCTGTTGTATCTGGTCACCGAGCAAGCTGACGATGAGATTGCGTTCCCACCGGAGCGCTGGGCGGCGACCTTCGGTCACGCGCCCAGCTCATCCTCCACAAACTCGACGAGTATCTCGGCTACTCGCCACCGCCGCTGTCGGAGCGGCTGATCGAAGGCGCACAGAAGATCCACCAACGACGGCCGATACTACAAGAAACGCTCGCTACCGCTACGCAACCGAGGTGTGAGTCGTAGCTAAAGACGAACGATTTCATATGGGGCGTGTGGGTGATCTCGGTATTGTCATTCTAACCCTATCGGGATGGTTTAATCTGGTCGTCTACCAAGACAGCTATGACGTGTATCTGTACATACTATGCTATCCTCACCTAGAAACTTGAAATATGGCTATAAGTTATCTATTTATAAATGTTCTTTAGTTAGTATGAGTTCGTAAACAGGCCATATCAACGTATAAAACCCATAGTAATACCATAATTCCTCAGCCTATAGCTTAATATACCTGTTTAAGTCCTTTACAGCGAATTTGAGATGCTAATCGCGTAGACATTCTGAGATTCGAAACACCTTCTGTGTGGCCGTTCACCGCCGAATGCGTCCTCCGGACACATACTTTTTTAATAGTACGGCTAGCAGTCTGATATAGCGATCAGATGTCGTCAGACAACGCCACACAACCAGTGACACGTGCAGCCTCGCATCTAAGAACACTCGATCTCGATGGGAAGTCGTGGATCACCGGCGTCGCCATCAACGGCCTTCTTGCCGAGGGGAGCAATCAATCCGTCGAGACAGCGAAAGACCTCGTCGACAGAGCCGTCGCGACGCAGGACGACGACGGACAGTTGGGGTATGGTCCGAGCTATCCTATCGAGGTGTTCAGTCACGGTCGGGAGTACGATGCCAGCTGGGATCTCACGGTGAAAAAGTGCATGAACACCAACAACACGACCGCTATCGGTCACGGTGTGCTCGATTTGTACGAGCGGACCGGTGACGAGCGGTACCTTGACGCAGCGAAGGGAGAGTACGAATGGCTCCAGTCTGTTGACCGGACGGACACCGGAGGAATTCCCCACCACGACCCGGATGTCGCCGGGATCAAATCGCTGTGGATCGATTCGGTGTACATGATGTGTCCGTTTTTCAGCCGATATGCCGAGGCGGCCGACGAGCCGGGGGCCCACGATGAAGCCGTCACACAGTATCTGGTCCACGCTGAGCATCTCCGCGACCCCCGGACTGGACTGTTTCGACATATCTGGGTCGAGACGCCGGACCACTACCCGCAAGGGACCTTCTGGGCGCGCGGGAACGGTTGGGCCGCCGCGGCGGCCGTCGAAATCCTCGACCGGCTGCCGGACGATCACGACCAGCGCGGCGAACTGGTCGACCAGTTCAAACGCCACTGCGAGAGCTTGCTCCCGTTGCAGGATGGCAGCGGTTTCTGGCACAACCTCGTCGACGATACGGATACGCCGCTTGAATCCTCCGGGACGCTGATGTTCGCCTACGCATTCAACCGCGGTATCGAACTCGGACTCCTCGACGAGGCACAGTACCGGGATTCGGCAGACGACGCGCTCGAGGCGGTGACGCACGTCGTCGATGACGAGGGGGCAGTCGGCCGCGTCGCCGGTCCTCCGGGCGGACCCGAAGCGCCGCTGACAGTGACACCCTACGGACAGGGCTGGTATCTCATGGCGGCAGCCAGTGCTCGCTAACCCCTGCTACTGAGGCAGATTTTTTACTGGTCCGGATGGAAGCAGTTGTATGATTCGTAACCGATCTGCGCTCGCTGACAGCCCTGCACACGAGGTGGCACTCGACTGTCTTGAGGCCGCCGTGGACGCGGCCGCCCCAGCGGTCGCCACAAAATCGGCTATCGAACGCGGCAGCGAGACACTGACAATCGGTGAGACGGCGTACGACCTCGACAACTACAGCGATATCGTTATCGTCGGCGGCGGGAAAGCCACGGGCGGCGTGACCCGCGCGCTCGAATCCATCCTCGGCGACGCCCTCAGTGGGGGTCACGTCGTCGTCAAGCAGACTGTCGACACTGAAACTGTCCGGAGTTCCGTCGGAGATCACCCGTTACCGTCGGACCGGAACGTCGAGGCGACGGCCGATATGCTAGAAACAGTCGACGAAGCCGACGAAGACACGCTCGTTCTGTTCGTCCTGACCGGCGGAGCCAGTGCGCTTCTGTCGGCTCCGGCCGGGGACCTGACGCTGGACGACCTCCAGACAACGACCGACAGGCTCCTCAGTGGTGGCGTTCCAATCGAGGAAATCAACGCGGTCCGGAAGCACCTCTCGGACCTGAAAGGTGGGCAGATAGCACGGCGCGCGGCTCCCGCCACTGTCGCCGGGTTACTGATCAGCGACGTTGTCGGAAACGACCTCTCGACCATCGGTAGCGGTCCCTCAGCTCCGGACGAAACCACGTACGAGGACGCCCTTGGCGTGTTCGAGCGACACGACCTCACGCCACCGCCAGCCGTTCGAGCACACCTCGAAGCCGGTCGAGACGGCCGGATATCGGAGACGCCGTTTCCCGACGATTCAGCCTTTGACCGGGTCACGAACCACCTCATCGGGGACAACGCAACCGCACTTGACGCCGCCGCTGTTGTCGCAGAGGAGGCCGGGTACGAACCGCTCGTGCTCACGTCTCGCCTGCGCGGCGAAGCCCGCGAGGTGGCGAAATCACTCGTCGCTATCGCCGAAGAGGCTACAGCGACGGGAACACCGGTCGAACCGCCGGCCGTCCTCCTGGCCGGTGGCGAGACGACCGTCACCGTAACCGGGGATGGAGGACAGGGTGGCCCGAATCAGGAGTTCGTCCTCTCCGGCGCACTGGACCACGACGGCGACGCAGTCATCGCGGCCATCGACACTGACGGCGAAGACGGAAGCTCCGACGTGGCCGGTGCAATCGCCGATGGGACCGTCGTCGACGACCGCGAACGGGCCCGCGACGCGCTGCTCGCAAACGATGCCGGCTCGTACCTCTCGGAGATCGAGGCGACAGTCGAGACCGGACCGACAGGGACGAACGTCAACGACGTGGCCGTGATCGTTGTCCGAGACAGGAACGAGTGACGGCCGGTCCCGGTACGCGGTGGCTATTTTCGAGCGGGGCTACCGGACTATCGAGTCTCGATGGAACGGCTGGCACAGCCCGGGTAGTCCGTGGGTCACGTTTATAAACAGACGGGGTGATATGCCGCGTATGAACGCAAGCGATCAACAGGTCGCGGCGGACGCACTCTCCGTACCGGAAGAGACGATTATCGACGCCTGTGGCGACCCGCCGCTCCCCGAACTCGGCATCATCGAACAGGTCTGGGAGACGGACCCGATAGCGCCGGACGACGTCGCAACACACGCGGCCCGGGCGGTCGAATCCCTGTCCTTTGCCGACGTGCCTGAAGGCGGCGAGGTCGCGCTCGGAGTCGGCAGCCGAGGTATCGCGAACCTGCCCACTATCGTCGCCGGAGTCGTCGACGCCGTTTCTGATGCCGGCTACGAGCCGTTCGTCTTCCCGGCGATGGGAAGCCACGGTGGCGCTACCGGCGAGGGCCAGCGAACGATGCTGAACGAACTCGGCGTGACCGAGTCGGCTATCGGCTGTGAAATCCGGTCGACCATGGATGTCGTCGAAGTCGGGCGAACGCCGGACCGGGACGTTCCTGTCGTCGCCGACGACAACGCCGTGGCGGCTGATGCTATCATCCCCATCAACCGCGTCAAGCCACACACGGACTTCGACGGGCCAGTCGAGAGCGGGCTCTCGAAGATGCTCGTCATCGGCATGGGCAAGCAACGCGGCGCACAGATCGCGCACAAGTGGGCCGTCGACTGGTCGTTCCGGCGGATGATTCCAGAGATCACCGGGCAGTTGCTCGAGGAGCTGCCCATCGTCGGCGGTGTCGCAATCGTCGAGGACCAACACGACGAGACGACGCTGATAGAGGGCGTGCCGCCGAGTGGCTTCCTCGACCGCGAGGAGGAACTGTTAGAGACCGCCTACGAACTGATGCCGAAGCTCCCGTTCGAGGAACTTGATCTCGTGGTGTTCGACCGCCAGGGGAAGGAGATCAGCGGCCAGGGACTTGACACCAACGTCATCGGCCGCCGACCGTTCTCGATAAACGAGCCGGCTCCCGAGACGCCGGACGTCAAGCGCATCTTCACACGCGGGCTGACAGAGAAGACCCACGGGAACGCGATGGGCGTCGGCTCGGCGGATGTCATCCACGAGGACATCGTCGCAGAGCTCGACGCGCAGACGTCGCTCATCAACGCTCTCACTGCAAGCACGATTCGCGGGGTGAAGTTACCGCCAGTGGTCGAAACCGACCGTGCCGGCATCGTCGCCGCGCTGTCGACGATTGGGGTCGTCGACACCGACACTGTTCGCGTGCTCCGTGCAGCCGACACGATGCACCTCCACCGACTCTACGCGTCGCCGGCGCTGGTGAGGGCCGCACGCGACCGTGACGACCTTCGTGTCGTCGAAGAGCCGTCGCCGATCGAGTTCGACAACGGCCAACTCGTCGCGCCGTCGCTCCGCGAGTAGCCGTTTCGCTTGATTTGTGCGGCGTTGCCTCACCGCTGCCGTCGAACCCGGCTGGGACACTCAAAGATTTATAAGGTCCGCTATTGATGTGCTAGCTACGGAGAGCGCCAGCCGCTGGTAGCGGACTGTCTCGTCAGCGCCGCAGACGGCGTGCGAGCCACGTCTGTGCCCAGCCACGGCACGACCACATATGACATATCGAGCAGGCATAATCGGAACGGGCGGTATCGCGGGAATGGGCATCCTCGGCATGCACGACGAGGACGAGATCGGTACGGAGAAGATCGAAGCGAGCCACGCCGGCGGGTACGCGAGTACACCGGAGATCGAACTCGTCGCCGTCGCAGACGTCGATGAAGAGAAACTGGCGACGTTCGGTGACGCGTGGGACATCCCGGAGGACGGCCAGTACGTCGGCCACGAAGCTATGCTCGAAGCCGAAGACCTCGACGTCGTCTCGGTCTGTACGCCGTCGTTTCTTCACCACGAACACACGATAGACGCCGCGCACTCGGCGGCCGATCCGGCGGTTATCTGGTGTGAGAAACCCATCGCTTCCCAAGTCAACGCCGCCGAAGAGATGATCGACGTTTGCGAGGAGACGGACACCGAACTCGTCGTCAACCACTCGTTTCGCTTCACGGACAAACTCCAGCGACTCCACGACCTCATCAACGAACGGGACCTCCTCGGCGAGGTCAAGTCGGTGAGCACGCAGTACCGGATGGAGTTGATGCGAAACTCCACGCACGTGCTGGATACCCTCGTCTACCTCCTCGATACCAGAGCGTCAGAGGTCAGCGGGTACATTACGGGCGAGAACGAAGCCATCGATTCGCTGGATGCAGCCCAAGAGGTCGTCGATGCCGGTGGCGGCGGGCACGTGGTGATGGACGACGAATCCTTCGTGACAGTCGACTGTACGGTTCCGCGAGACATGTCCTCGATGACGCTGAATTTCATCGGGACCGAGGGGAAACTGTACATGAACAACGACGACGGCGAGTGGCGGTACTGGTCGCTCCAGGACGGCGAACACGTCGAGGAGTCGCTGCCTGGAATCGAAGGGGCGTGGACGTGGGAAGACGACTACCAGCGCTCGTTCGCGAACGCGGCGACCCACGTTCAGGACCTGCTGAACGGCGAATCGGAGAACTACTCGCCCGGAACCGAAGCCGTCAGGTCCCTCGAAATCATCGTCGGGTTCTACCTCTCACACTACACCGGGTCAACAGTGGATATCCCGCTGGCGCAACCGCTTCGGGACATCTCCATCACGTCCTGGTGAGCGACTGTTTTTCGGAATACGCCTCGCTCGTTTAGCTCCGATCTGCCTCATCGCTGCCGAGTGGTTCGATAATAGAGCTCTGTCTTCGATACCTCAATAGCGCTCACAAAACCGTCTGCGCGTTTCCGGTACGCTGACTACACGAAACCAGCGTTCGAACCCGTCTCAGTCGTCGAGCCACGGCGCGCCGTCGCGTTCGACGTACCGCTCGGTTCGCTCGATGTTCTCGATCCGCTCGATGTCTTCGTCGTCGAGTTCGAGCTCCAGCGCGCCGAGATTGTCCCTGATGTGGGACTCACCCGTCGCCTTCGGCACTGCGCGGACCTTCTCGCGTGTGAGCAGCCACGCGAGGCTGACCTGTGGTGCACTCACGGCGTGTTTCTCGGCGATGGCCTCGATCTCGGGACTGTCGAAGACGTTCCCGCGGGCCAGCGGCGAGTACGCGACGTGGTAGTAGTCGTTCTCCTGGGCGTGAGCGGCGAGTTCGTCCTGCTGTAACAGCGGGTGCGTTTCCGCCTGGTGGGCGAACAGCGGCGATTCGAGGTGGTCCATCGCTTCGTCGAGCAGTTCCGTACTGAAGTTACAGACGCCGACGTAGTCTATGAGCCCGCGGTCGACGAGTTCGTCGAACGCCGGGAGTGTCTCGGACGCTTCGTAGTTCCCGACCGGCCAGTGAACGTACAGTAGGTCGAGCGAGTCGAGACCCAGCCGGTCGAGCGTGACCTCGAGTCCCTCGATGACCTCGTCGTGGGCCAGTCCGAACTTCTCCGCGTGGACCTTCGACGCGACGAACACGTCTTCCCGCGGGACGTCGGCCCTGGCGATCCCCTCACCGACGGCTTCCTCGTTGCCGTAGTACTGTGCCGTATCGATGTGCTGGTAGCCCATCTCCAGGGCTGTCTGAACGCTTTCTGCGCAGACGTCCGGATCGGTGTTCTGCCACGTCCCGAGACCAATGGCTGGTAATTCGCTCATGTACGAGCGGACACCAGCAACGCACATATTTCTTGTGATTAATCCTGATACGTCGACGAAAGAGGCTGCTGCCGTCGGGCAGTGAAAACCGGACACTGTTTTGAAACGAATGGGAGCGAAAACTGGGACGAGGGGGCAACCGGCCGATGCTACGCCAGTTGGCGTCGCTCGGACCGCCGCTCTTGGAGCCAACTGAGAAGCTTGGGCAGGAAGCGGTACCGGAGATCGAAGTACAGCGACACCGCGCCGTATATCCAGAGTGCGAACAGGAGCGTCATCGCGACGATGTAGGCGATGCCGGCGGTCGTCGGCATCTCAGGCCTCCCCCTCGACAGCCGCTTTGTCGACGACTGCGGCGGCATCGACGAAACTGTGCGTGATCGCGTCACCGGTCCTGCCGTCGAACACGTGTACGTCGTCACGGGAGAACACGACTTCGATGGAATCGCCTTCGTTGATATCTTTGTCGGGGTCGGCACTCATCAGCAGTTCCGTGGTTTCGCCGTCGGTCTCGGACAGCAGGTAGGCGTAGGTCTGGTCGCCGACCGGTTCCAGCACGTCCACGGTCACCGTGACGGGACGGCTCGGGTGCGCGATGCTGTCGGCATCGTCCGCGAGGTAGATGTCTTCCGGCCGGATGCCCACCGTGACCGGATCGCCCTGCTGGAGCGGTGTGGTAGTCGTATCGAACTCGGCGCTGAAATCGCTGACATCGAGTTCGTCACCGGCGACCTGCCCGTTGAAGAGATTCATCGACGGGCTCCCGATGAACTGCGCGACGAAGGTGTTCACCGGCCGGTTGTAACACTCGAGCGGCGGCGAACACTGCTGGAGTTCCCCGTCGTTGATGATCGCGATGCGGTCGGACATCGTCATCGCCTCCTCCTGGTCGTGGGTGACGTACACCGACGTGATCCCCAGTTCTTTTTGAAGGCGCTGAATCTCCGTCCGCATCGCCACCCGAAGCTTGGCGTCGAGGTTCGCCAGTGGCTCGTCCATCAGGAACACGTCCGGCTGTCGGACGATGGCGCGGGCAATGCCGACCCGCTGTTGCTGGCCGCCGGAGAGTTCGTCGGGACTGCGGTCGAGCATCCCTTCCAGTTGGACGATCTCGACGGCGTCTTCGACCCGGCGGTCGATCTCTTCCTGGTCGAAATCCCGGAGCCGGAGGCCGAAGCTGATGTTTTCGTACACCGTCATATGCGGGAACAGCGCGATGTTCTGGAACACCATCGCAATGTTCCGATCCTTCGGTGGCTTGTTCGTCACCTCCTTTCCGGCGATTTCGATTGTGCCACTCGTCGGTGTCGTCAGGCCGGAGATAGTCTCCAGGGTGGTCGATTTGCCACAGCCGGATGGCCCGACCAGCGTGACGAACTCGCCGTCCTCGATGGTCAGGTTCATGCCTTCGACAGCGATGACATCTTCGTACTCTTTGCGAACGTCGGTGAGGTTGACTTCTCCCATGTGTTTACTCCTTGAGTCCGCCCGCGGTCAGGCCGCGGACGATGTGTTCTTGTGCAATGATGACGAGCACCGCGATAGGGATGATCCCGATGAGGCTCGCGGCCGCCATCATGTTGTACATCTGTGTGTGTTGCTGCTGGAAGTTCAGTATCCCGTACACCAGAACCGCCCAGTTCTCCGGCGAGCCGTCGGTCATGATGAACGAGAAGAAGAACTCCCGGTAGACGCCGATGAACACGATAATCGCGGCGGTCACGACGCCCGGTGCCGACAGCGGCATGATGACCCGGAACAGCGCTCCGAGTCGGGTCGTCCCCTCGACCCTGGCGGCGTCCTCCAGCCCATCGGGAATCTGGCTGTAGAACGTCGTCAAGATGAAGATCGTGATCGGTAGGCTGAGCATCGTGAAGGGGAACACCATCCCCCACGGCGTGTTGTAGAGGTCCGGCGTCGGCGTTCCGAGGATGCTCAGCGACCCGGTGAGCAGCTCGAACAGCGGGATCAGGAAAGCGATGCCCGGGAAGTACGAGATGACAAGTAGCAACACCAGTAGCGGTCCCTTCCCCGGGAAATCGACCCGCCCGAACGCATAGCCCGCGAGGCTCCCCAACGTGATGCAGACGATCACCGTGATCGTGGCGATGAGGATGCTGTTGAAGATGTAGTGATGCAGCGGGTATTCCTGTACAACAGTCGCGAACACGCCGATGTTGAAGTTCTCGGGCACGAACCCCATCTGGTAGAGTTGATTGTCCGGCGTCACCGCCAGGACCAGCAGCCAGTAGAACGGGAACAGCGTGATCATGATGAACGATACGAGCCCGACCCAGAAGCCCAGCCGATAGACGTCGGCCGAGTTGTGGATCGTGTACTTGACGATACGGCCGGTCAGGCCGCTGTATTCCTGGTCACTCATTTGTCGACTCCCTGTATCGGACGACGTACACCATGATTATCACGGCGATGACGAGCGCGGTGATGAAGGCGATCGCCGACGCAGTTGCCCAGCGCTGCTGTCGGAAGGTCTGGACGACCAGACAGGTCAGCGTCGGAACCGTACTACACCCCGCCGACGCCTCAACGATGCCGTATATCTTCATCGAACTGATCGTGTAGAAGATCATGCCGATGAACAACACCGGCTTGATCTGTGGCAGCGTGATCAGCCGGAACTGCTGCCACTTCGTCGCGCCCGCGACCTCGGCAACGTCGTAGAGATTGCGGTCGATGCTCGCGATCCCAGCCATGATGATGAGCGCGATGAAGGGGATCTTCCGCCAGATGTCGATGAGAATGACGATGATGGTCGAGTCCTGGCTGTTTATCAGCGGGTTGTCGCTGAACACGCCAAGATTCGCCAGCGGCTCGACGAACGGGCTCAGCGACGGCTGGAACAGCAGGAAGAACATCATTCCCTGAATGACGATCGGGATCGACCACGGGAGAATGACGATGGTCCGTGCGTACCGTCGCCCTTTGAACTCCTTGTTGAGGATGATCGCCATGCCGAGCCCCATGAGGGTTCCAATGGCAACGCTCACGCCCGTGATGAGGAGTGTAACGATGAGCGCGCTCGAAAAGGGCGCTTGCAGGTCAAAGAACGGCGAGGTCAGTATCGCGTTCGCGTCGCCACTGAGTATCTGGACGTAGTTTTCGAGACCGACGAACTCACCGATCGGGTGCATTCCGGTCAGGTCATCGTCTTGCAGTGAGAAGTACAACGTCCTGACCAGCGGATAGAACGCCAGGACCGAGAGGACGAGGAACACCGGCGAGACGAGCAAAAACCCGTACTTGGCCTCGTCCAACTGCTCGATCCTGAGGAAGATCGGTGACACCGCCTGCTGGACTTTCTGTTTCATAGTGTGTGTACTAGCACAGCCCGTAACCCGGGGACTTGTAGATTACTGTGCGAGGTATCGACGCTCGGGGCACGCTTACGACTCCTGTTCCTCGATCTGTTCGACCTGTTCCTGTGCGGCGGCGACGGCTTCCTCCGGGGATTTCTGCTGATTGAGGCAGGCGTGGAACTCCTGACCGATAGCCGACTTCTGCGGGTCCCAGACGGCGTTGATCGGCGGGGCGAACTGGTTTTCCGACTGGAACTGGAGTGTGTCGAGATAGCGGTTCATCACGTCGACCTCCTGTGCCCGGTCGGAGGTGAACAGGCCGGGCTTGGGCGGCGTCGACCCGGTCGCTTCGAAGATGCTGAGGTAGAACTCGTCGGAGGTCATCGCCTTGATGACTTCGACGGTCGCAGCCAACTTCTCCGTATTGGGGTTGATCGAGAGGTGCCAGCCGCCGAGCTTGGCGTTCGTTCCGCCGGCGCCTTCGTATGCTGCCTCCGATTCGGAGACGCCGTAGGGGTATGGCATGACGCCGAGATCCTCGCCGAAGTTCTCTTCACTGCCGAAGTCGGCGATTGCGAACGACCAGTTCCGGTGCATGACCGCTTCGCCCGCGCTGAACGACTCCATCGAGGGGGACGTGTCCCAGCCGAGGGCGTCCGACGGGGTGATGCCGCCGTCGAGACCTTCGACAGCATACTCGTCGTCGCTGCCGTAGAGGAACGTCCGGAACTGTCGGAGCGTGTCGATAGTCTGTTGCTCATCGATAGTTACGGATCGGTCGCCGATCGGCCCGTTCTGGTTCGACATGTCGCCGAAGTAGTTGCCCCCGTTCGTGACGAGGTGTTCGTAGCCGCTGATGCTCCCGATGTTTCGCTGGTTCATCGCGGTCGTGTAGCCGTGGTCGGTCCCCGCCTCTTCTTTCGCTGCTTTCGTGACTTCCGCGAAGTAGTCCCAGGTGAGCGGCTCAGTCGCCCAGTTCTCCCCCTCGGGGTCGTAGCCGGCTGCTTCGACCAGGTCTTTCCGGTACTGGATGGTCGGGATATCGATGAACTGGGGAACGCCGTACAGGCCGCCATCCCAGCGCATCGAGTCGACCATCACCTGCGAGTAGTCGTTTTCCAGTTCGGTCATCTTCTCGTCGCCGAGGACCTGCGAGAGGTCGAGTAGCCACTCGCGGGGCGCGAAAAACGGCGTGTACGCGAAATTCGTCAGCATGAAGTCCGGCGTCGACCGGCCGGCGGAGAGGATCTGGTTATACCGGTCTTGCAGGTCGTCGGCCCCCCAGACTGTCGTCGAGAAGTTGATGTCGATGCTCTCGGGCAGTCCCGCGTCGTAGGCCGCCTGCTGGAGCTGATCCGAGATATTGCCGAAGAGGGGAGCTGTACTGTACTCGACTGTTACGTCCTCGCCGCTGTACTCGATGTCTTCCGCTGTCGGAGTCTCTCCCCCGCTGCTACCGTCACCGCCGTCCCCACTCCCGTTTCCGGTCCCCGAACAGCCGGCCAGCCCGAGGGCAACGCCGGTTGCGCCCATCGAAGCGACAAATTGCCGGCGGGAAAGTGCACTGGCGGCTTTTCGGCTGCTCGTGGTCTCACTGCTGGTGCGTACCATACTCCGCATATCATACTCTCCCTATATAAAATTATTGTTAACGTAGATTTCCACCCCGTCAGTCGCTACGAGATCACCCGCTGCTGCCACGGGGGAGCCAGACACCGAGAGTCACATCCAAAACTATAAGAGAAGTTAGTTTGACACTTGATTCGCTGTGGCAACATAGCACGAGGTACCATGAGTCACGACGATACATCATCAACCGACGGCGAATCGACGTCAGACTATACGCTCCCGCGGCGAGGCGCACTCGCCTTGCTCGGGGCCAGCATTGTTGGCCTCGGTACGGGGTCTGCAAGCGCGACACAGAACGGCGACAACGGAAACCAGCCGTGGTACGACTGGGGATCGGAGGTGGACGCCCACGAGAACGCGTTGCAGAATCTCGGCTCGCTCTCGATGGCAGGTACCGACGCCGCCGTCTCCGATTTCACCGGCGACAACCTCTCCGTCACCGACGGGACACTCAATGCCAGCGGCGGCGTCCCAGGCTCGGTCCATATCGTAACGGAATATCCGGGCGAAACGCTCGATCAGAAGATCGGGAACGTGCTCGACGCGCTTCCCGGAGGCGATGACATCCCGAACCAACAGCCCGGTTACCGCATCGTCGTTCCCGCACCGGACCCTGACGACCCCGCCGCCGCTGACGGATTACCCGCGTGGCGTGTTGAGTCACCGATCGTCATCGACGATAACACCGGCAAGCTCGTTTTCGACATGGGCTGGACGCTCATCTACGCGACCGATACCGTCGAGAGCTTCTTCGTCATTGGTCCGGACGAGAAAACGGAAAACATCACACTCAACGGCGGGATGTTCTACGCAAAGGAGAACCTCGACCGGTCGTTCATCGACATTCAGGGCGTCGGGCACATGCACATCTCCCGGATGTACCTCCAGAACCTGGAGGGCCGTAACACCGTTCCGGCCGGAATCAGACTGGCCGACTACCACGGCTCCAGCGAACTGACGATCCACGACACCGAAGTGACTGGCTGCCGGGACGGGTTCCTCGCTGAACACGGGAGCGACGACGTTCCGTACGGCCCCGCTTTCGACCTCGACATCTACAACTGGCGCGGCGGCGGCGGCGAGCACAGTATCCGAATCGATGGCGGTGCGACTATCAACCTCGATTCGATACAGTGTGGCGGCCATCCGCTCCAGTCCGTCAGCGAGAGCATCGTCAAACTGGAGAACTCGGTCACGTCGACGCGGAAGGTGTCGGTCTCGAACGTCCAGGAGCGCCACAACGCGATGGAGTATCGTAGCGGCGTCACCGTCGCGGACGTGACTGACGGCGAGGGCGACAGGCACGACGGCGTCTACATCCAGAACGTGGATTGCTACAACGCCGAAGTCGGGACCGACATCGAATACGTCACCAACTTCGACCAGCAGAACATCCGACCAGCACCGGAAGTCGGTGACGACGCCGCCGGGTCGACGCGGTGGTTCGACGACGGAACCCAGCGACACGAGACCGCACAATCGCACGCGTTCCACGCCGGTTCCGGTGGCGGGCCGTCGCTCGTGGTCGGGGAGTCGGACGTGCAGGTTCCGGGAGCCGGTAACGGCGCGGTCCTCACGACGCCGGACGGATCGAGCGAGTATCGCGTTCGCGTCGATAACGACGGCTCGCTCGTAACCGAACAGGTGGAGGGCGGCGGAGACAGGCGCTCGGGTATCGTCGACAGTTTCGAGGGCGGTGACCTCTCCGCGTACGACGGTGCGACCGACGCATACGTCGTGAACAGTGATCCACCAGTGGGCGACGGCGATCTCAGTCTGAAGAATACGGCCGGCGGCACTGCCATCATCACTTCGACGGGCGGGCTCCCACGGTATCCACAAGCGGGCGATACGTTCGCAGCCGCGGCCGCGCGGACCGAAACGACCAGCAATTTCGGTATCGCGTTCGGTGTACAAGACGCGCAGAACTTCTATTTCGCCCGCGTTTATCCGGAGGCGGACAGCGACAGACTTCAACTCTACAAGCGCGAGGGCGGGGACTATACGCAGTTAGCCGAATCAAGCCTCTCGGTCGAGACAGGCGTCCTGTATGACTTCGTTATCAACTGGGCGTCGCTCGGTTCCATTGATGTCACGCTCCGCGGCCCTGACGGGTCCGAGCTGGGGTCCGTGACAGCGAGCGACGAGACGTTCAAAGACGGTGGAATCGGAGTCCGGAGTACTGGCGCGCTCGACAACGTGCGCATCCTCTGAAGAGATATCGGCACGCCGCTATTTTTCGTCGTGCCCTCGAATTTCCGTAGTCCAGTATTACTGGATCTGAGTTTGGCAAAGCTGGAGTAGATTTATGCACGTCGACGTGCTCCTGTCACCTATGGTTGACCAGCAGAACTCGAACGCTGTCAAGACTGCACAGACGACGTTCGACATCCTCGAAGAACTGAAAGACCGTAACGAGGCGACGCTAGCGGAATTAACGCAGTCGTTCGACCTGTCAAAAAGCAGTATCCACAACTATCTCACGACGCTCGAGGCGGACGGGTACGTCGTCAAAGAGGACGGACGGTACAAGGTCGGCCTCCGACTGCTTGATCTCGGCGGCCACGCGCGCCATCATGAACGGATATACGACATCGCGAAAGACGAAGTGGCAGCGTTAGCCGAAGAAACCGGTGAACTGGCGAACCTAATGGTCGAGCAGAAGGGGAAAGGGGTGTACCTCTACCGAACGCACGGTGCGGACGCGGTCAAGACGGATTCTTACACCGGACAGCGCGTCTATCTCCACAACACGGGACTCGGAAACGCCATTCTCGCGCATCTTCCCCGCGAGCGTGTCAATGAAATTCTGGACACTCACGGGATGCCTGCGACCACAGAAAACACGATCACCGACAGAGAGGAACTATTCTCTCATCTTGAACAGGTTCGAGAAGCCGGTATTGCCTTCGACGATGAAGCCCGTGTCGAGGGACTCCGGTGTGTGGCAGTCC
>ENA-ORCO01000331-ORCO01000331.1-marine-metagenome-genome-assembly--contig:-NODE-331-length-26577-cov-3.124302_pt1 | contig 26577 bp, 39 predicted proteins | sample MGYA00248633_ERZ508508 | MGnify/ENA primary metagenome ERZ508508 (study PRJEB26179, sample SAMN06268845) | marine metagenome | isolation source: A23 P1 aerobic enrichment on pine of planktonic cells taken...
CCAGCTGGTTGAGGGCCCGAAATCGCTCGGTGTCGGGATCAACACCAAGCCACCCACGATCATGAGCGGTTCGAATCGCCGAAACGACCGCGGGCGTTTTCCCCTCCGCGAGCCAGGCGCGGATTCCACTTGAGGGGCGGCCGACGCGCCGTGCGATTTCCGCCCGGGCCATCTCGGGGTTGTCCTCACGGAGGCGGTGGGCCTCGCGATACTGCGTGACGGCCTCCCAACCATTCTCATAGGTCTCTGCGAGGGCTTGCTCGGAGACGAACTGCTGGACCACGAGTATTGGAAGGGATACCACACATAACAATGCTTTCGCTTGGGCGGACGACAGAAGAGACGTTCAAGCAACTGCGAAGAGAGTGTGCTCTCTCCGTTCGCCGTCAATCAGCAGATGGAGGGTAGTCGTCGGGGTCAAGTACTTCGATTTCCCACGTCCGATCATCAGTCCGTTCGACTTTCACCGGTCGGTCGGCGACAGATCCATCGGCGTCAATCAAGCCTTCAAGTTTGAGATCATCACGCGGGAGTGTCACCCCCGCGGACGTTCGATCCAGATCGCGCAATTTCTGAATAGCCATCGTGAGATGGTCAAATGATGTGACCAACCACGGTTAAACCTTGGTTTGACCGTGGTGAAACCAAGGTCTGCACCGTGGTTTTTCGGAGGTTTTTGCTCTGATAGGTGAAGCACCCGAGTATCGGCCCGACGGCCGGGCCGAGTACCCCTACCCGTCCGGGAGGGAAGGCAGGTGATTTCGGACCAACTCGCCCACAACGGGCACGACGGGAGGATCGCCCCGTGAGCAGCGGCGACTGGGAGAGCTACCAGCATCACGATGCTGGCAAGCAGGCCCACGAAGGCCGGCTCGGAACTGTACTCCGGCGCGCTATCGAGCGACTGCGGGGTGATAGATGACCCGTCGCCGCTACACACTCCTCGACGTGCTCCGGGACGAACCGCGGTCCAGAGAGACGCTGTCCTACCGAGACCTCGAGCTCCATCGCCGCGCGAACGACGACGGTCGGTACAACGTCGGTCGTGCAAGCGACGGCGAGCAGCTGTGCGTCCTCGATGTCGGCGACTTCGAGAGCGAGGGCGCGCTCCAGGCTCGCCTCGATGACCTCTCCGAGGCGGTCGAGACGGAGCCGGCGGTGATCGATCCCGATCGGGCGGCAGAGCGCCCACTCCGAGCGGACGGTGCCGGCGCACTCCACGCACTGGATGTCGGCACGCTCCGGGACGTGGGGACGGAACTCTGGCCGCTCGGCCCGGTCGGTACGGACCTCCTCGGCGCCGCGCTGATCGTCGCCGGGACCCAGCAGTGGCTCCCGACGGGGGACGTTTTCGTGGCGCTCCTCGGGCTGGCGTGTCTCGTTTCGAGTACGCGCCTCGCGAGGGCCGACGGCCGGCGTGCGTACCTGGAGGGCGAGCGATGAGCCTCAGCGACGACGCGAAGGTCGTCTCGGGAACGCTCGCGGCGAGTTTCAGTACACTCGTGGCCGTCCTGATCCTGCTGTTCAGCTCGACGCCGTTCGGCTGGGTCTGGCTGGCGGCGATGGCGCCGCCGTTCATGTTCCTGTTCTCCTGGCACACACTCAGCGACGATCCGCTCGTCGAGTATCGCGACGAGAAGGGGCACGAATCATGAGCCCGGACGGCATCGCCGTCTCGGAGGCGTTCGCGGAGTACCTCGATGACCTCCGGCGCACGGCCCACTTCCCGAAAGTTGCAACACTTCGAAACCAAGGCGTGCACCGGCCTGAAACGGTGGTCTTCTCATGAAACGAGGAACTCGATTCACGACAGTCGTAACGATATTCCTCGCCGTCCTGGTGGCCGGCGCAGCGCCGGCCGCGGCGGCGACGGGCCAACCAAACTTCGATGCGGAGCCGACGCCGAACCCCGAGCAGAGTGCGACGGTCACGAAGGCCGTCCACGACATGACCTGGAACTCGCCACTCCAGTACGAGAGTAACGACGGCGATCTCACGTCCATGTACGCGCACGTCAACGAGTCGGTGGACAACCCTTACTCGTTCGTCGTCACGGACATGAACGCCTCGGACTTCGGGGCCTTCCCGCACGAGAAATCGGACGTAAGCGCCCTTGACGCGAGCGAGTGGTCGAAGGACGTGTCCGGATCGGCCGGGACGGCCTCGATCGCGAACGTCGAGACGGCGAACAACGTCGACGCGGTCTCGCTCTCGACGAGCTCGCAGACCAGCGGCGACACGACGATCTTCACGTTCTCGAACTTCTCGATCACCTCGGACGAGCAAAAGCGCGTGCTTCAGGCCGCGCTGGACGTGAAGACGCTCGATTCGGGGGCGCACGTCGAAGTCGCGGCCGTCGACGAGGACGGTGACCGGAAGGTCGCGGTCATCAACGGCTCGCGCACGAGTGGTGAGGACCTGATCGCCAACCAGACGGGCGATGGCTACCTCTACCAGCGGAAACTCGGCGACATGTCGACCGAGGTGAACGGCGACGGCACGTTCGCGAACATCCAGAAGGTCACGGTCACCGTCTCCGACGGCGACGCGGACCTGGAAGTGCCGGGTCTGAACCTGGACAAGACGGGGAAGTGGACGCTCGGCACCAAGAAAGTCGACACGGACGACGACGACGCACTCGAAGAGGTCGATCACATGGAGGTCAAGACGCCTGGCGCGATCCAGGTCTACGACCTGTCGACGCTGGGCGACACGTTCTCGAGCGCGCACATCCGCGGGCTGTCGATCGACGTGGTCCAGTCAGCGTCGGACCTCCCGGCGGACCGCGTCCGTCTGACGACCGAGGAGACGGGCAACCAGTACCCCGGCTACCACGGGACGGCGACCTTCGAGTACCGGATGGGCTTCAAGACGGCGTACGATCTGAGCTACGCGAACACCGACTTCGACGGCGTCCAGAGTGTGACATCGGATCGCATCATCTCGGTGAAGCGGTCCGAGGGCGTCAGCCTTGACACCGACTGGAGTAACGTGGAGTCCTACACGGACATCACGTCGAAGTACACCTCGAAGGACACGAACGTCTCGATCGACGACACCGTGCAGGCGGGGACGTTCACCGACGTGAAGTACCAGTACAAGCTGACCGAGGATCAGTGGAGTAACGTCCAGTCCACCGGTGGAGGCGGCGGCTTCTTCGGTGGCGGCGGCTTCTTCGGCGGCTTCATCAACTGGGCCGTCGCCGGGATTATGGGCGTCGTCGGCTCGCTCGCCGCAATCGCACGCATCCGCGGAGGCTCCTCGAAGACTGGGGGTGTGTGAGGATGGCCGAGGAGAACCCTGTCCGGCTTCAGCGTGCTCGCAACTACATCGACTACGCTGAGGAAAACTTCCAGAACTTTGGGCAGGTCTTCCTCGCAGTCATCGGGGGATTCATCTCGTTCCTCGGTGCGGGCCTCATCGCCTTCGGGGAGGCGGCAGTCTCGTTGTACACGAGTATTATCGACGCATTCGCCCAGGGCGGCGCGGACTTCATCGCCGCGTTCACCTCGGCGCCGGCGAACTTCATCGGCTCGTCGTTCAACAGCGCTGCGGCCCGGCTCCAGCAACCGCCGTGGAACGAACTCGGCCCGTTCCTCCCGCTGCTGGCAGCGATCATCGGGATCGGCGTCGTTGCCATCGTGACGTGGTATCTCGACCGGCGGGACAGCGACGTGCCCGGCACGGGCATCGACCTCCCAGTCGTCGGCAATGACGAGGACGGCGACACGACGGACGAACAATAAGATGAGTGGGCTCCACCATCCGGAGGCGAGTCATGGCGTCGGGTGATGACTTCGTGAGTCTCTACCCGTCGCCGAGTATCCGGTGGCGGCGGCTCGCACTCACCTTGTTTGCTGGCGCTGCCACACTCGTGGTGAGCCTCTGGATCGCGGCGGTGGAGATGCTGATCGACTTTCAAGTCTGGCTCATTAACGGCTTGAGTTCGTTTCTCCAGAGGTTAATCACCGACATTCTTGGCGGCGGCGCCGATCTCGTCGTAGCCTCGTGGGAAGCGGCCCTAATCCAGGCGGTCGAGGCCGGCCCGCTCGCACCGGTGCTGCTGGCTCTGGAGGCCGTGTTGATCCTGACCATCGCGTTCGCGATCTGGGAACGGAGGCCCTACACATGAGCTCCGGTAGCAGCGGTGGAGGTGGTGGCGGCGGTCTCACCTTCCCGAAGTGGGTAACCCAGATCGGCAGCCGATACAGTCAGTACAAGGACGAGGATATCAGCATTGGCCGTGCGATCACGTACACGCTGGTCAGCTTCGTCCTTCCCGGCCTCGTCGGGATGTTCATCATCCAGCCGGCAGAGTGGATGTTCGGCATCTTCGCGTGGGTAGCAGATCGCTTTGCCGATGCCTACGAGACGGCCACAGCAGGAATTACGTCAGGTCTCTCACCTGTTGAGGGCATCATCCTGGGTGGCCAAGATGCCCCTGGCGTGATCGACAGCGTCTACCAGAGTGTCGAGTCGGGATTGATGGACGCTGGCTTGGGCGCTCCGTTCGCGGCCACGCTGACGGTGGTCGTCTTCGCGACCGTGCTGACGGTCCTGCTCTACGTGCTGCTCCGCGTGAGCGCGGACGCTGTGCCCGGCCTCGGAGGGTTGATCCGATGACGGACGACGACCGCGGGCCGGTGAAGGCCCTCGCTGCCGGCATCAGCACGATCGCGGCGACAGTCTACGCGATCCTGACGGGTGTCCTCACCGGCGGCGTCTCGCTGATCGAGGGACTGGTGACACTCGACCCGTCGCTGATCCTCTCGGGCGCGTGGTTCGCGCCGACGTCGATCATCGCGAACATCGTCGGGCCGTCGATCGCCCCGAACATCCCGTGGCAGTTGCTGCTGTTCGTCGCGGGACTCGCGATGCTGGCTGTAATGTTCTACAAACACTCGAAAAAGAGACAGAAAGCATGATAGACACTGACACGATAGCACAGACGACTCGGCGAATCGAAACCGGACAGGGGTGGGGGTGGTGGACGTGCCCGTAGTGGACGCCCTCACCGCCTTCCTGCTCACCAACTGGATCGTCCTCCTGCTCGGGGCGTTCGGGCTCACGCTCGTTCTGTTCGCGTGGCAGGAGTACGACGAAGAGCGCGAAGCCCAGGAGGTCGGACGCGCCGTCGGGAGCCGCACGCAGCGCCTCGTCGGCGGGGCGGCCGGTCTCGGCGCGGGGATCTTCACCGGCATCCTCGGCGGCCTCTACGAGGCCGGGCTGACCTTCGGTGACGCGTTCGACGTCATCGGCGACATCCTGGTCTCGGCACCGCAGATGGTGTCGGGACTGACGGTCGCCGGCCTCGGGTTCGCGTGGCTGGAGGGCCTGGTCCCGCTCGGCTCGACGTGGTTCCTCGGGCTCGCGATGGTCGTGGTCGGCCTCGGGACTCTGGCGGCCATGCAGGGCAACGACGACGATCCGGGGGGCGTCTAAGCGTGGTCCGCAGGTCTGGCGCCGTCGGCGCGATCCTGCTTATCGCCCTCATCGCAGTCGGGGGCGTCGTGGCGCCGGCGGCCGCCCAGCAGGATCAGCAGGACACGACCAACTCGACCGCGTCGACGCCGGCAGACTACAGTCTCGATCAGTTGCGCGTCGGGGGAGAGAAGCCCGCGAACGCGCCGGCCGGCGTCCGCAGCGGCGAAGCGTATGGCGACTGGCGACTGAAGAACCTCCCGCTCCATCCGTTCGTCCTCGAAGGCCCGGACTCGCCGATGTGGTCGGGGCTGAACGCGGGCCAGATGGTGCGGCGCAACTACGTGCAACTCGCGTCTCGCCAGTACGGTTTTGATACCAAGGAGATCGTGATCCGGATCGCGTACTGGGAGACCGAAGAGCGCGTCATCAAGCGCGAGGACGGCTCGACCACCTCGGAGACGATCGCGACCGACGTGGTCACTCACACCGTCGAAGGCGAGGTGTCGTCGGGCTACGCGGAGCCGATCCGAGTCGATCTCCACGACCACTTCGAGGAGCGAAAGCGCGTCACGCTGTGCGTTCAGGAGCCCGACGCGCCGGACTGTCTGGCGAACCCGGACGGCCAGCGCTGGACGTTCGTCCACAAGTCCTCGCAGGCCGCCCAGGCGGTCTCGACGACCTCGCAGGGCGGCCGCCTCGTGTGGTCCTTCGGGTTCATCGTGCTCCCGTTCGCGGGCTTCACGGCGATCACGCTGAAGGCGGGCTCCCAAGCGGTCAAACACGCGCGCGGCGGCCCGAACATGAGCCTCCTGGTGTGGGCCATCGGCGGGCTCGTGAGTATCGTCGTCGCGGCGGTGTTCTGGCGGACGCTGAGCCGGACGCTGATCCGGCTGCCGTGGCTCTTCGGCGTCGGTGGAGGCATCCTGTTGGGCGTCCTCGCGGCCGGCTGGTACAGCAACGAGACCCACCTCGAACTGTTCTTGCGCCTGCGGGCGAAGGACGGGCTCGACCCGTCGGCGATGGCCTCCTCGGCGGAGCGCCAGCCGACGCGCCAGCAGCGAGGACAGAACCAAGACCCAGTCACCGTTGACGGCGGTCCAGTCGAAACTGACGGCGGGGTACTCCCGCTCCAGCGACAGATCGACGCCTTCGCGGATCGCGTCGAGGCCGCCGCCCGCCCGTCGGCAGAGGGCGAGGCGAGCAGCAAGGACTGGCGTCGCGTCGACATCCAAGCGATCCCGGGGAAGATCGTCGCGGACGTGATCCCGATGCGGATGGTCCGCCGGGACGGCACGCTCACGGCGATCAAACGCGGGCTGCTGAAGTTCCTCGCTCGGTTCCGCGGCGCTCGCGCCGATCTCGAAGTGGACGGGAACCCGCAGTCGGCGATCCCCGTCGACGAGGGCCCCTACGAGTACGTCTGGCTGATGGACCCGGAGGCCGAGAACCCCCTGGACTACAAGTCTGAGGGCTTCTCGTTGGAGTTCCCGGAGCTGATGTGGTTCGATGAGGACGGCAACCGGAACATCAACCTCCGGGCCATCCTCGGCGGGCCGCTCGTCCTCGGGATCGGCGCCCTCGCGGGCTCCGTCCTCGTCGAGAGCGCAGCGCTCGGAGCGCTCACGGCCGCCGTGGGGCTGTTCGCCTACGCGGTCGTGACGCCGACACCCGGCCATCTGCGCGCGAAACTCGCGAACGCGCAGTACGGGAACTCGCTCGCGTGGTTGATCGATCACGCGTCGACGCTCGGGGACATCAAGTCCTGGGAGTCGCTGTTCACGCGCTACCACAAGGACAAGGCCGAAGAGCGGGCCAAGCAGCGTGAACTCGGGGACGAAGCGTCCGCGAGTCAGATGGACACGCTCGCCGAGCGGTACTACAACGGCACGGGAGGCGACGATGAGTAAGGCACTCGCCGACGCCTCCCCTGGCGCCCGCGTCGAGGCGGCGTTCCGCGGCGAGGCAATCGAGGAGGACGTGCCCCGGCCGGCGCTCGCGAACCTCTCGCGACGCCAGCAGCGCGTCCTCGCGTCGCTGCTGGACGGCTTCGCGGATCGGCGCGAAGTCCTCCAGTGGATGCAGGACGTGGTGATCGCGACGGTCGGCGCCCTCGACGGCGAGTGGTTCGCCACGCGGGCGACCGACGCGAGCATCATGTCGGCGCTGCTGGGCGAAGCCTGGGGTACGGCCCGGGCCTTGGAGGACGGCACGCCCGAGGAAGTCCGTCGCGGCATCGCCGCCCAGGACATCCTTCCGGCCGTCCACCAAGCCCAGCGGGAGTTCCGCTGGACGGCGACCGAGTACTACGAAGACGACGAGTTTCGAACGCTGCCGGACCCGGAGAAACAGAAACATCCGGGGATGCGACCGGCGCTCTCGGCGCTCGACGAGCAGCTGACGTGGGCGCTCAATCGGCTCCTCGAAGGCTTCGAAACCGACGAGGCGCTGCTGGCGTGGAGCCAGCGAATCATCCAAATGAGCTATGCGGAAGTCGACAGCGAGGAAGTAGAGCGCGCGTTTTTCGAGACAGAGATTCGACGACGGATGACCGACCGTAGCGACGCCCGCGCACGATTCGTGCGCGAATCGTGGGCGGCTGAGTACCTACTCCCAGGGTTCAACAGAGCGGCCGCTCGCGTCGCTTCGCAGACGGCTGAGGTCCCGGACAAGAAAGACACCAATCAGAAGACGGCGCCCGATGGATAACTATGTCTACGCAAAACCATAACAACGGCACGCCTCCGACCGGCCATGACTGGGGTGAGCGGACGGTACAGGCCGTCTCGCACACTGCACCGGGCCACTGGAAGAGCGATGCCTACGAGATTCGACAGTGTTTCGGCATCCCGCGGTTCGATCCGACGGCCTTCGAGCCGGAACCGGGGACAGTGAAGTCGATGGTCTACCCCGATGTGTTCTTCCACGAGAAAGATCCGGAGGTGACGAAGTCTCACAAAGGGACGGACTGTTTCATCCTCGGCGAGCGAGACAGTGGGAAGACCACGTTCGCACTCTCCGCTGCGTGTCGGGGTATGGAGAATCACCCGGCAACGGACGAAGACAACGCCAACAAAGTCGTCTGGCGCGGTTCTCCCCAGCGGTCGGGATGGCTCCCGTTCAAGCACTGGACGACGGTCTGGCTCCCAACCAACGCCGAGATGGAACTGACGTGGAAGGACGAGGATGACGATGTCCTGAGTGACGACCCCGATCTGGACGACCTCGTGCGCGAGGTCCGGTACTACGAGGACGTGAAGGACCTCCTCGACGGGCTCGCCGATGCTAAACAGGGCACGTTCAACGTCGTCTACCCCGACCCGTCGTTCACGGGCTGTGAGGAGTTGATGCGGGAGACGGACCGGGTTGCGGGGGGACTTCCCTTTGTCTCGGAACACGAAGCTCGCGACGACGACGATCTCGTGCCCACGCCGTTGACCGACTGGTGGTTCGCCTTCCAGTTGGCCCGCGTCGAGTACGGCACGCACGTCGGCTGGATGGCGCTGCTTTTCGACGAGACCGGGGACTACATCCCGCAGTCCGCGAACAACCACGATGATCGTCGGCTCTGGGACAAGATCGAACTTCTGCGTTCGATCTGGGCCGAATCGCGGCGTGCGAAGTTCTCGCTGTACTTCTTCGGCCACTACGAGGAAGACGTCCACGAGAAGATCCGGCGACAGTTCAAGTGGCGCATCTCCATGCCCGACGAGACGCCAAACCCGGTCCAGAGCGTTCGGTCAACGCACCCGGTAGGGTTCAAGACCGTCCCGATGGAGGAAGACCTCACCAGCGGCCTGCCCACGGGCACCGGTCTGTGCTTCAACCAGTCGAAGTTCTCGTACTTCAGCTGGGAGGACGTGCCGGACTGGCCCGAAGATGCAGACCGTTGGCTCCAGATCCGGCCGGTTGAGGACCCCGATCACGTACGAGAAGGGCGAGAAGAGGACGAAATCACCCTTGAATACGAGGAGCGCATCTTCGGTGAGTGGCAAAACGCCTCGAACCACCGTCTCTACGTGAAAGAACCCGGTTCAGGATACGTCTCTGTGGGCTCCGCGCGGGTTGGGGAAGACCTCGAAAGCCCGCTGGAGGGGCTGGAGTTCCGGGAGGGCCTCGTCGATCAGGGCGAGTACCGTGAGGTGCGGATGATCCAGGACACTGGCGACGAGATCGTCGTTGCTCGGATTCCGACCTCGTCGAAGCCACTTGGCACTGGACTGGACCAAGGGGGTGCGTCGGCGTGAGGCGGAATCTCCGCGAAACGCTCGGAAATCTGAGATCACTCCCGCGCGCGTTATCTGATACTGATAAGGAATTACCCCCTAGGTGGGACAAGAGGGGGGGCCACCGCCTCCTGGCTGTCGCCCTGAGTCTCCTGCTCGTCGGCACACTCGTCGCGCCGATGGCCTTCGCCGGCACCGCTGCGGCCGCGCCGAGTGGCATGGTCGGCGTGCCGGACAGCAACGTCTCCGAAGACTTCCCGGTCGGCGAAGCGCAGAACGCGACGCTCCGAGCGTCAGAACTCGAAGGCTCCGTGATGGCGTCGGAGTATGCGAACACGCTCGAAGTCATTGTAACAACGCCCGACCGCGCTCGCGGGTATCTCAATGTGAGCGAGGACACAGCAACGCTCTCGGGCGACCGCGGAATCGCGCTCGTCCTGCGCGATAATACGCACTCGGGAGGGCGCGAGGTCGCTCTCGATGCGGGCGCGGTTCGTGATGCGCTCGGGTACACGCCCAAGCAGGTGTACGGGACGCACGAGAATGGCGAGGAGTGGACGGCCAACGTCGAGTATCAGGCGGGGATGCTCGTCTTCGAGGTGCCGCACTTCAGCACCAACAGCGTGTCGTTCGCCGGGACCTTTTCCACAACGGGGACCTACGGCGAGGGATCGACATTCAGTTACGATGTCTCGTCACTCGATTCCGTATCTGATATCAGTATTAACGTGACTGGTAACACATCAACTGAAATAGATAATAATAGCCGAATTGGAGCGCCCTCATACGTGTCGGTCGCGGGGTCGATGCCTCCAGTTGGACCAGATGGCTCGGGAGAGCCAGAGTTCGGCGTCCGCATCCCCGATCAAACAGTCTCAGAGACGGCAGGAAACGTCGACGCGTACACGTTCGACACGACGCCCAATGGAGTGACGAAGCTCAAGGCATGGGTCGAACAAGATCGTGGACTCGATAGTGACGATGCGAATGTGCGCGTCGAACTGTTTATAGATGGTAACTACATCGACTCCGCGTCGACAACTATGTCCTCGGGGCTGCTGAGGGATTCGGTCATCATCGACATACCCGATACTCCTGTCGACTCATCGGTTTCGATAGAAGTCTATGCAAACGATGCGAGTACGGATGATGAAGACGTCTATCTGTCATCCGACGAGACTCAGGATCTCACAAACCCCGCTCCGTCGAGTTTCAACGTGAGTGCGGGGTCCGAGACGAATAGCGTGAGCAGTTACTCGGCTGGATCGTGGGTAACGAGTCGTGTCGATATCTCCTCGGGGAACATCACACTCTCGACGGATGCCGAGATGGGTGGTCCCGCGGAAATGTACCTCCATTATACCGAGCGTCAGGAGACGGTCGACCCATCAATCACGGTCAACGGTCACACGGTCGGCTACTCGGGGACACTGTCCAACGGCTCAACCATCTCGCTCTCGGCGAACGACTCGTGGATCGAGTCTTCAAACACGGTCAACGTCTCGGTCGGCGACGGAACGCTTTCAGCCGATGCACCTTTGCCGTCGGTTAGACTGAACTACCAGCACGATGCAACCGACAAGCAGTCGGTCAGCTACGAGGCCGAGAAGTGGAGCGAGCGCTACAACGTCTCCAAGACCTTCGCGAGCGACCGCTCCTCGGCCTCGCTGACGATCCCATTCGACGGCGACGTGGCGAAAATCCAGTCCATCGAGACGCGGACGGGCGGCGGGACGTGGTCCACGGTCTCCTCGGATAACTACGCGTTCGACGGTACAGAGTTGACCGTCCAACTGGGCGCCGTCGACGCCGGCGACAAGATTGAGGTCCGAACCACCGGCCGGAAGGTGAACGTCATCAACGGCGGGATCACCGTCCTCGAACCGACGCTGATGGGCAACCGTCTCGACACCAAATTCGAGATCGACGCGTGGTCCTCGGATGCCTACATCTCGCTGGGGAACACTCCCGACGGGACGCGGATCAACTACCTCTACAAAGAGTCCTGGAGTAACGCCGACGAGTACGCCACGGTCACGTCGGATGGCTACCACAAGCTCTACGCGCCCGGCGCTGCGGCGGGATCGAGCGCGCGCGTCTCGACTATCCCCGTGCGGGTCAACGCCAAGAGCGGTGAGGTCCGCGTCTCGGTCGACGACCCGCTTCGGGACGAGCCGATGTTCCAGGTCGCGCCCGGGGCCTCGGCCGGTGACGCGGTCGAGTTCACCTTCGTCGACGCGAAGGACGACACGTCCTACGCCCTCTACTCTATCACGCAGGACACGACACGGGACCAAGGCACCGCGAATAGCCCGCTCACGCTCACCGACGATGACAGCGAGGAGACGCTTCAGTTCCAGGTCGACGACTCGGGGACGCTGGATGCGACCGGCGACGGTGGCGGGTCGTTCTTCGAGGGCAGTGGCGGGCCGGTCATCCCCGCGATGCCGGTCCTAAACCCGGGGCTCGTCGTCGTGATCGTACTGGGGATCATCGCCGCGGCGATCGGCTACCAGCAGCGACGCATCCGGCGTCCCGACGTGCCGGACCGGGCGATCTACCGCTCGCCGCTGGTGCTGCTGGCGGTCGTCGTCGCGCTATTCCTCGGCCTGCTGCTCATCAGCCCCGAGACCGTGACGACATGGCTAACGCTCGTGCTCGCGAAGCCGCTCTCGAACGCGCTCAACGCCGCGCTCCCGCTCGCGGGCGTCTTGGGCGTGATGGCTGCGATCGGCATCGTCGTCTACTGGTGGTGGACGAGGCGGCGGGCTAAGACCGCCGACGCCTCGACGCCCGATACGGTGCTGCGGATCAGCGCGAACAAGGGGGACGAAAAGTGATGCAGACCGACGACGATGCCCTTCAGTTCGGCCTCGCGGTCGTGCTGACCGTCGCCGTCGATCTGCTCACGCGCCTCGTGGTCTTGGAGGAGGCAGTCTACTCGCTGATCGCCACGCCGGCGGTGGCTCTCCATACCGCGTTCGTGAGGAGCGCCACGTCGACATCGACGAGCCTCGGGCAACTGGCTCCGATCGCAGCGACCATCTCCACGGTGCTGGGACTCTACCTCCTCTCCCGATGGAGGTGGGGCTGGGCATGATCGTTCGCGCGCTCGTCGAGGCGGCTTTCTCCCAGCTGGGAATCGCCGGCGTCTCCGTGACAGTCGTCGTCGCGCTGCTACTGATCGCGACGTGGGCGCACAAGGCGGCCGCGGCCGGGTCGGTCGTCGCCTCGGCCGGCTCGACCGCGCAGCACGACCTCAAGGTCGTCGCCGTCCTGCTGCTCGTGATGGCGGTCCTCGGCGTCGTCTCGATCAACGTCGACCGCTCGATGACGCTCGGGCAGATGGCGTGGGAGCAGGTCCAGAACGTCGACTGGGGTGCGATGCTGCCGTGAAGCGCAACGAACACGCCCGCTTCGAGTACGGCGATGACTGCCACGTCTGCGGCGCGCCGGTCGAGGGCGACCTGGTCACCTGCGAGGACTGTCTCGACATCATCCCGGACAAGCGGTACGTCCTGGAGTGTGAGTGGTGCGAGCAGCGCTGGTACTCCGACTTCAAGATCTATAACGTGGTCCGGTCGATGCTCCATGTCCACCGAAACCACCAGGCTGAGATGCGGAGGGACTACTCGTGAGCGTCGAGGACCGCTGTCGCGATGCCCTCGAAGCCATCTGCCACGAGGCAATCGAAGACCTCCGGGATGAGTACCCCGAGGACCGGACGCTCACCATCGACTGGCAGGACCTCGCGGCCTACGAGGCCGACGCGGACACGCTCGGGATCGGCGCCGATCAGATCACGCTGGAGGGCGACCGCCTCGACGAGGACGGGGAGATCGGCCTCGACGACGTCCAGGGCATCGCGAGCGACGTGGTCGCGCGGCCCGAGACGATGCGGGATGCCTTCGAGGACGCGCTCCAGTCCTACGGCGCCGAGGAGGATCACGTCCGGCCGATGGCTCGCGCCAAGGTCGAGTTTGTCAACCTCCCCGAGGCGGCGACGTTCGCCGTCGGTGGCTTCTCGCCGGCCGAGCAGGTCAACCGCCTGATCGCGCTGGAGGGCCAGATCACCAAGCGGACTGAGGTCGATCCGCGGCTCCACGAGGGCGAGTTTGAGTGCGTCCGCTGTGGCTACAACATGCGGGTTCCCCAACCGGCGTTCGGGAAGATCCGCGAGCCGCCCGGCGGCTGTCGCGAGTGCGACGGCGGCGGGTTCATGCGCCTCGACGAGGAGCGGTCGCAGTGGGTCGACTACCAGAAGATCCGCCTTCAGCAACCGCCCGAGGATGCGAAAGGCGAGACCGAGCATATCGACATCCACCTGCTCGACGACCTCGCCGGCGACGAGCGTGTCGAGGGCGGCGCCCGCACGACGTTCACGGGGAAGCACGAGCCCGTCTACACGGGAGAAGTTGTCTACGACAAGACCGTGATCGGGAGCGGCTTCACCGTCGAGGAAGGCGGCCTCGACGATGTCGATCTCTCGGCCTACCAGGACGTGATCGACGAACTCGCGGATGATCCGGAGCGGTTCGAGCGCCTCGTGTCGTCGTTCGCGCCCGATCACGAAGGTAACTGGATCGAGAAGGCCGCCATCGTCCTCCAACTCTTCGGCGGCTGGCGTCGCAAGTCGCCCGACGGAGCCTTCCATCGCGGCGACTCCCACATCTATCTGCTCGGAGACCCAGGAGTCGGGAAGTCGAACCTCCTGGAGGCGGCCTACGAGAAGGCCCCGCGGGGCGCGATCACCGACGGGACCGGCTCCTCTGCCGCCGGCCTCACCGCGTCGATCACGAAGGACTCCTTCAGCGACGAGCAGTTCAGCATCGAGGCCGGGACGCTCGTCCGAGCCAACAAGGGCATCGCCGTCGTCGACGAGCTGGACAAGGGCGACACCTCCGACCTCGACGCACTCCACTCGGCCCTGGAGAAGCAGGAGGTCCACGTCTCCAAAGCCGGGAAGAACGCGACGCTGCCCGCCCAGACGGCGCTGCTGGCGGCGGGGAACCCGACCGGTGGGCACTTCGACCCGACGCGGGAGATCGCCGATCAGGTCGACCTCCAGAGCCCGCTGCTCTCGCGGTTCGACCTCATCCTCACGATGCAGACTGAAGAGGACGAGGAGCAGATCCGCTCGATCGCCTCGAAAGTGATCGGCGCCCGGACCACGGCCGGGAAGCTGGCGCGGGACGAGGAGGTCGACCCGGAGCGTCTCGAAGATGTCCAGGGCGACATCTCGCCCGAGGAGTTCTCGGCCTACCTGACGCGCGCGAAGCAGTGTCGACCGATCCCGCGGGACGACGCGGTCGAGGAGCGGATGCGCGAGTGGTTCGTCGAGACGAAGACCTCGCTCCCCGAGCGCTTCGCGGACGGCATGGCCGGCGAGGGCGAGTACGAGGGGCCGCCGCTCCCGATCACGGTTCGGAAGTTGGACGCACTCCAGCGTCTCGCCGAGGCCTCGGCGCGGGTGCGGCTCTCCGATACGGTCGAGATGCGCGACATCGAGCGCGTCATCCCGCTGATCGAGCGGTCGCTCGCGGATATCGGCATCGCCCCGCGGGATAACTCGGCGTTCGGTACCGTCGACGACGATGTCGACGCGACGAGCGTCGGGATCGGCGACTAACGCCGCCCAGAGCGGTTCACGCCCACGCTACCCCAAGGGTCGACGGCCTGCGTTCGGTGGTCCAGACCGCCGAGTTCCCCAGAAATGGGGTCAGGACGCCCTGGCCCCGCTGGAGGATCATCGTGACCTTCGAGAACCCACCCTCACGACTGGAGAAGCGACTCGCCCGCGCGTTCGGAGTGTCGCGGGCGCACCACCCCGACGTTCAGGACGCCGTCGACGCCGCCGACGCCGCGGAGATGGAGCCGGTCCTCGCCAGCGAGGCGGGTGCGCTGCTGCTCCTCGATACGTACTCCGGTGAGCACTTCCTGTTCAAGCCGACGGGTGCCGTCGGCGAGTACGAGAGCCGCGAGCACGTCGAGGACATCGTCGCCGGAGAGCCGATCCCCGGCCGCTTCCTCGAGGAGACGTGGTCGGTGCTCGATCCAGACTGGCGGATGCGCGTCGAGAACGGGTCTGTCGAGCAACTGGCGGCATAAATCGTATGCCGCTATACCATTTCTGAACGTGGCAGGATCGTGAAGTGTGTCTGACGCCGGCTACTCCGCGACCTGTTCTTCGAGCGTCGCGATCCGCTCCTCCAGTCGGCTCAGTTCGGCCTCGACTTCGAGATCGGCGCTGGCGAGTGCCTCGTCGAGGCGGTCGTCCTCGGCCTCGGCGTAGAGGTAGAGCCGCCGGCGCTCCTCGTCACCGGCGGCGCGGTTCAGCGTCGACCTCGGGACGCGAAACTCCTCGGCGATACTGTTTGCGCTCCGCTCGGGATCGACGAGCGTCTCCTCCAGCGCCAGCTGCATCCGAATGAACTCGTCGGGGAGAACGCGGAGGTAGCCGTCCTCGTCAGTCTCGAATCCGAAGGGTGGCCGGCCGACCCACTTCCCCTCGGCGATGGCGTTCTCGACCCCCGAGCGGACGCGCTCCCGCGTCATCTCCCGCTCGAACTCCATCATCCAGGCGGAGAACTTCGCCATCAACTCGTCCCAGATGTCGTCTTGGCCGCCGCCGCGGAGGTTCGGGAACATGTCGTTGATCGTCTCCAGGGCGACGCCGCCGCGGGCACAGAGTTCCATGAACTCCGCGGTCGTCGAGAGCTTCCGGGAGAGGCGACTCATCTCGTAGGCGACGACGCGGTCGACGCGGCCGGCCTCGACGTCGTCCCAGAGGCGCCGGAAGTCCTCCCGGTCGTCCTTCGCGCCGCTCGCCACGTCGGCGTAGGCCTCGGCGTCGGCGAGGTCGATCTCCAGGTAGTTGCGAATCTCCTCGACCTGCCGGTCGGGGTCTTGCTTCTCGGTCGAGACGCGCACGTAGTAGGCGGTCGTCACGGGTACTTTGAGACACGGCTAGCTATCACTTAAAGTTCAGCCGTTTTGCGCGAGTTGTTCAGAACAGGTGTTTCTGGTCAGTAGTCAGAACCCGCGGCGGCCAAGAACAGCAGTAGCGTCCCGACGACGGCCGTGGAGACAAGCGGGTAAGGCGCCGTCAAGCTGGGCGTCGCGTAGTCGATCCCCGTGGCGACCCACTCGGCGCCGCCGCGGATCAGGAAGATCATCGCCTCGGCATAGGTTCGATCAGTCCAGACCGCCACGATCACCGCCCACCCCGGCGGCGAGGCGGCAAGGAAGAGTCCGGCGAGGATCGCGTAGTCGGAGACCGTGAGTTCAACGTCGAGGTCGACATCGCCGGCTTGCTCCTCGGCCAGCTCTTCGACGCGCTCGTTGCCGAAGCGGGAGAGGCGCGGGTCGTTACGCGGCATCACCCATCTCCCACAGGACGACCAGGAGCACGAGAGCCACGAACAGCACCAGCGCTCCGAAGTTCGTCAGTTTCGGCCCGATAGCCACCTTCCGATACGGGTAGAACGGCCGCTGCATCCATCGGAGGACCGCACTCTCGGAGTCGTCACTCGACATTCCGACCACCCCGGCGAAGCGGTGCCGCGCTGACGCGACGGAAGGCCGGCAGGCAGGCGTTGGCTATCACGAGCGTCACGAGGATCATCGGCCCGTGGAGATCTCCCGTCGCCGCGTAGTAGAGCAGTTCGAAGACGGTGAAGCAGGCGGCACCGAACCCGATGACTACCAGCCCCCAGTCGAACAGATCACTCGCCAACGTCGATCATCCTCCCCGCGGCCTCGCAGTAGTCGTCGAAGCGAGAACAGCCGGCGTCAGAGCAGTGCCCGCAGAGAGACCCGCGGATGTTCCCGAGGCCGCAACACCAGCACTCAGCCATCCTCGACCTCCGCTCCGGTCGCGGTCTGGTTCCCGACGGGGCTGTTCATCCGAAGCTCGTGGTTCGCCAGAACGAGGAAGCCGAACGCGGTGTCGAACTCGTGTTTCGCCGCGGGCGTCAGGCGCTCGTCGAGGCGGGAGTTCGGACCGAACTGCTTCCACTCGACGGACTCGTTGACGATGGTGTAGACCGAGATGGCGTACGCGATGGCCGCGTTCCGGCTCTGTTCGCTCGCGCCCTCGGCGCCGGCGTGCATGGTCTGCCGGGCGATGTCGACCGGTGTGTAGGCCGCCGAGCACTGGATCGCCGCCTTCGTGTCGTTCGCGGCGGTCGGGCACGGCCGGTCGCCCTTTGCGGGCGCGGCGTAGTAGCGGTACAGCGTCGCCGCCGAGCGGTTCAGGTACGAGGCGTCGATCGTTCCGTTCTCCTTGAGGCGGATGTCCTCCCGCGTCGGCGGCTCCGCCGTCGGTGTCGGGGTGGGCGTCGCGGTCGGCGTCGGTGAGGTTGTCGACGTCGAGGCCGCCGGCGCCGATCCACACCCCGCGATGACGACGAGGAGGGCGACCGCGAGGAGTCGAAGGTTACGCGGCATCGCGATCACCCAGTCCTCTCCGATGACCCTCAAACGGCGGCCATGCCCGCGTCTGGCGGGCCTCCTGGCGCGTCGGCCACCGGCGCATCATCTCGTCGTGGACCGAGACCTCCGGCGGCGGGTTGCCGCCCGAGCGCTTCTGCTCTTTGACGAACTCGAACAGCTCGTCGAGTATCTCGATGATGCCGACGACCGCCCCGACGAACGCTTTCAGACTCATCGGTCACGCTCCCGTGCCGCCTTTGTCACGTCGGGGAGCGGCGGGTACTCCCGAATCTCTCGCTGCTGGTAGGTCACGAGGTCGCCGTACTCCTGCTCTACGGTCAGCGCCGTCAAAGAGTCCTGAAACGGCCCGGAGTCCTGTTTGAAGTAGAAGGCCACGTCCTGCTCTCGGGCCTGCCGGAGCAGGTCGCGCGCCCACTTGTGTTCCATCTCGCGACGCACGTCCGCGCTCCCGGACTCACCGCCGACCACGAGCCAGTCGATGTGATCCAGCGCGATCTCCCCGAGTGGTTCGATCAGCGGCTCGGCGCTGACCCACTTCGTCGCGACGTCGACGTCGCGCAGCTGCTCGATGCGATGCGTGGTCGCGGGGTACTCGCCGCCCGGTCCAGACCCGCAGGAGCAGCCGAGCCAGCAGTTCGCGGGCCAGTCGAGTCGCCACTCCGCCGCGTTCTGCGGCCGCTTCGTCAGCCAGATCCAGACGTGTTCGGGATGGCGCCGACAGGCGTCGAGGACGCGCTGGACGAAGCCCGGATCAACCTCGTCGTGGAACATGTCGGTCATCGAGCCGACGAACACGCGCCCCGGACCCTCCGGGAAGCCGTAGTCGGCCGGCTCGTCGAGACGGTCAGGGTGCATCACGACATTCTCCGCAGCGTTCTGGGGCGTCCACTCCTCGCCGGAGACGTACGCCGGCGGGTTCTCGCGAGCGGCCCACTGCTGGTGGAGCGTCTCGGCGTAGCAGTTCCAGCACTCCGGGCCGGCGTGGGAGCAACCAGTGACGGGGTTCCACGAGTACGTCGCCCACGAGATGTTAGTCGTCTGCATCGCGCACCTCCGTCAGGTCCAGCGCCCACAGCGTTGCGTCGCAGCGACACAGATCCTCGTCACTCGGCCAGACACCACAGTCCGGACAGGCCGACCGGGCACTCTCGGCGTACATCTCCCCGATCCGCTGGATCGGGACGAACCCCGCGGCCTCCAGGAGCGGCCGACTCGTCGAACCGTCGCGCTCCCAGCCGCAGGCGAAGGCCATCTCGGCGTCAGTCTCGCGAACCCACGCCAGCCGGCGGGCGAGGAGTTCGGAGCCGATGCCTTCGCCGCGCCACGCCCGATCGACGACCGAGAGCAGAAGCCACGCGTTCGTCTCGCCAGCGAGGGCGTCGGCGTCGTAGCGGCCGTCCGGAAGCTCCTCGACCGCGGTCTCGTGGTCGAAGAGTGCGACGATGGCGCCGCCGATCCGAACGGCGTGGTCGCCGCGGCGATGCTCCGCGATGACGCCGAACGCGTCGCGGGGCGCAACGTCGGCGTCGTCCGGGAGCGACCAGCCGGCGATGGGGAACAGGTCGTGCTGGAGCTTCTGCTTGGACTCGTATGGCGCCCCGAACCAGTGGTGCCAGAGGCGCTGGAGGTAGAACGCGTCCGCCTCGCCGTCGGCCTCGCGGACGCGCCACTCGTCGCGGCCGGGGCTGGGAGCGCTCGGGGTGCTCGATACGTCAGCGCCCATCGTCGTCCTCCTCGACGATGTCGACGAGACGGCGCTGCGGATTCTCCGAGCAGAACTCGTTCTGGCAGTGATCGTACTTGTCGGTGTCGTACTGGTGGAAGCAACCGTCGCACATTGTCCAGTTCTCGGCGTCACTGACGTCCATCGGCCACCTCCGCGCCGCAGCTCGAACAGTAGTTGTCGCCGATCATGATCCGGGCGCCACAGTCCGGGCACTCGTCCGAACAGGACTCGCGGTAGGTCATTCGATCACCTCAGTCGGTTCGCGGAAGTCGAGGACGTCCAACTCGGCGCCGCACTTCCCGCACTCGGGCCACGCTGCCACGAGATCGTCAAGGACATCGTCGTCGACGGAGGTCTCGTAGTCCATCTCGATGCGGAGATGCTCCTCCGGCGCCTCGTCGAGATTCGGACATTCCGCGATGATCGTCCCGTCGACGCGGTCCGTCGAGTGGCGGTAGTTACTCCCCGACATCGGGCACCTCCTCGTCCATCTCCGGATGGTACGGCGTCACCGTCATCCGAATCTCGAAGTCGAACGGTTCAGCCCCCGCGGGATGGAACACGCGCTCGCCCTCGCTGGACTCGGGTGGCTCGACGATCTCGATCCCGCGGTCGGGCATCACCAACTGGACTTCGGCCTCAGGCGGCTCCTCGTCCTCGAACATGGCCACCGGCGGCCGGAACGCCAGGAACTCCGGGGCGAGCACGTCGTGGCCCTGGAAGCTCACTTGGAAATCCATCTGGTTGTAGGCCATCAACTCGTCGTTGAAGTAGGCGCGAACGCGGCCCTCGGGCGTCGGGATCACGTCGTCCTCGCGATCGGTGCCGTTGGTGGGTGGCTTCGTCGGCGGGAGGTCGTCCTCTTCCGCGTCCCAGAGGTCACTCGACATCGTCCATCGCCTCCTGGATCGGCCCGCGGAGCCGCGGGTCCACGTCGTCCACTTCCTCGAACGAGAACGTGAGCGATACGTCCGCGAAGCGGATGTCGCCGACTGCGACGACCTCGCGGCACCGCGGGCATCCAAGCATGATCGTGTCGTCGGTCGGGTCGATGGCCGCTTCGAGGTCCTCTTCTCCGCACTCCGAGCACTCGGGTTTCGAACGACGGCCGTCGTCTCGGTAGAAGTCACTCGCCACGGTACGCCACCTCCTCGGGCCGCGGTTCGCGGGGATCGAGCTCCAGGTCGTAGCCGGGCGCCTGCTGGGGATCAGGGAACGCGATCAGTGACAGCTCTCGCTGCGGCGAGAGGTACTCCTCGGGGTAGTACTCCCGAAGATGGTCGAGCAGCTGACCGGTCGAGCGGTAGTTCCGATGGCCGTCCGACTCCTGGCTGGCGATCCAGTCCGCGGGTGCCCTCACGACGCGGTCGGCTTTCGCCGTCGCGAACACCTCCCGACTGTCGGCCTCGACCAGGTCTAGGAAATTGCCCGGACGGATCTGTTCGTCGCGGCCGACGCGGATCGTCTGCCACTTGCGCCCCTCCATGATCGGCGCGACGTGCTCGGAGGCGAACTTCAGCGTCTTACTCGTCAAGGTAGCCCACCTCCTCGGGTTTCGGGATCTTCCCCTCATCCCACTCGTCCGCGTAGCGTTCCGGTTCACTCACCAACAGCTCCGCGACCGCGACGGCGAGGTGGCTATTCCGGAGGATTTCCTTCGCCACGATAGGGTACGGACGGCCGTTCCGGCAGTCGTCAAGGCGGACCTCGAACGCAGTCAGCGCCGCCTCCTCGGCAGGCACCTCCAGCGTGATCATCTCGACGTGGACGCGGAAGCGCTGGTCCGGCGCGAGCCAGGTGGACCACCCGCCGTCGTTGTGCTCCCACTCGTCGAGCGTCGGCGTCACGATTTCTTCCACCGGAAGCACGGTATCTTCGCCGTCAGTCATCGACGACCGTCACCTCCACGTCGACGCGCTCCTCCAGATCAGCCTTCAACTCACGCACTCGCGCGTCTTTACAGTCGGCACACGGGGTGCCCTCGGCGACCTTCTCCTGCATCTTCGACCGGAGCCGGCCGTGGTGCGGATGTTCGGTGCCGCCGGTCCACGCGGCGTCGGCCTTCCGGTCGTAGCACTCGAAACAGAGCGGGTAGACCTCCGCCTCGTCGATCCACAGCAGGTGCGACGCCTCGGGGATGTCGTCCTCGTCCAGCTGGTCCAGGGCGATCTCCCGCAGTGCCTCGCTCGTCTGGATGTCCGCCTCCATGTCGACCCACATCTCGCGCTCGTCGTCGTCCAAGTCGTCGGGGTCGAGCGGCCCGAACGCCTCCTCGTGGGTGATCTCGATGCTGATCGAGTCGGGAATGTCGGCGCCGGCCGTACTACTCATCCAGCATCGCCTCCTTCGCCCGTTTGACCTGTTTGAACGCCTCCGTGTCGCCGCCGACATCGGCGTGCGTCTCCTTCGCCCGCTCGCGGAAGGCTGCGCGGACCTCCTCGGCCGAGGCGTCCGGAGCGACGCCCAAGACCTCGTGGGGCGGTGGCGAACCAGCGACTGCCTCCTCGCCTGACGGGAGCCGGGCGTTCGCGAACTCCGCCTCGCCCGTCGTCACCGGCCGGTTGCTCATCTTCCGCTTCTCGCGGATGTAGAGCCCCGCCGTCCGCAGGTTATCACGCACCCGCGAGTAGGCGTCGCAGGCGACTGCGTACTGATCGCCGTCCATCGACCATCGGACCACGACGCCCGGATCGTCCGGTTCGGGCTGGTTGGCGTACGGCCGGTTCGGGTTGCGGGACTGGTGATCCATGTCGGTGGAGAGACGCCAGTCGTCGACGCCGAGCCGCCGGAGTTCCGCCTCGAGGTCGTCGATGGCGTCCATCAGTTCGACCTCGTAGTTGCGATTCTTCGACCGCTCTCGGGCGGGCGTTCGCTCCCAGTTCGGCGGCCAGTCCAGCGTCGAGGCGTGGGCACTACTCGGCATCCCCGACCTCCCGAAGCTCCACGGTCAGCTCGCGCTCGCGGGCTTCGAAGCGCGCGAACACGTCTCCCGCGTCGCCCACGCGGTCGAAGTGGACGAACTCGCCCTCGGTCAGGAAGGCGTCGTCGGGATCGTCCCACACGGTCGCGCCGCAGCGGAGCCCGTTCGTGTAGATCACGGTCAGTTTGACCACGCGGTCGTCGGTCCAGTCCTCCATCACGATCCCGTCGTCGACGGCGTCGCGTTCGGTCATCCGTTCGTCGTCCAGGAACACGTCCAGGTCCGGGCGGTTCTCGGCGCGGATGTGACCATGCGTCCGTTCGTCGGTCTCGGTTTCGTCGGTCGTACTCATCGAATCACGCCCTTGCGGGCAGGCCCCGGCGCGGAGTCGAACCGCGCTGCGCCATCGGGGTCAGTCGCCAAGCTCGCTCACATCCGTCTCGTGCATCCACTCGACCGCGGCGTCGAGCCCGTCATCGAGGTTGCGCTCCCGGTCGAGCGGCTGGTTCTCTTGACCGAGGATGCCACTCTCCCACGTCTCGACATCGTAGACGGCGAAGAAGCCGGTCCGGTGGGCCACGAGGACGTAGCCCTCAGTCCGCCAGTACCGGCGCTCACTGTAGAAGCCCGGCTCCTCGGTCGCGAGGCGCCACTCGCCGATGTCGTCGTCCGGCGTCGGGACCGATTCCGAGAGAGTTGCTTGCGTGCTCACACCGATCCCTCCGCGAACGCGCTCAGAGCGGCCTGTCCGGACGGCTCCTCGGGCTCCCGGTCGCCGTCGTCGACGAACTTCAGGAACGCGTCGCAGTCCCAGTTCTTGCAGTTCAAAAAAGACGGCTCGTCGAAGTCGCTCCCGAAGATGCCGATCGCCGTCTCGTGACCACACTCCGGGCACTGGTAGGGCGTCTTCTCCCCGAACGTGACCTCGATGGTCGCCGTCGCCTGTTTCTCACGACGCCGCCGAGTTTTGGCGCGGTTTGACTCTTCGAAGGTCACTCTCGGGTACCTCCACTAAGCCCGACTAACCAACGGGTCGGTAGATACGGCCTGTGAGACCCCCGTTCCCCTTTAGTAAAAGTGCCATCGTCGGGGGTACCCTCCCTGCTTTTATTCCGTGCGCCGGACCGGCTTGGTATGGAAGATGTGATCGCTTCCGCGACCGTCCGAACCATCGCCTCCAGATGTACCGAGCGCATCCTCGACCGCTGCGAGGACAGAGATGGCGGCGACAGTGACGGCACTGACGATAGCGACGACAGGCCCGAACCGGGCGGCGTCGTGATCGACTGGGGCGACTGTTCGCGTCCTGATCCAACCGAAGGAAGAGCGCATCGGCGGCGGTAACGACTCACGCCCGATCACCACCATCGGCCGCAGCCCGGTACCGGTCGGCATCCACCGTCGCCGTCGGCCGCTCGCCACCCTTGCAATCGACCCACGTGTACTCCGCGGGCGGCGAGGGCGTCCGACCACCGGCGTCGACGCGCTCGTCACGCTCGCCGATCTCTTCGAGTTCAGCCTCACGCTCGTCGAGCCACCTCATGACAGTCTGGCGGTGATGCTCGGAGACAGTACCGCGTTCGGAGAGACTGCACTCGACGGCCTTCCAAGCACGAATCACTTGGATGAAGTAGATGCCCCGGATGCGAGCACGGGCCAACTTGAGCTCCTCGAGACGTTCGACATCGAGATACCGCGCCGGATCTTCGCCGATATCGGCTTTCAGCGAGGGGTATTCCTCACGATCGCGAGTGCGATGTCCGATCATGAGTCCGACCCTCCGTCAACATCGACCGCTCTCGCAGTGAGATCAGATGACCAAAACGCGGCTTCGGGGACGATATGGTCACACGGCGTGAGGTGGGCACCTGCATCGACGGGTGTCGCCGCCCGGATCGGACGCCCACACCGTGGACACTCGGGCAGGTCGTCGGGGATGGCGTAGATCACGCCGACACACCTCCCGCCGACTGCTGCAGACTGCGCTGGCTAATCTGGGCCCCGAATCGGGCCGTCGCGACCGATGTCTCGGCAACAGCTGCCTGATCAGCGAGCGCTCGGCAGGCCGAGATCGCCCAGCTGGCCCACTGGATATGCTCGGAGAGGGCATCGATATCTGGGACACCGCCGGGACCAAGATCAGTCCAGATCCGCCATACCCGATCAGGTGGCTCTTCGAGGGCGACAGCGTCGTACAGCACGTCTCGGGCGAGGGTTAGGTCCTCGTCGACGAGCCGTGGGAGGACCGTCGCGTGGCGCTCCGCGTCGGTACAGAACGACAGACAGAGCCGGTAGCCCTGGGCAGTCGCCTCGACGAGTCCCAGCGCTTCGAGGCGCGGGAGATGCGTTCGGAGCGACCGCGTCGACCGTCCGGTCCGGTCGGCTAACTCGGCCTGGGAGAGTGGCCGGGCAGCGCGGAGCAGCGTCGCGACCACGTCTCGGACCGTCGGGGCGGCGTTCGCGAGGAGCCCATCAGACTGCAGCCCTTGGAGGGCACGGCGGACTTCGCTGGGGCGGATCTCACGTTCGATCCCTTCTTTCGAGAGTCCGCGGCCCAGCGCCAACGCCACGTCATAGGGTGTCGCTGCGAGCCCGTGGAACAGTGAGACGGCTTCGCGAGTGGCCCGCAAGCGTTTCGTTGCGGCCAGCGATCGAACGACTGCGGCGTAGGTGTCCCGGCCGTGTTCGGAGACGACTGGGATGTCGACCGCGATCTCGGGTGCATCATCACGAAGGGGACGCGGCTCGGCGAGTGCCTCCTGGAGGATCGTTGCGAGCGATTCTGGATTGCCACCACAGTTCCCGACGACTGAGACACTCGGGATGGCAGCCCCAAGTGGGTCGTCGTGATCGACATCGAGCCCGGTCGTCCACTCGAGCTTATCGTCGCGAGTCTCGAACAGTTGCCGGTAGCCGGTGTGTTGCCCGTATCGTGAGCAGATCGCGAGCCCGATCGCCAGGGACTGCGCCATCGTCCGGCGATGGTCGGTATCGAACTTCGGGAGCGAGGGGACACGCACCTCGAACGTAATGTCGACGTCGACGAGGTCCAGCAGGTGGACCATCGTTCCGACGAGTCCGAGCGCCTCGCGAGTGATCGTCCCGCGGAACCGATCGCGGTCTTCGTAGTCGCCGTGGTGCCACCGTTTGGTCAGCTCAAGCAGGTCATCCCGAGCAGTCTGGAGCGCGTCGATGTAGTCGGCCGGTGTCTCGTGGTCATCCGGAAGGTGGCCGAGGCACCGAGAGCCGCGGAGAATCTGGCGGTGATCGTCGAAGAGATCGGCGAAGTCCGCAGCCTCGAGGAGACGGTCCTCGGTGAGGACGAACTCCCAGACACGCCAGTTCGTTAACGCAGCTGCAGTACTCACCCAGTAGGGGAGGGATGAGTCGTATTCACAGGACACACCGACCGCGTCAGCGTCTTGGTCGATCCAGATGTGGCCCTCGGCACGATCGTCCCGACCCTCGACAGGGTGATCGACCACCGAGACGCCGCCATTAGGGGCACACTCCCGGGCGGCGATGTACTCCGATCGGTTCCAGTCGGCCGGCGTGTGGAGACTGGGGAGCCGTTCCCGGCGGAACCCACGCTGGCCAGCCTCACCAGCTGCCGCAGGACCCTCCTGTCCCCCCTCCCGTGCATGCGCGTGTTTACACGGCATATCTTGGAACGATTTTCCGGTCTCGCTAACGCAGTCACGTTTCGATTCAGATTCTGACGATCGGTCAGTTTCAGGAGGGGTACCGGTACCCCCGTTTGTCCACTTTCCGACGGATTTAGTGCCAGATATTTGCTCATCCGTATGCGAAAGCGTAGCCTGCCGTCCGTA